>Ga0335083_10000266_pt1 | contig 83370 bp, 74 predicted proteins | sample Lox_Sample_42_FD_206716 | JGI IMG/M metagenome (GOLD analysis project Ga0335083, IMG submission 206716) | Soil microbial communities from Loxahatchee National Wildlife Refuge, Florida, United States - Lox_Sample_4.2 | ecosystem: Environmental > Terrestrial > Soil > Wetlands | place: USA...
AGCGCCGGCTCCGGCGCCGGACGGCTGAAGGGCCGCGCACAGCGCACCATGTAATCGCACTCGGCCGCCGTCACCGCGCGCGAGGCCTTCTTGATCGGCGCCAAGGCGTGCCCGGCCGCGATCTCTTCGGGCGTGGCAATGCCGTGGTCGAGCATCATCAGTTCGACCGTCCGCGTCCACAGGCCGTAATAGCTTAGGTTGAGATATTCCGGCGGCGGGAGGCTTTCGCGCCGGTAGCGGAAGGCGTCGATGTTCCACAGGTTGGCGACGCCGGTCACCATGTTGAGCGCGAACGAGATGCCTTCCCACTCGGCGTGGAAGACGGGCTCGTTCGCCTCAGGCTCGACGGCGCCAAAGCCATGCATGCCGCCCATGTCCGCCGCGCCGTTCATGCGATCTCCTTCGGCGACTTCGGCACGCCGGTGCCGATCATGGAATCGCGCGTGACCAATTCCGCGAGCTTCTCCTCGCTCCAGCCCTCGGTGCCGGCGGGCCGCATGGGCACTACCATGTAGCGCAGCTCGGCGGTCGAATCCCAGATGCGGATCTCGGTGTCCTTCGGCAATGTCAGGCCGAAATCGCCAAGCACGCCGCGCGGGTCGGCGACCGCGCGCGAGCGGTAGGGCGCGGATTTGTACCAGAGCGGCGGCAGGCCGAGCACCGCCCATGGATAGCAGGAGCACAAGGTGCAGACGACCATATTGTGCACCGACGGCGTGTTCTCCAGCGCGACCAAATGATTGCCGCTGCGGCCGCCAAAGCCCAGCGAGCCGACGGCGGCGGTGCCGTCCTCGAACAGCCATTTGCGAAATTGCGGATCGCTCCAAGCCTTCGCCACCACCTGCGCGCCGTTGCGCGGGCCGATTTTCTTCTCGTAGGTCTCGATCAACGCATCGATCGCCGCCTGCTCGACGTAACCTTTCTCGATCAGAATGGTCTGCAGCGCGCGCGTGCGCAGTTGCATGTCGGAAAGTTCGGAGCCGTGCTCGTGGTCGTGATCGTGGGACATGGCACTCACACAGGATCGAGATACGGCTCCCAGGCGTCGACCGATACCTGGGTGGTCGGATCGCCGTCCGGGCCCCACAACTCGGGCCCGCTGAACGTGACGTTGTAGAGCCACTGCGGGTTTTCGCCGGCGCCTTGCCCGTTGCTGTCGGGAAAGACGTGGAAGCCGATCACATGGTCGATCACGCCGACGTGGCCGCGCACGTAGCGCGGCAGCCGCGTATGCGTGAGCGGGTTGATGTTCTTCGCTCGCACCTTGTCGCCGGGCTTGAACGCCGCTTGCGTGTTGGTGGGGCGCTCGGTGGGACCCCCTCGATGCAGGACCTTGAGCACGTCGGCCGGCGACAGTACGCGCGTGACCGGCTTCGGTTTGCCTCGCGCATGGCCGGCGACGATCTCATCTTCGCTGACGAGATCGCGCTCCTTCAACATCGTTTCCAGCGCCGCGAACCAGATCTGGTAATAGCTCATCGACAAATATTCGGCCGGGTCGCGGTTTTCGCGGGCAAAGCGCGACTGATCGATGTTCCAGCCGGCGGGCATGCCCATGGCGAGGGTCAGCGCGAAGGCGCGCTTCTCCCAGTCGGCGTGAAAGACCGGCTCGTTCGGCTCCGCCTCGACCGGACCGAAGCCGTGCATGCCGCCCATGTCCTGCGCCCCGTTCATTTCAGGTCTCCCGGCAACTTCGGCAGGCCGGTGCCGATCATGGAATCGCGGGTGACGAGCTCGGCGAGTTTTTCCTCGGTCCAGCCCTCGGTGCCGGCGGGGCGCATCGGCACGACCAGGTAGCGGATCTCCGAGGTCGAATCCCAGACCCGGATTTCGGTGTCCTTGGGTAGCGTGACGCCGAAATCGGCGAGCACGCCGCGCGGATCTGATACCGCGCGCGAGCGATAGGGCGCCGATTTGTACCAGACCGGCGGCAGGCCGAGCACCGGCCACGGGTAGCAGCTGCACAAGGTGCACACGACCATGTTGTGCCGCTTGGGCGTGTTCTCCAGTGCAACGATGTGCTCGCCTTGCCGCCCGGCATAGCCGAGCTCGGCGATCGCGGGCGTTGCGTCCTTGAGGAGCCGCGCACGGTAGGCCGGCTCGGCCCAGGCGCGCGCGACCACGCGGGCGCCGTTGCGCGGGCCGACCTTCTTCTCATAGGTCTCGATCAGCAGGTCGAGCGCAGCCGGATCGACATAGCCCTTCTCGGTGAGCACGGTTTCCAGCGCCCGCACGCGCAACTGCGTTTCCGAAAGCTCCGAATGATCGTGGTCGTGATCGTGATCGTGTGCCATCGCGGCAATTTAGCGGAAGCGCGCGGCTTATGTCATCATGGCGGGCGGGGAGGCCGTTTGTCTGTGTTTCGCGCGCTGCTGCCGCTCGCCGACCGCATCGACCGCTTGAATACGGCGGTCGGGCGCGCCGTTGCCTGGCTCGCCTTGGCGATCGTGCTCGGCCAGTTCGCGCTGGTTGTGGCGCGCGATGGGTTCCATTTCGGCTCGGTCTGGCTCGGCGAAACCGTCATCTATGCGCATGCGACGCTGTTCATGCTGGCTGCAGCCTGGACGCTTCGTGCCGGCGGCCACGTGCGCGTCGACATCTTCTATGCCGACGCCTCGCCGCAGACCAAGGCGCTCGTCGACTTTCTCGGCGCGCTGCTTTTGCTCACTCCGTTCATGCTGGTCGTGCTGTTGTTCTCGGCCCCATACGCCGCCCGCTCCTGGGCCGTTCTCGAACGTTCGCCGGACATCGGCGGGCTGCCGCTCGTCTTCGTGCTGAAGACGGTCATTCCGCTCTTTGCGCTGCTCATGGCGCTGCAAGGCCTCGCCCAGGCGATCCGTGCCGCGTCTTTTCTTATTCCTCCCCCTGCAGGGGAGCGATAAGTGCCGGTCGCCGAAGCGCTCGCCGTCCTGATGGTGGTCGCTGTGATCGCGGCGCTGATGGCCGGCTATCCGGTGGCTTTGACGCTTGGCGGCGTCTCGCTTGCCTTCGCAGTTTTCGGCGATGCGCTCGGCCTCATGAGCTTCGCCATCCTCGGCGCGCTGCCCGACCGTATCTACGGCGTGATGACCAACGAGGTATTGCTGGCCATTCCGCTCTTCATCTTCATGGGCGTGATGCTCGAGCGTTCGCGGGTCGCGGAAGAATTGCTGGAGACCATGGGCCGGCTGTTCGGCTCGTTGCCCGGCGGCCTCGGGATTTCCGTGATCGTGGTCGGCACGCTGCTTGCCGCGGCGAAAGGCGTGGTCGGCGCCACCACCGTAACCATGGGACTGATCGCGCTGCCGGCGATGCTGCGCTTCGGCTACGACCCGCGGCTCGCCGCCGGCACCGTGGCGGCGACGGCGACGTTGGCGCAGATTTTCCCGCCAGCGACGGTCCTCGTGCTGCTCGGCGATCAGCTCGGCAATGCCTATCAGGCGGCGCAGCTCGCGAAGGGCGTGTTCGCGCCGCGTTCGGTCAATGTCAGCGACCTGTTTGCCGGAGCGCTGCTGCCTGGCTTCGCGCTGGTTGCGCTTTATCTGCTTTACCTCATCGCCGTCTCGATTTTTTGGCCAAAGGCCGCACCGGCCATTCCATCCGATCCGAAAGCGCCGCGCGGCCTTGCGCTGGCGCAGCGGCTCGTCGCCGTGCTCATCGCGCCGGTTGCACTCATTCTCGCCGTGCTCGGCTCGATCCTCGGCGGCATCGCTACGCCAACGGAGGCGGCCTCGATCGGCGCGGTCGGCGCCATGCTGCTCGCCTTGCGTAAGACAGGGCTCAAGGGGCTGATCGTGCCGGTGATCGAGAAGACGACGCAGATCACGGCGATGATCTTCTTGATCCTGATCGGCGCCACCATGTTCAGCCTCGTTTTCCGGGCGCTCGGCGGCGACGTCATGGTCAACAACGCGCTCACGAACCTGCCGGGCGGCGCCGACGGCGCGGTGCTCGTTGTCATGCTGGCGATGTTTCTGCTCGGCTTCGTCATGGACGCCTTCGAGATCATCTTTGTCGTGGTGCCCATCGTCGGCCCGGTGCTGCTGACCATGCCGGGGGTCGACCCCATCTGGCTCGGCATCATGATGGCGATGAACCTGCAGACCTCCTACATGCACCCCCCGCTCGGGCCGACGCTGTTCTATCTGCGCGGCGTGGCGCCGGCAGAAATCACCACCCGGCATATCTATGTCGGCGTCATTCCGTTCGTGCTCATTCAGCTTGTCGCGCTGATTGTGCTGTGGTTCGTGCCGGGCCTTGCGACCCACCTGCCGCATGCGCTTTATGGGCGCTAGGTTAATCCCTCCCCCTGCGAGGGAGGGATAAGAAGGGCGAAGCATGAAAGCCGCCGAAATGTTCAACCTGCAGGGCCGCACGGCGCTGGTGACCGGCGCCTCCAGCGGCCTCGGCGTGCAATTCGCCAAGGCGCTTGCCGACAACGGCGCTGCGGTGGCGCTGGTCGCGCGTCGCGTGGACCGGCTCAAGGCGCTGCAAGGCGAGATCGAAAAGGCCGGCGGCAAAGCGATCTCGATCGCGGCCGACGTCACCGACCGCGCCGCGATGAGCGGCGCCTTCGACGCCGCGGAGAAAGCCTTCGGCACGGTGACCATCCTCGTCAACAATGCCGGCATCGCGATGACGCCGGCGCGCGCCGTCGAGGTGCCGGCCGAGGAATGGCGCAAGGTGCTCGGCATCGATCTCGACGCGGTGTTCGCCAACGCCCAGGAGGCCGCGCGCCGCATGCTCGCCGCGAATAGGAAAGGCTCGATCGTCAACATCGCTTCGGTGCTGGGTCTCGGCGTCGCCAAGGGTGTCGTCGCTTACGCAACCGCCAAGGCCGCCGTCATCCAGATGACCAAGGCGCTGGCGCTCGAGCTCGCCTTCAAGGGCGTGCGCGTCAACGCCATCGCGCCGGGCTGGTTCGTCACCGAGATCAACGACGAATATCTTACCGGCGAAGCGGGCGCCGCGATCAAGCGCGAGATTCCGATGGGCCGCTTCGGCAATGCCGGCGACCTCGACGGCGCGCTGTTGCTGCTCGTCTCCGACGCCGGCACCTACATCACCGGCGCCACTCTCGTCGTCGACGGCGGCCAGGTCATCCAGATCAAGGGGTAAACCATGGACTTCTCACTGTCGCCCGAGATCGAGGACCTGCGCCTGAAAGTGCGCGCCTTCATCGACAAGGAGGTGCTGCCACTCGAAGCGGATCCTGCAAATTTCGCCGAGCACGAGAACATCCCGGAAGACCGCCTCGCGCCCGTGCGCGCGAAGGCGAAGAAAGCCGGCCTCTGGGCGCCGCAAAGCCCGAAGGAATACGGCGGCATGGAGTTGCCGGTCGTCGCCTGGGCGGCGATCTACGAGGAGGCCGCGCGCTCGCTGTTCGGCCCGCTGGCGATCAACTGCATGGCGCCCGACGACGGCAACATGAACCTGCTGCGCCTCGTCGGCACGCAAGCGCAGAAGGAAAAATGGCTGCGCCCCATCGTCGACGGCAAGGTACGCTCGTCCTTCGCCATGACCGAGCCCGCGCCCGGCGGCGGCTCCGATCCGTCGATGATCCGCACCAAAGCGGAGAAGCAAGGCAACAAATACATCATCAAAGGCCGCAAATGGTTCATCACCGGAGCCGACGGCGCCGCCCACTTCATCCTCATGGCGCGCACCTCCGACGACAAACGCAAAGGGCTGACCGCGTTCCTGTTCCACAAGGATCAGCCGGGCTGGCGCATCGTGCGCCGCATTCCGATCCTCGGGCCGGAGGAGCATGGCGGCCATTGCGAACTCGAATTCACCGGTCTCGAAGTACCCGAAGAGAACATCCTGCTCGGCGTGGGTGACGGCCTCAAGGTGACGCAGATCCGTCTCGGACCTGCGCGGCTCACGCACTGCATGCGCTGGCTCGGCTTGTCGAAGCGTTGCCTCGAGATCGCGCAGGCGTATGTCAACGAGCGCGAGGGCTTCGGCGTCAAGCTCGCCGACCGCGAGAGCGTGCAGATCAAGCTGGGCGCGGTGGCGCAGCAGATCGAGATCGGCCGGCTGCTCACCATGCACGCCGCCTGGATGCTCGATCAGGGCGGCCGCGCTCGCAAGGAAGTGTCGATGGCCAAGGTGCAGGTCGCCGACACGCTGCACCAGGCGGCGGACGTCGCCATCCAGTTGCAGGGCGCGCGCGGCTTTTCCAAGGACACGCCGGCCGAGTGGATTTACCGCGCGGCGCGTGCGGCGCGGCTCGTCGACGGCGCTTCCGAAGTGCACATGATGGTGCTCGCGCGCTTTTTGCGCGAGGAAGGCCGCGACTTCTGGCAATGGGGCCCGGGCGAAGGGCGCAGGAACGCGACCTAGTTTTTCGCTGCGATGAAAAAGGCCCGGCGCCGGCCCGCATATGGCATAGCGCGCCTCAGAGCCCGCCGAATTGCCGGACAATGGCGATACGACCGACTTGGCCGCGCGGCTCGACGGTGGCCGGAACTGGCGTTGGATTGAAGGGAAGTATCACATTGATTTTCTGCATGATGGAGTATTGGTAATCGAAACGTACGTGCCATTCGTCGGTGGCGGCGACCTCGACGCCACCGCCGATCTGAGCGCCGTCGACATGCTGGCCGGCCACGAGAACAAAGCCATTGGTCGTCAGATTGTCGAAAGCCGTGCCCATCCAACCGGCGGACAGGTACGCCAGCGTATCGGGCGTTAATAAAAGACCGAAGCGTGCGCGTCCCGCTTCCATCGCGCCGAGCTTAAGATCTGTCGAGCGGACCGACGGCGCAATCTCCGCCTCGGCGCCGATCAACCAGCGCGAAGCGAGCTGGTAATTGACGCCGATGAAGGCAGAAACCAGCGGGCCCGCAAGACCGATACCTTTCACTTGGTCGCCAAAGCCTGACAGGATGTTGACGTCGGAATAGCCAAAGGCACCGCCTATCGAAGCGCCCGCATAGAGTCCGTTCCATGCCGCATGGACCGGCGGTGAGGCGGCCGCATCGGCACCGATGCCGTCGATGCCAAGTTGATAAATGAGCGCTGCTCGAGCGAGCCCGACCGTCGGCTTGATTTCCGCGATCAGCGGCAGAAGTGGTTGGTCCACTCCAGCGCTCGAATAAAACGTCTGAAGATATTCGAGTCGCGCGTGCCAATCATCGGTGATGGCGGTTTCGATACCGCCGCCGACCTGCCAGCCGTGGATGGTCCCAGACGACGTCAGGGTCAGTGGTCCGAAGACGACGTCGGTGGAAAGCTCAACCTTCGACTTGGCCCAGCCGGCCGTAATATACACAAGACTTGAGGGCGTCGTCAGAAAGCCTATGCGGCCGCGCACCGATTCTGACCAGGGCTGTTTGGCGGTCATCACGACGCCAAAAAAGTTGGGCGACGACAGCTGCGTGACAATGTGCTGCCAGCTCCAATCCGCCTCGATACCCACGAGCCAGCGGGGAATCACGACGAGGTTGGCGCCGACAAGGGCGCCACTGGAAATTCCGCGGCTTGCGAAAAGATTTGAGCTGTTGACGGGAACCGCAGGAAAGAAGATCGGGTCGAGCGTATAGGTGTCGTTGGCAAAGGCATAGCCAACGTCGCCGCCGATATAGACGCCGGTCCAGCGTGTGCTGAGTGTCGTAGCGGCTGGTGCTTCGTGGCCCAAGTGCTCTGCCGCGACGGCACGCGCAGCAGATAACGCAAAAATGACGCTTGCCGCCAGTCCGACGCTACGCCGCACACTGAACACGGATGTCATCCCCCGAACTTGCTCAGAATCGTACTGGCGACATGCGCATGCAAGCGGCGATCGTCTTCCTTAACACCGATTTTATGCCGCCACGTCCCGCAACAGACAGGCCGCATGCCAACATCCTGCGTGCATTGAGATCAACAGGAACGCAGGCACGGCTCTTTTCCTTCCCGCGCCGCTTGGTCAGACGCCAGATTGCACAGCGCTAAGGCGCGCCAGCTTGCGCCTGTTGCACTTCGACGCCGTCGGGGGTCGTAGAAGACAAATCGCGTCTCGCGCTTGCTGCTAATGAACAAAATGGGCATTCGGGCCCAGCAAGACCCATGCTTATCGCGTCGGATGTTGCCGCGACGTCACAGCTATTTGCGAATTTCGAGGCTAGGTTAAGCTTGGTCGAGATATCTGATTTCCGAGGCGTGCGATGAGAAAAGTTGGTGCCCTTTTCGTTGCGCTGGCGTTCAACGGATTTGCCTTTGCTGCCGATATGGCGGTCAAGGCACCGCCACCGTTGCCAGCGCCGGCTTGGAGCTGGACCGGCTTTTACCTCGGTATTGCAGGCGGCGGCGGTTCCGGATCGACCTCGCACACCAACGTATTATTTCCAGCCGCGAACTCGGGCGGAAGTGCGAACTTCAACGGCGCTCTGTTTGGCGGCACTTACGGTTACAATTGGCAATTCGGGCATCTTGTGGCGGGATTGGAAGGCGATTTTTCCTGGAGCGGAATCCGCGACACGTTTACTTCGACCAACGGCCTCCCGACATTTTGTCCTTCCGCGTTCCCATGTTTCACGAGCTTGCAATGGCTTGGCACGGATCGCGTGCGGCTCGGTTACGCCCAGGAGGGAATCCTGGTTTATGCGACCGGAGGCGTCGCCTACGGCGATGTTCTGGCAACCATTCGCAACGCGGGCGTCTTTAACATCGACAGCGAAACTCATGTACGTGTCGGCTATACCGTGGGCGGGGGCATCGAAACCAGCATTAAAGGCAATTGGTCGTTGAAGGTCGAATATCTCTATGTCGATTTCGGCAATCGCGTCGGCTATACGGCGTTCCCTCCGCCTCCTCCGCTCCAGCCCGAGAACGTGTTTTTGAATTCCAACATCGTTCGCGTAGGTTTGAACTATAAATTTCGGGACTAATGGGATATCGCGCGACCGGCGCCGAGACGCTCAACTTAATATCACCTGCCACTTGGTCAGATGCCATTGCACCGCGCTACGGCGCGGCTCGTCGACGGCGCCTCCGAAGTGCACATGATGGTGCCGGCGCGCTTCCTGCGCGGGGAAGGCCGCGACTTCTGGCAATGGGGCCCGGGCGAAGGGCGCAGGAACGCGCGCTGATTTCTTCTCCCTCCCCCTGCAAGGGGGAGGGTCGGGGTGGGGGTCGCTTTCAATTGCGAAGACCCCGACCCGGATCGCTTCGCGATCCGACCTCCCCCTTGCAGGGGGAGGTATAAGAAAGAGTTACGGCGCGCCCGCCGGCGCCTGGTGCACTTCGACGACGTTGCCGTCGGGGTCGTAGAAGAAGATCTGCTTCCAGCCCGTCATTGCCCAGTCGCCGAAGTCCGAATAGTTGATGCCCTTGGCCTCGAGCCGCTTTTTGAAGGCGTCGAGATCGTCGGTGCGGAACGCAATGTGTCCACGCTGCGCCGGATTGACCACCTTGCCGGTGCGGAAACCGATCTGCATATCCTTCTCGGCGATGTGCATCTGCAACGCCCCGTCGGTGATAAAGGCGACGTCGCCGGGATAGCCCTCGTCCTTTTTGCGATTCGCGCCCATGTTGGGAATGGTCTGCATGTCGAGCACGCCGCGATAAAAGGCATCCATCGCGGGCACGTCGGTGGTGGCGAAATTGACGTGGTGCAGTTTGAGCTTCATGCGATTGCCTTTCGTAGAGCCGCGACGTCGGCCTTGGCCGCCTGCATCATATAGCCCGCATCGAGCCCGGCGATCATGAAGCGCGCGCCGAGCTTGACCAGATCGGCGGCCAGCGCCGCATCGCCGCGCACGCCGCCGATGCCGAGGCATTTGCCGTGTTTCTTGCACGCCGCCATCGCCGTTTCGTAAGCGGCGCGGATTTTCGGGTGCTTGAGGTCGCCGGGAATGCCGAACTCGGTGGAGAGATCGTTGGAGCCGATGAGCAGAATGTCGATGCCGGGCACCGCTGCGATCGCCTCGGCATTGTCGATGCCGCGCGGCGTTTCCAGCATGGGAATGCACAGCGTCAGTGCGTTGCCTTGGCTGTTGACCTCGCCGAGCGGCGTCGCGCGAAAACCTTGCAGCGGCCCCGCGCCGGCGACCGAACGATGGCCGAGCGGCGGAAACTTGCACGCCGCGACCATCGCTTGCGCCTGCTCGGTGGTGTCGACCTGCGGGCAGATGATGCCGAGCGCGCCGGCATCGAGCAGCCGCGCCGCCAGATCGAAGTCGTGGCCGGGCACCCGCGCCATCGGCGTGATGCCGATCGGCAGGGCACCGGCGATGATCTGCGCCGCCGTATCGGTCGAAATCGAGGAATGCTCGATATCGACATAAACGCCGTCGAAACCGCAGGCATCCGCCATCATGCCGATATCGGCGGTGCGGGCGAAGCGGCTCGCCATGCACAGCGCCACCTCGCCGCGGGCGATGCGGTCCTTGATGCGGTTGGTGACGGCCACGGTCAGTTGCGGTAGCTCGTGTCCACCTTGTCGAGCATACGCAAGTAGGCCGCCCAGTCGGCGCTGCCGCGGCCGGAATCGTGATGCTCGTACTGGGTGCGCGTCTTCTCGCAGATCGCCGGCGCAATCTCGATTAATTCGCCGCCGGTTGCTTCCATCATCAATTGAATGTTCGCCGCCTCGAGCAGGTGCTGCATGAGCACGAAGGCTTCGCGCGCGGTCTTGCCGACGGTGAGCATGCCGTGGTTTTGCATGATCATGGCGCGGTTATTGCCGAGGTCGCGGTTGATGCGCTCGCGCTCGCCGAAATCCTCGGTGATGCCCTCGTAGGGATGATAGCCGATACGCTTGTAGAAGCGGATCGCCGGCTGCGACAGCATGCGCAGGCCGTTCTTGAGGCCGGCAAAGGCCATGCCGATCTCGGTGTGCACGTGCAGCGCGCAGTTGACGTCCGCGCGCGCCGCGAGCACGCCGCCATGCAGCGTGAAGCCGGGACGGTTGACGCCGGCCTTCTCGTCGAGATCCTCGTCCATCGACACCTTGGCGAGGTTCGAGGCGGTGACCTCGGTGTAGAGCAGCTCATGCTTTTTCATCAGAAACATGCGCGGCTCGCCGGGCACACGCATCGAGGCGTGATTGTAGATCACGTCGTCCCAGCCGTAATGCGCGACGAGGCGATAGACGGCGGCAAGATCGACGCGCGCCTGCCATTCCTCCGGCGTCATATTGGCCGGCTTCATCTCGGCCATCTTGGTCGGCTTGTTCATGGAGTTCTCCCTGACATTTGCGGCGAGCATAGCGCAGCCGCGCGGGGATTTCATCGCGCTTGTGCGCCGTATAAGGTGCCCGCCGGCTTTCGCATATCTCACTGTTTCAGGAACTGAAAATGGCGCCGATCGCAATTCGCATGGGCGGCTACGGCCCGCCCACCACCGGCTTTTCCAAGGCGCTGAAATTTATCGGCGACAAATTGCAAGGCCAGTTCGGCGACGGCCTCGCCATCGACTACGTGTGGAACATCATGGACCACGGCCACAAGGCCGAGGACATCCTCACCTTGGTGGAGAACGGCGTGATGACGCTCGGCTACCAGTCGTCGAGCTACTTGACCGACCGCGTGCCCGAGCTTGGCTTTGTCGACCTGCCGTTTTTGTTGTCCTCGAACGCGCAGGCGCGCGCCGCGATGGACGGCGAGCTCGGCCAATATCTCGCAGCGAAAACCGAGGAGCGCATCGGCTACCGTATCCTCGGCTGGTTCGAGAATGGCTTTCGCCACATCTCCAACCGGCTGCGCCCGGTGCATCTGCCCGCCGACTTGAAGGACATGAAGGTCCGGGTGCTGCCGAGCGACATCCACAAGCGCACCTTCGCTCTGCTCGGCGCCACGCCCATGCGCATGGACCTCACCGAAGCCATCGCCATGATCAAGGCCGGCACGCTCGACGCGCAGGAAAATCCGCTCGCCAACACCGTGACCTACGGTGTGCACAGGTTCCACAAATTCCACACGCTGACCTATCACTTCTACATCTCGCGCCCTATTTTCCTGCACCGCGCTTCATTCGAGGCCTGGCCGCCGGACTTGCAGCGCGCGATGCAGAAGGCAGTGACCGAAGCCGTGTCCTTCCAGCGCCAGCTCGCGGTCGAGGAGAACGAGGCGTCACGCAAGATCATCGAAGAAGCCAAGTGCGAGATCGTCGAGCTCACGCCCAAGGAACATGGCGCCTTTGTCGCGGCGGTTGGGCCGCTGCTCGCCGAGGCGCGGCAGACTTTTGGCGACGGGATGTTCAAGATGGTGCCGAAGCCCTAGCATCGGTTTTGGGGGTGGTTCGATGCCGTACCGGCTGATCGTCATTGCGCTCATGCTCCTTGCCGGCTGCGGCCAGGCCGCGGCACAAGAGGCGATCGGCGCCGTGAGCCGCATTCAGGGCAGCGCCAGCGGCTCGCGTAGCGGCGCGGCCGAGGCGCTCGGCCTCAACGCATCCGTCTTTCGCAACGAGGTCTTGTCGACCGGCGAGGCCGCACGGCTGGAAATCACCTTCGTCGACGGCACGCAGGTGACACTCGGCGAAAAGGCGCGGCTGACGCTCGACACGTTTGTGTTCGATCCCGCCGCGGGCCGCGGCACGATCAAGTTCGCCGCGGCCGGCGCCTTTCAGTTTCTCTCCGGCCAGGCGTCGAAACTCGCAAGCCGCGACGTCAGCGTGACGACACCGGTCGCGACCGTCGGCATTCGCGGCACGAAATTCTGGGGCGGGCCGATCGACAATCAGGCGCTCGGCGTGTTCCTGATCGAAGGCGCGGTGAGCGTGTCCAATGCGTCGGGTCAGCAGGTTCTGAGCGCGCCCGGGCAGGGCACCAATATCGCCGCGCCGGGCGCCGCGCCGGGGCCGGTCACCCTCTGGCCGCAGGACAAGGTCAACCGCGCCCTCGCCACCGTGACGTTCCGGTAGCGCCGCTCGCCGCCGGCGCGCGACATGGTTTCCGCGACATTAACTTGAGTTGGGCGCGCGGCTTTACGCCGCCGCAACTAACCCCGCGCTAGAGAGCGGGCATGCAACGCCCCATCGCCCTCGAAATCCGAGGCCTGACCAAGCGCTTCGACCGCCCCGCGGTCGAGGCACTCGATTTGACCGTGTTCGGCGGCGAGTTCTACGCCTTGGTCGGCCCCAACGGCGCCGGCAAGACCACGACCTTGCGCATGGTCACCGGCCTGTTGCGCCCCGACGCCGGCGAAATCCGCATCGACGGCATCGACGCGCTCGCCGACCCGATCGCGGCCAAGCAGATCACCGCCTGGCTCTCCGACGAGCCGATGATCTACGATAAGCTCACGCCTTACGAATATCTTGAATTTGTCGCCGGGCTCTGGCGCATCGATGCGGCAACCGCCGAGGCGCGGGCGCGCGAATTGATCGGCTGGCTCGGCTTGACGCCGCACGCGCAAGAGCGTTGCGAGGGCTTCTCCCGCGGCATGAAGCAGAAGGTCGCGCTCGCCGGCGCGCTGGTGCACGATCCCAAGCTCATCATTCTCGACGAACCGCTCACCGGCCTCGACGCCGGCTCGGCGCGCACGGTCAAGAACGTGCTCGCCGAGCGGGTCCGCGCCGGCGGCACCGTCATCATGACCACACATATCCTCGAGGTCGCCGAACGCATGGCCGACCGCATCGGCATCATCGCTCACGGCCGCCTGATCGCCGAGGGCACGCTGGAGGAGTTGCGCCGCAAGACCGGCAAGGCGGCCACCAGCCTGGAAGACACGTTCCTCGCGCTGGTCGAAACCGCGGCCGCCGCGGAATGAGCGCGCCTTTTCAATTCGTCATTCCGGGACGCGCCGAAGGCGCGGACCCGGAATCCATACTCCGCAGCGCTGTGGGTTATGGATTCCGGGCTCGCTCGCTGTCGCTCGCGCCCCGGAATGACCGGAGAGATTTCGAGTGAGCGCGCCGGCCACGATCCCCTGGCTCGCCGGCCATGAGCTGCGGCTCGGCTGGCGTGACTGGCTGTCGATGATGACCGCCGGGCGGCGCCGGCGCTTCCGCTTCGTCGTTATCGCGCTCACCGTCTTCGCGGCGTTCATGCATCTGCTCGCCTGGGCGATGGTCGGCGGCTATGCGGCAACGCCGGTCGAGGCCGGCAAGGCGCAGCTCGTCGCCGTCAGCGGCACGCTGCTGCTGTCATGGTCGCTGCTGCTGTCGCAGGCGATGGAATCGGTGACCCGCGCCTTCTATACCCGCCACGACCTCGATCTCATCCTCACCTCGCCGGTGCCGCAGCAGAAAATCTTCGCCGTGCGCATCGCCCGCATCGCCGCCGCGGTTGCGGCGATGGCGCTGTTCCTCGCCGCGCCGTTCATCAATGTGCTGGCGCTGCGCGGCGGCGCGCGCTGGCTCGCCGCCTACGGCGTTGTCGGCGCCATGGGCGCGACCGCTGCTGCCGTCGCCGTTGCGCTGACCGTCGCGCTGTTCCGCCTGATCGGTCCCAGGCGGACGCGGCTCGTCGCGCAGATCGTCGCCGCCATTATCGGCGCGGCATTCGTCATCGGCCTGCAGGTCGCCGCGATTCTCACCTACGGCAGCCTGTCGCGCTACGCGCCGCTGCAATCGCAATGGCTGATTGCGCATGCTCCAGGCACAGGCAGCGCCTTCTGGCTGCCGGCGCGCGCGACACTGGGCGATTTGCACGCGCTCGCGATGGTGATGATGGCAAGCGCCGCCGTCCTTGCCGCTGCGATCGCCATTTTCTGCCGCCGTTTCGGCGACCACGTCATCGCCGCCTCCGGCGTCTCGCAGAGCACGGTGCGCCAGCGCGCCCGCGGCTTCCGCCGCGTCTCCGCCGCGCAGGCGCTGCGGCGCAAGGAATGGACGCTGCTGCTGCGCGATCCGTGGCTCATCTCGCAGACGTTGATGCAGATTCTCTATCTGCTGCCGCCGGCGCTGCTGTTGTGGAAGAGCTTTCATGAGGGCGCCGGTGGCTATGTGCTGCTGGTGCCGGTGCTGGTGATGGCGGCGGGGCAACTCGGTGGCGGGCTTGCCTGGCTCTCGATCTCCGGCGAGGACGCGCCCGATCTCGTCGCCTCGGCGCCGATCACCGCGCGCCGCATCATCTGGGCGAAGATCGAGGCGGTGATGGAAACCATCGCCATCGTCTTTGCACCCTTTGTGCTGGCGCTCGGCTTTGCCTCGGCGCGCGCCGCGATGGTGGCGGCGCTTGGCGTGCTTGTCGCGGCCGCCGCTTCAACCTTCGTGCAGTTTTGCTTCCGCACCCAAGCGCGGCGCAGCCAATTCCGCCGCCGTCAAGTCTCCTCGCGCATTGCCACGTTTGCCGAGGCGTTTTCTTCCATCGCCTGGGCGGCGGCCGCCGCGCTCGTTGCCGCCGGGACATGGCTTGCGGCCGCCCCCGCGCTCGCCGGCCTTGCGATCCTCGCCGGGGTGCGGATGCTCAGGCCGCCGCAAGCCGCCTGGTGAATTGCTGCCGCGTCACCAGCAAGCCCACCACCATCAAGTTGAGGATGTTGGAGCCGATGCCGGCGGCGAAAGCCGGCGCGTAATAGCCGAAGTGGTCGTAGAGCACGCCGGCGAGCCAGCCGCCGAGCGCCATGCCCATGCCGCTGAAGAGCAGCAGGGTCGGGATGCGCCAATAGGCCTGCTCCGCCGGGAACAGTTCGCGCAACGCCAGCACGTAAGCCGGAATGATGCCGGAGAAGCCGAGGCCGAAGGCGCCAGCGACGGTGAACAATCCCAGCTCGTTTTGCGTCAGCAGGAATGCGATCATGGCGCTGCATTGCCAGGCCGAGCCGATCAGCACGGTGGCGAGCCCGCCGATGCGGTCGGAGATCGCGCCCCAGATCTGCCGCGACAGGAAGGCGGTGCCGAGCAGCACCGACAGCATGACCGCGCCGACCGAGCGCGAAATGCCGAGATCGCTGCAGAAAGCGACGAGGTGCTGCTGCGGCATGGCCATCGGCACGCAGCAGAACACCGCCGCCGCACACATCATGGCGAACACCGCGTTCGGCGGCCAGCCGAGCACCGGTGCGCTGCGCGCCTCGCGATGCGCGGCTTCGGCCGGACGGATAATCTCCGGCGGGCTGCGGAAGAAGATCGCTGCGAGCGGCACCACCACCGCAATCTCGAGCACCGCGTAGCCCAGCATGCACTCGCGCCAGCCGACGGTGGCGATGACGTGACTGAAGACCGGCGGCCACATGGCGCCGGCGAGGTAACTGCCGCTCGAGATCAGCGCCAGCGCCGAGCCGCGCCGGCGGTCGAACCAGCGGCTGATGTAGACGTACATCGGCGCGTTGATGCCGCCGAGGCCGATGAGGCCGATGAACAGCCCGTGTCCGATCCACAGCGGCCACGGCGGGCCGAAGGTCGAGATCGACAACCCCGCACCGATCATCAGCGCGCCGCCGAGCACGGTCCAGCGCGTGCCGATCCGGTCGGCGACGCGGCCGAGGACGATGCCCCCGACGCCCGAGCACAGCCAGGCCAGCGCGCTGGCGAGGGCCGGAACTTCGCGCGCGCCGCCGGCTTCGGCGGCAATGTCCTTGAGCGCGACCGGCGTGATCCAGGCGCCGCCGAACGCCATCAACAATGTGATGAGCGCGACGGTGGCAACGGTCCACGAGGACCGGCTCTCGATCGAGGCGGAAGATGATTGCAGCATTGAAGGAAACCCGGCGCGCCCCTTTTACAGGACACGCAACATTTCACCACCCTCGATTTTGCAGGGTGCCAAGCCTCAATCGTCATGGCGGGGCAGCCGGGTCCGGCTTCGCCGGCCCGGTGGCGGTGCGTGGTTGGAACGATTGCGCTTACCTCTTCGGGTACGCCGTGAAGATGTAATCTTTTGCCGCTACCCTTGCGTGGCATGAATAGCCGCACGTGGCACCGGTCCCGTTTTGCGGGGGTCGGCCATCCGGCGCGAGCGTGTCAGTGGCGGGATCGTTGAGAAAAACAGCGTAGGCCCAGCCATGGGTGTCCGGAAATCGCTTGCTATCCTTCTCGATGAACGACAGCGTTTTGAGCGTGTCCGGCACATTCACAAAGTAGGGAGACTCTGCGTTTTTCTTAAATAGCCATTCGATCTTCACGATCTTGGAGCCCTCGGGAAAGGGCTGGTGATTGCCCGGCGCGCCTCGACGAAAGGCATCTATCATCACGGGATTCGCCGCAATGATTTTTACGCTCGTTGCGGTCTGACTAACCGCGACATACTGCCAGTTTTCGTAGCCCTCGAACTCGGAAAACGCCAACCCATTCGGTACTTTCAGCGTGGACCGTTTCTGCGCCGCAAGAGCGGCACCGCCCAAGATCGCGAACGATACTGCCATGCTCACAATTGCAGCGGTTGAAGTTCTCTTCATGGCTCGCTCCTGTGCTGCTGATTGTTCGGCGCGAAATTAGCCGTAGGTGAAGTCCGGCTTGCTCTGCCCAACTTCGATGATGTAGCCGTCAGGATCGCGGATGTAGCAGCGCGTCTCGCCGTATTTGTCCTTCGGTTCTGTAATGAACTCGGCTCCGCGACTTCGCCATAGTTTGTAGCACGCCTGAATATCTGCGACGCGGATATTCATGAAGCTGCTGACTCTATCGGGATCGGGAGGAACGCCGAGCGTCACCGTCGGTTTGTCGGGTGTCGGACCGCCACCCACATTGACGATGAGCCACATGTTGGCGAGCTGGAGATAGCCCGGCGCGCCGCTCTTGTCGCCTCTGCTCAGAATGCGGCTACCGAAGACTTTTTCGTAAAATCGAAGCGATCGTTCGATATCGGCGACGACCATAAAGTGGGCGATGGTCATCCCATCCTTGGGCGGCATCTGGTAGCTTTTCTGGTCGACTTGTACCTCGGTCATTGGACACCTCCATAAACGCTCCCGATTTTACGAGACGTGACGTTGCAAGATTATGGTGCGGCGAGACTGCGCAGGGCATCGATCGAATAATCTCCGGCGCCGGTGATGAACAACAGCAAGAAGCCTCCCATGATGCTGAGATTCTTGTAAAAGCCGTCCATGCTGGCGACTTGATCCGCGCCCGTTGTTGTCCAATAACGATGCCCGATGAGCGCAGTTCCTAGCGTGTAGAAAAACATAAGCAAAGCCGAAGGACGCGTGAACGCGCCTATGGCGACCGCAAACGCAACCGGAAGCTCCATCAAGATCGCTATGGCAGCAGCCAGCGCCGGGATGGGAGCGCCAAGCTGTGCAATTTGACTGACCGTGCCCGGATAGTCTCTTAGCTTTCTCCAGCCAAAAATCAGAAATAGTGTCGCGAGAAGAAGACGGGCCGCAAGAATGAGCTCATCGTTGATATAGTTTGTCATAACGCAATCCTCGCTCCTCGGCGGCGGATATTCGCCGATGAGAACTCACGCGATGCGTTTGTCGATCAATCCCAGAATAATGGCATCGAGGCTGTACGGTCCGGCGCCGGCCGAGACGACTAGGATCAGCATGAAGACATAAAGCGTTTCGGGTACATAGAGCCAATCGTCGATACGGTCTGCTTTATCAATCGGCTTGGAGAGATTAATTCGCTGCGGCACCGTGGTGGCGATGGCGACGAGGGTGATTACAAGCAGGCCAAGCGCGGCGAGCGGAGCAAAGAACCCGACGACTACAGCGCTGCCGGCGGTGAACTCGACTGTCGGCACCCACCATTGGTTAAAGCCGACTGCGTGAACACCGAGTTCTTTCAACTCGTCGGCCAGCGCGCGATGGCGCTGTGGGTTGAACAGCTTGTGGTAGCCCGAGAACATGAAGAACAGCCCGACCGCGATGCGGTTAAGAGTGAGGGCGGCGTCGGTCCAGCCGACACCTTTGAACAGGATATCGATCACGTCGCTGTTCTTTCCCGCGCTGTTCGGGCGGCTATGGTACGAGGACAAAAGCTTACGCTCAACCGGAGGCGTATGGATAAATTTGGTCTTAAATATCGAAGGGCGAGCGCGGAAAAACAACAATCAAATCCCGCGAATATCCGCGCTGGCTCAATAGCTGCCCTCGGCAGCATGTCCGCTTTCGATCCGCTTCACTTACGGAGGCAGACGTTGCTCGGCGTGGAAAGTGCCACTGATTCATGGAGCCAACCGAGAAGGGAGCGATTCGACGGACGCGTTGTATTGAGGCGTCGATGGCTGGGACAGGCGTCACGACCGGGCCGGCGAAGGCGGACCCGGTTGCCCGGTCTTGACGGAAAAATTCGCTGCGTTGCGCCAAAATGCGTGAGTCGATGACTTCCTGAAATTTCCTTCCGCCGAGGCCGGCGAGAACGAAATTGACCACCGGGCGTTCAGATGTAGCTTTTCCTCCGAGTCTTGAGCAGGTTTTGCGTCTTGCCGTCCCACCCTATATGACTGGTGCCGCCGGTCTTTATGGTTCCGCGGCGTCCCGCGTGAAGGCCCCGTATGACGCTTCGCTCCGTCACCCTCGACGACAAATACGACCTTGCGCAGGACCATGTCCTGGTCACCGGCTATCAGGCGCTGATCCGCGCCTGCCTGATGCAGAAGGAACTCGATCGTCGCGCCGGCCTCAATACCGCGGGCTATGTCACCGGCTACCGCGGCTCGCCGCTCGGCGGCCTCGACCAGCAGTTCATGCGCGCGGCGAAGTTCCTCGCGGCCGCCGACATTAAATTCCAGCCGGGCTTGAATGAAGATCTTGCCGCTACCGCGCTGTGGGGCACGCAGCAGGCCGAACTGCGCGGCGAGGGCAAATACGACGGCGTCTTCGGCATGTGGTACGGCAAGGGCCCGGGCGTCGACCGCACCGGCGACGCTTTCCGCCATGCCAATCTTGCCGGCACCTCGAGGCACGGCGGCGTCGTCGCGTTGATGGGTGACGACCACACCGCCGAATCCTCGACCACCGCGCACCAGTCCGAATTTCATTTCGTCGACGTGATGATTCCGATCCTCAACCCGGCCGGGGTGCAGGAATTCATCGACTACGCCCTCTACGGCTGGGCGATGTCGCGCTTCTGCGGCACCTGGACCGCGCTCAAGTGCATGCACGAGACCGTCGAATCGACCGGCGTGATCGACGGCAGCCTCGGCCGCGTGCAGATCGTCACACCCGCCGATTTCGTCATGCCCGAGGGCGGCCTTAACATCCGCCTGCAGGACACTTTCCTCGGCCAGGAAGCGCGGCTGCACGATTTCAAGCGCGACGCCATGCTGGCTTTCGTGCATGCCAACAAGCTCAACCGCATCGTCACCTCCGGCGGCCAGAACCCCAAGATCGGCGTTATCACTACCGGCAAGGCCTATCTCGACGTGCGGCAGGCGCTCGACGAGCTCGGCCTCGACGAGCTCAAATGCAATCAGATCGGCTTGCGTATCTTCAAGATCGGCTGTCCGTGGCCGATCAGCCGGCAGGAGCTCGCCTCCTTCGCGCAGGGGCTCGATCTCATCATCGTCGTCGAGGAGAAGCGCTCGCTCATCGAAGTGCAGGTGCGCGAGGAGCTTTACGGCACCGCCAATCAGCCGGTCTGCATCGGCAAGAAAGACGAGCAGGGCAACTGGCTGTTCCCGGTCAAGGGCGCGCTCGATCCCAACGATGTCGCCATCTGCATCGGCGAGCGGCTGCTGCGCGTCGCCGCAAACGATGAGCTTGCCGCCAACGTGGCGCGGCTGAAATCGGCGCAGGGCGCGCAGGCGGAAACCAAGGACGTCGCCAACCGCATCCCGTATTTCTGCTCCGGCTGTCCGCACAACACCTCGACGCGCGTGCCCGAAGGTTCGCGCGCCTATGCCGGCATCGGCTGCCATTACATGTCGCAGTGGATGGACCGCAAGACGCTCGGTTACACGCAAATGGGCGGCGAGGGCGCCAACTGGATCGGCGAATCCTCGTTTTCCAAGCGCGGCCACGTCTTCCAGAACCTCGGCGACGGCACCTACAACCACTCCGGTTATCTCGCCATCCGTGCCGCCATCGCCTCCGGCACGACCATGACCTACAAGATCCTGTTCAACGACGCGGTCGCCATGACCGGCGGGCAGGCCAACGACGGCGGTTTGACCGTCGACCAGATCGCGCGGCAGGTCGCCGCCGAAGGCGTCAAGCGCATCGAGGTGGTCACCGACGAGCCGTGGAAATACCCGAAGGACACGGCTTGGCCGCGCGGCGTCAGCATCCATCACCGCGACGAGCTCGACACCGTGCAGAAGGGGCTGACCGACGTGCCCGGCGTCAGCGTGCTCATTTACGACCAGACCTGCGCCGCGGAAAAACGCCGGCGCAGGAAGCGCGGCGCCTTCCCCGATCCGCTCAAGCGCGTCGTCATCAACGATCTCGTCTGCGAGGGCTGCGGCGACTGCGGCGTCAAATCGAATTGCGTCTCGGTGCAGCCGTTGATGACCGAATGGGGCCGCAAGCGCACCATCGACCAGTCGAGCTGCAACAAGGATTATTCCTGCCTCAACGGCTTCTGCCCGTCCTTCGTCACCGTGCACGGCGCCAAGCTCAAGCATGGCGAAACCGTGGCGCCGCCGGCGAACTGGGCGGCGCTGCCCAAGCCAGCGGCGCCGCTCACCAACCATCCCTACAGCATCATCGTCACCGGCGTCGGCGGCACCGGCATCGTTACCATCGGCGCGATCATCGGCATGGCCGCCCACCTCGAAGGCAAGGGCGTCGGCGTCATCGACATGGCCGGGCTCGCGCAGAAGGGCGGCGCGGTTTACAGCCACATCCGCATCGCCAATACGCCGGGCGAGATCCATGCCATCCGCGTCGCCGCCGCCGGCGCCGATCTGGTGCTCGGCGGCGACATCGTCGTGGTCGGCAACAAGAAAGTGCTCGGCGCGATGAAACCGGGCCAGACCCGCGTCGTCGTCAACACGGCCGAATTCCTGCCCGGCGATTTCACGCGCAACGCCGACTACTCGTTGCCGACCGAACGCCTCAAGCGCGCCATCGTCGGCCACGCCTCGCGCGAACGCAGCCATTTCGTCGATGCCGGCCGCCTCGCCGTGGCGCTGCTCGGAAATTCGCTCGGCGCCAATATGTTCATGCTCGGCTACGCGTATCAGCTCGGCGCATTGCCGCTTTCGGCGGACGCGATCGAGAAGGCGATCGAGATGAACGGCGAGGCGGTGCCGATGAATCTGGCCGCCTTCTCCTACGGCCGCCGCGCCGCCGTCGAGCCGGCTGCCGTCGAAGCACTGGTGAAGCCGACGCCCGACCTTGCCAACGATGCGCTGAAGCTTTCGGAATCGTTTGAGGAAACGGTGTCGCGCCGCGAGAATTTTCTCACCGCCTATCAGAGCGCGCGCTATGCGCGGCGCTATCGCAAATGGGTGGAGAAGGTGAAGCAAGCCGAGGCGCTGAAGACGCCCGGCGAATGCGGGCTTTCCGAAGCGGTGGCGCGCTATCTGTTCAAGCTCATGGCCTACAAGGACGAATACGAGGTCGCCCGACTTTACGCCGACACCTCGTTCCTCGAGCGGGTGCGAGGGACCTTCGACGGCGACTTGCGCTTCGAATTCCACCTGGCGCCGCCTTTGCTCGCGCGCCGCGACAAGGCGACCGGCGAACCGAAGAAGATGTCGTTCGGTCAGTGGATGCTGCCGCTGTTTCGCGTGCTCGCGAAGTTCAAGGTCTTGCGCGGCACGCTTCTCGATCCGTTTGGCTGGACCGCCGAGCGCAAGACCGAGCGCGCGCTCGTCAAGGATTACGAAGCGCTGCTCGGCGAGATCGTCGAGCGGCTGACGCCGCAAAACCACGCGGCGGCGGTCGGCTTGGCCGCATTGCCGGAGAAAATCCGCGGCTTTGGCCACGTCAAAATGCGTCATTTGGCCGCGGTCAAGGCCGAGGAAGCCGCCTTGCGCGAGCAATTCAGGGCCGCCCCGACGGCGTTTCTCAAGGCTGCCGAATAATTCAGCGCCAAAGCTGCACTTTCGTGGCTTGACCGGCTTTCGCCGGTGTTTTCATATAGAGACAACAAGACCGCGTGGGACGCGGCGAGGGGAAGATGCGGCTGGCGCTAAGCGCCCAGCGTTAAGGGGAGGATGAGGCTCGTGGCGCAAACCGCCGCTGCTTCCGCGGATACATTTCCCAAGCTGCTGATCCGTAACGCGAGCATTTACGGGTCGCGGCCGGCCATGCGTCACAAGGACTACGGCATCTGGCAGACCTGGACCTGGTCGCAAGTGCTGGACGTCGTGCGCCCCTATGCCGTCGGCCTGCAGCGCGCAGGGCTTAAGCGCGGCGAGACCATCGCCATCGTCGGCGGCAACCGGCCCAAGCTTTACTGGTCGGTGATGGCCGCGCAGATGCTCGGTGCCATCCCGGTGCCGGTCTATGCCGACGCCGTTGCCGACGAACTCTCCTACGTGCTCTCGCACGCCGAAGTGCGCTTCGCCGCCGTCGAGGATCAGGAACAGGTCGACAAGGTCATTTCCGTGCTCGACCGCCTGCCCAAGATCGAGCTCATGTTCTACGACGAGAAGCGCGGGCTTCGCGACTACGACCACTCCAACCTGCGCGCCATCGACGACGTCATCGCGGACGGGCGCAAGGCGCTTGCTTCGGATCCGTCCGCGGCCGCCAAACTCGATGCCGAAATCGCTGCCGGCAAGGGCTCCGATCCGTCGATCATTCTCTACACCTCGGGCACCACCGGCCGCTCCAAGGGCGTGGTGCTGACCAATGAGCGCTCGATCAAGGCGACGAGCGATACCGTCGAATTCGACAAGCTGACCGCCGACGACGTGGCACTGGCCTACTTGCCACTCGCCTGGGTCGGCGATCATTACCTCAACTACTGTCAGGGCCTGGTGGCCGGTTTCTGCACGGCCTGTCCCGAAAATCCCGATACGGCCATGCAGGACTTGCGTGAGATCGGCCCAACTTTTTATTTCGCACCGCCGCGCACCCTCGAAGTCCTGCTCACGCGGGTGATGATCCGCATGGAGGATGCCGGCGTCCTCAAGCGCAAGATGTTCCATTACTTCATCGGCATCGCGCGGAAATACGGCGAACGCATCCTCAACAAACAGCCGGTGCCTCTATCGGGGCGCGTGCTTTATTGGCTCGGGGAGCTGCTGGTCTATGGCCCGCTCAAGAACGTGCTCGGATTCTCAAAGGTGCGCGTCGCCTATACGGCGGGCGAAGCGGTCGGCCCCGATCTGTTCGCGTTCTATCGCTCGATCGGGCTCAACCTGAAGCAGCTCTACGGGCAGACCGAGGCCTTCCTCTACCTCACCGCGCAGCCGGACGGCGCGATCTATTCCGATACCGTCGGCGTCGTTTTCCCCAATGTCGATCTGCGCATCGCCGATAACGGCGAGGTGCAGTTCAAGTCGCCGGGCATGTTTGCCGGCTATTTCAAGGACGAGGAGAAGACCAAGGAAGTTCTGACGCCGGACGGCTACGTGAAAACCGGTGATGCGGGCTTCTTCGACGAGAAGACCGGCCAACTGAAAATCATCGACCGCTCCAATGACGTCGGCAAGCTCAATAACGGCACGCTGTTCCCGCCGAAATACATCGAGAACAAGCTCAAATTCTTCCCCAATATCCGCGAAGCTGTCGCTTACGGCGACAAGCGCGATTTCGTCGCCGTGATGCTCAACATCGATCTCACCGCGGTCGGCTCATGGGCCGAGCGCAACAATGTCGTTTACGGTTCTTATCAGGAGCTGGCCGGCCATCCGCTGGTCTATGAGATGATCGCGGCGCATGTCGCCGAGGTCAATCGCTCGCTCGCCGAGGACAAGGCCATGGCCGGCGCGCAGATCAAGCGCTTCCTCATTCTGCACAAGGAGCTCGACGCCGACGATGGCGAACTCACGCGCACGCAGAAGGTGCGCCGCGGCTTCATCGCCGATCGCTACGCGCCGCTGATCAAGGCGCTCTATGACGGCTCCAAGGAGGCCGACATCTCCACCGAAGTGACCTTCGAGGACGGCCGCAAGGGGGTGATCAGCGCACGCGTGAAAATCCGCGACGTGCAGACCGTGCCGGCCGCCGGCGCGCTGGAGAAGGCCGCATGAGGGCGCCGAGCGGCAGCGGAGCCGAGGTTGCCGTCGGCGACGTGCTTTTGTCGATCGAGAATGTGTCGTTGTCGTTCGGCGGCGTCAAAGCCGTGAGCGACGTTTCCTTCGACATCCGCAAGGGCGAAATCCGCGCCATCATCGGCCCGAACGGTGCCGGCAAGACCTCGATGCTCAACGTCATCAACGGCTTTTATCACCCGCAACAGGGCCGCATCACCTTCAAGGGTGAGACGCGCTCGGAAATGCGCCCCTACGAAGCGGCACAGGGCGGCATTGCCCGCACCTTCCAGAACGTGGCGCTGTTTCGCGGCATGACCGTGCTCGACAACATCATGGCCGGCCGCACGTTGAGGATGCACAGCAACTTCATCTGGCAATTGCTGCGCTTCGGTCCGGCAATGAACGAGGAAGTCGAGCATCGCCATTTCGTCGAGGAGATCATCGAGTTCCTCAAGATCCAGGAAATCCGCCGCACGCCGGTCGGCCGCCTGCCTTATGGTCTGCAGAAGCGCGTCGAGCTCGGCCGCGCGCTTGCCATGCAGCCCGACCTTTTGTTGCTCGACGAGCCGATGGCGGGCATGAACCTCGAGGAAAAAGAGGACATGTCGCGCTTCGTGCTCGACGTGAACGACCATTACGGCACCACCATCGCGCTGATCGAGCACGACATGGGCGTGGTCATGGATTTGTCCGACCGCGTCGTGGTGCTCGATCACGGCATCAAGATCGCCGACGGCACGCCCGATGAAGTGAAGAAGAATCAGGCGGTGATCGACGCCTACCTCGGCGTCGCGCATTGAGGGCCATGCGATGCACATGCTCTACCAGATCTTCATCGATCCCTTCGTGCAGATGGGTTCGGCGCCCGACCTCTTCGTGCAGACTTTGTGGGAGGGCCTCGTCGCCGGCGTCCTTTATTCACTGATCGCGCTTGGCTTCGTGCTCATTTTCAAAGCCTCCGGCGTCTTCAATTTCGCTCAAGGCATCATGGTGGTGTTCGCGGCGCTGACGCTGGTCGGCCTCTATGCCCATGGTGTGCCCGCCTTTCTGGCGCTGGCGCTCACCATCGGCGTCATGTTCCTGCTGGCGCTCGGCGTCGAGCGTCTCGTGCTGCGGCCGCTGGTCAATCAGCCCGAAATCATTCTGTTCATGGCGACCTTTGGCCTCACGTATATCCTCATCGGCGGGGGCGAACTGATTTTCGGCGGCGACCCGAAGGTGATGATCTCCAATCAGCTTTATCTGCCGAGCGGCTCTTATCGCATCCCGGCCCTTGGCGGTTTCGTGCAGATGCAGAAGATCGACATCGCTGCTGCCGTCATTGCGTCGATCATGGTGGCCTCGCTCGCCGTCTTCTTCCAGAAGACGCGCATCGGCCGCGCTTTGCGCGCGGTCGCTGACAGCCACCGCGCCGCGCTGTCGGTCGGCATCTCGCTTGAATTCATATGGGTGACGGTCTGGTTTGCCGCGGGCATCGTCGCGCTGGCGACCGGCATCATGTGGGGCGCGCGCTCGGACGTATCCTTCGCGCTCGACGTCATCGCGCTCAAGGCGCTGCCGGTGCTTATTCTCGGCGGCTTCACCTCGATTCCCGGCGCTATCGTCGGCGGTGTCATCATCGGCGTCGGCGAGAAGCTCGGCGAGTTCTACTGGGGTCCGCTGTTCGGCAGCGGCATCGAGGAGTGGTTCGCCTACGTCATTGCGCTGATCTTCCTGCTGTTCCGGCCGCAGGGCTTGTTCGGCGAAAAGATCATTGAACGGATCTGAGGCTGCATCATGCTTTACCGCGAAGCCGGCCAGTTCAAGACGACATACGAAGCCGATCAGGCGTTGTTCCCGATTCTGCAGGACCGCATCGGCATCGTCGTTATTCTGGCGATCGCCTTCATCGCGGTGCCGCTCACCGCCAATACTTTCGTCATCGATTCGATTCTCATTCCTGTGCTGGTGTTCGCGCTGGCGGCAATCGGACTGAATTTGCTGACCGGATATACGGGCCTGTTGTCGCTCGGCACCGGCGCCTTCATGGGCGTCGGCGCCTTCGGTTGCTACAAGCTCACAACCTTCTTCCCGGGCGTCAACATCGTCGTGTTGATTGTCGGCTCAGGCTTCCTCGCCGCGGCGGCCGGCATCATCTTCGGCCTGCCCAGCCTGCGCATCAAAGGCTTCTACCTCGCGGTGGCGACGCTCGCCGCGCAGTTCTTCCTGTCGTGGTGCTTCATCCGCGTCGCCTGGCTTTATAACTACAACGTCTCGGCGGCGATCGAAGTGCCGCAGCGGACGCTGTTCCGCGTCGTCGTCACCGGGCCGTCTGCGGCGCCGACAACGCGCTATCTCCTCGTTCTCACCATTGTCTCGGTGATGACGCTGCTTGCCTCCAACCTGATCCGCGGCCGCATCGGCCGCACCTGGATGGCGGTGCGCGACATGGACATCGCCGCCGAGCTCATCGGCATCAAGCTCTACCAGACCAAGCTCATGGCCTTCGCCGTGTCGTCGTTCTACTGCGGCGTTGCCGGCGCCATGCTGGTCTTCCTCTGGCTCGGCAATGCCGAGTCGGAAAGCTTCAACATCAATCAGTCGTTCCTGATCCTGTTCATGGTGATCATCGGCGGGCTCGGCAGCCTGACCGGATCTTTCTTCGGCGCCGCGTTCATCTGGGGCCTTCCCATCGTGCTGGAGTACGCGCCGGCGTATTTCGGCATCAAGGTGGCGTCGGCCACGGCCGAGCACCTCAGTTACATCACATTGGGAACGCTCATTATTTTGTTCCTGATCGTCGAGCCGAACGGGCTTGCCCGGCTCTGGCAGATCGGAAAGCAGAAACTCAGGGTGTGGCCTTTCCCCTACTGAGGGTGCACACTTGAGCCAATGCCTGGTTCGGATTGGATATTCCGGCCGGGGAGCGACCTCCTCAAGAGGGGGGACGAGAAACAAGCCGGGTCAAACAAGCGCCCGGCGGCGTAAAAGGGAGAACATACGATGCGCTTGAAACACGTCATTCTCGGCGCGGCGATTGCAGGCCTGCTCGGATCGTCCGCTCTGATCTCTCAGGCCTCCGCGGACACGTTCATACCGCTGTTCACGTACCGGACCGGTCCATTCGCCACGTCGGGCATTCCGATCGCCAACGGCATGCATGACTATCTCAACATGCTGAACGCGCGCGACGGCGGCATCGGCGGCTCGAAGCTCGTCATTGAGGAATGCGAGACGCAGTACAACAACGCCAAGGGCGTCGAATGCTACGACTCGGTCAAGGGCAGGCATCCGGCGGTGATCACGCCCTATTCGACGGGCATCACGCTGGCGCTGATCCCGAAGGTGTCGGTCGATCATATTCCGATCCTGTCGATGGCCTACGGCCTGTCCGCGTCTGCGGTCGGCAAGGACTTCCCGTGGGTCTTCAATCCGCCGTCGACCTACTGGGATGGCATGTCGATCGTCGTCCGCTACATCGCCGGCAAGGAAGGCGGGCTCGACAAGCTCAAGGGCAAGACCATCGGCTTCATCTTCTTCGACGGCGGCTACGGCCGCGAGCCGTTGCCGTTGCTGCACGACCTGGCCAAGGACTACGGCTTCAACGTGAAGGAGTATCCGGTCCCGGGCTCGCAGATGCAGAACCAGTCGAGCCTCTGGCTCAACGTCCGCCGCGACAAGCCCGACTACATGATCATGTGGGGCTGGGGTGCGATGAACCCGACGGCGGTGACCGAGGCGGCCAAGACCGGCTTCCCGGAAGATCACTTCATCGGCGTGTGGTGGTCGGGCAGCGAGGATGACGCGCGTCCGGCCGGCCCGGGCGGCAAAGGCTACCTGTCGATGAACTTCAACGCCGTGGGCTCGAACTTTCCGGCGATCCACGACATCGAAAAATACGTGATCGACAAGGGCAACAGCCAGACGCCGAAGGACAAGGTCGGCGAGAACTTCTACAATCGCGGCGTGATGAACGCCGTGGTCATCGCCGAAGCCGTCCGTAACGCGCAGAAAGTCTCCGGCAAGAAGGACATCACCGGCGAGGAAATGCGCCGCGGTCTGGAGACGCTGCAGATCACGCCGGAGCGCTGGAAAGAAATCGGATTGCCCGGTTTCGGCGCCCCGATCCACGTGACCTGCGACGACCACAACGGCCACGGTTCGGCCTATATGCAGCAGTGGGACGGCAGCAAGTGGGTCAAGGTCTCCGACTGGATCGCGCCCATGAAGGACAAGGTCCTGCCGCTGGTCGACAAGGCGGCGAGCGAGTACATCCAGCAGAACTCCGGCTTCCCGAAGCGCACCGAGGCTTGCGACAAGTCGTCGTGAGCTTAAGCTAGCGCCTGACAAGAAACGCCTCTCCCCGTCCGCGGGGAGAGGCCCGTTTTTCGAGGATCTCGCGATGTCCGCTGTCGAGCACACCGCGCAAGCCGCGCAGGCCGACTACATCCTGCGCGTCAACAATATCGAGGTGATCTACGATCACGTCATATTGGTGCTCAAGGGCGTGTCGCTCGACGTGCCGCGCGGCGGCATCGTCGCCTTGCTCGGCGCCAACGGCGCCGGCAAGACCACGACGCTCAAAGCCATCTCCAATCTGCTGCACGCCGAGCGCGGCGACGTCACCAAGGGCGCCATCATCTTCGAGGGCAAGGAGGTGCAGGACCTGTCGCCGAACGAGCTGGTGCGCGGCGGCTGCATCCAGGTGATGGAAGGGCGCCAGTGCTTTGCCCACCTCACCATCGAGGAAAACCTGCTGACCGGCGCCTTCACGCGCCGCGACGGCAAGGCGGCGATCGCCGCCGACATGGAGCTCGTCTATCGCTATTTCCCCAAGCTCGCGGAGCGAAAAGATTCGCTCGCCGGCTACACCTCCGGCGGCGAGCAGCAGATGTGCGCCATCGGCCGCGCGCTGATGTCGCGGCCGAAGATGATCCTGCTCGACGAGCCGTCGATGGGGCTCGCCCCGCAGATCGTCGAGGAAATCTTCGAAATCGTGAAGGACTTGAACGAGCGCGAGGGCGTCTCCTTCCTGCTCGCCGAGCAGAACACGCACATGGCGCTGCGCTTTGCCCGCTACGGCTACATCCTGGAGAACGGCCGCGTGGTCATGGACGGCGACGCGGAATCGCTCGCCGAGAACGAGGACGTCAAGGAATTCTACCTCGGCATTTCCGAAGGCCGGCGCAAATCCTTCCGCGAGGGCAAGCATTACCGGCGCCGCAAGCGGTGGCTGGCGTAACCCCGTCATTCCGGGGCGCGCCGTAGGCGCGAACCCGGAATCCAGAGCCACACGACGTCTGTCCGTTATCGCTCTGGATTCCGGGTCCGGTCCTGCGGACCGTCCCGGAATGACCGTGAGCAAAGAGCAGGACATGCCCGAGCACTACGACGCCCTGGAAACGCGCCCGCCGGCGCTGCGCGAGAGCGAAGAAACCGCGGTGCTGCCGAAGATCGTCGCCCACGCCATGCAGGCGCCGGGCTGGGCCAGGCACCTCGCCGGCGTCAAGGCGCATGACGTCACCTCGCGCGCGGCGCTCAGCCGCCTGCCGGTGATGCGCAAGGCCGAGATCGTCGCGCTGCAGAAAGCCGATCCGCCCTTCGGCGGCCTCAATGTGCTGGCGCCGGGCAAGGCGAGGCGCCTGCAGATGTCGCCGGGGCCGATCTTCGAGCCCGAGGGCCACGGCAAGGACCATTACGGCACGGCGCGCGCGCTTTATGCCGCCGGCTTCCGCTCCGGCGACATCGTGCACAACGCCTTCTCCTATCACCTGACGCCCGGCGCCTACATTCTCGAGTCCGGCTGCGCCGCGCTCGGCTGCGCCGTCATTCCCGGCGGCGTCGGCAACACCGAGCAGCAGCTCGAGGCGATCGCGCACTACAAGCCGTCGGGCTATGTCGGCACGCCGGACTTCCTCAAGATCCTGCTCGACACCGCGCAGAAAACCGGCAAGGACGCCGCATCGATCAGGCGCGGGCTCGTCTCCGCCGCGGCGCTGCCGGCAAGCCTGCGCGCCGAGCTCAAAAGCCGCGGCATCGCCGTGCTGCAGTGCTACGCCACCGCCGAGCTCGGCGTCATCGCCTACGAGAGCGACGCACTCGAAGGCATGATCGTCAACGAGACGCTCATCGTCGAGATCGTCAAGCCGGGCACCGGCGATCAGGTAGCAGACGGCGAGGTCGGCGAGGTGGTGGTGACCTCGTTCAACCCGGACTATCCGATGATTCGGCTTGCCACCGGCGACCTCTCCGCCGTGCTGCCCGGCCTCTCGCCCTGCGGCCGCACCAACATGCGCATCAAGGGCTGGATGGGCCGCGCCGACCAGACCGCCAAGGTCAAGGGCATGTTCGTGCACCCGCGGCAGGTCGCCGAGGTGGCCTCGCGCCACCCCGAGCTTGCGCGCCTGCGCCTCGTCGTCTCCCGCGCCAACGAGCAGGATGCGATGACGCTGGTGGCCGAATGCGCGGGCGCGGATGCCGCGCTTCAATCCGCGGTCGCCGCCACGCTGCAGGCGGTGACGAAGCTGAAAGGTACGGTGAAACTGGTCGCGCCCGGCTCGCTGCCCAACGACGGCAAGGTGATCGCCGACGAGCGCCCGGTGGGGTAGGGGCTTGCCGTTACCCTGAGGTAGCCGCGCTGCACGCGCGGCCCTTGAAGGGCCTGCCACGAACTTGATCCGGGGGCGACGGCCGGCGCCCGCGCCGTCATGGCCGGGCTTGTCCCGGCCATTCACGTCTTCAAGGCAAACCCCGGCGAAAGCCAGGGCTTTGTTTATGTGAGGCCAGCAATTACATGTAAAAGCGATACTCGTTCCTCATTTTTTTGTTTGCGCCAAGCTCAGCAAGAATTTCACCAACTCTTCGCGAAAACGCGAGAGTGATAGGTTCAGAAACGTTGAAAGCTGCTGTGTTCCAATTCAGCTTTGTTAGGGCAAGCACTTCCTTCAAAATATCCAGCCAAGGAGTGTCACCGAAGTGCTCAACGATCTCGATTGGCTGTGGCGCTCTGGGTCCGTTGTATGATCTGAGTGCGGGAGCGTAGCCGACCGTGTAAAGAAGTTGATTAGCATCATCGAACTTGACGTATGTCCCGCGCAGGGGTGGGTAATTGCCCGTTCGATAGAATTGAACCCCGCGCCATTGAAGAGCGACGAGGTCGGTCCTCGGAATTTCACTTGCCGCTTCTAGAAAGCCCAGCCTCTCTCCTTCCCAAAACCGGGACGACTTATGGATGACGAGGCGTTTGGGCAGTGCTCCATCATTTTGCTTTGAATAAAGACTCAAAATTTGGCGAACTAATAAACTGGCTGACTCTCGGTCTAGATGGGGTGATCGACTTTTTTCACGTCGGGCATCCCACTCGAATGTATTTCCCCGAAGAACGTATCCATCGCCACTGGAAGTAAAGATTTGAGCCATCGCGGTTCGAAGCTGTGATGCAGGATCACGCATAGCTTTATAAAACGACAAGCCCACTAAACAGGTATCACGATTTATAGAGTTTATCCGCCAAGGCGTACCGCCAGCTTTGTAATAGAGCGCCACGATAAAATTCCATGCGCGCGTCGCTCGGTCCTGCCGAGTAGGCTTCTCAGGATCATGAAGTAGGATAGAGTCAGGCCATGCTAGTTGCGTTGGCATGTCGACTTGCATTGCAAGGACTTTTATGGCTCGCCGCAAGTCAGAATACTCCCAGATGTCATCTTCAATGCTTGTCAGCGGATTCATTTGCGACCACAGAAACCCTTGGCCCATTTCAGCGGCTGTTATCGCCTTCTTTTCGGCTTTCGGAATAGCGCGCCGTCTGACCTCTCCCGACTTTCTTTTGACTTTTGTGCACGCATCAACGACGTCCTTCGGTATGCAGCAAATAACTACATTTGGTCGTGGGTCGCGTTGCGAAAGGGCTTCAATTGCCTCGCCATAAACCTCGGCCACTAATCGGATTCTGTCGTAGAAGTTGGTCGCAGACAGAGCTTGGTCGAGTTTTTGTTGCTTAAATGCGAACCGCATAGGATCGCCAAAATTTAGGCTGCATCTAAATGAACTATCTCTACTGATCCCGACGAACTGTGGCGCTAAAAGGGGCTGCTCGCCGGAGTTGGTGATAGTTTCACGGCACAATCTCAGCCACTCTTCTGCATTCGCTACCATGCTAGGCGGCCCGACTATTCCGATGTTGATAGCGTTCAACATCGGCGATGGTTGCTCCGCTGGACAGTAAGGGCCAAAAATTGAAAGCCCCAACTTCGGGTCGATGTGTTCCTGGCCTCCACCGAAAAGAAGCTTCGGTTCGTCCAAAACACCGCCTTCGAAAAGAAAGGTCCTTCGCGGAGCAGCCATTATTCAGTCACCGTCTCGTCTTCGGTCTCTATTTCCCATTCCTCATCTGCGAGAAATTCAATTGCCGCTTTTACTAGCTCGTGTTCGCTTTCCGCGATTAGCTTTGCTTCCACATCCAAGAGCGAGTCCGGATCAATAAGATCGTTCGCTATACCGAATGGAAGTTCTAGCTGGGCTGGAGTGGAATCGATTTTTAGCGGACCACTTGGTGTACGAATTCCGATAGTGCTTTGACCTGCACACAATATGGTTGTCCAAAAACGTATGTGGTAAAGGATTGATAGGTTGCGCTCGCGATTAGTCCATTTATTCACAATCCGGCCGACTTCTGGTCCAGATTTTGGATTGCGGCCATCTAAAGTGACCAGCCAAGTAGGTCTTATTTTTAGGAACCAACGTCCAGCTAGTTCAACGATGTCCAAATAGGCTCCGGCATGGAGCCATTCGGTTTTCGGATCGTTTGGTCTCAATGGCTTTGTGACAGTTCGTCGCGCGGTCTTCCGGCTGGGCTTCCAGTTGATGTGCTTCTCAACCTTGCCGTGACCTGGCGGAAAGAAAAAACGGTGGCCGCGACCAGGTTCATATGAACTCAATAGTCCGAGACTCTTCGCGTGCGTTTGAACGGCCATATTCAATAGTGAAACCAAAATCAGACGGCTGTCAGGGTCACCACTCAATTGAGCGGGGGTCCGCTCGACGCAGCGCCTGTTAGGGATGACGAAGCGAAAAATCGAGGCAGGCTTATCGACTTTGTAAAAACTGCTTATTGAATCTCCGCTGAGACGAAATGGGGGAATTCGCCGGGCAGGCAAGTTAATGCTATGTGCGGTTTTTTCAATGAGTTCGATCAGTCCCTTCTTGTGTACATGAGTTTTAAATTGTCTTCGCACATCCGCACTTAGTTGAGCTGTGTAAACAGAATGTGGCTGCTCAAGAACGGGCAGCAAATTGCAAGTTAATCGCTCATTGATCTTGTCAGGTGTCGGTAAGACCGGGGCACGCTCAGCGACTATTGAACCTAGCGACATGCCGCCGTCAGAATGAATTGTGCGCCCGCGGTCCGATGTGACGAAATTTTGTCCCCGTATCGCTTCGACTAGTCTTTTGAATTCTCTTCCGGATGGGTCGTCGCGAAGGTCAAACCAACGAAAGTGCCTCAGCAAAATCGGAATGTAAGGACAATTTTTCGAGAGGATAGGAAGAAACCGAGTCGATCTATTGTCGGGGTCAAGGTGTAGCGCTGCGTGCCACTCTGCATCCGTCCAACCGGATCTGCTTTCAAAATAGCTGGGAGACATTATTGCTGCGAAAAGGCGGCTCTTTTCTAATCCGGCATTTATTTCGCCAGGGATGCTGCCTTTAATTTCGGCCTCGTCGAGCCAAAAGCTGATTTTTCGGTCACCGATATTTTCTTTCGCGAGACGCGCCGCCAAGGCGCGAACAAACGGCTTCTCGTCTGTCGCGTGAGAAAGAAATAGGTCTCGCTTGTCCACCATGATCGTTTCTACCATGAGTCGTCCGCTGCATTTTTGTCTTGACTTTATTCCTAAAGCATATATTCCTATCCACGCCTGATCCCTCGGCGGGGGGCGTTCCTGCAGGACGCTTCAGAAACGCGGGGTCAGGTGGCGGCGCCCGCGGGTGGCTCGTTGCCATCCCCGGGGGGCCCCGGATAGCCGTCCGCCGGCACTACGCCCGGCTGCCTTGAATGGCTGGACGGGTGCGGAGGAAGGGCGGCGAGAGCCGCCCGGATCAGGGGCCTCGCGCCCTGTCCGCGCCCGGAAGCACGGCCCCGGGAGCCAGAAATCGCCGCAGGTGGAGCGCCGGAGGGCGACGGGCCCTCCGAGCGAGAAGGCCCGCTCTCTCGTTCGCCCCGCAAGGGGCGGCGAGGGAAGGCAAGGTGGTTGCGCCTTCCGGCGCTCCACCCCCTCGCCACCCTTGATGGGTGAGGCGAGGGCCTGTCCCGCCGAAGCCCGCAAGGGCGAAGGCGGACCCCCGTGCGCGCCCGGGCATGGCGCGCGGCGCAGCCTTGCCGAAGCCCGTGAGGGCGAAGGCAGGGAATAATCACGCACGTCTGGAGCTCAAACGAAATGTCGATAGAGGACGCAAAAGTGACGGAGGGGACCGCAACACACTCCGCTCATTCCCGCGGAAGCGGGAATCCAGTCTTTGCAACAGACTCGGTCCCTGCTGCAAAGCCTGGGTCCCCGCGTCCGCGGGGACGAGCGGAGTTTGGTTGCGCGGCCAGGCGCCCGGCGCCGCATCCGCGCACGCGCGCTGGCGTCCGCCGCGCGCGCAAGCTGCGGGATATCCTCGCGGCGGAAGAAACGGTCTGGCCCGCCTGGCCGGACGATAACCAGTTGCGCCTGATGCTCGCGCGCCGCCATGCGCTGTTCGAGGATCGCTGGCGCAACTGCCCGGAGCGGCTGTGCAAGCGCCATCGCTATTGCGTGCAGCCGCGCCTGCATTGCCGGCGCCAGCCCGCGCCGGATCTGCGGCCGCTCGACGCGGCCGGCTGCGCGATTTACGCCAGCATCCGCCGCATCATCGACGCGCAGCGCCGCGCCGCGGCCGCGGCGGAGGAGGGGGCTGATCAATGAAGAGCGCGGCTTCAACACACTCCGCTCATTCCCGCGGACGCGGGAATCCAGCCTTTGCCGGGAGCTCCGTCCTCGCTGCAAAGACTGGGTCCCCGCGTCCGCGGGGAGGAGCGGGGTTTTATATTCGGCCGCCGCAACGCAACTTGACCCCGCCATCGCTTTGCCGCTCATTGCCGCCATGAGCGAAGCCTCCCCCAGGCCACCCGGCCGCGCGGCGGTTGCCGGCGGGCGCATCGGCGTGCTGCTCGTCAATCTCGGCACGCCCGACGCCACCGACTATTGGTCGATGCGCCGCTACCTCAAGGAATTTCTCTCCGATCGCCGCGTCATCGAGGAAAACCGGCTGAAATGGTGGCTGGTGCTCAACCTCATCATCCTCAGCGTGCGCCCCGGCCGCCGCGGCCGCGACTACGACAAGATCTGGAACAAGGCGCGCAACGAATCGCCGCTGAAAACCATCACCCGCGCGCAGGCCGAGAAGCTGGCCGAGGCGCTGCCCGATCGGCGTCTCGTGATGGACTGGGCGATGCGCTACGGCAATCCGTCGGTTCGCTCGCGGCTCGAGGCGCTGGTGGCGCAAGGCTGCGAACGCATTCTCGTGGTGCCGCTCTATCCGCAATACGCCGCGGCGACCACCGCCACCGTTGCCGATGAAGCTTTCCGCGCGCTTGCGCGCATGCGCTTCCAGCCGGCGCTGCGCATCGCCGCGCCCTATTACGCCGAGCCGGTCTATATCGACGCGGTTGCCAATTCGCTGACGCAAGAGTTGGCCAAGCTCAGCTTCAAACCGGACATCATCCTCGCCTCGTATCACGGCATGCCGGAGGAATACGTCGCCAAGGGCGATCCCTATTACCGGCAATGCGCCGAGACCACGCGGCTGCTGCGCGGCAAGCTCGGCTTCGACGAGAAAAAACTGACGATGACGTTCCAGTCGCGCTTCGGCAGCGCCGAATGGCTCAAGCCCTATACCGACGCCACCGTGCGCTCGCTGGCGCAACAGGGCGTCAAGAACCTCGCCGTCGTCACGCCCGGCTTTGCCGCCGACTGCCTGGAGACGCTGGAAGAGATCGGCATGGAGAACGCCGAGATTTTCCGCCACGCCGGCGGCGAGAACTTCGCCGCCATCCCCTGCCTCAACGACGGCGCCGAAGGCATGGCGGTCATCCGCGACATCGCCCTGCGCGAACTCAAAGGGTGGATTTAGTGCATCGGCCGCAATCTCTCTTCACCTCTCCCAGGGGGAGAGGTCGACCGCCGAAGGCGGTCGGGTGAGGGGTTACTGTCTATCGAGAGTCACTTGCCCCCTCACCCTGCAAGGGGAGGGTCGGGGCCCCCCTCTTCTCCCTCCCCCTGAAAGGGGGAGGGTCGGGGTGGGGGTCACACGACAAACAAGAAGCGAACGCGATCAGCGGTTTGGCCCGGCAACGCCCCGTTAACCATGCCTCTTTAACCTCCGTTAACCACTCTCGCGGCCCCGCGAGCGTGCGCGCTCGCGCGCGCCTTGCCGGGCCGGCCACGGAGGCCGACGACGCCGGTGCAGCGCATTCGCTCACGATCCTTCGCGTGCAGCCTGCTGCTCGCCGCTACGCTCGCGCTTGCCGGCGGCGACGCGCAGGCGCAGTCGGCGACGCCCGATCCGTGGGCGGCATATCTCGGGCCGGGCTCGGCGCAACCCTCGCAATTCCGCCAGCCGCCGCCGCTGACGACGGCGCAATACGCCCCGCAGGTCGGCTTCACCCCGCCGGCGTCCAGCGCCGGCGATACCGGTTACGACGCGACCAACGCGCGCAAGAAGCAAAAGGCAAAGCCGAAGCCTACGACCGACGCGCAAGCGGCTGCCGCCGACGCTCAGGCGCCGCCGCCGTCGCCCTACCAGCAGCCCCCGCCTCCGCTGCTCGGTACTGTCAACGGCGCTTATGCGCAGGCCCCGGGCTCGGCCCCCCCGGTCGAGCTCGGCCCCATCCGCCAGCCGAAAAAACGGAAAGCCCATGCCGAACCGGAAGATCCTTACAAGGCGCTCGGCGTCGAGGCCGGCGCCTTCACGCTCTATCCGGCGCTCGAGCTGATCGGCGGCTACGACACCAATCCGGGCCAGGCGGCGCAGCCCAAGGGCGCCGCGCTTTACAGCGTCGCGCCGGAGCTGCAGGTGCAGTCGAACTGGTCGCGCCACGAACTCAAGGCCGATCTGCGCGGCAGCTATACCGGCTACAGTCCCGAGCAGACGCCGACGCTGAGCCGCCCCTATTTCAACGGCAAGGTCGACGGCCGCGTCGATGTCAGCCACGACACCCGCATCGATCTCAATGCTCGCGACCTCGTCTCCACCGACAACCCCGGCAGCCCCAACCTGCAGGCTGGGCTCGCCAAGCTTCCGGTCTTCACCACCTTCGGCGGCAGCGCCGGGCTCGGCCACAGCTTCAATCGCCTCGACCTCGAGGTTAAAGGCGACGCCGAGCGCACCATCTACCAGAACTCGACGCTTACCGACGGCAGCACGGCGAGCAACGAAGACCGGCAATACAACCAGTACACCGGCACGCTGCGCGCGAGCTACGAGTTCAGCCCCGGCGTCAAGCCGTTCGTCGAAGCCGGCGCCGACACGCGCGTCCATGACCTGCAAACCGACTTCTCCGGCTATGAGCGCGACTCCAGGGGCATCACCGGCAAGGCCGGCTCGACCTTCGAAATCAGCAAACTGCTCACCGGCGAGATCGCGCTCGGCTACACGCACCGCACATATCAGGATTCCCGCCTTGAGGACCTCAACGGCGTGATCGGCGATGCCTCGCTGATCTGGACGGCGAGCGCGCTCACCACGGTGAAGCTCTTGGGGTCCTCGGCGGTCGGCGAGTCGACGGAAGCCGGCGTCTCCGGCGTGCTCTATCGCGACGTCGGCCTGCAGGTCGATCACGCCTTCCGCCGCTGGCTGATCGGCACGGCAAAGATCGGCTTCGGCCTCGACGACTATGTCGGCATCGACCGTCTCGACAAGCGCTTTTCAGCGGGGCTTGGCCTCACCTACAAGCTCAACCGCAATGTCCAGATCAAGGGCGAGGTGAACCAATACTGGCTGCGCTCAAATATCGGCGGCAACAATTACAACGATACGGTTTTCCTGCTCGGCCTGCGCCTCCAGCAGTAAATCGGTTCATTGCAGCGTGACGTGCGCCTCCTTGATGACTTTGGCCCAGCGGGCGACTTCCTCATGAATATAGTCTGCCGCACGCTTGGGCGAGCCGCCGAAGACTTCCGCCGTCAGCTTCGCGAGCTTCTCCTTGATCTCCGGTTGCTTCAGCGCCTCGTTCGCGTCGGCATTGATCTTGTCGACGATTGCCTTTGGCGTGCCCGGGGGTGCCGCAATCGCGAACCAGGCAACCGATTCAAAGCCGGGCAGGACTTCGGCAATGGTCGGAGTATCCGGCAGCGAGGGCAGACGCTTGGCCGAGGCGACGGCCAAAAGCTTGAGCTTGCCGGCTTTGACCACGGGCAGTGAAACGCCGAGATTGTCGAACATCAGATCGACATTGCCGGAGAGCAGGCCCTGCAGCGCTGGCGCCGTGCCGCGATAGGGTACGTCCGTCATTTTCACCTTCGCCAGCATCTGGAAGAGCTCGGCGGTGAGATGCGACGTCGTGCCGTTGCCTTGCGTCGCGGCGGTTACCTTGCCGGGATTCTGTTTCAGATAATCGATCAGTTCCGGCACGCTGTTGGCCTTGATCTTGTTCGGGTTGACGAACAGCCCGCTCGGAATTTGCGCCATGATGATGATCGGCTCGAACTTGGCCGGGTCGAACGGCAGGCTCGGATAGAGGCTTTGGTTCATCGCCAGCGGCGGCGGCGGGCAGGACAGCAACGTGTAGCCGTCCGGCTGCGCCTTGTAGGCGACCTCGGCGCCGATATTGCCGGCGGCGCCGGTGCGATTTTCAATGACCACCGGCTGGCCCCATTTTTTCGACAGCCAGTCGCCGACGATGCGTGGGATGGCGTCGGCCGACCCGCCGGCGGGGAAGGGCACGATGATCTTGACGGCATGATCGGGATAGCCCGCGGCGGACGCCGTTACGCAAAAGCCGGCGACTGCAAGGCACAGCGCAAGCCCCGTCGCGGCAAACCGCGCACGGTTTGATCCTCGGCGCATTTGGATTCCTCCCATGTCTTCAACGCGCTTGATCGGCGCGTTTCTCAAGGCAAAATTGCAACATCGGGCGTGAGGAGTCGAGATGGCGAAAACGTCTCCACAGGTGGTGATTGTCGGTGGTGGCATCAGCGGCCTGTTCGCCGCCAAGGCGCTCACCGCCAACGGCCTCGGCGTCTCGGTTTACGAGCAGGCGCCGGCGCTCGGTGAAATCGGCGCCGGCGTTTTCCTCACGCCGAACAGCGTGCGCCAGCTTTACCGCATGGGCCTGGGGCCCGCGGTGGAAAAATGGGGCGCGCGCGTCGGTCCTGACTCGCGCTATTTCCGCCACGATGGCACGGCGATCGCGCCGGTGCAGGTCACCGACTCTGCGGGCTGGAATGCGACCTTCGGCATGCACCGCGCCGACCTCGTCGACTTTCTTGCCGCCGCGCTGCCGTCGGGCCTCGTGCACACCGGGCATCGCGCCATCAAGTTCGAGCAGCAGGGCGAGGTTGCCCGGGTCTCCTTCGCCAACGGCGTGAGCGCCGAAGCCGATGCCGTCATCGCCGCCGACGGCATCCATTCCGAGCTGCGCCCCTATGTATATCCGCCGTCGCGTCCGGTTTTCTCCGGCTCGGTCGCCTATCGCGGCACGGTGGCGCACGAGCGGGTGCCGCACTGGCCGACCGATGCCTGGATGATGTGGCTCGGCAAGGGCAAGCACTTCCTCACCTTTCCGCTGCGCGCCGGTAAGCTCATCAACTATGTCGGCTTCGTCCCGGCCGATCAGGAAATGAAGGAGTCCTGGTCGGCGCCTGGCGATCCCGACGTGCTGTGCGAGGAATTCGCCGGCTGGGACCCGCGCATCGAAGGATTACTGCGCCAGGTGCAAAAGACTTTCCGCTGGGCTTTGTACGACCGCGAGCCGTTGCCGGGCTGGACGCGCGGCCGCCTAACGCTGCTCGGAGACGCCGCGCATCCGATGCTTCCGCATCTCGGGCAGGGCGCCAACCAGGGCATCGAGGACGGCATTGCGCTGGCGACGATTCTTGCGCAGGCCGGCCGGCAGCGCGTGCCGGCCGCGCTGCTTGCCTATGAGCGCTTGCGCCGCGAGCGCGTGGCGCAAGTGCAGCGCGGCGCGCGCGAAAACGGCTTGCGTTACGATTCAGCCTACAGCGACCTCGGCATACGCGACGAAGAGCTTAAGGCGCATGCCGCATTCCGCCGCCGGCTCTACGATCACGACGTGGTGCCGGATGCGCAGGCCGCGGCGGCGGCGCTTGCGCCTTAGCGGCAGCTTTATTTGTTTGCCAGCAGCCGCTGCAGTTCGGCGCGAAACTCGGGCTCGATATCCGGTCGGTCCAGCGCATAAGCCACGTTGGCGGCGAGGAATCCTGTCTTGGAGCCGCAGTCGAAGCTGCGGCCCTCGAACTTCAAGCCGTAGAATGGCTGCGTCTTCGCCAGCGTCACCATGGCGTCGGTGAGCTGAATTTCACCGCCGGTGCCGGCGGCTTGCTTGTCAAGGACGTCGAAAATCTGCGGCTGCAGGATATAGCGGCCGGTGATGGAGAGATTGGACGGTGCTTCACGCTTTTTCGGCTTTTCCACCATCCCGGTGATAGCGAAGGCCTTGCCCTTGGATGCGCCGACGCCGACCACGCCGTACATGTGCACGCGTTCGGCCGGGACTTCCTCGACGGCGATGATGTTGGCGTTGGCGTCGAGGTTTTGTGCGGCGTCGATCATCTGCGCGAGGCAGCCGCGCTGGTGTTTGACCAGAACGTCGGGTAGCAGCAGCGCGAACGGTTCATGCCCGACCAGTTCGCGCGCGCACCAAACGGCATGGCCGAGGCCGAGCGGCGATTGCTGACGCGTGAAGCTCGCGGCGCCGGGCTCGGGAAGGTCTTCGGACAAAAGCGCAAGCTCGTTCTTCTTGCCGCGTTCGGTGAGCGTCAGCTCGAGCTCGAACTGCCGGTCGAAATGGTCCTCGATGACGCTTTTGTTGCGTCCCGTGACGAAGATGAAATGCTCGATCCCCGCCTGCCGCGCCTCGTCGACCACGTGCTGAATCAACGGCCGGTCGACGACGGGCAGCATTTCCTTCGGCATGGCCTTGGTGGCCGGCAGGAACCGGGTTCCGAGCCCGGCGACAGGGAATATGGCTTTGCGGATGCGGGTCATCGGAAAAACGCCCTCGACGGCCTTGGATCGGTCGAAATTTTGTCTCGGCAAGCACAAAGCATGGGCGCGCTTTTCGGTCCAGATGGGGTCGGCGGGCACCGCATTAACGGCCTCGCAACGAAATGCGGTCAACCGTAGATGAGGCCAGCGGTCTGGTTGCAGACATATGAATATCCGCGCTCTCAAGCCCACAATCGTGGCCGCGCTTCTGGCGGCCGGCATGGCAGCCTCGGGCCAGGCGATCGACCGCTATTCCGGGCCCACCGGAACCATCCCGGCCATGACTGCGCCGGTTACGCCTTGGAGCGGGCAGTCCGGTGCCTCCGGCGATCCAAGCATGACGGCGGATGCGATCCGCGCTGCGGCCGCCGACTTCCACAATTGCCTCGAGCGGCTGTGGCCGGCAGCAGCCCGGCGCGGCATCACGCGCGGCACCTACACCGCCTCAACGGCCGCGCTGACTCCCGACCTGCACATTATGGATCTGCTCGACAGCCAGCCCGAGTTCACCAAGTCGGTCTGGGACTACCTCGATCTGCTCGTTACCGATGGACGCATCGCGGAAGGCCGTGCGCTGCTCGACAAATACCGCAAGGTCTTCGATGCGGTCGAGCGCGATTATGGCATCGACCGCCACATCATCACCGCCATCTGGGGCGTCGAGACTAACTATGGCACTGCAATCGGCGACCGTCCGGTCATTCGTTCGACCGCGACTCTCGCCTGCATCGGCCGGCGGCAGCATTACTTCCGCGATGAGTTCCTTTCGGCGCTGGAGATTCTACAGCACGGCGACATTCGCGCCGATCGTCTCATCGGCTCTTGGGCCGGCGCCTTTGGGCCGACGCAGTTCATGCCGACGGCCTTCAAGCGCTACGCTGTCGACTTCGATGGCGACGGCCGCCGCGACGTCGTCGATTCGATGCCCGACATCATCGCCTCGACCGCCAACAACTTGAAAAAGGACGGCTGGGTGCCGGGCGAGACCTGGGGCTACGAAGTGGTGGTGCCGGCGAACTTCAATTTCATGCTTGCTGACCGCCGGCGCTCGATGGCAATCCGCGACTGGCAGCGGCTCGGTATCTCCCGCGCCGGCGGCAGGACGTTTCCTCGTGGCGACGAGCGTGCCTTCCTGCTGGTGCCGGCCGGCGTGCAAGGCCCGGCATTCTTGATGCTGCCGAATTTCCACGTGCTCATGCGCTATAACCCGGCCGAAGCTTACGCGCTCGCCATCGGTCACCTCGCCGATCGCCTGGCCGGGGGCGGGCCTTTTGTGCAGCGGTGGCCGCGCTACGAACGCGTGCTCTCGCGTGACGAACGGCTCGAATTGCAGGAACTCTTGGCCCGCCATGGCTACGATGTTGGCGAGCCGGACGGACGGCTCGGGGCGCGAACGCGGGCGGCCATCCGCGATTTTCAGTCGCGCAACGGCCAGGTGCCGGACGGCTTTGCCTCGGCGGTCATTCTCGACAAGCTGCGCGCCCGTTAAGGTAACCGGACGGCGACCTTCGAGTTGACATTTTTAGTGCGCTATTAGCTTCTAATGCGACTGGCGCGCGGGTCGCGCACTTCGCTCGGACCGTTAAATGCTTGGAAACAGGCGCATTTTTTATGGGGTAGCGGCGGGTCTGGCGCTGGCCGGCATGCTTGTCGCCGCGCCCGCGCAAGCGCAGCAGCGCTACCGGTCGGGCGGCAATTTCTTCCAGAATCTATTCGGCACCGGCGGGCACTATCCGCAGTATCAGCCACGCGCGGTCGAGAGCGAACCACACGTCGATTATTCGCGCGCGCCGCCGCCGAAGAAGCCCGATCCGACCATCGTTCCCAGCACGACCATCGTGGTGATGGGCGACGCTATGGCCGACTGGCTGGCTTATGGATTGGAAGACGCGTTTTCCGATTCGCCGGAGATCGCCGTTGTTCGCAACTCGAAGAAGAATTCCGGCCTGTTGCGCTATGAGTACAAGAGCGATCTCGATTGGTGGCACGCCGCCCGCGATATACTGGCGCGGGAAAAAGCCGATTACGTCGTCATGATGCTCGGCCTCTCCGATCATCAGAACATCCGCGAAAAAGATCTGGCCAAAGACGCCGACAAGGACGACGCCGGCAACAAGGACCAGGAGCAATCCGACGATAATGCCATCATCGCGCCGGAGCCCAACGGCAAAAAAGCGAACGGTGTGATCGAGTTTCGCAGCGACAAGTGGGCGGAGATCTACAGCCGCCGCATCGACGAAACGATTGCCGCCCTCAAGAGCAAGGGTGTGCCGGTGTTCTGGGTCGGGCTGCCGGCGATCAAAGGCCCCAAAGCCACTGCCGACGCCGTCTATCTCAACGACCTCTATCGCGCCCGCGCCGAGCGCGCCGGCGCCATTTATGTCGACGTCTGGGACGGCTTTGTCGACGAAAGCGGCAAGTACACCACGCAGGGTCCGGACTTCGAGGGCCAGGTCCGGCGCTTGCGCTCCTGGGACGGCATCTATTTCACCCAGGCTGGCGCGCGCAAGCTTGCGCACTACGTCGAGCGCGAGATCCGCCGCTACATGAACAGCCATGCCGTGCCGGTCGCGTTGCCGACCGGACCGATCGGTCCGGCGCCGGAGGCAAAATCCGCGGTGCGCCCGCTCGCCGGCCCGGTGCTGCCGCTCACCGTTACCCAGGGAAATACCGACGAGCTCGCCGGCAGCGGCGATGCGCGCCCGCAGCACAGCGATGCCATTGCCGCTAGCGTTTTGGTCAAGGGCGATCCGGTGACCGCGCCGCCCGACCGCGCCGACAATTTTGCCTGGCCGCGCACCAGCGCAGCACCCGTCACCGCGGTATCGGCGGCGGCAACTGCCGCGCCGGAACCGGAACCCAAGCCTTCGCTTAATATGCGCAGCGGTGGCGGCAAGCAGGCCAAGCCGGAAGCTAAAGGCAAGCCGCAGCCAGCCGCCACCGCGAAGACCAACGAAAATACCGCCGAACTGCCGCGTTCGCTGGCTGAAGAAAAGAAGCGAAAGACGCCGGCGCGGCCGCTTCCGCCGCGGCCGGTGCGCCCGCAGCCCTTTACCCCGTCGAGCAATCCGTTCGGCTGGCTGCGTTAGCCCCGGCGCCTAGCGCGGCAACAGCGTCGAGCCCATCAGGAACTTGTCGACCGCGTGAGCGCACTGGCGTCCCTCGCGGATCGCCCAGACGACCAGCGACTGGCCGCGGCGCATGTCGCCCGCGGCGAACACCTTGGGCAGCGAGGTCTGATAGCTCTGCGTGTCGGCGGAGACGTTGCCGCGTGCATCGAGCGCGACATCGAGCGCCTTGACCATGCCTTCGTGCACGGGATGCACGAAGCCCATGGCGAGCAGCACCAGATCGGCCTCGATTTCGAATTCCTTGCCGGCGATCGGCTTGAACTTGGCGTCGAGATAGCTGCAGTGCAGCTTCTTCACGTGGCCGTCTTTGCCGGAGAATTTCTGCGTGCCGACCGCGAAGTCGCGCTCGACGCCTTCCTCATGACTGGAAGACGTGCGCAGCTTCAGTGGCCAATCCGGCCAGGTCAGCATCTTGTTCTCGTGCTCCGGCGGCATCGGCATGATCTCGAAATTGGTGACCGAGGCCGCGCCCTGGCGGATCGAGGTGCCGATGCAGTCGGAGCCGGTGTCGCCGCCGCCGATGACCACGACCTTCTTGCCGGTGGCGAGAATGGGCTCGGCCTTGAGCGGCGCTTCGCCGGAGACGCGCCGGTTCTGCTGCGGCAGGAAATCCATGGCGAAATGGATGCCCTTGAGCTCGCGGCCGGGGATCGGCAAGTCGCGCGGCTTTTCCGCACCGCCGCTGAGCACGACGGCGTCATGTTCCTTGACGAGCTTGTCGACCGGCAGGTTCACGCCGACATCGGCGCCATAATGGAAACGCACGCCTTCGGCCTCCATCTGCGCGACGCGGCGGTCGACATGGATTTTTTCCATCTTGAAATCGGGAATGCCGTAACGCATCAAGCCGCCAGCCTTGGTCCAGCGTTCGTAGACATGCACCTCATGGCCGGCGCGCGCGAGTTGCTGCGCGCAGGCGAGGCCGGCGGGGCCTGAGCCGACGACGGCGACCTTCTTGCCGGTCTTGTGGGCGGGCTTTTCGGGCTTGAGCCCCTGCGCGATGGCGCGATCGGCGATCTCGCACTCGATCGATTTGATGGTGACCGGGTTCTCGTCGATGTTGAGCGTGCACGAGGCCTCGCACGGAGCAGGGCAGATGCGCCCCGTCACCTCGGGGAAGTTATTGGTCGAGTGCAGATTGCGCGCCGCTTCGTCCCAGTGGCCGCGATAGATGAGATCGTTCCAGTCTGGAATCTGGTTGTTGACCGGGCAACCGGTCGGCGCACCAGTCGGCAGCACGCTGCCGTGGCAGTAAGGCACGCCGCAATCCATGCAGCGCGCGGCTTGCTCGCGCAGCTCGTTCTCCGGCAGCGGCAGCGTGAACTCGTGCCAGTGCCTGATGCGCTCGGCGACCGGCTCATATTTGCGATCGTGCCGTTCGAACTCGAGGAAGCCGGTGACCTTGCCCATGCCTATTCCGCGGCCTGCATCGCGGCGGCCTTTTCCTTGGCAAGCTCGGCGAGCGCGCGGCGATATTCGACCGGCATAACCTTCCGGAACAGCGGCCGATAGCGGCCCCAGTCGGCGAGGATCTCCGCCGCGCGGCGCGAGCCGGTATAGCGGGCGTGGTCGGCAATGAGCTTGCGCAGCCGCTCGGCGTCGCGCGTCGTCAGGTCCGACATGATATCGACGCGGCCGTGGGACTCGAGATCGTTGTAAGCGGCGTACTCGCGCTCGTTGACCGCTTCCTCGTCCGGGACGGGCTCAAGCTCGACCATCGCCAGGTTGCAGCGCGACTTGAACGAGCCGTCCTCGTCGAGCACGTAGGCGATGCCGCCCGACATGCCGGCGGCGAAATTGCGCCCCGTATAGCCGAGCACCACGACCACGCCGCCGGTCATGTATTCGCAGCAGTGATCGCCGGCCCCCTCAATGACGGCGACGGCGCCGGAGTTGCGCACGGCAAAACGCTCGCCGGCAACGCCGCGGAAATAGCATTCGCCGGCAATGGCGCCGTAGAGCACGGTGTTGCCGACGATGATCGAGTCCTCCGGCACGATGCCGCTGTCGGCCGGCGGCCTGATGATGAGGCGCCCGCCGGAAAGGCCCTTGCCGACATAGTCATTGGCGTCGCCGTCGAGCTCGAAGGTGATGCCGCGCGCGAGCCAGGCGCCGAAGCTCTGCCCGGCCGTGCCGGAAAGCCGCACATGGATGGTGCTGTCGGGCAGTCCCGCGTGGCCGTAACGCTTGGCAACCTCGCCCGACAACATGCCGCCGACGGCGCGGTCGGTGTTCTTGATCTTCGTCTGCAGGCGCACCGGAGCGCCGCGGTCGAGCGCGGCCTGCGATTCGGCGATCAGCTTGCGGTCGAGAATGTCCTTGATCTTGTGGTCCTGCTCCTCGCAATTGAAGGTCGCAGTGCCCTTCTCCGCCTTCGGCTTGGTGAACAGCTTGGAGAAATCGAGGCCCTTGGCCTTCCAGTGCTCGATCAGTCGCCGCTGGTCGAGCATCTGCATCTGCCCGATCATCTCGTCGAACTTGCGGTAGCCGAGCATGGCCATCATCTCGCGCACTTCCTCGGCGACGAAGAAGAAATAGTTGATGACGTGCTCCGGCTGGCCACGGAAACGCTTGCGCAGCACCGGGTCTTGCGTGGCGACGCCGACCGGGCAGGTGTTCAAATGGCACTTGCGCATCATGATACAGCCGGCGGCGATCAGCGGCGCGGTGGCAAAGCCGAACTCGTCGGCGCCGAGCAGGGCGCCCACGACCACGTCGCGGCCGGTGCGGATGCCGCCGTCGACCTGCACCGAAATGCGCCCGCGCAGTTTTTGGAACACCAGTGTCTGATGCGTTTCGGCAAGCCCGATCTCCCAAGGAGAACCGGCGTGCTTGATCGAGGTGAGGGGAGAAGCGCCGGTGCCGCCCTCGAAACCGGCGATGGTAACGTGGTCGGCGCGCGCCTTGGAGACGCCTGCGGCGACCGTGCCGACGCCGACCTCGGAGACGAGCTTGACCGACACATCGCCCGCCGGGTTGACGTTTTTTAGATCGAAGATGAGCTGCGCCAGGTCCTCGATCGAATAGATGTCGTGGTGCGGCGGCGGCGAAATGAGCCCGACGCCCGGCGTCGAATGGCGCACCTTGGCGATGATCTTGTCGACCTTGTGCCCCGGCAGTTGTCCGCCTTCGCCGGGCTTGGCGCCTTGCGCCATCTTGATCTGCATCATGTCGGAGTTGACGAGATATTCCGCGGTGACGCCGAAGCGCCCGGACGCGACTTGTTTGATCGCCGAGCGCATGGAATCGCCGTTCGGCAGCGGCTTGAACCGATCGGCCTCCTCGCCGCCTTCGCCGGTGTTCGACCTGCCGCCGATGCGGTTCATGGCGATGGCGAGCGTGGTGTGCGCCTCGCGGCTGATCGAGCCGAAGGACATGGCGCCCGTCGAGAAGCGGCGCACGATGTTCTTGGCCGGCTCGACTTCGTCGAGCGGCACCGGGCTGCGGCCGTCTTCTTCAGCCGTGCCGATGCGGAACAGGCCGCGGATCGTGAGCAGGCGCTCGTTCTGTTCGTTCACCGTCTTGGCAAAAGCGCGGTAGTGTTCCTGCGAGTTGCCGCGCACTGCGTGCTGCAGCCGCGCCACCGTCTCCGCGGTCCACACGTGATCCTCGCCGCGCACGCGCAGGGCATAGTCGCCGCCGACGTCGAGCATTGACTTGTAGACCGGGGCCTCGCTGAAGGCGAGGCGATGGCGGCGCACGGTCTCTTCCGCGATCTCGGGCAAACCGACACCCTCGATGCGCGTATGCGTACCGGTGAAATACTTGTCGACGAATTCCTGCTTGAGGCCGACCGCGTCGAAAATCTGCGCGCCACAATAGGACTGATAGGTGGAGATGCCCATCTTCGACATCACCTTGAGCAGGCCCTTGCCGACGGCCTTGATGTATTTCTTGACGATCTCCTTGTCGTCCGTCGGCTTGCCCGGCAGATCGTCCTTCATGGCGATCAGCGTCTCGAAGGCGAGATAGGGGTTGGTCGCCTCGGCGCCGTAGCCGGCAAGGCAGGCGAAATGGTGCACCTCGCGCGGCTCCGCGGTCTCCAGCACGAGGCCGACCGAAGTGCGCAGGCCCTTGCGGATCAGATGATGATGCACGGCAGCGCAGGCGAGCAGCGCCGGGATCGGCACGCGCTCGGCGCCGGCCTTGCGGTCGGACAGGATGATGATGTTGCAGCCATTGCGCACCTCGTCCTCGGCTTCGTCGCACAAGCGATCGATGGCGAAGCCCATGCCGTCGGCGCCATGCTCGGCGGGGAAGGTGATGTCGAAGGTCAGCGACTTGAAGTGGTCGCCGCTCATTTCGTGGATGGCGCGAATCTTCTCCAGATCGTCGTTGGTGAGAATCGGCTGGCGCACCTCGAGCCGCTTGATCGTCGAGGTGCCCTGCAAGTCGAAAATGTTCGGCCGCGGTCCGATGATGGAGACGAGGCTCATCACCAGCTCTTCGCGGATCGGGTCGATCGGCGGGTTGGTCACCTGCGCGAAGTTCTGCTTGAAATAGGTGAACAGCGGCTTCGGCTTGTCCGACAGCGCCGAGATCGGCGTATCGTTGCCCATGGAGCCGACCGCCTCCTCGCCGGTCGAGGCCATCGGCGTCATCAGCATTTTCAAGTCTTCTTGCGTGTAGCCGAAGGCCTGCTGGCGATCGAGCAATGACAGGTTTGAGAGCGGCGCCTGCTGGCCGGAGCTCGGTAAATCCTCGAGTACGATCTGCGTCTGCTCGAGCCACTCCCTGTACGGATGGCTCCTGGCCAAAGTGGCCTTCAATTCGTCATCGGGAATAAGCCGGCCCTCGTCGAGGTCGACGAGCAGCATCTTGCCCGGCTGCAGCCGCCATTTCTTGATGATGTCCTTTTCCGCAATCGGCAGCACGCCCATTTCGGACGCCATGACAATGCGGTCGTCGCGCGTCAGCAAGTAGCGCGCAGGACGCAGGCCGTTGCGGTCGAGCGTGGCGCCGATCTGACGCCCGTTGGTGAAAGCGATGGCCGCGGGCCCGTCCCAGGGTTCCATCAGCGCGGCGTTGTATTCGTAGAAGGCGCGGCGATCCTCATCCATCAGCGGATTGCCGGCCCAGGCTTCCGGAATCATCATCATCATGGCATGGGCGAGCGAATAGCCGCCCTGAACCAGGAATTCGAGCGCGTTGTCGAAACAGGCGGTGTCCGACTGGCCCTCGTAGGAAATCGGCCACAGCTTCTTGATGTCTTTGCCGAACAAAGGCGAAGATACGGATGCCTGCCGCGCCGCCATCCAGTTGGTGTTGCCACGCAGCGTGTTGATCTCGCCGTTGTGCGCGATGTAGCGATAAGGATGCGCCAGCGACCAGGTCGGGAACGTATTGGTCGAGAAGCGCTGGTGCACCAGGGCGAGCGCAGATTCGAAATCCGCATCGTGCAGGTCCGGGTAATAGGTGCCGAGCTGGTCGGCGAGGAACATGCCCTTGTAGATCACCGTGCGGCATGACACCGACACCGGATAATAGCCGGCGGTACGCCGCTCGCGGCGCTTGTAAATCGCGTCGGAGATGACCTTGCGCAGCACATAGAGGCGGCGCTCGAACTCGGCCTCCGAGCATTTTCTCTTGCCGCGTCCGATGAACACCTGCAGATGCACCGGCTCGGTTGGCTTCACGGATTCTCCGAGCGTCGAGTTGTCGGTCGGGACGTCGCGCCAGCCGAGCAGCGTGAAGCCTTCGCGAGCGACCTGTTCCGCCCAGATGTCGCGGATGATCTGCCGCCAATTGTTGTCGCGCGGCATGAATAACTGGCCGATGGCGTACTCACCTAGCCTCGGCAGGCCAAAACCGATCTCGGCGCACTTCTTGGCAAAGAACTTGTGAGGAATCTGCACCAGGATGCCGGCGCCGTCGCCCATGCGCGGGTCGGCCCCGACGGCGCCGCGGTGTTCGAGGTTGCAGAGGATGCGCAGCCCGTCCTCGATGAGCTGGTGCGATTTGCGGCCCTTGATGTCGGCGACGAAACCGACTCCGCAGGAATCTTTTTGCAAGCTGGGATCATAGAGACCGTGCGCCGGCGGCAGGCCCGGCTCGGCGGTGTCCGGCAAAACGAGGTTGTTGCGGGAGTGCTCGGCAATCCCGCGGCCGTTCATCGACTTGCCCTCGCTTCGCTTTGCCATGCCACACCCATTAGGTCAGCATTGCTGACCTAATGAACCATGCCAAATTTTGCATCGCCCCACAAGCTTGGTCCACGCCGGAAACGGCCAAAACTTCCGTTTTGTTGCGGCGGGCCCTCGGTTCCAGGCAACAAGAGGACCACGCCGCGCCTTTTCGCGCAATGCTGTTGCGGGGCGCGATCATCCGTAATTTGCTCTGACGGATTAACCGCTTAATGGTGAAAACGGGAAAAGGCCGCGCCGGTCATTACCTCCGCTATGGTGCGAAAAATTTCGCAGCGGAGGGCTTTCATGAGCGACTTGGCGACCGCACCCGCTCCGGCAAACGATAATCCGGGCGTTGCCGCGCTGGCACGCCTCAGCGAGCGCATCGCGACGCTGGTGCCACCGCAAGCCGCGACGCCGCTAGTTCAGCCGTCACCGGCGGTTGCCGCCGGGCTGGCGCGGGCAAGGGCCTTGTCCGAACAGGCCGCCCGGCGCGCGCGCCGGCGCTTTCGGCCGCGGCTGTCGATTGTCGGATTGCTCGAGAGTTTCCTCGCCGCCTGCGCCTTCATCCCTTATGCGCTGGTCGCGCTCGGCCTGCGCCTGATCATGGCCCGCATCTTCTTCTTCGACGGGCAGGGCAAGATCGACGGGCCGGTACTGCCGATCGACATCCACAATGTTTTTCATTGGTCGGTGGTGCTGCCGCTGAACGTCAAAGCCGAGACCTTCACGGCCTTCGCGACCCAATTCGCGCCGCTGCCGGTTCCGCCGGTGCTCGCTGCCTACATGGTCAGCTATGCCGAATTCATCCTGCCGATCATGTTAGCCATCGGCTTGGGCACCCGCGTCGCCGCCCTCAGTATGCTGATCATGACTTTCATGATCTCCAGCTACATCATGCCGGAAGCGCTATGGACGACGCAGATCTACTGGTTTGCGATCCTCGCCGTGCTGTTGTCGCAAGGCGCAGGCCAGCTCTCGCTCGACCATGTCATCCGTCTCTTCAATCGCCGCTGACGATTATGAAAACAGCGCTCACTGTCTTTTTTTCCGGGTTGGCTTTTGCCGCCGCGGTGACCCTGGTTGCAGCTCGTTCGCCCAGCCACGAGGCCGCGACGGCTTCGCCTGCTGCTCCATCGGCCTTTGCCCAGGTCGTCGACGATCGCGGCCCGGTGCAGGTTCTGGTCTTTGCCCCGCTCTACGGCAGCAGCCCCCGCATCATTCATGTACCGCAAAGAAGCGACCGCACCGACGCCAGTGCGAATCCGAGCGATGCCGACATCAATGCTGATAATTTTGACGACAACGTGCCGTCACCGCGAGAGCCTCTCGTCAAGCGCATCAAACGGGCGCCGGTGGGACCGGCCGCACCCGCTGCGTCGACTGAGGGGAAAACAAGCGAAGCGCTGAGCCCGGTCTATCCGACACCGCGCTACAACGGCGATGCTGGCGCAAAAGACGCGGCACCTAATGCATCCGGCGAAAACGAAGCGCCCCCGCCGCCAATCGGCTACACGCCGCCGAGCAGCGTTGCTCCGCACAACTGAAAAATAAAAAAGCGCCCCGGACACCCGGGGCGCTTCCGTTTTGGCTCTGCCTTTTTACGGCGGCGTTAGGCCGCGACCTTGGTCTCGATCACCTGAGCCTTGCCGCCGTTGATCGGAATCTGGCGCGGCTTTTTCGCCTCGGGGATCTCACGCACGAGATCGACGTGCAGGAGCCCATTCTCGAGGCTGGCGTTCTTGACCGTGACGTAGTCGGCGAGCTGGAAGACGCGCTCGAAGGCGCGGGCGGCGATGCCCTGGTAGAGCACCTCGCCGTTCTGCTCTTCCTTCACCTGCTTCTCACCCTTGATCTTCAGCGTGTTTTCTTTCGCCTCGATCGAGAGCTCGTTCTCGCCGAAACCGGCGACCGCGACGGAAATGCGATAGGCATTCTCGCCGGTGCGCTCGATGTTGTACGGCGGATAGCCCGGAGCGGCTTCAAAGCCGTCGAGCATCGAGAACAGACGGTCAAAACCGACCGTGGAGCGATAAAGGGGAGCAAGATCGAACGTACGCATGGCATATCCTCCATTTGAGCGACATGCGGGCAGTCCGCCGGTTGGCCGGACCGTATGCCCGTGCGCAGCCACCATTGGCCTACGCGAAAAACATATGGGGACGGGCGTTTTCCGCCGCAAGACCCGTTGTTTCGGCGTAAGCCTCTGAAATTAAGTGTGTTTTTGCAAAAACCGCCGGCGCTTAATTGAGCCCCAATTTGTCCCTGCTATAACAACTCTCATGCACGGTCCTGTCTCTAAAACGATGCGCCTCGTTTCGATCCCCGCCAACCCGGCACCCGAGGACGTCGTGGTAGGCCAGCTCACCACCCGCGACAACGTCACGTTGCGCTACGCACGTTTTGCGCCGCCGCCCGGCCGCAAGGGCACGGTCGTCGTCCTGCAGGGCCGCGCCGAATACATCGAGAAATATTTTGAGACAGTGCGCGACCTGCGCGCGCGCGGCTTTGCGGTCGCCACCTTCGACTGGCGCGGGCAGGGGCTGTCGAAGCGCGCGCTGGCCGATCCGCAGAAGGGGCATGTGCGCGGTTTCTCGGAATACATCACCGATCTGGAGACGGTGATGGAGCAGGTGGTACTGCCGGATTGTCCGCCGCCGCTTTACGCGCTCGCGCATTCCATGGGCAGCGCGGTCCTGCTCAAGGCCTGCCACGACGGCAGCCGCTGGTTCGACCGCGTGGTGCTGTCGTCGCCGATGATCGCCTTGCCGGCGACTCGCATGACGCGCGCCGCCGGGCCGCTGGCGCGCATCATGCGCTACATCGGCCGCGGCGGCGGCTATGTGCCGACGGGGCATGGCGCGCCGATCGGTATCGACGATTTTGTCGGCAACGTGCTGACCTCCGATCCCGTGCGTTATGCGCGCAACATGGCCGTGCTCGAGGAATCTCCCGAACTCGGCATCGGCGCGCCGACGATCGCTTGGGCCGACGCGGCGCTTCGGCTGATGAAGCAATTCGCTGTGCCTAGTTACGCCGGCACCTTGCGCCAGCCGATCCTGATGGTGGCTGCGGGCCGCGACGAGGTTGTGTCAACGCCGGCGATCGAGACGTTCGGCATGAATTTGCTTGCCGGCTCACACCTCATCTTGGCAGGCGCCCAGCACGAAATCCTGCAGGAACAGGATCAATATCGCGCTCAGTTCTGGGCCGCCTTCGACGCTTTTGTGCCGGGTACGCTGCTCTTTTAGCGATCGTCAGGTAGCGTGAAATTCGCCCCCGACAAAGCGTAACCGCTCGCTTACCCGTTGAGGATCGCCACCGCCGCCCGGTGCACGCGCGCATCGCCGGCAACGACGATGCGGCCGCCGTCATGCGGTGACCCGTTCTCCCAGGTGGTGACGATGCCGCCGGCGCCGTTGATGATCGGGATGAGTGGCACGATGTCGTGCGGCTTGATTTCCGTTTCGATGACAAGATCGATGAAGCCGGCGGCCAGCATGCAATAGGCATAGCAATCGCCGCCGTAGCGCGAGAGCTTCACTTTGTTCTCCACGCGGCCGAAAGTTCTACGATCGTTTTCGTTCATCAGCAGCGGGCTGGTGGTGAACAGTACGGCCTCCTTTAAGTCCGCGCATGCGCGCACGCGTAGCTCGCGACTTCCCATTGGCCCGCGGTAGCGTGCGGCGCCGCCATCGCCGGAAAAACGCTCGCGCGTGAAGGGCTGGTGCATCATGCCGAACACCGGCTCGCCGAAGCGCATGAGACCGATCAGCGTCCCGAAGTTCGGCATGCCGGCAATGAACGACTTGGTGCCGTCGATCGGATCGAGCACCCAGACATACTCGGCGTCAGTGCGCTCGCTGCCATACTCCTCGCCGAGGATGCCGTGGTCGGGGAAACTGCGCCGGATCAATGTTCGCATGGCGTCTTCGGCGGCGCGGTCGGCGGCGGTGACGGGGTCGAAGCCTGCCGTTTTTTTGTTTTCCACCGCGAGTGCGGTGCGGAAAAACGGCAAAATAATCTCGCCGGAAACGCTGGCGAGTTCATCGACGAAGGAGGCAAAATCGACGGCTGTCATCGCCCAAGTCGTCCGCCTTCCGAGGTCTTTTGACCCCGCAGACCCGAGGCGGAGCCCATTCGGCAGAGCTGTTACTATAACAGCGGCCCTTTTTGCTCCCCGCATTCTCGGGGAAGGATTGCGCTTTACGCATCGAGTCGATCGGCAACGCCCATTTTGTGCATAGACCTATGCGTAAATAGCATGGGAGTTCCGGCAAAGGTCCTTGCGCTTTGTGCAATGCGGTGTAATTTATTGCAATGCGGTAGCGAGAGTTACCGTTGCCCTCCTTGGGCGTTTCCTCCCTAGACTTGGGCCGCTTGCACCCGCAAGCGGCCCTTTTTTCAAAACTCCCACACCCTATTCGGCGGCTGCACGGTAGGGCCGCAATTCCTCCAGCGGAATTTCGCCGAGCCGCGCCGCCAGCATTTCCAGATCGCTCGCAAGCCCGGCAAAGCCATGCGAACGCTCGTAGCGGCGTTCGTCCATATACAGGCCCCGGTTGATCTCGAGCTGGATCGCATGGAGCCCCGCAGCCGGATTTCCGTAGTGCTCGGTGATGAAGCCGCCTGCATAGGGCTTGTTGCGACTGACTGAGTAGCCCATTCCGCGCAGCGTTTTTTCCACGGTCTCCGACACCGCGCCGGTGCAACTGGTGCCGTAGCGGTCGCCGAGCACGAATTGCGGCCGTGGCCTGTCGTCGCGATGCCCTGCGGTCGAGGGCATGGAATGACAATCGATCAGCACCGCCGCGCCAAAATCGCGATGCAGCTTGCTAAACAAGCGCCGCAAACCGCGGTGATAGGGCTTGTACAGGGTTTCGATGCGGCCGAGCGCATCGTCCACGGGGATACGTTGGTCGTAGATCTCCTGGGCATCGCCGACCACACGAGCGACGGTTCCCAAGCCGCCCGCCACCCGCATCGAGCGGGTGTTGGCAAACGAGGGAAGCCGCCCTTCGAACATGCGCGGGTCGAGCTCATAAGGTTCGCGGTTGACGTCGACATAGCAGCGCGGGAAATGCGCGCGCATGACCGGATAGCCGCGCCGCACGACGCCGACAATCAGCTCGTCCACGAAGCTATCTTCGGAGCGGCGCAGCGTCGCGATATCGAGCCGCGATACCGCCAGAAACTCGCGCGGGTAGGTGGAACCGCTGTGCGGTGAATTGAACACCACCGGCGCGGCGCATTCCACCGGCTCGATAATCTCAAACGGCGGGTCAAGCTCGTCGCGGATTTCACTCATTGGCCTTTAGCGGTCCTTTGCAGACTCGACGTTTATTGACAGGAGATTACCAAAAGCGGCCTTCCTTATACGGTCTATTCTCTATGCATGGGCGGACAAAGCCAAGTCATGCTTTAGGTTCACCCGATATTTACCTGGCATAAGTCTTATGGGACACCATGGGCCGGCCGAAAGGGCGCGCGGCCGGGGTTCGGGCGTTGAGTATGTCGAAAATCCTGCTCGCCGAAGACGACACCGATATGCGGCGCTTTCTGGTCAAGGCGCTGCAAAACGCCGGTTTCGAGGTCACCTCCTACGACAACGGACTTTCCGCCTATCAGCGGCTGCGCGAGGAGCCTTTCGAGCTTCTGCTCACCGACATCGTAATGCCGGAAATGGACGGCATCGAACTTGCCCGCCGCGCCGCCGAGCTCGACCCCGACATCAAGATTATGTTCATCACCGGCTTCGCCGCGGTCGCACTCAACGCCGATTCATCGGCGCCCAAGCACGCCAAGGTACTTTCCAAGCCGGTCCATCTTCGCGAGTTGGTCAGCGAAGTGCAGAAGATGCTGGCGGCCTGAAGCCGCGGCGCTTATGTGTCGGCTCAAGCCCGGCTTGCCTCCCCCTTGGGGAGCCGATAAGACCAGGTCCGCCAACGGGTGCGTAGCTCAGCGGAAGAGCACTACCTTGACATGGTAGGGGTCACAGGTTCGATCCCTGTCGCACCCACCATCCATCCGGGAATTTTTTCACCAGCCTCAAAGATCGGCGATGCCGCGTCCAAGACACTGGCTGCTTGTGCTCGTCGTTTTGCTAGTTGTCGGCGGCGCCGGCATTTGCATTTGGTGCTATCGCGTGGGCGTCACGCCGGAAATGCTGGCGGCCTGGATCGTGAGCTTCGGCATCTGGGCGCCAATTGGTTTCGTGCTGCTTTACGGCATCGCGACCGTCGCGATGATTCCGGGCGGCATCTTCGACCTGGTCGGCGGCGCGGTGTTCGGCCCCTATTTCGGCACGCTCTACGATCTCGCCGGCGGCAGTCTCGGCGCCGCACTGGCATTCCTGGTTGCGCGCTATATCGCGCAGGAATGGCTCGAGGCGCGCGCCGGGCCGCGGCTGCAAAGCGTCATGCGCAGCGTGCATGAGGAGGGATGGCGGTTTGTCGCCTTCGTGCGCCTGGTGCCGGTTTTTCCGTACAATATAGTCAACTACCTGCTCGGCCTTACGCGCATTCCCTTCTTTCACTATGTCGCCGCTACAATACTGTTCATGGCGCCGTCGACTGTTGCTTATACTTGGCTCGGCTTCGCTGGCCGCCAGGTAATGGAGGGAGACACCTACCAGATCCGCTATGCCTTCATTGCGCTGGCGCTGCTCGGCATTCTCATTTTCGTGCCTCGCTTCGTGTTCAAGCGTATCAAGCGCGCTAATTCCAAAACTGCTTCGAGGCAATCCTAGCGCCTTCGGCCATAGCTTCGAGCTTGGCGAAGACGACGTCGGCATCGACTGCGGCTTGCCCCACCCAGGTGCCATAGCCGCAATCTGACCCGGCGATCACGTTCTCGCGGCCGACGAGCTTGGCGTAGCGGCCGATACGCTGCGCGATCAGTTCTGGGTGTTCGATGAAATTCGATTTTGATTCGATGACCCCGGGAATGAGCACTTTGCCCTCCGGCAGTTTGACGGTCTCGAACAAGGCCCACTCGTGTGCGTGGCGCGGGTTGGCGGCCTCGAGCGATATCGCGCTCGGCCGTGCCGTGAACACGATGTCGATGACGTCGGCGAGCGCGACGTCGCGGTGATGCGGTCCCTCGTAGTTGCCCCAGCACAGATGCATGCGCAGCTGTTCCTGCGGCAGGTCCTTGAGCGCGTGGTTGAGCGCCTCGACGTGAAGCTGCGCGCGCTTGCGGAATTCCGCCAGGCTCAAATTGGCGTACTGGATATGGCGCCCCATGCCGAGGTCGGGGCAATCGACCTGTAGCACGAAGCCAGCCTTCACCACCGTCTGGTACTCGTGCCGCATCGCGTCGGCGATGGCGTAGATGTAGGTCTCGAAATTCTTGTAGTGATCGTTGCGGAAGAACAGCGAGATGACGCCGGGCGAGGCCGCGCTCATGAAGCGGCCGCGGGATTTGACGCCCGTAAGCGCTGCCTTGAGATTGTCGGTGTCGACCTGCGCCGCTTTGGCGTCGCGCACGGAAATCGGCGCGTTGCAGGCGGGCGTCTTGCGCCGAGAGCGGCCGGGATCGCCGAACACACGCTTCTCGAGCCGCGGGAAGTCGGCAAGATCCTGATAGACGAAGGTATTGCCGGTGCCGCCGAACCCGCTGAGCCGGTCCTTGACGTAGGTGGCGTAGCTTGGCTTCGACATTTCCCCGTCATTGATGAGGTCCACGCCGGCATCGGCCTGCTTGTTCACGACTTCGATCACTGCCTCGCGCACGCGCTGAGCCAGCGCGGCTGCGTCGACCGGCACGCCCTCTTCCTTGGCGTACATCATGCGGATCAGGTCGTCCGGCCGCGGCAGGCTGCCGGTATGGGTGGTGAGAAAGCGATCGGTGCTGCGTTGCATGACGTGTCCCCAGGCCGCGGACCCTAGCGCAGCCCCTCCGGCCCAACCAAGGCTCGGCACGGCTTCGCGTTGACAGGCCCGGGCGGGCTCACTAGAACGCGCCAAACCGTAAAGTCCGAGACCCCCATGAAAGTCCGCAATTCGCTCAAATCCTTGCGCGGCCGCCACCGCAACAACCGCATCGTGCGCCGCAAGGGCCGCGTCTACATCATCAACAAGACCAACCGCCGCTTCAAAGCGCGCCAAGGTTGAACCAAAAGCCGCAGATTTGCCTTAACCGGTGGAGAGACTAGACTTCACCGATGCGCCGCCGATTCCACCTTGCCGTTTTCGCCGCGCTCCTGCTCGCAGCCGCTGCGCCGGCGTTGGCGCAACCGGAACACCTGCCGCAGCCGCCGAAGAAGTTGCCCGCCGTTCCGCACGGCGACCGCAGTCACAGTCTCGATTTTCTGTTCGGCGCGCTGAAAGCAGCGCCCGACGACGAGACCGCCAAGGCGATCGAGGAACGCATCTGGGCGGTCTGGACCGTGTCGCGCAGCGACACGACCAATCTGCTGATGAGCCGGGTAAAGACGGCGGTTGAGAAGAAGGACCTCGATCTCGCCATCAAGCTCCTCGACGGCGTTATCAAAATCAAGCCGGACTACGTCGAAGCCTGGAACCGGCGCGCCACGCTCTACTACATGAAAAAGGAATATGGCCGCGCGCTCACCGACATCGCCCAGGTGCTCAAACGCGAGCCGCGCCACTTCGGCGCGCTTTCGGGTCTCGGTCTGATCATGCAGGACCTCGGCGACGACAAACTTGCACTCGACGCCTACCGTCGCGCGCTCAAAGTTTACCCGCGCCTGCAGCGCATCCCCGACCTCGTGAAGACGCTCAGCGAAAAAGTCGAGGGCCGCGATATCTAGCGCAATCAAGTTAAGCGTAGGGCGTGCCCTGTGACGTCGGTGAAAGTGTCGCTTCTTCTTGTTGCCGCGGCGGCGCTGATCTTCGGCGCGAGCCCAGCTCGGGCGCTTGAAAATCCAAAAGTGTTCCGTGGCATTTTGCTTCTCGAGGGCAAGATCGTCCGCGGCGACTACGACCGGCTGCGCGCCTTTCTCTCCGACAAAACGATTTTCGACAAGATCAACGGCGGCGTCTTTCTTGCCTCGCCTGGTGGTGACGTCGCCGAAGCGATACGCATAGGCCGGCTCATCCGTGCGCTCAACCTCAGCACCGAGGCGCCGTCAGGCCGCCCCACCGCAAACAAGCCTTTTGCCCCAAGCATCGAGGCGGACGACCTCGTCAACCCGCGGCAGGATGCCGGCTGCGCCAGCGCCTGCTTCTTGCTGTTCGTGTCCGGCATCTACCGCAATATTAACTGGGCCGGCCGCCTCGGCGTGCATCGCCCATTCCGCGTGCGAGCCAATATGCAGCCGGTCCGAACCAGCGCGGATCCGTTCGTCGATATCGCGGTGCGCCACGCGATCGAAAGCTATTTGCGGGAGATGGATGTTCCCGCGAAATACGCCGACCTCATGTTCTCTACGGCGCCAAACAAGGTGCGTTGGATCACGCAGGAAGAGCTTGATAGCGATCTCGACGGCCTGATCCCGGAATTAAAGAAACACGTCGACGTCAAATGCGGCGGCCCGGCGCTGCCAAAGTCGATCGAGCAGCACGGTGGCGAGGCCGATTGCCGGGCGGACCTCGAGTGGCGGCTGCGAGCCGAGCTTCCCGGAAAGGCGTGGCCGCTGGTGTTCGGCGAGCCCGGTCAGCTATAGGCCCAGATAGGCCTGCCGGATCTCCGGTTTTGCTTCGAGCACTGCGGGCGGCCCCTCGGTGAACAGTCGCCCCTCGGCGAGCACGTATGCGTAGTCGCTCACAGCCAAAGCGAGATGCACGTTCTGCTCAACGAGCAGGATAGTGAGGCCTGCCTCCTTGAGTTGCTTGAGCGTCATAAAAAGCTGATAGACCAGCACCGGTGCGAGCCCGAGCGACATTTCGTCGATGATCAAAATGTCGGGGTCAGACATGAGGCCGCGGGCAATCGCCAGCATCTGCTGCTCGCCGCCGGAGAGCGTGCCAGCCGTTTGCCGCCGCCGCTCGCCAAGTCGCGGGAACAGGGCGAAAACCTGGTTGAGGCGGTCGGAATATTTGCGGGCTGCCCGCTTTGAGAATGCACCGAGCTCGAGATTTTCGGCGACGCTCATGCCGCTGAACAGCTGGCGGCCCTCGGGCACCAGCGCAAAGCCCTGCGCTGCCTTCACGTGCGTTGGCACGCGGGTGACATCCTCACCGGCGAGAGTGACGCGGCCCTTCCAGGGCGTGATCGTGCCGGCGACCGCGCGCAGCATGGTGGTTTTGCCGGCGCCGTTGGCGCCAACGATTGCGGTAAACTGCCCGCGGAGCACGCGCAGCGACACGCCCCATAGCACCTGGACCTCGCCGTAGCCGGCTTCCAGATTTTCCACATTGAGCAGCACATCATCTGCCATGCCGTTCAATCCCTTCGATGCAATTTGGCGGCGAGCTTGGGATCGCCGAGATAGGCTTCGATCACCTGCGGGTCGCGCGCCACGTCCGCCGGCTTGCCCTCGGCCAGCTTGCCGCCGAAGTTGAGCACGACGATGCGGTCCGACAGGCTCATGATCGCCTGCATCAGATGCTCGATGATGAGAATGGTGATGCCGCGCTCGCGTATGCGGCGAATGACTCCGATCATGTGTTCGATCTCGGTCGGATTCAATCCGGCCAGCACCTCGTCGAGCAGCAGCAACATTGGTCGTGCGGAAAGCGCGCGTGCGAGCTCGAGCCGCTTCTTGCCGGCGATGGTCAGGTGCAGCGCCAGCATCCAGGTGCGCTCCTCCAGTCCAACGATGCCGATCGCCTCGCGCGCCGCCTCTTGCGCGTGCAGAAGCGATAGATTTTCGCGGCCGAAGCAAGCGCCGACCATGCAGTTTTCCAGCACCGTCATATTGGTGAGCGGTTGCACGATCTGATGCGTGCGGGCTAGGCCGTAATGGGCAATTTCGTAAGGCCTTCGCCCGGTAATCTCCTGGCCTCTGAATACGATGCGGCCGTTGTCCGGGGTGTACACGCCGTTGATCAAGTTGAACAAAGTCGATTTGCCGGCGCCGTTCGGTCCGATCAGCCCGAGTATCTCGCCCTCGTCCACTGTGAAACTTAGGTCGCGCACGGCGTGCAGTCCGCCGAAGTGCTTATTCACCTTCTGCATTTCGAGGAGCGCCGTCATTCCAGCACCTTCTTGGTCTGCGGGAACCGGCTGTAGATCCAGCCCATCAGGCCGCCCGGGAAGAACAGCACGATGAGAAGAAGCAACGCACCCGAAATCACTAGCTGAAAATTCGAAAATGTCGCGGTGGTGAGCAGATAGCTGCGCAGTTCTGCATACAGATAAGCGCCGAGCACAACGCCGGTCACCGTACCCTGGCCGCCGAGCATGGTGACGACGATCACTTCCGTCGACAGCGTCAGGTCGAAGGCAGATGCCGGTTCGACATAGGCGCTTTTGAAGAAGAACAGGCCGCCGGCGATGGCCGGAAGAAAAGCCGATGTGCAGTAAGCGAGCGCCTTGTAAAGCGGGGTCGGCACACCGAGAATCGCAGCGGCATCTTCGTTCTGCCCGATCGCGAGCAGACCGAGGCCGAATTTGGAATTCTTGATCGCATAACTAAGATACAGCGACAGACCCATCACCGCGATCATCATGAAATAGATGATCCATAATGCCTGCGCCGGGCCGCCGAGCGGCTTGAAGACGCCGGTATCGAGATAGAAGCCCGCCGATCCGCCCCACGGGTTAAAATTCTGCACAAAGGCCTGGGTGCCCTCGATGATGCCGATGGTGGACAGGGCGAAGAAGTGGCCGCGCAGCCGCAGGATTCCGAGGCCGAAAATCAACGCCAACAGGCTGACCCCGACGCCGGCGCCAAGCAGACTCACGACAAGCGGCAAAGAAAAAGCGCTCACGAGCCAAAGGCAGATATAACCGCCGAGGCCGAAGAAGACGATGCTGCCGAAATTGATGTAGCCGGTATAGCCGAGCATGATGTTGAGATTGCTCGCGAGAATGATGTAAAGCGCGTCGAGCACCAGCGTCTCGCGCATGTCGACGTCCCAGCCGATAGCGGGAGCGATCGCAAAGAGCGCGATAGTGAGCGCGATGATCCAGAAGAACGGTCGGCGCGCCAGACGCGTGAGGAGCATTACAGAGCTCCACGGCGAGGTGCGAACAGCCCACCGGGAAAGGCGATCAGCACAACCACGAACAGTGCAAACTCGATAACCAGTGTCCAGCTCACCGGCACGAAGGGTGTGATGGCGCCTTCAAGCACACCCAGCGCCACGCCGGCGAATAATGCGCCAAGCGGATTGCCGAAGCCGCCGAGAACGGTCACCACGAAGCTCTTGAGAGTGTAGTCGTCGCCCGACAGAACGGTGAAGGGAAACAGCGTGGCAATCAGCATTCCTGCGACCGCAGCAATCGCCACCCCGGTACCGACCGTGAACGCCAGCACGCGCGTTGTCGGAACACCCACCAGCTCCGCGGCTTCGCGATTGTTAGCCACAGCGCGCACGGCTTTGCCGATCTTGGTGTGGCCGAGAAACAGATAAAGGGCATAGGCAATCAACGCAGCCATGATCGCCGCAACGATATGAGCGCCGGGAAATGTATAGCGGCCCAGGCTGAATCCGGGGATGGAGACATCGACATTGAAGAGCCCGGTGCCCAACACCGCGGTGCCGAGACCGACCAGCACCAGATTGACGGAAAAGGTGGACAGAAGACTCATCAGCGCCGGCCGCCCGACGACACGATGGATGGCGAGCCAATAAAGCCCGGCGCCGACGATAAAGCCGCCGACCAGCACCGGCAGCAATGCCACATAGGGCGGTATGCCGAGCGTGTTGATGAGCGCGTAGAGCGCGAACATGCCGCAAACGATCATGACGCCATGGGTCAAGTTGACCACGTCCATGACGCCCCAGATCAGGGTCAGTCCCATGGCGGCGAGCCCATAGACAAAGCCCACAAGGACCCCGTCGATTACCGATGCGAGGAAGCCGAGCATGTTTGACTGGAACGGTTGGAGCAGCCCAGGCGGTGAGGACCGGCGGATCAACCGCCGGTCCTCGTCTGCTTCAGTTCATCGTTGCCGGGATCGGGTAGAGCATCTTGGCAGACGCTGCGGCTTCCGGCCAAACAACTTGTTTGACCAGTTTGCCGTTCTCTTTCTGCCACTGCCCCAACACCATCGAATGCGCGGCCTGCAGCCCATGGTTGCCCGCATCGACAGCAAACTTAATGTGGCCGAAGAAGATCGTGGCGTCGGTGGCGTTGAGCGCCGCCGCTACTTTGTCGGTATCGAGTGATTTTGCCTGCTCGATGGCATGCTGCAGGATCAAGCCGTCGGCATAGCCCGATGCCGCATGATAATCCGGCACCTGGTGGTATTTCGCCTCGAAGGCTTTGACGAATTCCGCACTGGACGGGCCGAAATCGGGCTTGTAGCTGACCTGCGGCTCCCACTGCGAGGGGAAGGTCACGCCCAGCGCACCCTCGCCCAGCTCGGCGAACTTATTGTCGGAAGGTGCCACCAGGATTGCCATGAACTTCATCCTCGCCTTCTGCTCATGCAGTTGACGAGCGAGCGTGGCGCCGTCGGCATAGTGACCGCCGCCGAGGAAGGCATCGGCACCCGAGGAGATGATCTTGTTGACGATCGGGCCGAAATCGGTGGTGGACGGTGCGTAGGACGCCTCCATCACCACGTCCAGCCCCGCCGCTTTGGCCTGCGGGATGGCCGCCGTGGCCACGGCCTTGGAGAAGGGATCGTCGGAATACACGATCGCGACCTTGGCGTGCGGGTCTTTTGCCTTCAGCGCATCGACCGCGCCGGAGAGATAGTGGCCCGCGGAGGTGATCACCATGTACAGGTACTTGTTGCCCTGCTGGAACGGCTTTTCTTCGGCGCCGCCCGAGTCGAGCATGATCTTTTTGTACTCTTCAGTGACGACGGTTGCCGGCGCCGTCATGCCGGACGAATACGGCCCGAACAGGAATTGCGCCTTGTCGTGGTTGATGAGGCGGGTATAGAGCTGCTGCACGCGGCCCCCCACCGACTGGTCGTCATAATTGACGAACTGTATTTTGTATTTCTTGCCGCCGACGTCGATGCCGCCCTTGGCGTTTACTTCGTCGCGCCAGAAATCGTAGCCGCGGCTTTGCCCTTGCGAGTCGACGTTGAGCTTGCCGGTCTGTGAATCGGTGAAGCCGATAGTGATGGTGTTGTCAGTCGCGAACGCCGGTGCCGCGAGCAACGCGGCGGCAGCGGCAAGAAGATAGATCTTTCTCATGTTGTCCTCCCTGAAGATTCACGGACAACCGCGCCCCCCAGGCAGCGCCCGCGTCAGATTATCGAGTGCTTTCGTCTTGCGCTGAGGCCTCCCAATTTTATTTTTTGCGACCGGCAAGAACCCGGTCCAAAAATCATTAAAACCTGCAGCGAAGGCAACAATTTTGCGCATGACGTACCGCGACTGTCAATGACGGGCTCTCCGCGAGCCGCCGAGCCGGCAACGCCGGCAGCTCAATCGCCGTTCGCTTCCGCGCCGACATAGGCGATGCGCAGCATATTGGTCGCGCCAGGGGTGCCCAGCGGAACGCCGGCCACGATAATCACGCGCTGGCCGGCCTTGGCGAAGCCTTCCTTGAAGGCGATGCGGCTTGCACGCTCGACCATGTCGTCCTGGTCGTGCGCGTCTTCGGTGATGACGCAATGCACGCCCCAGACCAGCGACAGCCGCCGCCCGGTGGCGATGTTCGGCGACAGCGCCACGATCGGCGGCTTCGGCCGCTCGCGCGCCATGCGCAGGCCGGTCGAACCGGACGATGTCCAGCAGACAACGGCGGCAAGATCGAGCGTGTCGGCGATCTTCTGCGCGGCGTCGGAGATCGCATCGGCGCTCGTCGCTTCCGGCTCGGGGCGTTGGGCGCTGACGATCGCGCGGTAGGTGGGATCGTTTTCGACCTCTTCGGCAATGCGATTCATCATCGATACCGCCTCAACCGGATATTGCCCGGCTGCCGATTCCGCAGACAGCATCACCGCGTCGGCGCCCTCGAAGATCGCGGTGGCGACGTCGGAAACTTCGGCGCGCGTCGGTACCGGCGAATGGATCATCGATTCCAACATCTGCGTTGCGATGACCACCGGCTTGCCGACGCTGCGCGCCAAGCGCGTCATCTGCTTCTGCACGCCGGGCACCTTTTCCAGCGGCATTTCGACGCCGAGGTCGCCGCGCGCCACCATCAGCGCGTCGGCAAGCTCAAGGATATCGTCCAGCCGCCTGACCGCCTGCGGCTTCTCGATCTTGGCCATCACCGCGGCGCGCCCGCGCGTGATTTTCTTGGCTTCGGCGATATCCTCCGGCCGCTGGATGAAGGAGAGTGCGATCCAGTCGACGCCGGTATCGAGCGCGGCCTCGAGATCGGAACGATCCTTGGGAGCGATCGCCGAAAAAGGAATCGTCGAGTCGGGCAGGCTCACGCCCTTGCGGTCGGACAGTTTTCCGCCGACCTCGACGCGCGTCACCATGCGCCTGGGCTCGGCGGCGGTGACCACGAGCCGCACTTTTCCGTCGTCGATGAGCAGCGTGTGACCGGGTTCGACCGCGGCGAAGATTTCCGGATGCGGCAGGAAGACGCGCGTCGTGTCTCCCGGTGCCTCATCGGAATCGAGCACGAAGGTGTCGCCTTTGTTCACGTGCGCCGAACTGCCGGAAAAGGTGCCGAGCCTGAGCTTTGGTCCCTGCAGATCGACCAGGATTCCGATCGGGCGGCCGCTGTCTTCCTCGGCGCCGCGAATCGCTGTCACCAATTCGCGCATGCGCTCATGGCTGGTATGACTCATGTTGATGCGGAATACATCGACACCCGCCGCAAACAGCCGCGCGATCATTTTCGGGTCGGAGGATGCCGGCCCGAGAGTGGCGATGATCTTGGCGCGGCGCAGGCGTCTCATTTCTTCGGGCCTGTGCTTGGCGGTTGGACGAGAGGTTGCCGGTTCGGTCCGGGGATGCGCGGCGCGAGCGGCTTCTCCGCCGGCTGCTCGGCAGTGTCGGTCAACTGCACCGTCCACGAACGCTGCTCGCCGGTGTCGACCTCGAAATAACCGGTGCGGTCATAGCCGCGGGCGAGACAGTTCTCGGTGCCGCGAATGGTGAATTCCTTTTCTCGCGAGCACATGAAGGCCTTCCCCGACCATTCGCCGCCACGGTCATAATCGACCGCGTAGACATAGTAGTAGCGCGCGATAAGGTTGCCGCGCAGCAAAGTTTCGCAGGATCGTCCCGGCACGTTCCACCAGCCTTCCGTGGTCCAACCCTCATTATCCTTGTAGCCGATGGCGACGCCGACGCGGCTGCCCGTGTTGTTGCACAGGCGAAAGTCGGCAAAAGCCGTATGCGATGAACATGTCAGCATCATCACGGCGAGCACAGCGGTCGCGGTCAGACAGCGCAGGAAATGGCGAGGCAAAACGGTCACGATGGCTTTGGAATCGAGCGTGGCTGGCGTTGTCGCGTGATCGGTTACACCGTGTCAACGACGATGGCGCGGAAGTCGTTGACGTTGGTGTAGGTCGGCCCCGTCAACAGCAAGTCCTTGAGGGCGGCGAAGAAACCGGTCGAATTGTTGTCGGCAAGAAAGGCGGCAGGATCGAGGCCGGCGGCCTCGGCTCGCCCGACCGTATCGCCGCTGACAATAGCTCCGGCGGGGTCGTTGGGACTGCCAGAACCGCCGTCGGTGCCATCGGTATCGGCGGAAATCGCGGCGACGCCGGGCATGCCGGCAAGCTCGATCGCGAGCGCCAACGCGTATTCCTGGTTCGGCCCGCCGCGGCCATTGCCGCGGATGGTCACGGTCAATTCGCCGCCGGAGAGGATGACGGCGCGCTTACCCTGCGCGCGCAAGCTCCGCACGATCTTGGCCTGCGCTGCCGCCACTTCACGCGCCTCGCCCTCGACCTGTTCGCCCAGCGACACGCATTCATAACCCGCGGCGCGCACCGCGTTCTCGGCCGCGCGCTGGCTGTCGGCCGGGCGCGCGGCGAGCGCAAAGCCGGTGTTGGCGAAGATCTTGTCGCCCGGCTTCGGCGATTCATTTTTCGGATCGTTCAGGGCACGCGTCACGCTTGCCGGTAAGTCGAGCCTGTATTTGGCGACAATCGCGCGGGCGTCGGCTAGCGTCGTCGGATCGGGCACCGTCGGGCCGGAGCCGATCGCGGATGGATCATCGTGCGGCACGTCGGAAATTGCGATGGTCGCAAGCCGCGCCGGATAGGCGCGCTGCGCCAGCCGCCCGCCCTTGATGCGTGAGAGATGTTTGCGCACGCAATTGATCTCGCCGATGACCGCGCCCGAACGCAACAGCGCGTGCGTCACCGCTTGCTTGTCGGCGAACAACACACCTTGCGCCGGCGCGATCCAATTGGCGGAGGCGCCGCCCGACATCAGCACCAGCACCAGGTCTCGGTCGCCCGCGCTTTCGGCGAGCTTGAGCGCGCGGCTTGCCGCCTCTAGTCCGGCGGCGTCGGGAATCGGATGCCCGGCTTCGACCATCTCGACGACCCGCGTTGGCCGCGCGTAACCGTGGCGTGCGACGGCAAGGCCGGTGAGGCGCTCGCGCGGCAGCGTGTGCTGGTCGAGATAGAAGGCTTCCGCCGTTTCCGCCATCGAGCCGGCAGCCTTGCCAGCGGCGAGCAGGATCAGGCGGCCGCCGGGCGGCGGCGGCAACAAGGGCGGCAGGCACGTTGAAGGATGCGCCGCCGCTACCGCGACGCGGTAAAGCTCATGAAGAAACGCGCGAACTGGGGACGCCATGCCCCCAGCATAGTCGTTCCTGCGGACGGCCGGCTACGCCGGCACGATCTAGTGCCCCGTCGTGGATGGCGCCGGATTGGTTGTGCCACCGGTTGGTGGGATCGGGGAGGGCGTCGCTTTCGGCGCCGCGCCGGTTGTGGTTGCGGGCGCATTGTGCGTGTTGGCTGCCGTATTCGACCGGTAGCCCCAGCCACCCCAGAACCAGGCGCCGATAACAATTGCAATCAGAACGATGACCACCGCGATCCACGCGCCGCCATTGCCGCCGGGCTGCCGTGGCGGGGTCGGTGTCGTCACATTCACATTTGACGTATTACCCTCTTTGTTCCGCCATGCCTCGGAGGCAACGTCCGGAACCGACGCTCCGTTCCACGCGCGGGGCTTGTTCCCGGCTCGGCGGACTTTAAATTGTTGGCGGTCAATAAGGATCATGAGAGCAGCCATGGACGAAAAAACCCGCACCGAACTTGAGGCCGCGGTCTACCGCCGCCTGGTCGAGCACCTGCGCTCGCGCAGCGACGTGCAGAACATCGACATGATGAATCTCGCCGGTTTCTGCCGCAACTGCTTGTCGAACTGGATGAAGGACGCGGCCGACGCCAAAGGCGTTGCCATGAGCAAGGATGAGAGCCGCGAGATCGTCTACGGCATGCCCTATAAGGACTGGCAGGCGAAATACCAGAAAGAAGCCTCGTCCGAGCAGAAGGCCGCCTTCGCCAAGGCAAGTCCCAAGCACTAGCGCGTGATCCCGAAAAGTGGGAACCGGTTTTCGGACAAGATCACGCTCCCAATAAAAAGCACCTTGTCAACAGGTGTGAATGTCGGGGGCTTTAGGCTCGTGCGTCCCCCCTGACGTGCGAAATTTCCGTATGACAGAGGCAGCAATTGTCATTCGGGAGACTTTCGATGCCTGCCACCGCCGCGGCCCAAAAAGAAGAACACGCCCACCGCTTCGCCAAGGACCAGCTCAAGGCTATTGTCGAGCGCATCGAGCGGCTGGAGGAGGAAAAGAAGGCGACCTCCGACGACATCCGCGACGTCTATGCCGAGGCCAAGGGCACCGGCTTTGACGTGAAAGCGCTGCGTAGCATCGTGCGCATGCGCAAGATGGACACCGACCAGCGTCGCGAGGAGGCTGCGGTGCTCGAGATGTACATGAACGCGCTGGGGATGCTGAACTAGCGCGGGCCTATCTCGGCCGCGGGGGCGCGGAGCGCTGCGCCGCAGGTTGCAGTCTTGGAATTCGGGAAGGTCCTGGATCTGCGCTGCGCCGTCGCTAGCGCGCTGCAGTGCGTCCGCGCCAAGCCCTACCGCATCGAAACGAGCTGCGGTCGCGTAAACGTCGCGGTGGCGAGGAAAACGACGGCGTGGCCGCTGAAGCGGTCGGCCACCATGCCGTAATTCGGGTCGGCCGAGAAGGTCATGGCGAGCGACATCGCCGGCTTCTGCAGCAGCGGTTCCAGCGCCTTGCCGTTGTAGCTTTCGCCGGCGTGGCTCGTGCTCATGAACAGGCTGACGCTGGGGGTGAGCATCGCGGCGCGCAGCCAGGGGCTGTCATAGGTCTCGGCGCCGCCGCTCAGCCTCGCCGCTGTGCGCACCGTCGCGCCGCTCGATTGCGGAACGAGGGTCGCCTCCGCCGGTAGTTGCGGCAGGTTGGCGCCCATCGGCCGTAGCCGCGCCGGTGCCGGCATTGGCATCGGCGTCTCCTCGGAGAAGGCAAGCGCGGTAGTGCTCGGCGTGGCGGAAGCAACTTCAAGCGCCGCCGGCAGCGCCGGGCCCTTCTCCACCGAGCCGCGCCAGGTGCCGGCCAGCGAGGCCGTTACGAACGTTTCCTCGGGTGTCGGTGCGGTCGCTGCGGCGACGGTCACATGCGGCCGCGATTCCGGCAGCGGCACCGCGCGTGCCGCAACCATTGCCGGCGCAATATGCGGCGCCGGCTTCGGCAACGGCGTTATGCTGGCAGTTACGATGTGTTCCGCCTTCGGCGCTTCCAGCCTGGCGACGACGGTGCGTGCCGGTTTCACCGGGTTCAGACCGGCGACGGCTGTCGGCGCCGGCCTGCCCGTGGCCGGCGTTGCATAGTCCTCATCCTTGCCGAGCAGGCCCGCGAGCATCGTCTGCTGCTTCGGCAGTTCCAGCGCGTATTCCTCGTCGCTTTCCGAGATGGCGCCGGCCGCGCGCGCCGTCTGCAGCGACATTTCTGACGGCACGTTGCCGTGCCGCTCGACTTCCTGCAGCGCGGTCCGATAGCCGGACAGAGGCTTGCCGTCGGTCGGAATGTGCACGGTGCGCCCGTCGGGGAAGATCTTCTCCAGCGCCGAGCGGGCGATGCGCGGCCAGTGGCGGATGGTGCCGGTGTCCATATGAATGAAAGGCGAGCCTGACGTCGGATAGAAGCCGACACCGCCGCGTTGCAGCCAAAGGCCGACCTCGCGGATTTTTTCCAGCGGCACGCCGGGAATGTAGAAATCGATCGCCTGCCCGTGGGTGTGCTGGCTGAACTGGGCGACGCCGGTCGAGCGCTCGCGCAGCATGGCGTTGGTTTGCGGCGAGCGATAGCCGCACACCACGTCGATCGGCGCGGTTGAACCGACTTCGCGCTCGACTTCCCACAGCAGATCGAACAGATGCGGGTCCATGCGCACTTCTTCGTTGCGCCGCCAATCGCGCATGAACCAGTCGAGCTTCTTCAGCGCGGCCTCGTCATAGCGCCCGTCGCGCTTGTACGTGACGGTGATGTTCTCACCGGTATGCAGATGATGGAAGGAGATGGTGCGGGTATCGCCCTCGGCGACGGCGTTCTGCAGCGCGTCGTTGGCCACGAGCAGGAACAGCGCGGCAAGGCTTAAGCGCAGCCCGACGCGAAACGCGAATTCGGCAACAGAACGCTGACGCGCCGCACGCAACTTCACTGAATGCTTCCGTGAAAATCGCCGTCCCACAGCCGTCGCTACGCCCCAGCCTGGCCGTCTCGACGACGGCGGTCAGTTTTAACCGGAAGGGTTAAGGCCCCCTTACCCCGTGGCTCCCCACGCGGCCGTTTCAGTATAGGACGAAAATGGCTGAAAAAGGCCGGCCCACGGCGGCGGCTCGCAAAATGTCGCCGCGCCCAGCCTTGACCGGGCGTCGGCGCCTGTTTTGCCCGGTTTTGGTGCTCGAAAGGGATGGATGGCCGGACAACGCCCGGCCATGAGCTGGTTTAGCGGAACAGCCGCTCGAAGAACACGAAGGGGTTCTGCGCCTCGCGCCGTTCGACGCGGCCGAGGATTTCCTGGTTAGCCTTGTCGGTCGCGGCGTCGCGCTTGGGATCGGGCGGCGGCGCGATGTCGGCGACGCGGCGCTCGCTGCTGTGCATGATCGAGTTGATGCGCTGGTCGAAGCCGTAGATGTCGTCGCGGAACTGAAGCTTGCCGGCCTCATCGACGAAGGCGGTCTGGTACGTCAGCAGAACGGTCGGGCGCTGCTGCAGTTTGAAGGTGCGCTCGTCCTGGCCAAACATGGAATAGAGCTGGCGCGAGTTCGGTGTCGGCCCATTGTCGGAGAGATGCAGGATCAGCTCGCCGAACTTGGTCGGGTCTTCCACGCGCATGCAGCCGTGACTGAAGGCGCGCCGGTCGTAGGTGAAGAGCTTTTTCTCCGGCGTGTCGTGCAGATACACTTGGAACTTGTTGGGGAAGTTGAACTTGATGCGGCCGAGCGCGTTGGCGGCGCCCGGCGGCTGCACCACATTGATGTGGCCGTCGGGCCCGCGCTTCACTTCGAGGCCCATGCGGTCGAAGATGTTCGGGTCGCTGGCGTACATCGGCAACAGTTCGTTCTGGATGATCGATTGCGGCACGAACCACGACGGGTTGACCAGCACGTTGTCCATCGAAGCGGCAAGCAGCGGCGTCGGCGTCTGCGGTTTGCCGGCGACGATCTTGGTGTGCCAGACCTCCCGATGATCGTGCACGAGCTTGAGCGTGTAGTCGGGAATGTTGACCATCACGTAGGTCTTGCCGAAGTCGCGCGGCAGCCAGCGCCAGCGTTCCATGTTGGCGACGACGCGCTCGACGAGGGCGCTGCGCGTGGGCCCGTTGATGACGGCGATCGTCTTGTTGTCGATCAGCCCGGTCGGCTTGATGTCGGCGCGCTGCTGCACGCGGCGCACGGCGTCGAACAGGCGGCGGTCATAAAGGATGTCGTCGGAGTTGCCGGAAAGCCCGAGCTTGTTGCGCAAGGCCGGGATGCGGTTGTCCTTCTTGCCGGGGCGGATCAGCGCGCCGTCGGGGATGCGGCTGTCGGCTTCGCCGGCGCTCGCATTGGCGCGCAGCGCGGCAAGCTTGTCCCTGAGCTCGCGGAAGCCTTCATGCGGCGGATTGAAGCTGTCGAAGGCAGCGTTGACGTCGCCGGCGCCGGCGACCTTGCGCAGGATTTCCGACGCATCGGGCGTGTGATCGCCGAAGTCGACCTGCGCGTAGACCCGCGTCGGTGCGATGCGGCCGGTCTGCAGGTGACGCGCGAACGTCAGCACCGAATTGGTAAGTGCAAGTTCGGCGTCGGCAAGCTGCTCGGCGTTGGACAGCGAGGCGAAGTCGGGCACCGGATAATCGGCGGGGTCGAGGCCGTCGGCGGCCGCGTTCTTCAGCCGCGCGATGGTCGCCTTGGCGTGCGCGGTAAGCGCGCCGTCCATGATCCACAGCGGCGCGTAGTTGCGCGAGGCGTAGAAAGTCTCGACCGCCTTGCGCTCGGGCGCGCGGTCGATGCGCCTTTCCAGGTCCTTCGAGCCGACGATGGCGCGCAGCCTTTCGCTGATCTGCGTGTCGCTGGCCGCGAAAATCCTGTCGAGCGCGCTTTTGACGAAGCCGCCATCGGAGGCTTTGCTCTCGGTTGGCGAAGGCGCGGCGACCAGACCGCGCTGGACCGGCGCGCGCTCGTTGAGCGACGGCGGCATCGGCGTGGTCGATTCGACCCGTTCCGGCGCGGCGGCGGCAGGGCCGGGTACGCCGGCAAATAACGCCAGCACAGCGCCGGCAAGCACATGATCGAACCGAACTTTACGCATAACGACAACTCCAAAAGGTCGGCGCCACGGCGACGATGTAGCGGCATCAGCGATAGGCCGCCACGCTTGGCGCTGCATCGCTATTATGCGGCCGAACGCCGCCACAAACGACCGAAATCGCGCCGGTCTTAATGTTTACCTTGCATCACGGCTAACGCGGAACGTGCGCATGGTTAAAGCGCCGGCGCCGCTATTTCGCCGTGATGGTTTCCGTCTTCGCCGGCGCGTCGTCGTCGAGTCCCAAGCCCTCGAGCTTGCGGTAAAGCGTCGAGCGTCCGATCTGCAGACGCCGCGCCACTTCCGACATCTGCCCGCGGTAATGCGCGATGGCGAAACGGATGACTTCGCGTTCAATCTCTTCGAGTGCGCGCGCCTCGCCTTGCTCGTCGATGAGCGATAGCGAAGCGACGTGCATGGTTAACGCGGCGGCAACGCGTGTCGGCTGCAAAGCGGCAAGCGCGGGCGAATCCGCAACATTCGGCACCGCGTCATGGTCCTGTCCACCGGAAGCGATCTGCGGGAATTCCTCGACCCCGATCTCCTCGCCTTCGGCAAGCACCACGGCGCGGAACACGGCGTTCTCCAGTTGGCGCACGTTGCCGGGCCAGTTGTGCGCGACAAGCCTCTGCATCGCCTGCGGGGCGATCGAGCGCACCGGCTTGCCCGCCTCGGCGGCGAAGCGCGCGAGGAAATGTCGCGCGAGTTCCGGAATATCCTCGCGGCGCTGGCGCAGCGGCGGCACGAGAATTGGAAAGACGTGCAGACGGTAGAACAGGTCCTCGCGAAAACGGCCAGCCTTGACGTCGGCGATCAGGTCGCGGTTGGTCGCCGAGATGATGCGCACGTCGACCTTGACCGGACGGCGCGCCCCGACCGGCTCGACCTCGCCTTCCTGCAGCGCACGCAACAGTTTCACTTGCGCCGCGAGCGGCAGTTCGCCGACTTCGTCGAGGAACAGCGTGCCGCCGTCGGCCTCGACGAACTTGCCGGTGTGCTTTTCGGTGGCGCCGGTGAAGGCGCCCTTCTCGTGGCCGAACAGGATCGACTCGACGAGGTTCTCCGGCATGGCGCCGCAGTTGACGGCGACGAAGGGCTTGGCTTTGCGCGCGCTCGACCCGTGAATCGCGCGCGCGATCATCTCCTTGCCGACGCCGGACTCGCCTTCGATCAGCGCGGGAATGTCGGAGGCGGCGGCTTTTTCCGCCGCAGCCAGCACCTTGCGCATGGCCGGCGATCGGGTGACGACGTCGGCCATGGTCATTGTGTTGTCGCGGCTGCGCGTGAGCCGCCTGAGCTCGCCGGCGAGCGCCTTGCTGGCAAGCGCATTGCGCAGAGTGACCTGCAGGCGCTCCGGGCTCGCCGGCTTGACCACGAAATCGCAGGCGCCGGCCTTCATCGCCGACACGACGTTGTCGATGCCGCCGTGCGCGGTCTGCACGATCACCGGAATGTCGAGGCCGGCCTCGCGCAGCCGCGCCATGACGGCGAGGCCGTCGAGGTCGGGCATCACCAGGTCGAGCACCAGGCAGTCGACGGGCTGCTTGTGGGGGCCGGTGAGTAGGTGGAGGGCGGCCTGGCCACTGTCGGCGATAAGGGGCCGGTAGCCGAAGCGGTTGACCATGCTCTCGATCAGGCGGCGTTGCACCGGATCGTCATCGACGACAAGCACGACTGCGGACATAGCCCACTCCGAACGCTGTACCGATTTGGTGCAATGTCGCCGGTCTTGCTTAATGGGGTGTTAAACGGGCCGCCGTTGACCTAGATATCGGCGTGCCGCCTCCCGCGTTCGGTCGTCCGCCATGCCCAAAGCCGCACTGAGGAAATCCGCAAAACCGTCGCGCGCCGGACCGAGGCTCGGCGCACTGCCGGAGTGGAATCTCGCCGACCTTTATCCGGGCATCGAAAGCGCCGAACTCAAGCGCGATCTCGACGAGGGCGAAAGCGACTGCCTCGGCTTCGAGCAGGCCTATAAGGGCAAGCTTGCCGGCATGGCCGCGGGCGAGGGCGGCGGCCAGGCGCTTGGCGAGGCGGTGCAGCGTTTCGAGGCGCTCGACGACAAGCTTGGCCGCATCGGCTCCTACGCCGCGCTCGTCTATGCCGGCGATTCGACCGACCCCGGACGGGCGAAATTCTACGGCGACGTGCAGGAGAAGCTCACCGCCGCCTCGCTGCATCTCCTGTTTTTCACGCTCGAGCTCAACCGCATCGACGATGCGGCGCTAGACGCGGCGATGAAGGCGCCAGCGCTCGGCCATTACCGGCCGTGGATCGAGGACGTACGCAAGGACAAGCCCTACCAGCTCGAGGACCGCGTCGAGGAGCTGTTCCACGAGAAATCGGTCACCGGCTATTCCGCCTGGAATCGCGCCTACGACGACACCATCGCCTCGCTGCGATTCAGGGTCGGCGGCAAGCAGCTCACCATCGAGCCCGCGCTCAATCTGCTGCAGGACGCCGACGGCAAGAAGCGCAAGGCCGCGGCGGAAGCCATGGCGAAAACGTTCCGCGCGAACCTGCGCACGTTCACGCTCGTCACCAACACGCTCGCCAAGGACAAGGAAATCTCCGACCGCTGGCGCGGCTTCAAGGACGTCGCCGACTCGCGCCATCTCGCCAACCGTGTCGAGCGCGAGGTTGTCGAGGCGCTGGTGTCCTCGGTGCGCGCGGCCTATCCGAAATTGTCGCACCGTTATTATGCGCTCAAGGCCAAATGGTTCGGCAAGAAAAAGCTGCCCTATTGGGACCGCAACGCGCCGCTGCCCAAGGTGCCGCAGCGCACGATCTCGTGGAGCGACGCGCGCACGACGGTGCTCACGGCATACGGCGCCTTCGCGCCGAAAATGGCGGAGATTGCCGACCGCTTCTTCGAAAAGAAATGGATCGACGCCGGTGTCCGCCCCGGCAAGCAGCCCGGCGCCTTTTCGCATCCGACCGTGCCGTCGGCGCATCCTTACGTGCTGCTCAACTACCAGGGTAAGCCGCGCGACGTGATGACGCTCGCGCACGAGCTCGGCCATGGTGTGCACCAGGTCCTGGCGGCGCCGAACGGCGCGTTGATGGCGCCGACGCCGCTGACGCTCGCGGAAACCGCGTCCGTGTTCGGCGAGATGCTCACTTTCCGCAAGCTGCTCGCCGACACCACCGACAAGAAGCAGCGCAAGGCCATGCTCGCCGCCAAGGTCGAGGACATGATCAACACCGTGGTGCGGCAGATCGCGTTTTACTCCTTCGAGCGCAAGGTGCATCTCGAGCGCAAGAACGGCGAGCTCACGGCGGACAAGATCTGCGAATTATGGATGTCGGTGCAGGGCGAAAGCCTTGGGCCCGCGATCGAATTGAAGCAGGGCTACGAGAGCTTCTGGACTTACATCCCGCACTTCATCCATTCGCCGTTCTATGTCTACGCCTATGCGTTCGGCGATTGCCTGGTGAATTCGCTCTACGCGGTCTACGAGCATTCCGCGTCGGGCTTTGCCGAGCGTTATCTCGACATGCTTGCCGCCGGCGGCACCAAGCATCATTCCGAACTGCTGGCGCCCTTCGGGCTCGATGCCCGCGATCCCAAGTTCTGGGACAGCGGCCTCAACGTGATTGCGCATCTCATCGACGAACTGGAGACGCTAGGCTAGGCTTTCGCCATGCCCAAGGTGTGGATCGAAGCGGCGTTGAACGGCGCCTGGACGCGCGAGCGCCAGCCGGCCATTCCCATCTCGGTCGATGAGATCATCGCCGACGGCGTCGCCGCGGCCGAAGCCGGAGCCGCCATCGTTCATCTCCACGCCTACGATGTGACGAGCGGCCGCCAACGCGACGATTACGACATCTACGCGCCGATCATCGAAGGTATTCGCTCACGCGTCGATGCCATTGTCTATCCGACGCTGCCGATCACCGGCTCGGGCTACGCAGGTGAACTGCGCAGCGCGCGCGAACGCTACCAGCATCTCGAACGCCTGGCGCAGAACGGTCTCGCCGAATGGGGCGCGGTCGATCCGGGCTCGGCGGTGTTCACGCGCTTCGAGCAGATTGCGCGCGGGGAAGTCGGGTACACCTACTACAATCCCGACGACCATTTCCGCGAAGGCATGCGCATCGCCGCGCAATACGGGGTGCGGCCGAGCTTCGCGATCTACGAGCCCGGCTGCCTGCGGCTCGGTGCCGCCACTGCCGCCGCCAGTCCCAAGGTGCCGACGCCGATCTATCGCTTCATGTTCGCGCAGGAGTTCTGTTTCGGCTTTCCGCCCGAGGAACGCTTTCTCGATGCGCATCTGGCGTTGCTCGAAGAAATGGCGCCCGGCGCGCCGTGGATGGTTGCCGGCCTCGGCGTCGACATAAAGCCACTGATCGCGCCGGCGGTCGCTCGCGGCGGCCACATTCGCGTCGGTCTCGAGGACCGCCCCTTCGGCGCGCCCGAAACCAATCGCGGTCTGGTCGAGGAGGCGGTACGGCTCGTCCGCGCGGCCGGGGCCGAGCTGGCGACGGCGGCCGAGGTGAGGGCGGCTTGCGCCGCGGCGGACAAAGCGTGCGGACGCTGAAGCTGTGTGAAATCAATGATCTAGGCTAAGTTGTACAAATGTATAACTCTGCGTTATACATTTGTACAATTTGGAGAGCGGCTATGAACGAACGTCCGCCTGATTTCGCCACAGAAGGTCAGCTGCTGCAGATCAAAAAGATTGGCAATTCGCTCGGGCTTATTCTGCCGAAGGAACTTGCCGCGCGCCTTAAGCTCAAGGAGGGTGACAAGCTTCACGTCGTCGAGCAGACCGAGCGCGGCATCAAGCTCAGCCCGTACGATCCTAAGCACGCGGAAGCGATGGAGCATGCGCGCCGCTCGTTCCGCAAATACGCCGATACCTACAAAGCGCTGGCGAAATGAGCGAGCCGCAATGGCTCGACATCGACACGGTCCTTGATTTTCACGCCGAGCAACTGGCGCTTTTCGGCGGCGCCGACGGTCTGCGCGATCGGGGTTTGCTCGAATCGGCGCTGGCGCCGCCCTTGAACACGTTCAGCTATGGCGAGACCAGTGTTTCCGCGCTCGCCGCCGCTTATGGTTTTGGCATCGCCCGCAATCCCCCCTTCATTGATGGCAACAAGCGGACGGCGCTCGCTTCTATGATTGTGTTCCTTGGACTGAACGGTTTCGATCTTGATGCGCCTGCGGAAGTGGTGACTGCAATGATCTTGAGCCTGGCGGCCGGCGAAATAGGCGAGGAAGTGCTAGCGCAATGGATCGGCGATCACATTCGACCGCTAAAAGCGCCTGGCATCGCGCCATAGCGCGCTTATCTGCGTTGTCGTCCGTGTGATCATGTCCCCCAACGACCGCGAAAAAAACCGCTTCACCGCCCGCGCTCGCCGCTACGCCAATGTCGGCACGCGCGTTGGCGGCGTGGCCGCGCGCATCGCCACCTCGCGTGCGCTCGGCCGCCGGCAGGACCGCCCCGGCAATGCTCTGGCGCTTGCCGCCGCGCTTGGCGGCCTCAAGGGCCCAATCATGAAGGTGGCGCAGCTACTCGCCACCATTCCCGATGCGCTGCCGCCGGAATATGCCAACGAGCTGATCAAGCTGCAGAGCCAGGCGCCGCCCATGGGCTGGGCCTTCGTCAAGCGCCGCATGCAGGCCGAACTGGGCGCAAGCTGGGAGAAGAAGTTCAAGAGCTTCGAGCATCATCCGGCGGCGGCCGCTTCGCTCGGCCAGGTGCACCGCGCGCAAGCGCGCGACGGCTCCGAGCTCGCCTGCAAGCTGCAATACCCCGACATGCAGTCGGCGGTCGAAGCCGATCTGCAGCAACTGCAGCTTCTGCTGACGTTGCGCAAACGCTTCGATCCGGCGCTCGACACCTCCGAGATCGCGGTCGAGATCGGCGCCCGGCTGCGCGAAGAGCTCGACTACGTCCGCGAGGCTAAACATATCGCGCTTTACCGCGCCATGCTCGCTGACGAGAAATCAATCCGTGTGCCGCGCGTCTGGCCCGAGCTATCGACCGGCCGCCTGCTCACCATGGATTGGCTCGAAGGGCGCAAGCTGCTCGCGCACAAGGATGACGATCTGACGACGCGCAACCGGCTCGCCACCGCGATGTTCACTGCCTGGTGGTTTCCCTTCAGCCGCTTCGGCGTCATCCACGGCGACCCCCATCTCGGCAACTATTCGGTATTCGACGACGAGAGCGGCAAACCGGCCGGCATCAACCTGCTCGACTATGGCTGCATCCGCATCTTTCCGCCGAGCTTCGTGGGCGGCGTGGTCGATCTTTATCGCGGCTTGCTGCACGGCGACGAGGCGCGCGTGAGGCACGCCTACGAAGTCTGGGGCTTCAAGCGGTTGAGCAAGGAGCTGATCGAGGCGCTCAACATCTGGGCGCGCTTCATCTATGGGCCGCTGCTCGACGATCGCATGCGCACGATCGCCGATGGCGTGAAGCCATCCGACTACGGACGCAAGGAAGCCTTTCGCGTGCACCAGGCGCTCAAGCGCCTCGGGCCGGTGACGGTGCCGCGCGAATTCGTGTTCATGGACCGCGCCGCCGTCGGCCTCGGCGCCGTGTTCCTACATCTCGCCGCGGAACTGAATTTCCATCGGCTGTTCGACGCCGCGATCGAGAATTTCTCGGACGATGAGGTCGGCAAACGGCAGGCCGCCGCGCTTGCCGCGGCCGGCATCGAGCGAGGCGAGTGAAAAATGAAAACGCGCCGGCTGGGCAAATACGGCCCGCAGGTTTCTGCGCTCGGCCTCGGCTGCATGGCTTTTTCCGGCCTTTATAGCGCGGCCGACGATGGCGAAAGCGCAGCAACGATCAAGGCCGCACTCGAGGCCGGTATCACGCTTTTCGACACCGGCGACTTCTACGGCTCGGGCCACAACGAGATGCTTATCGCGCACGCCTTGCGCGGCGTGCCGCGCGACAAGTATCTGCTCAGCGTCAAGTTCGGCGCGCAGCGTTCGCCCGACGGGCATTTCATCGGCTATGACGCCAGTCCGGACGCGGTCAAAAATGCGCTCGCCTATTCGCTCAAGCGCCTCGACACGGATTACGTCGACATCTACCGCCCGGCTCGGCTCGATCCCAAGGTGCCGGTCGAGGACACGGTCGGCGCCGTCGCCGACATGATCAAGGCCGGATATGTGCGCTATCTGGGTCTCTCCGAAGTCGGCGTCGCGACGATCCGCCGCGCTCAGGCCGTGCACCCGGTCTGCGACCTGCAGATCGAATATTCGCTGATGAGCCGCGGCATCGAGCGGCAAATCCTCCCGGTCTTGCGCGAGCTCGGCATTGCGGTCACCGCCTACAGCATTCTCTCCCGCGGGCTCATCGGGGGACACGCCTCGGCCGCCGGCGCCGGCATCCGCACGCGCATGCCGCGTTTCCTCGGCGACAATCTCCAGCACAATCTCGCTCTCGTAGCGAAACTGGAGGCGATAGCGCGCAACATGGACGCGACTGTTTCGCAGCTCGCCGCCGCCTGGGTGCTCTCGCGCGGCGGCGACATTGTTCCACTTGCCGGGCCGCGCACGCGCGCCCAGCTCGCGGATCTCCTTGGCGCTGCCGAAATGGTGCTATCGACCGCCGACATTGCCCGCATCGAGGCCGCTATCCCAGCCGCCGCGGTGGCCGGCGACCGCTATGACGCCCACCAGATGGCTGTGCTCGACAGCGAAAAGCCCTGAAAGACTGCCCAGAGGTCCGTTGCCCCTGGCGGCCAATTGCGGTAACCCCCTTTCCGACCCGCCTTTTGAGCCTTTCCGGAGACTTCCCCATGGCCGAACACGGCACCGTCGAATACGCCACCGCCGCCGGCAACGACCTGCCCGCGCACGAACAGAGCTACCAGCGCTTCACCCTGTTCACCTTCGTCGGCATCATCCACGTGGTGAACATTCTGCTCGCGCTCGCGGTGGGCGGCGTCATGGGGCATTGGTTCACGGCATTGGCCATGATCATCATCGCCGTGCTCGGCGCGCTGCCGGGGTTTGTCACCGGCTCGAAGACGTCGAGCTATATTGCCTTCGTCATTTGCTTCCTGATTTTCGCCTTCAACGGGCTGGCCTCGCCCTGAACGTCCGGCGGGGACGCGGGAGAGGCTCATGCGTGTCGCCGTAGCGCGCGAAACCGAAGCCGGCGAGCCTCGCGTCGCCGCGACGCCCGAGACCGTCAAAAAACTGATTGGCCTCGGCGCCGAAGTTGTTGTCGCGCGCGGCGCCGGCGCAGGTTCTGGCATTTCCGACGCCGATTATGAGGCGGCCGGCGCCAAGGTCGGCGACAGCGTCACCAAGGATGCCGACGTGGTGCTGAAGGTGCGCCGCCCCGCGGCAGCCGAGCTTGCCGATTACAAGAAAGGCGCGCTCATCATCGCCATCATGGATCCTTACGGCCATGAGGCCGAGATCAAGAAAATGGCCGACGCCGGGCTCGTTGCCTTCGCCATGGAATTGATGCCGCGCATTACCCGCGCGCAGTCGATGGACGTGCTGTCGAGCCAGGCCAATCTCGCCGGCTACCGCGCCGTGATCGACGCGGCGGAAGAATACGGCCGCGCGCTGCCGATGATGATGACCGCGGCCGGCACCGTGCCGGCAGCCAAAGTCTTCATTATGGGCGTCGGCGTCGCCGGCCTGCAGGCGATCGCCACGGCAAAGCGCCTCGGCGCCATCGTCACCGCAACCGATGTGCGCCCCGCCACCAAGGAACAGGTGGAAAGTCTCGGCGCCAAATTCCTCGCCGTCGAGGACGAGGAGTTCAAGAACGCGCAGACCGCCGGCGGCTACGCCAAAGAGATGTCGAAGGAGTATCAGGCCAAGCAGGCCGCGCTCGTCGCCGAGCACATCAAGAAGCAGGACATCGTCATCACCACAGCGCTGATCCCGGGGCGTCCGGCGCCAAAGCTCGTCAACAAGGATATGGTCGCCTCGATGCGCGACGGCTCGGTGATCGTCGATCTCGCGGTCGAGCGCGGCGGCAACGTCGAAGGCGCCAAGGCGGGCGAAGTGGCAAAGGTCGGCGGCGTCAAGATCGTCGGCTACTTGAATGTGCCGGGGCGGCTTGCAGCGTCGGCGTCGGCGCTCTACGCCAAGAATCTTTTGACGTTCCTCGACACCATGATCGACAAGAGAGACAAGAAGCTCGCCATCAACTGGGACGACGAGCTGATCAAAGGCACCGCGCTCACTCGCGACGGTTCGGTCATCCACCCCATG
>Ga0335083_10000268_pt1 | contig 82846 bp, 119 predicted proteins | sample Lox_Sample_42_FD_206716 | JGI IMG/M metagenome (GOLD analysis project Ga0335083, IMG submission 206716) | Soil microbial communities from Loxahatchee National Wildlife Refuge, Florida, United States - Lox_Sample_4.2 | ecosystem: Environmental > Terrestrial > Soil > Wetlands | place: USA...
GTCAACAATTAACCCTAACCGCTCAAAACCTGCCTCGGCAACCGCACGAGGCTACGGAACACATCATCGGGCGTTGCGTCGGTGTTTGGATCGTAAGGTAAAAGCGGGCGAAGCCTACTGTTGCAGGTGCTTCCGGTGGATCGACCCAAATGACCCAGATGGTTGGCACCTAGATCATGCAGATGACCGTCAAGGGTATAACGGAACCGCGCATGCTCAATGTAATGTAAAAGCTGGTTCGCGGAAGGGTTTGCGTAACCGGAGACGCAAAGCTCAAATGCGAGCAGCGTTGAAGCGCAATTCGCGTAAGTGGTAGCTAGTTGCTCCAGCTAGCTACGACCTGTTCAATATGTGCGGCCGATAACAAAGAGTTGCTACGGATTGTGTTGCAGTAGTGATGGGCTAATGCAACGTTCTGCCGTTGATGCAAACCGCCACGCGATAATGGGACAAGGTGGTCTAGTGACCAATCCCTGCGATGCACTAGCTTGCCGCAAAGGTGGCATCGCCAGCCGTCGCGGTTAGCTATGTCTAAATGACTAATCGATTCGCGGTAACCGAACGCTTTGATGCGCTTACTAAGCGAACGCGAGGTTCGGTAATAACGTTTGCAGCATATCCTGGAACAAAAGGTCTTACGAGGTTGCCCTTGTCGTGGCGAGCGTGTAGGTTCAAAGGTAACGCCGCAATTATGACAGACTACTGTGGTGGGCAGAGGCTTCAGTTCTTCGGAACGTCTCCCGTACCAGTAATAAGGGTTGGCGGGTGCCAGATCCTTGCATTGTTTGCAGATTTTGCCGGTAGGGCTGCGACTAATGAATTGCTTCCCGCATCCGATACAGTCAACCCAATATAAGGTACATGCAGCGCCGTAAGCGATAGGGAACCGAAATGGCGGTAATGTACCTGTGATGTAGCGTCTTAGTTTTGCGCCGCAAGCGCGGCTGCAAGTGCGTTGGGTCTCGCCGGAGCGCGCACGAGGTCGAAATCGTTTACCGCATATCTCACAGATCCTTCCTCGGCAGTTATCACACTTTGGTCTGCCACACGGTTTACCGGGAAGTAAAGCCCCACAGTCGCTACATTGGGCTAGCTTACAACTATTAGGCGTGATGCTAGGTTCGGGTGGTGTCCAGCTAATACCCGTGGCATCTCGCTCGGCCCGTCTCTGTTTTTGTGCTCGGCGTTGACAGCGTGAGCTGCAATATGCACGAGGTCTGCCCTTGCGAGGTCCGCGTTGAATTATTAAAACACCACATGCTAAGCACAGCATAGTCTACAATTTTACTAGCGTTGGTGGCGGTAGGAGGTCAATATGCGTCGGATCTTAGTTGGAGCCATGACATTGCTGTTAGGAGTAGGTACAGCAACGGCAATAGCACGTAGCGGCAGACATCATCGAACACACACAACTACCAGCACGACAACTACAACTAAAACCGCAACTTCCACCACTACATCCTCTACAACCACCGCCACTACAACAACAACCACCTCAACGGTAACAGGCGCTTATGATCCAACGGTGCTAGCAGGTAGCCCTGTGGCGCTCTGGGATGGCGCTACAGACGTATCAGGGCACGGACATAACGGAACGTATAAGGGTGGTACACCAACGCTCACAACGCTTCCGAACGGCGAATCTGCACCGGACTTTACAGGACACGAGTACCTCACTGTCCCTAATAGCTCAGTATTCTCGATCCCTACTACTGGTCAACTTACATGGGAGGCATGGATACGGCCGGACGTTTTGCAGTTCAGCTCTGCAAGTGACCCCGACAATCAAGGGTACATTGACTGGATGGGTAAATGTCAGGAATACTCACCTAGTTGTGAGTGGCAGGCACGGATGTACAGCAGCGTTAATGAAGAAGGTCGCTGTAACCGCCTTAGTGCTTACGTGTTCAATCCAGGCGCAGGCCTCGGCAGTGGTGCCGATTGGCAGCCAAAATGTAACCTACTACGCGCTGGACAATGGCTGTACGTTGTAGGTGAGTATCAGACGCTTACTACACCTTCTCAGTGCAATAGCTCTTACCCTGGAACTATCAACATCTGGGTGAACGGAGTCCCGTGGGATGTGGCGGAACATTATCCGACAGGTTGTATGAGCCAATACAAGATCAAACCTAAAGCAGGCAGCTCATCATTCGATATCGGCACAATGGCTTTGGATAGCTGGTTCCCAGGAGCTATCGCCAAGGTCGCCATCTACAACTACCTCCTAAGTACCGAACAGATACGCACCCATTTCACCGCTATGACAGGAGCTACACCATCGGGAGAATGCAAGGCTACATGTACGATTCCTGTCCCTACGCCGTAGTATGATTACTGAATGAATCAAAAGGAATACGAAAAACACCTCAAGCAGTTAGCTGAAAAACCTCAACTCATAGGACCGATGCGTCGTGCATGGATCTGCACCTCTCAAAGCCATGATCCAGATAGGCGAGGCATACCGTACCGAGTGTTCCTAACAAGTGAGCCTCAGGACTACATACCAACTTGTCCTGAGCACGGGAAAACAATGAAGCGTCAGATCAACCAACCATATATGGGTAAGTTAGTTCCAACCGTTTAGCCGCATTTTGCGGGCTCGTGCTTGCGCTAGGCGTACCGATGCGCTAATATGCCGATCGCATCCGTTAGCCGTTTCCTCACTTGTCAGCTAGCGGATGCAACTAGCACCTGTAGCTCAGTGGACAGAGCATCGGTCTACGGAACCGAAGACAGAGGTTCGAGTCCTCTCGGGTGTACTGGACAGGATGGTAGTCACTGCCTGGTCTCCACCACCAAGGGAAGTCGCTGAACCAGCCATCCTGTCCAATTTTGCCCATATAGCTCAGCTCGGTAGAGCGCTGCGTTGAAGGCGCAGGCGGCGGTGGTTCAAATCCATCTGTGGGCACTCGGCCTTAGCTCAGTGTATATCCATAAAGAGCTGCGAAGAAGCGGGTACGGGTAGCGGTGTACAACGTCCGGCCCATGATGAATCGTGTGTCGCCACTCGTTGGGCAAGTGGCAGGTCGAGCCCGCCCGAATAGCTCATGCTGGCCGAGCACTCTTGTCTTGTAAACAAGAGATCGCAGGTTCGATTCCTGTTTCGGGCTCTGGCGTCGGTGTTTATCGCTAAGGTGTGTCGTTTAGGCGTACGACGCGCTGGCTGCGTGTTCAGGGAGCACCGACGCCAACAAGCCCCTGTTGCCTAACTGGAAAAGGCCACGGTGTTCTAAGCCGTTGCATGAGGGTTCGAATCCTTCCAGGGGTACTGGGTCCGATGCCGAAGTGGTCGAGGCTCCTGTTTGTGGAACAGGCACAAGGGGATTCGAGTTCCCCCGGACCCCTTTGTGGCACGCAATTGAAATACGCATGACTAAGTGGGTGACCATCGGCTGGTCAGCTACACCGATCTGGGTCGATGACGATTCGTGTCAGTTCGAAAGCTGGAGCGTGTGGCGTCCAACAGCGAAGATGGCAGATAAGGCGGCGCAACGCAAGATAGCTCGCCAGATTCGCAGACGTGAACGATGCTACAACGTCAAGCTGTAATCGATGTACATAAAACAACCGCTAAAGGACGCTGTTGACGAGGTGCTTGAGATCCTCGGTCTACCATCGAACGAGTGGAAGGATAGAGAGTACGCTAAGCGCGTCAAACGAGACGAGAAGACAGCAGGAATGCAGTATGAGATGGACGAGTCAATCTACATACTGCGCGCTGCGCTCGGACAGCCGGTCCCACGTTTGCGTTGTAAGGTGTGCGAGGCGCGGGATGCGATCTATTGGGAGAGCGAGCCCAAAGATCCAAGCAAGGCGCCAAAAGGACAACCCAGAAAACAAGCATTGGTGTCATCAATGCGGGACGCTTGATCCGCCACAAGAGTGGATAAACGAGGTTGTTGAATGAGTGTGTGCGAATGCCACGGCCTAGTAAGGTACGAATGCCCAGATAGGGAGGCACCAGTGTGTTCTACTTACCAGAGGGTGATGCTAAGGCTGCACATGATGCCCTGAGTGCTATTAGGTTGTGCCTGCGTCACCAAACTATCTCACCGCAAGAGGCTGAGGACTGGCGACGCTTAGCAATGACTCGTATCGGCGAAGGCTTGCACTAGTCGGCGCGATGCGATAAGATAGCTAGCGCGTCTGTAGCTCAGTGGTAAACCTGAACCTTCGGGGTCAGAAAGAGCGCCGGTCTTTCAAACCGGAGGCCGCGGGTTCGAACCCCGTCAGACGCACCAAGCCCGTATAGCGTAGCTGGCCTAACGCACTTCCCTGTCGAGGAAGGGACCGTGGGTTCGAATCCCACTGCGGGCGCTGCATCGTTGAGGTTAGCGTAAGTAGTGCATCTAGCGCAAGGGTTGGTACAGCATCGGTACGTAACTAGTGAGTGCCGATGCGCGGGATGAGCAACAGGGGCCAACACGGTTATGCACCCCAAAGGGCTCATTGTGTAAACGATGCCAACAAGGCCCTATCGTCTAACGGCACAGGACGCCGACCTCTCCAGTCGGTAATCGGAGTTCGACTCTCCGTAGGGCTACTCAATGAAAGTTGCAGTTAGTGGACCTGTTGATCCTAAGCGCCCACGCGGTGCTTCTAGTGCTGCGCAACTTGTAAAGGATACACTGTCCTTTTTGGCAGCGGGGCATGATGAGCTGTACAGCGGATCAGCGCACGGCATAGATTCGTACGCCGTATTAGCGGCACGGGACTATAATGCTCGTGTCACTTTGGTTGTCCCAGAAGGAAATTGGTATAACCGAGAAGCTGAGGGTGATGCGACAATTGTTGTACCTGCTCGCAGTAGCAGTGCGGCTACGTACATGGCACGTAATTTCAAATTAGCCGAGCTTGCCGACGTGCTGTATGCATTTCCGCAGACAGAAAACGAGGAGCAGCGATCCGGTACATGGGCCACTATCCGGCGCTTTCAAGCTTTTGGGAAATCCGTGTGGATAACTCCACTCGATGGTAGTGAACCTCACTGCTTAGTTAGACGGACTGTCTAGCTAGCTAGATAACGACTGACACGAGAGCCTGCCTTAGAGCGGGTGTTTTGTGCTGAAAGGGGTCGGTATGCCGACAGCTCTCGAACAAGCAATAAAAGCACGCTCAGCGGCCGAATTGGTGCGTAAAGATGCACAGACAGCGGTGGAACAAGCTAACGCTGTTGTACAGGCACTTGAAGTTGCTCCAGAACCAACTCCTAAACCTGTTCCCAACCCTATATCTGAACCGACTTGGCTTGGACTTACACAAAAGGCTGCAATCCCAGGCAAGGTGCAGTTGTTCTCACCGTTGTCATTTTGGAACCACAAGCTAACAACTAACGAAAAGGCAGCTACAGCCTCTAACTCAGCAAGCATAATCTCACAGCTGATGAGTGTGAGTGGTGGCCATCCGGCAACACTTACAAACGAAGCTGCATGGGGGAAGCCAGTGTACCTCGCATCGACATCCGATGCATTGGTGGAAGTAGTTTCGCAGGAGCAATTTCATTACACCCCGGCTAAAGGTTCAAAGTTCCACATCCCATCGTGGGCAAAATGGACAACCGGCGGCGACGATCAGATGACGATCATTTTGCCAGAAGGTTCAATGCTGGACTTCTACCAAGTAAAGAGCTTTTCAGGCACAAGGATTGAAGCTACGCTCTGTTCCCATACAAAAGGCTCTGAAGGGCTCGGCAATGAAGGTGAATGCACTGCCGCCGACTTCGATTTGATGGGTGGCATTACACGTGGACCTGAACTTCTGGAAGGCAAAATCAACCATGCACTCTTTATCGTTACAACACTGAGTGGTTCGAGTAAGACTGCACCGGCTCGTAGTAATGACGGTAACGAGGGATGGCGCTTGTGTCTTGATTTCGGCATGAGCAGCATCGCAGAAGAAGTAGCACACGTACAGTCACTCGGGATGTCCAAGTATGAAACCGCTCTTGCTGTTGCGATGGTGGAATACGGCGGATATGTAGGCGACCGAGGTGGTCCAGGATTCGCTTTCGGCGGTGAGGCTACCGAGACGTACACGGCAATCGGCGTTACGAATCCCTGGTCACAGATCGGCTCGGTACCAGGAGCCGCCAAGGTGCCATGGTCTTCTGCTCTCAGAGTTATTGCACCGCCACCAACAGGCAGTTATGTGGCTTGAGTTCCTTGCTGAACTACTAGCGCCGCTTTTCTTGCTAGGCTACGTGACTATATGTATGCGACACTGACAAAGGAATTCAAGTTCGAGGCTGCACATCAGCTTCTAAATCACCAAGGCAAGTGTCGTAATTTGCATGGACACAGTTACAAGGTAGTGGTCGAGCTGGTAGGTGAGGTTCAAGGTCAGACAGGGATGTCTGACGAGGGTATGGTTGTTGACTTCGATGAAGTCAAGGCAGTCTGGAACACACTAGAACCGCTGTTAGACCATCGAAACCTCAACGAAACCCTTGGTCCACATATAGGTCCCACAACGGCTGAGAACATCGCAGGATGGCTCCTAGCTGCCTTTGTAGAGAACCTGCCACAGACTACAGCAGTAACTGTGTATGAGACCGCCACTAGCAGCGCAACGGTACGGGTGTGATAGATCGTCTGCCTGCCAACTTACGCCAGCGTATTGTTGTAGCTGAGGATGGTTGCTGGTTGTGGGTGGGCCATTGTAATCGAGGTGGCTATGGTATCCTTGGCGGTCGTCCTAGACCACAACTTGCGCATCGGTTGGTGTGGGCAGCACTTGTAAGTTCGGATGTACCAGAGCATCTTCACCATAGGCTGACGTGCGCAAAGCGTTGCGTCAATCCAGACCATCTAACGGGAACAACTAACGCGGAGCATCCTGATTCGGCACCGCGTTGGCAGGCTGCTAAGACGCACTGTAAGCAAGGTCACGAGTTTACTCCTGAGAATACCTATCGCCCATCGCGTGGTGGCCGTAAGTGCCGCACATGCGCTAGGGAAGTCGAGGCGCGCAGGGCTGCGCGTTTGCGCGCTGAAGGGAGGTGATGCCAATGGACGCTGTATCAACAGTGCGGCTCAAGACAACTCCAGTTATCGAGTGTTTTGGGCCTACCTAAGCGGGACCATTCAAGGTGAGGGCCCAGACGCTGGGAAGTCCTGTTACTTCATCCGCGTAGGTGGATGTGATTACAGATGTTCATGGTTAAAGGTGTGATAGTCTTTACGCCGTAGACCCAGCAGAAGTGCGGGAGAATGCAGAGAAGCTAACTGACGAGGAGATCCTCGCGCGTGTCGCTGTGCTGGGTGATCCCAAATTAGTGGTCATTTCAGGCGGAAATCCAGCTCTTCATCGGCTGGGTCCACTTACAGACAGATTACATGATGAAGGCTACAGAGTAAGCGTAGAGACACAAGGTTCTATCTGGCGTGATTGGTTGTACAAGGTCGATCGGCTTGTTGTAAGTCCAAAGCCACCGTCGAGCAATATGGCAACCGAAGCTCACGAAAAACAGACTGCGTCATTTATGGATGCTGCGAAGTGGATGTTGGGTCGAGTAGCCGTCAAGATTGTTGTCTTTACTGAGGATGATTATGAATGGGCGCTACGGTTCCATCAGAGATACAACTACTATCCTTTCTACATGAGCGTAGGAACAACTCAAGGCTTAGATGATCCCTCAACGATCGGTATTGTGTTAGACCGCTTACGATGGCTCTGTGAGCGGGTAGCAGGTGATCCTAGAGCATCCAACGTAACGGTAGGAACACAGCTTCATGTACTTGCCTGGGGAACGCGTCGTGGCGTCTGACGCGCCCGACTGGGCTAAAGACAAGCGTAAGGCTGTGCCTTATAACTGGTATGAGGAAGCGTTCCTCAATCTGCTATACGGCGTTGAGGGTGACGGTGCCAACCGCGATGGTCTCAAGGAGACTCCTAAGCGTGCGGCTAAGGCTTGGATAGAAAAAACAGATGGGTATGGCCGCGATCCTAGTGAGTTGTTCAAGACCTTTGAGTCAGACGGCTATGACGAGATGGTGGTTGTGCGAGATATAGAGTGGGCGAGCACATGTGAGCATCACCTCGTACCATTCTTTGGTCATGCTCATGTTGCATACATCGCACAAGGGCGGATTATTGGCTTGAGCAAGATCCCACGTTTAGTTGACCTGTATGCTCATCGCCTACAGACGCAAGAGCGTATAACCATGCAGGTAGCTGATGCATTGGAGAAGTATCTCGAACCGGCAGGTGTGGCGGTAGTCCTGCAAGCACGGCATATGTGCATGGAGTGTCGTGGCGTCAAAAAGAGCGCCACCACGATGACAAGCGTAACCCGAGGTGCCATGCGCGACAAGGCGGCAGCTCGGGGCGAGTTCCTTCGATTGATTGGAGTACAATGAGCGGTGCGATCGTGAGTCTGTCTGGTGGACAAGACTCGGCAACTTGTTTATTCTGGGCGCGCAAAAACTATGACACCGTAGAGGCTGTCAGCTTTGATTATGGGCAGCGCCACGCGGTTGAGCTTGAATGCGCTGAAGCTTTAGCCCATCGTTGGGATATCGCACACCGCGTCATAGCTATGCCAGCGCTTATGTCTATCGGTGGCGCTTCTCTTATAGACAACTCTATTCCTTCAAAGTTAGATGCAACTGATACAGGCAATGAGTTCGCAGCAGCGCGTGGATTGCCTTCTAGCTTCGTACCAGGTAGAAACATCCTCCTACTAGGTTGCGCAGCCGCATACGGGCTTACACGCGGTCTCAGCACCCTTGTAAGCGGGATATGCCAAGAGGACGAGGCAGGTTATCCCGACTGTCGCGCCGCATTTGCGTCAGCACTACAGACGACTGTACAGATTGGTACCGATACTCCCGAGTTCCAGCTAGTAACACCCCTAATGTACAAGTCTAAGGCAGAGACCTGGCAGATGGCCAAAGAGCTAGGTGTACTGGATGAGATAGTCGAGCTTACGCACACCTGCTATAACGGTAACCATTCAGATCAGCACCAGTGGGGCTATGGTTGTAACGAGTGTCCAGCATGCCAGACACGCGCCAAAGGTTTCAATGAAGCATTCCTGGTGCATGCATGATCCCAGAGCTGCCGATTCAAGATGTTCCTCTATCCGATCTACACACCAACCCTAAGAATCCCAGGAGGATTACGCCGGAGCGTAAGGCGGCGTTGTCGAAGTCGCTTGAGCGTGAGCCGTCCATGCTTCGTGCTCGTCCGCTTGTGGCGTTGCCGGACGGCACAGTTATTGTAGGGAACATGCGACTAGCAGTCGCTCAGGAGCTTGGCTGGGAGAGCCTGCCTACAGTCTATGTCGATCTAGATGACGAGCGCGCCAAGCTGTGGATGTTGCGAGATAACCAGGAGTATGGTGAGTGGGTGCAAGAGGATCTAGAGGCGCTCATCTACGAACTCAACGAGCAATCGGCCGATTTGGAGCTAACAGGTTTCAGTAACGAAAAGCTCGAAGAGTTGTTACACCTAGACAAGGTGGCCGAAAACGGTGAGGACGGTCAAGGTGACAAGCTGGCGCTAATGAGCGTAAGTCTTGGTGAGCCACGACACAAGACTGAGCGTGGTGAGGTCTGGATGTTAGGTGACCATCATCTTGTCATTGAGGATGTATACACTGGCTGGGCGACCGCTATCAAGTTCCTTGAACCTCATGATCTGTTCGTCCCTTACCCGATCCTTATTGCGCCGTTGACAGAAAGAGCCCGCGAAAAGCGTTTCGTCATGATGCAACCTGACGCATGGCTCGCAGGGCATATGTTGGACAAGTATGCTGAGATAAATGGCGAGGATACAGTGGTGAAGCTGTGATCCAAACGGGTGGCGGCAAGTTTGATCCCGACGAACCATTTGTGTTCTTCATGGCAGCGTCCGCTTCTGTCTTCCAAATGGTTGAGGTAGGACGTTACGAACACCTACTGGTGCCTATCGGCAAGACAGGCGAACAACGACAACTCGAATCGCTGCTCGATGGTAAGATTTTCCTTGACAGTGGGATCTTCTCGCTAGCCGCTGCACATGCACGTAAGCATGGAATGCTTGTCAACGAGGCGTTTACCTTAGCGCCGGATCAGGTAGATGGGTTTGACGCTCTCCTAAGCCGTTACATCGACCTAGCGCGCAAGCTAGGGCCGAGACTATGGGGATACGTTGAGCTGGACCTAGGAGGCGCCGACAACAAGCGCAGGATGCGCCGGTACTTAGAGGATCAAGGGCTACGGCCGATTCCCGTGTATCACCCGTTAGCGGACGGCTGGGACTATCTAGACGAGCTGCTGGACGAGTATGACCGAGTGTGCATATCGAACCTAGCTCGCTCAAGTCAAGAAGCTCGTAAACAGATCCTGCTGATGGTATGGGAACGCGTACGTCGGCACCACAACAAACCGTGGATACACCTACTAGGCTTGTCGGCTAGCCAGATCCTTCTCTCATTGCCATTCAACAGCTGTGATTCAGCCAGCTTGGCTTACAGTTTGCAGTATGGAAGTGACATGCAGATGGGCCGCGCAATGATGGGCAACTTCAGCCAGCTAGGCGACAAAGGCTACAGCTATGACCAGTCTGTTCCCTCAGACGAGGAACGTGGCACGCCAAAGGCAGGTAAGATTGTATCTCTACTAGCACTGAGTGAACTACGCTGCTGGCGCCGGATCTGGGACGATCTCGAAACGGCAATAGGCCCTATGCCTTTGTACCCCGAGCCTTTTCCTCTCGAGCTAGATGTGCGAAGAGCGACGACCGGCTTAGGCCCACTAGTTCGCTGATCTCAGGCATTGTAAAGCGCTTCTCACGGGCATTGCGGATAAGGTCTGGCAGTTCCCCTCGTAGCTGCTCTAGTTCCTTCTCAGTGTCTTGTATGCGTTTGCCGACTGCCTCTAGAGCCAGCGCTGTTGTTGCATGTGGGTATTGCTTGTAGCTAGCCATGTTTCTCCCCTGTGCTTGGGTCGCGGTGTTCCCGCAACGATGTAACGATTTGCTCAGGTGTTAGCTGTGCTTCGTTGGGTCCTGCACGATTGTACCTCTCGTTACCAAACGGCTGCGGGTAGAAGTCCTCAGGCCAATCGTCCTCAGGACGGATGTGGAAGTGAGCTTTGAGCTGCGCCTCGTTGATGATCCAAGAGACGGGCGCATCAACGATAGTGGACCACACAAGGTACTCATCGTTATCGGCGTCAACTATGATCGGGTAGTGCGGCATCACTTCCCCCGGATGATTTGGTGGATGCGCTGAACTGAAAGTTTCGCCAATTGCGCCATGACCGTTATACTTAGGGTGGCTTCTGCGCCGTCTCGGATGGCGCTCTGTTGTGCAGCTCGCCGTTCGTCCAACAGGGATTGGGCCTCGGCAACCGCCGCCGTGGTCTGCTTGATCTTGGTTGTGGCTTTTGCTTGCTCGGCCACTATCACTTTGTTTGGCATCTGTCTAGGTAGAGCCTTTTGTCTTTTTGCCATTGTCGTCTCCTTTGTAGGTGTGTTCCAGGGTCAGCCGAGCTACGTTCAGCCGGTCGATTAGTACGGGTATGTACTTCCGACCAGTAGCCTCATCCATCTCGCGGAGTCGCTCGGCATCATCTGCAATCTCTCCTGTTACCTCAATGATGGATGAGTACCAGCCCTCGGCGAATTCCTCAGGCTTGAACTCCGGCTGTGGAATCTGCTCTGGTAGTCGTCGAGGAACTGGCTCCGGTTGCATGAGCAGCCGACACGCTGCGTTGACCGCAGTGCTCGTTACATTGCCTTTACAGGCGTCGAAAACGCGCAGCATGGTGTCCGTCCCTAGGCGTGCCTCGATCGAGGCTAGCGCTCGTATGCCACTGACGCCAGGGTAGGTGGACTCCTTCTCAAGGTTGATGCGCCCATGCTCATCTAAGAGCAAGAGAATCCGTCCCTGAGCTGACAACTTACGTGCCAGATTGGGTTCCAAATCATCCCACTCCGACGCTGCCCACGAACCAAAGTTCGTCTGTCCGTGCAGTTCGTGAGCATTGGCATCCTGAAGCCGGCGCAAGTCCACGCAAAACTTCAGGCTGTTGGTCTTGATGGCTGTCCAGTGCTCCGTTGCAACAGCCATCAGCTTACGCACAGACTTCGGTGCAACCTCGCTAGATGGTCGCCTCGCTAGCTCCTTAGACATCGGACCCACCAAAGTGCCTACGAGCTGCCTCGGCTTCCAACCCAGGGGTTTCCTCGGTTATCTCACGGACACCTAGCGGAAGGAGCTTGTGTCCTGGGTGCGCTTGGACCGTTAGGAGATCGGCAATCTCGTTAGCGGTCTCGGTGTCGTCTGCTTCGAATGCTATGCGTGTCTCGAAGATCATATAACGCCATCCTCGTAGGCATTGAGCGTTGCCGCACGGTCTTGAGCCTTATGGATGAGCGCTTGTAGCTGCTCTTCAAAGTTCTCGTCCGTGACATCGACTGTTCCTATTACGTGCTTTTCGCTAGCGCTACGTGTAATTCGTACTGCTGTAGTGCTTGACACTGGGCGCGGTGTTCCCTTCCACGATATGTGGTGTCCGATATCGGCAATGTACCCAGTGGCAGGTGCTATCTCCACGCGCCATTTGCGTTGTGTAATTTGCCTTCTGCCTTTTCGGCTGCTGCCTTTTCGGAACGTGTACAAATCGCCAGCGCTTTTCAGGAACAACAGGACACATAGGAATATGCCGAAGATCAAGCCAGTGTCAACTAGGGAGATCACAGCTTTACCCCAATTGCTTCAAGTTGTGCCTTTGCCTCGTTGGGATCGGTCAGGCTGACAAAGGTCCAGTTCCCACCATTGGGGCTTGTCACTTTCACAACGCCGTCGCCGGTGTGTTCGGTGGTGTACTTCTGGTCCCGAGCCGTGCTCAGGTATCCGTCCACCGGCGTACGTGCCGAGGCTTCTACCCCAACCCACGTGTAGCGCTGGCGGGACGGTCCTCGACCGCTGTTAGGCTCAGCGGTCTTGCTCAGCAGTCCCTCAGCGACTAGCGGCCGAACGATTTCGTAGCAGCGACCCTCAGTCAGCTCAAACGCCGTTGCCAGCTCAGGGATCGTAAAGCCGTCTGCGCCCAGCTCACGCATCCACTGCCGGATGTCCTCCCGCTTGGTCGATTGCGTCCTAGCGGCCTTACGACGCCGCTTAGGGGCAGGTTTAGCAGGTGCCGGCGTAGGGTCGCCGAGGATCGCTTCGAGCTTCTCAGCGGCTGCGGTGTCGTTCGCAATGCGGGCCTTCAGTGCTTGCAGTGCTTCGCGGATGAGTCGATCAGCTTCCATGTTGTCTCCTTTTGGTTAGTTGTGCGCGGGGCCAGTGCATCCGTGCACCAACCCCGCTTCGTGCCGTTCAATTACCTTCCAAGTCCTCGTCTAGGGATTAGGTCACTAGTGGCTCCTTTCGCTTGGTGTAATGCGCGGCCTGGGATTCGAACCCAGTCCGCCCGATTAAAAGTCGGGTGCTCGGCCGGTTGAGCTTGCCGCGCTATTCAGATGTGCCGCCGCACTGCATCAAGCCGTGGGCAGACGTACCCGCCAGATCCTATGTCGGTACTAGCGGTACAGCCCGCTCCCATTGCCGTCAGTGCTGACGGGGTGTCCACCGTGTCGAAGTTGCACCGGCAGCGACCGCCGTTGACTTTGACGGTCGCCGCCAGCGCACTCTCTAGGCGGCGGCGGAAGCTTTTGGGCTCGCCGTCGCGGCCTTGCCGTTCCCTGCCTTCGCCGTGCTGGGCTTTGCGGCCTTCGCAGCGGGCTTCGCAGCCGGCTTCTTTGCAGGTGTCTCCTTCTTGTCCAGCGCCGGAGGCTTCTCACCACCGTTGGCGCGCTGAGCGGCCTGGTATGCCATCGCAGGATATGCGAGGCCCAGCGCCTTAGCGATGTTCGGGAACGTCATCTGCTTCTTGACGCGCATGTCAAGGCACTTCTGATCGAACTTCGGGTCGTGCTGCCGACGCGTGCGCGTCTCGGTGTTGGTCTTGGTTGCCATTGCTTGGATTCTCCTTGTGTTGGTGTATGACTTGCTCATTCAGCGGTAAGGTCGTCATCCCTACCGGACGCGGCCCGTGGACCGCGTTTCGCTATGCAGCGGTGATCGTGACGCTGATGGTGGTGGGCTTGCCCAACTCCTCAACGAGCGCCTTTGGGAGATAGACGGTCCGGAGCACTGGGTCAGCTCCGTTCTCCGTCACCTCGGCGTAGCGCCACGTTCCAGGAGTCTCCTTCTCCTTCGTAAGCGTCACCTTCTTATTCGCTGCGGCCATCGTTGTTCTCCTTTGCTTGGTTTGTTACTGAACTGTCTTGCAACAGCGTAGCGGATGCGGACGCTGAAGTCAAGGGATCGGACGAAGTTGAGTAGTTTCGGGCCATCTCGGCGGCATACAGGCGAGCGTCTGCGCGGCGTTCTGCGGCTGCGCGCGGGCTCAGGAAGGCCGGACCTATCGGTTGCTCAAGCATTGCCCTCAGCGTCCTTTAGGATGCGTTCAGTGCATGCCTGTACCTGCTTGGTCGTGACAGTGCCGGTCTCGAACGTCCTAGCTAGCGCCGTGACCGTCGCAGCTTCTTCACTGCGGTCATCCTCAGGCTGGATGTCAGGCTCTTCAATCTCCTCGGCGTAGTCCAATAACGCTTGGATAATGTCCCTGAAGCTTTGCTCGTCTAGACAGACGGTGCGCGTTGTGACCCGCTTGCTCATCTATGCCTCCAGCTTGCGAACGATGCCGCCGGTCTGGACTGTGAGTCGGCCGATGTCGTCGAAGTTGATAACGACGAGTGGGCCTACGTCGCGGAGATCGTCTGCCGTGAACGGCTTGCCGTCGAAGAACTCGTTGAGATCGTCTCGGTCGCCGACGCTAAGCGGGCCGATGTGGGTCTGGATCGTCTGCATTGTCTGCTCCTTGAGGTTGATCTTGCTCATAGTCCTATAGTAGCTCAGCCTGTCGCCGTCGTCAACCCCCCAGACGCAAGTTGAGTACAAAAGGGCCAGACTCAACCAGCGCCTGAGGGTTCTAGCCGGCTAGCAATCCTCGGCGCGCTTATCCGGCCGGCGCCGCTTGAACTGAGGGTGCCTTAGTCCTTCGATTCCACCGTGATAGGCGATCTCAATGACAGTGCCGACCCACGACTCGTCAGGCGCTTCGGATTGTTTGTAACCCGAGCAGCTTCCTAGTCGCTTCAACTTGCCGTTGACGTACTGACCAAAGACAATGGACGAACACGGACCACGAGCGCCAGACTTGAAGCCCATAACTACAACATCCATCGTTTCCTGCGGTTTGATCTTGAACCAGCCGCCACCACGCCGGCCGCTGCCGTAGGGTGCGTCGAGCGCCTTTACAACGCCACCCTCGTACTCTTCAGAGAGCAGCCGTTGGACGTTCTCATCGGACGCAGTAGGCAGCTGGAAGATGAGTTCCATGTATGCAAACTCATTTAGGTGGAACATATCGTTCAGCAGCGTACGCCGACTAGACAGGGGCAACGACCGTGCATCGATACCCTCAATGGCGAGAACATCGAACACGACATATCGCAGGTTTGATGCATTGGACCCACCGTCTGTCATTTCCGACTGCACAGATCCCCAGTTCTCACCGACCATCTCGCCGTCGAACCACGTACCGACTGGGAAAATATCTGCCATCTCGTACGCGAGCCCTCGGTGGGTGTACTCCTTGCCTGATCGTGAATAGAAGTGACAGCCATCCTCGGCGATCTCAGCTAGGATGCGCCAGCCGTCGAGCTTAGGCTCAAGGACAAACCGTCCTGAGGGTGCGCTCTTGATCGCCTGTGCGTTTTGGGCTAGCTGGCCGCTCAGGGCCAGTTCTCGGTGCTGCTGTGCTGTTGGAAGTGTTTTCGTCATGCTGCCACCTTCTTCCGGCTCTTAGGCTTGACCGCTGCAATGGAAGCTTCCAGTGCTGCTGTCAGATCAGGCGTCTCAGCTGCGACTGCCTTCTCAGCAGCCTTGGCGATCGGCTTGCCAAGCAGAGCGGCGTCAATCGCCTCACCGCGCGCCTCGACAGATGCATCCGTCAGGGTGGCAAAGTCCACCTCAGTCGGCAATACCTGCCCTAGAAACGTGGACATAAGCGTGACAGCCTTCTCCGGTGCGGTGGCGGTATTCTCTTCAGCCGGTCGCACCTCCTGCGCGTACCGCACACGATTCATGCACAGCACGTTCCCGACAGGGTGGATCGCCACGATGTGTTCACGACCGCGTGTAGCCCATTTTGCAATCAGCGCCTTGCCGTCCAATGCGTGCGCAAGGGTGGCGACTGCTTGGTCAGAGCCCTTGATCTTGCGCGACGGACGCACGTACCAAAGTTCGTTCACCTGCTGCATCGGTACGCTGTCCATCGGCACAATTGCCACAGGCGTCAGTTCCTTACTGCTGATCGCCTCATCGATTTCAGCAAGCGTGCTGTCATCGATTGCGTGGAAGTGTCCTTCAGCGTCCTCGACTGCCTTGACAACCGGCGTGGTGTTCTCGAATTCGCCGGCCTTCTCACGGGCTGCCGTGCGTCGCAGCTTGCCTCCGGTGCATCGTTCCTCGCGGACGAAAGGCTCGTGGTGACACTCGCACACTTGCCTCAGCGGGATGTCTCCCTCGTACGCGTCTGTTCCCTTAGTGACCTCAACTGCAATTGGCGGCAATCCCGCCAGCGGGATAGACCCGCTCCAGATTGATCGTGCTACTGCCATTTTGTCTGCTCCTTGGTTCTTGGTGGTTTTCTTAGCGGCTTGCCAGCTCAGCCTTGACGGCTTCGGCTGCTTCCAGATCGTTGCCTTCCCGTGCGATCGCGCGAGCGGCTGACTCCAGCTTGGCGTCGCTCATCCGAGCGAAGTTGCGAAGCCTGCCCTTCGGGCCTCGGCCGGCGCCGTGCGGACGCGAGCATCCGTGAGCGATCGACGGTTCCCAGCCACCCTCGCGCTCACCCTCGCGCATCGGCGGCCGGCTCAGCTCGGCTGCGAGTGGCTGCTGCCGCTGGGCTGCCTCTTCAAGCCTGACGGCTAGCGCCTGCGCTTCGGCGACGGCGCCGCTCTCAAGGCTCGTTTCGGCGAACTCGTAGATGAGGTCTGCTGCTGCTATAAGGTCTGCTCGCTTGATCTGCATTGCCTGCTCCTTGCTTTGCTTGGTTGACTGCATAACCCTATAGTAGGGCCATCGGACCTCGACGTCAACCCCCGAGATTCAAGTTGAGTAGTAAAGGGCCAGTCTAAACCGAAGCTTGAGAAGCTTGTCTCTCGATATGGTGCGGAATGCGGACAAAGCGAAGGCCGGCTCCGGAGCAGGGTGGAGCCGGCCTTCGTCTGCGACGCTCTAGGCGTCGGCAGCTAGTTTAGCGCAGCACGTCGCGCGAACTCAAGCTCGAACACTTCAACCGCCTCAGACTCGCGCTCCATGATCGCCTGAACGGTTTGCATACCGAGATCATGCATATTCAGGTGTGCGAGGCCATCGATAACGCGCTGAGGCATAGGGTCGAGTGCCGCTATGAATGGGCTGTGTGTCTGGTTGTTCATTGTCTGCTCCTTAGAGTAGGCCCGCTGCCTTCGCCTGCGCAGTGAGCTGTTGAGTCGGATCATCGTTACCTTCAGATGCGCAACCGATCCGCACGGTGTTGTTGTCCTTGTCGTACCTCACGGTCCAGCCATAATGGTTTGAACCGCCGCATCCACCTTCCTGTCCTGCTAGGTCCGCTGCCATCCCGCGTGCCGTGAAAATCAGATGCCGGTGGCAGGTAGGTGCGAACAGTGCGGACCAGCTTGTGAAATCGCTTGCCTCGTTCGGGCGCTTGACTACGATGCGGAGATCGGTGCTACCGCCTCCTCGGATTACACCTGTCGCGCTGCTGACGATTGCGACCTCCAGGTCATAGCCGCGCGACTCAAGTGCACCGACGAACGAGGTAACCCATGCGCCGTAGCGTGCAATTGTGGAAGCGCGCACGCCTCCGCGAAAGCCGATCTCAACCTCGATGCTGAGACCCTGCTTGCCTTCGCGGTCGGCACGCGTCAAGTAGAAATCATCCGCGCCACCGACGAGCCGCGCTACGTCAATGTCCCCATCCTCGGAGTCCCAATGTGCCCGCCTACGGCGCCGGCTATAGTCGCCGACATCCTCTTGCGTCGAGAACTCTGGTGCACGGTAACCGTTTTCTAGCCACCCTACGGTGTCGGCTACAGTCCCGCCGCTCCAGGACCCACCGCCTAGCACGACGTTGGCTATGTCATCCTGCGAAGACCACGCCCGTGTCTTTGCGAGGTCAAGGAACTTGTCCTTGAGGTCGATCCAGTTAAAGGTGTAGGTGCTCATCGTTAGGCGTCCTTACGAATCGTGGTGCGGTACTTCGCCTCGGCTACTCGTTCGGCGTCGTGCCGTTCGCGTGCTAGGGGTCGAAGGTTGGCTGCCTTCATCTCTGCAAAGTAGGTTTCGGCTGCTGTGCTCACTGCCTGCTCCTTAAGGTTGATTGACTGCATAGGTCTATAGTAGGGCCACGAGGCGGTCCCGTCAACCCCTAGGACTGAAGTTGAGTAGTAGAGGGCCACTCTCAACTCCAGCCTGAGGGTTAGCGGCTAGGCGTTGATAATCGCCTCGGCCAGTTCGGTCTCCAGCGCCTCGTCCAGCTCGACTCGGATGCGACCGGCGCTCCAGCGGTCGAGGGTCGCAGCATCCAGACGCTCGCGTCCTACGTAGTCTCGGCCGCCACCGAGGCCCATCGTGTTCGCGGCTGCCAGCGGGATGAAGTCTGGGTGCCGTGCGATTTCCTCGCCGGTCTGAGGGTTAGAGAAGTGACCGTTAGCAAGCGCTGAGTTCACGATCAGCAGGATGTTTGAATCAGCTGCATCGATCTCGTCAAAGAGAAACACGCCTCCGTCGCGGTAAATCTTGACAAACTGAGACTCGACTACGCCTCCGTCACCGCCAACCTTTGGCCGTCCGTAGAATGCGGCAGGCGATGTACCGGCCGTCATTGACACCATCCCGAACGACAGGTCTAGCGCCTCAGCGAGCTTCTGCGCGTGCGTTGTCTTGCCGGTACCCTTAGGACCAACCATCATCAGCGGGATGCGTGCCTCAGCGGCAGTCTTGAGGTGCTCGGCAACGTTAGCGATGTTGTACTTACGCACGCCCAGCTCACGTCGTGCATCCTCGGGGAAGTGCATTGTGACCGCATCCTTGACTGCCTCGATCGGCACGCCGGCCTTGATGAGCTTGAGTCCGTCGAGCGTCGGGCGCATGCTCCACTCATCGAGCTTGTGGCCGTCCGCATTGCGGCGGTTGCACAGTGTGCGCACTTCGCGGGACCATTCAAGATAGCCCTCAGGCCCGCTCTTGGGCTTCGGCGCCGGAGCCGGCGTCTGCGGGACCTCAATGCGCTGTCCGCGTGCCTCGCGTGCCTCAGCGCGCTTGACGGCTGCGCGTGCGGTTGCGGGATACCCGAAGCCAAGCTCGTCGGCAATGCGGGCATACGTGTAGTGACGGTGCCTACGAAGGTCGAGTGCTGCGGCGTCGGTACGGGGATTGACTGGGCTCATGCCTGCTCCTTACTTAGGTTGGATCTTGCACGCATAGCGTATCGACATCCGACGGTATCGTCAACCCCTCAGACGCAACTCAGCCCGAAAAGGGCCAGACTCAACTAGACCTTGAAGGATCGGCTAGAATCCTTCTTTAGGTGATTGCTCGCACCAAACATGGAGGGAATCATGGACGTTGATCCTGCCCTAGACCGGCGCATCCTGAATCTACGGATCGCAGGCGGAGGCATTACCGGCCTTGCCGATCAGTTCGGCCTCACCGATCAAGAGGTGCTAGACGCGTGCAAGCGAGCCCTAGATGCGATGGAAGCGCGCGAACCTATTGCTCAGGTCCGAGACCTTGAACTAGCGCGAATCGACCTCTGCCTTCGAGCGGTCATCCCGCTTGCTCTCCAAGGCAATCTCACGGCAGCGCGCACAGCTCGTGAATTCATGCAGGATCGCCGCGACATTTACGGGCTGGATAATCTACGGCCGAAACCTGAAAGTGAACATGATCGGCTGGATGCTCTCAATGAGCGACGGCGAACACGTCGCACACGCGGTATGCCACACGCTAAGAAATAATGCAAGGTAATCAGTTCCCACGCATCAGTTGTTTACCAAAATACAGCTGCTCAGCAGGCGAAGAAGCAGTTGAGCTATGTAGCATGATCGGCTTAGAGCTTGATCCCTGGCAACAATTTGTGCTGGAGAACTCGCTGGGTGAGGATGAGGAGGGCAAATGGGCTGCTTTTCAGGTAGGTTTAGTTGTAGCTCGACAGAACGGAAAGGGGCCTGCAAGTGTCACTACTCCCGTTCTAACGGGAAATGGGTGGACAACACTAGGAGAAGTAGAACCTGGTGACAGTGTTTACGGTGGAGATGGACGACCTATCAAGGTTGTTGCGTGTTCTGAGGTCTATCTAAATGAGCCGTGTTATGAGGTTACATTTACAGATGGGGCAAAGCATGTAGTTACGGCCGATCATTTATGGTGGGTAAAACATAAGGACCGGCGCCAGTGGGAAGCAGTTCAGACTGCTGATATCGCGCGAAAGTTTGCCAGTGAACGTGCAAATGGTCGGATGGAATATCTTTGGCGCGTACGTTGTGACGCAGTGCCAGAAACTCCAGAGGCTGATTTACCGATTCACCCATACATCTTAGGGCTATGGTTAGGTGATGGGACTAGTAGGCGACCAGAACTAACCGTCTCAGACGAAGACAGACCGTTTATGCGTGGTGTCTTACAGGCTACAGGGCATGTAGTTACAAACGAGTCTCTAGGCAATAGAGAGCATGATCCTTGGCATATTGCTTTCCGTCTTGGACCAAAGATGAACAAAGAAGGCTTTCCAGCACGACTGCGGTGGCTCAATGTTTATCGAAATAAGCACATTCCGGAGATTTATCTGGCGGCCTCAAAGACTCAAAGATTGGAACTGCTTCGTGGCTTGATGGATACAGACGGCTCAGTTGCGACTACGAATAAGTCACCACAAGTTGAATTTTCGACATCCAGTGAGGCTCTTGCACTTGGTTTTCAACGTCTGGTAAGAAGTCTTGGTATTCGAGTCACACCGAAACGACGCAAGACAACGCACAAAGATAACTGGCGTTTCCTATGGACCCCGACTTTCAACCCGTTTAGATTGCCACGTAAGGCTACGAAATACAAGGCACCTCTGTCTAAACGTCAAGAGTTGATGAGTGTTATTGATGTGCAACCTGTTTCCTCAGTTCCGACACGCTGCATTCAAGTAGACAGTGAGGATGGTGTTTATCTACTTGGGCACCATTTCACCCCTACACACAACTGTGTGCTCCAGGCGCGTGAGCTTGCAGGCTTGTTTCTAGATTCACTTAGTGAACGATTCATGCTTCATAGCGCACATCGTTACGACACAAGCCAAGAGCATTTCCACCGCTTAGTCCAACGTATTGAAGGTTCAGAAGAATTTAGCAAGCGTGTAAAGCGGATCTCGCGTTCGCATAATGAAGAAGGCATTACTATGTTGGATGGACGCCAACTTCGTTTCCGCGCTAGAACGTCCGTAGGCGGTCTCGGTTTCACCATCGACACTTTGGTATGCGATGAGGCTCAAATCCTGCCACAGAGCTTCCTAGCAGCTCTCCTGCCTACTCTCAGTGCCAGACCGAACCCTCAGATATGGTTTGCAGGTACAGCAGCTGACCAAGAGCGCCACGAAGATGCCATTGTTCTAGCTACTCTAAGAGAGCAAGCACAAAGAGGTGACACTCAGAGTGTTTGCTACATGGAGTGGTCATTCGACTCAGATCATCCGCTCAAGGTTACACCGACACAATCGCTTGACCCTGAGGTCTGGGCACAAGCAAATCCCTCAATGGGGATTCGCATAGCCGATAGCTACATCGGCAAAGAGCGCGAGGCACTAGCACCGCGAGACTTTGCTGTTGAACGTTTGGGTGTAGGTGACTGGCCACGCACTGACGGACTAGAGGGTGTCATGATTACACCCGAAGCATGGGCCGCATGTACGGATGAGGCGTCTCAGATCGTCGGTCCTGTATGCTTTGCAGTTGACGTGACTCCCGATCGTTCTTATACAGCTATCGCTGTCGGCGGATTCCGTGAGGACGGTAAGACTCACGTTGAGATCGTGGAGCACAAACGTGGCACAGGCTGGGTTGTGAAGCGGCTCGATGAATTACTTACAAATCATCGAGGCGTAGCGATCTGTGATGCTACTGGGCCTGTGGCTTCGTTGTTGCCAGAGCTAAAGGAGCAAAGACCATACGAAGAACCAGTGCTTCTCAGCTCACGTGAGCAAGCTCAAGCTTGTGGGTACATCTATGATGCTGTAGAGCAGGATACAATTCGGCATATAGGGCAAAGGGAGCTTTCAGATGCCATACGCGTTGCTGTAAGCCGTCCTCTCGGGGATGCATGGGCTTGGTCTAGGCGTAACGCTACAGGCGATATTTCACCGCTTGTAGCGGCCACAATGGCACTATGGGGGACGCAAACATTAGAGATAAACGAACCAGCAGTAATCGACACGGCGGCTATAGAAGAACGTATGCGTCAGGAAGGTACGCTGGTAACCTAGAAAGGAAGTTATGGCAGCTAAGACTGAAGCAGCAGGTTTTGTAACTAAGGATGCAGAGACACCTAAGACTGAACCGGCATTTCCGGCAGACGCACCAGGGCAGGTTGTCCTAGAGGGTGGCTTCAACTTCTCAGTGCAAGACATCGAGAAGGTTTATCAACAAGTAACCAACGGCAGTAATGAGTTCATCACACTCGTTGACAGCAATGGGTCAAAGCGTCTAGTTCGCGCTTCGTCTGTGATGACTCTCTCAGAGTAAGGAGACAAGCATGGCAATTCCCTCAGCAAGCTCTACCTACATCAAAGCTAGTGGTGTGGCTCCTCAGAGCCAGCAGTCCACTGCACCTTCAGGTAGTCTCTCAGGTGCAGTAACACTAGACAACGGTGGTACAAACTTTCCATCAGATCAGCAGAAAGATATGGTGGCACCTACTCACGACGTAGGTAGCGGTACAAACCAAAACGAACTCTGATAGAATGTCAAGTACCAGTTAGTTTGGAGGAGTGTGTTCGGTCGGCTCAAGAAGAAGGTCCGAGTTTATATTCAAGATGGACCGACTATTGAAGGAACGCTAGCGGGCAAAACGCGGGACGCCTACATTATCTGGGCGCCCCGCATTGTCCCTGAGCCGACTGAGTATGTAGAACAACCTGAACCCGTGCAGGTATCAGGTCATGTTGAAATACCGAAGAAACGAGTCCTTTGGTATCAAGTAATTGGCTAGACGTCAATAACGTCATGATCTGGCGTAGCACCGTTTGTGTATCCTCGACCCCATCCACGCGGTGCATGCCATATATGTTGCTCGGCCGTAGCAGGCCGTGAGCCGGGCTCTAACGTCGTCCGCTGGGGATTACGGCTATTCCGCTTATGCCGGCCATCGATGGTCTGAGATGGCCTTACAGCGCGTAGCTGATAGATACCAGGCTCTATCTCACCCGTCCTATCGAACTCGGCGATTGCTTTAGCTGTCGCAGCGGAATAGTGAAACCGCACTACCTCTGTACCGCCACCACGCTTCGGTAGCTCAAGGTAGGCAATTGACTTACCGAACCAAGCGTGGTCTGCTCGCATGTGCTGCTTCGCACAGCGGGCAAATATACACTTTTCAGGGTCATCTCGTTCCCCAATGTCCCCATCTTTGATAACAAACGAGGTATCCTCACCAGGCTCTGCATCTCGATCACACATCGGGATATCACCGCGTGAACGAGCAAGCAAAGGCTTGGAAATCTTCAATGGCAATGTATCCTTCTTTCGTTTTCGTTGCGTGGTTCGAGTGCGGCAACGCTAGCGATTGGCAGTAATTCACGCAAGTAGCGTCAATAACTAGAAACCGCAAATTGCGGGATGTCTTAGCCGGCTAGAGACTGTTTTAGATAAGACGCATGAAATTCTAAGTAGTCAGCGAGTGCACGGAGACGTATGGGATCGTCGCCAGCATTGCCCATAGCGGCATTACATTGATGACAGAGTAATGCTCGGACGCGATTTGTCTTGTGGCAGTGGTCTACATGTAGGTGTTGGCCCTTGCCACCAGCTTCCTCGTTGGTTCGCTTGCAGACAGCACAGACTCCACCTTGCCGCTCTAGCATGTGCTCATATTCTTCGATAGTCATATCGTAGAACTTGCGAAGTGTACGCTTCCGGTTCTTGAGACGACGCTTGGCTGGATCACTCATGCGTTCCCTATCCCGTACTCGGTCGCAAGTTCGGCAATAAGACTTATGCGAGCCATCGCGTGGCTTCCCACATTTTGTACAGGTGTAATTTGCAGGTTCGAGCTTCGCTCGGCACGTCGGGCAGAGGTGCTTACTGCGCCGTGGGGCAGTAAGCAGCGGCGCACCACATTCCTTGCAAGTTTGCTCGCATATCTCACAAAAACTGTTTGAAGCGCCGCGCTTAGGTCGAATGCCACATCGTGCACACAGTTTTGCTCGTTTAGGCCGACAATCATTACATAATGGCTTGTAGCATCCATTAGCCATTAGTGGTGCAGGTTTGCCGCACTTCCGACACTTGCCGTAGCACTGATCGCATAGCGCATGGTTACTGCTAGAACCATCTCGCGCGGGCCGTTGTTTGCAACGGCTACAAATCACTCGACGCATCCTTGGGGATTCTAGCATATATCTCCTAAGGAATTCAAAGGAGGTGATGCCCGCCCATGTCCAGTCATGTCGTTGCAACAACACGCGGAAATATTTCGCTAGAGCAGCGTGGAGCTAGCCCATATCTGGAATGGGGCTAACGCGTGACAGCGCCGCCGCCTCCCGGGGCAGTTTAGGTTGGAGGTAACATCGGTGGACTTCACGTCACCACTGAATCAGCGACTCAGGTAGCAGCCGTCTATGGCTGTGTATCGCTATTAGCTAACTCGATCGCATCTTTGCCGATCCGAGTCCTAGACGCACCTCCTGTAGTTTCACTAAACGCCAAAGAAAAGAAGAAGATTCCTCAGCTTCTTCAGAGTCCCTATGAGCCAATCAGCTTTACTGATTGGATTGTCTGCATGATGTGGTCCCTAGCGCTACGTGGGAACTTCTTTGGACAGATCGTGGAACGTGATCGTCTAGGTTATCCAACCCAGATCATGCCGGTCAACCCAGATTTAGTAAAACCCCATCAAGACCCCTCAGGGGTTATTGAATGGCGCTTTGCTGGCAAAGTAGTACCAACCGAAGATGTTTTTCACATCCGCTATCAGTACATGCCAGGAATGCTCTTAGGATTAAACCCTATCCAAGTCTGCAAGTACAGTTTTGGTTTAGGCCACGTCCTAGACGTACACGCAGAGACAACCTTCCGCAATAGCGCTAACCCACTAGGTGTTCTCGAAGCTAAGGGAACACCATCGCAGAATGCGGTTGAACAGATGATCCAGCGCTGGCACTCAATGCACCAAGGAGTGCGTCAGTCCAGTCTGCCGGCAATCCTGACTGAGGAAACGAAATTCAATCCGATCTCAATTTCCCCAGAAGATCAACAACTGCTCGAAAGCAGGAAATACTCAGCCGAGGAAATATGTGGCATTGTTTTCCAAGTACCACCATTCATGCTTGGTATGACCCAACGCTCAACCTGCCTTGCTGCTGGTACACCTGTGCTGACTGATAAAGGTCCGCGAGCAATTGAGACGATCAAAGCTGGTGAAAGGGTTTGGTCCCTCGACGAGTCTCAGGCTCGGTTTGTGTTGTCTAAGGTTGTAGCGCAAGAGAAGACTGGCTGTGACCCAATATTAACGATCAAGACGCGCCCTGGCCGTACGCTACGAGCAAATGCCAAACACAAAGTTCTAGTAAGGCGCAAATTCGCTAATCCACAACGGGGCGTTGGGAAGTATCGCTGTGTAGAGTGGCGCAACATATGGACGACAGCGGGCGAGTTAAAGGTGGGTGACTATCTCATCGCCGGGCATGGTCTACCCGCAAGCGACAAGCGCACGGCTCCAAATGGACGAGAGCTAACGCCGCAGTTTATGGAGTTCGCGGGGTTACTCATCGGTGATGGCAACGTCATCAAAGGCAACAAAGGTGTACCGGCGGTTGTAACGATTGCGCGTCATCGTGATGCCCGTTACATGGATGTTTACCGGCGCGGTGCTGAACGCGAGTTCAACGCAACCCATGGCGTTGGTACGGCAACTGAACGTAAGTTATCACCGATTAGGCTTCGTGAGTATGAGCGTTGCACGACGTTTTCATCCGTTACGGCAGCATCTGAGCTGGCAAGTCTCGGTTTCAGCGGTACAGCACATACAAAGCGTGTACCTGAATGGCTGTTTGGCGTTGCGCCTGAGTTGCAACTCGCCTTCTTGCGTGGCTATGCTGACGCTGATGGTTCGGTTACTGAACGCGGAGAACTTATCTTCTGTTCATGCAACCCAGAGCTATTACAGGATGTGCGTCACCTTTGTATTCAGCTTGGGATTCCTGTAGGTCATCTGTGTGAGCATGATACGGCTGGCACAGGGATGGTGATGGGGCGTAAAGTGACGCGTGGGAAGATGTATCGTCTAAATTGTTGCGATGCTGATTCGAACTTGCGCATTGGAACGCATGATTCACAGGACCTGAAGCGTTTGCAGCGGGCCAAGCGTTCGCCTAGACGCCAATGGTGGGATGCTGATTATCAGGGACGTGGTGGCAGCCCAGAGGCTCGTCCTGGAACTTACTTCGACATTGAAGGCGCTCGTCTTCAGTGTATTACATCCATTGAGAAGTCTGCACCAGAGCCCGTGTATGATCTTACAGTCGAAGGTACCCATACATTCTTGGCTGATGGTTTGGTTGTTCACAACAGCTACGGCCGTGGTATAGAGCAACAAGAGAGAACCTTTATTGCCAATACCCTCTCTGGATACCTCTGTCGCGTTGAGAGAGCGCTTACAGAATGCTTACCTGACGGGGAATACGTGAACTTTGACATACGTCACCGAGTCCGTGGCACGGCTGTAGAACGTGCTCAGCAAGCAAGCCTCCTAATGCTGTGCGGTGCTTGGTGCGCTGATGACTCTAGAGCCTTATTTGATATGCCTCCACTACCAAACGGAGAAGGCAAAATCTTCAATACACCACTCAACACTGAGCTGCTTGAGAAGGCGCTTCTCGAAGTCAAGCAGATGGAAAAAGAAGAAGATGAACCAGAAGCGCCACCTCAGAACCCACAGTTTATGCCGGTTCCGGGTGGCGGTAGGGGTCCAAAAGCTCCTGCTGTTCCTAGGAGTTAGGTGGGATGTTATTGTCGGGCTGTGGGCTGAGCTGTCTGTAGCTGAGCTGTCTGTAGAGTTGGTCTAAGGCGGTGGGGTTAGTCGGTTGTGTAGGTCGTGGAGGCTAGAGATGAGTAGGGTAGTCCGTTGGGATGCGTTGCGAAGTGGGTAGTCATAGAAGGGATTGTAAGTGACTAGTCATGGACCTGAAGAGATTCGAACTCTTATCCTCCTCGGTGCAAACGAGGCGCTCTACCAATTAGGAGCTACAGGCCCAAAGGCGGCGGTGGGATTCGAACCCACGTTGAACAGCTTTGCAGGCCGTTACGTATCCATTCCGTCACGCCGCCGTTAGCGAGTCTAGCACGCTTCGAGTCGATATTGCAAGCGTATACACTCGTACAAGTCACCCTCACCCATGACCTCACCAGTCATGCCTCTTACGACGTACCATTTACCTCGGGTCTTCTTAGTGGGCCCAGAGATTACACGATACTCGCATGGTGGTGCGTGTAGTACATAACTATCATCGGGCATGCGTAATCTCATAGTGGACGATTCAGGGATCGAACCTGAGACCTCTGCTTTGTAAGAGCAGTGCTCTACCTGCTGAGCTAATCGTCCGTGGGTGCTGGCTTCCAGCTTACGATAGCACCTAGCCGTACGTACACAAAACCATCCAACACTGAAATACCCCAACCGTCGTCATATGCGATTACGCACCCTGGTTTGAGCTTATCCTCTAAACCGCCGTTCCAAGGATCGAATGCGTATGGCAACTCTCCTACTGCGAGAACAATAGCTGTACGGAGTGTTCGAGTACGTATTAGAGGTGACGGCTGTTGGTCGTCTGGTATCTCGGTCGGCAATGGAATTGCTACCAGAAAACCCGCCATTGGTTGCATTGGTGGCTCTGTATTTACATCCATGAGATGGGCGGTCTTGGATTCGAACCAAGGTCCAACACGTTATGAGCATGCGGCTCTACCCCTGAGCTAACCGCCCCTATATATGTCACGCTGTCTAAAGTTAGCACTACATCCGTAGCGGTTACATCTTGCGTAAATGTAGCCGTGGCGCTCCAGAAAGCGCCAATTATGGCCTACAACGTAGCACCTGCTATGGCTCCACGCAAGTCTAATGTAATGAACTATTGCCAAGAGTGGGCGATGGTGGATTCGAACCACCGACCCCTACGTTGTCACCGTAGTGCTCTCCCGCTGAGCTAATCGCCCGTGGTATTGCGCCACGCATTCGTTGCAATAGCACCTGCTACAAAGCTTAGCGTGAGCAGATGATCTACATCAATGCGGTTACTTGTTATGGTTTCTACCTCTTTATGGTTTCTACCTCTTGTGCCGCCTCAGCTAACATTGTACCGGCTATCTGGGCGCACTTGTGCACTTCACCACTAGGTAGCCCAGCTTCGGACAAGTCCCTATCAAGGGTACTCTCTGGATGCTTGACTAGTCTTTCGAAGATCCGTCTAAAACACTGATGGTAACTGTCCATAATGGGCGATGAAGGAATTGAACCTTCGACCTTTTCCTTATCAGAGAAACGCTCTAACCAAACTGAGCTAATCGCCCAACGCGCCTGGGCGGATTCGAACCGCCGATCTCATGCTCCGGAGGCATGCGCTCTTTCCTCTAAGCTACAGGCGCAGGTGTGTTGGTCAGTCTAGAACCGTTTTGGGAGGTCTAGTCAAGTAGAGAAGTGCTGTCAAGGGTAGACGAGTCAATGGGACGTCAGGGATTTGAACCCCTGGTCGGCCGGTTAAGAGCCGGCTACTCTACCAATTGAGTTAACGTCCCAAACGTGCAGGATAGCGTAAAACGTGAGGAAATGGGTAGTCGTCGGTTGTGGATTGAGCAGGACTGGACGCGAGACGGCTTGTCTGTTGAGTTGGTGCGGTAAGGACCGGCTCGAACTAGTCTATGTGCTACAATGTCAAGTACCGTCTAAGTTGGGAACATTAGCTAATCGGTTCCCATTCTACAAGCTTGTATCGGCCGTAACCTTGCGACCTAGCAGCGCCGATACCCTGCTGACAGCCAGTTAGCCATATCATCGCCCACTCTTTCTGAGTGAGGTCTTGGTCGGTAATAACTGTGAAGTCGATGGTTACATCTCGGGCAACCTCCTCGTACTGGATGCCGTTGCCACGAAAAGTATGGATGAAGCGCTGTTCTACAGAATCAGGCTCTGTTACGCCAAGCGGCAAGATGTCCTCGACTATGAACACATGCTCGGCCATGAAGGACAGTATTCCCTTATTGGTCTCGCCCCAACCGCGCTTCTTAAGCTTCCCAGCCGCTACAGCAATGCTGGCAGCCTCCTTCAGAGCGGCTTTTAGCTGTCGTCCCTCGATGTACAGCTCACCATCGTGTGGACCTTCTTGCACACGCTTGAACCCGTTGAGATGTCGTAGCTTGTCTGCTATTTCGGCAGCCTCTTCAGCACCTATTTCGCGCTCATCCATGATCTGAGCTACTTGGTCACGGATTAAGTCACCTGAGTCTGCAAGCTTTGACTTGAGCCATCCTTCGGCGACACGCGGATCGGATGGAACGCCACCTGCGATGGCATCTACTTGGATTTGACCTCGAAACTGGTGCGGAAACGCCTCACGCTCGTACTTTGCGAACGGGAACAGGTTCTTCTTCGTTGGCTTACCGTTGGCTTTAGCGGTTGCTGTTTTGGTTGGCATGTTCCTTACCTTAGAGCTTTCTTGATGGAATCTACCTGCGCACCTGTGATGTTCTCGTTGATACCTACGCAGGTCCATACACCGAGTGCTGGTGGCGCATCGTCGGTTCTCTCAATGTCCGCCATCCAGCTCTCGGTTCGCTCGGCGTCACTAACAGTTACTAAAAGGATCTCCTTTCGATCTGGATGGTTAGCGACATAACCAGGATCAGTTTCAGCTTCGTACGTATCAACTTCCTCGGGCTCTACCACACGCATCCAAGACGAATAGACAGTCGCAACCTTTCGAGCTTTTAGCTCTAGGATCATTCGAACAATTGCCTGAGGGCGCAGTTCCTTTGGTAGGTCTAACAAGACAATCGTTGTGTGGCTATCAGCGTCCTGTAAGAGAGCAATTGGCTCCCAGTCCTCCTCGGGTTCCGTAAAGGATTCTCCAACTTCGGTTGCACAAGCCTTTACATGGTCAACGAATGCACGGTAGTCCATTTAGGACGGGACGTTATCCGATTCAACTTGTCTAGGCAACCCAATAAAACGCGCAAATTGCGGGCGTGCTGCTAGCCAGCTAGAAGTTTGGAGGCTGTATGCCTAATCGCGGTGTAGCACCTCAGCCACCGAATTACCGTTCCTCAGATAGCGATAAGAGACGTTGTGGCACTTGTCGCATGTATGACCGAGGACTTTGCTGGGGTTTTGGAAACAAGCACGTAGACGCCCACTACGTCTGCGATAACTGGGCCGCTGAAAAGCAGGAGGCCATTACATTGAGTGTGTCTCCTACGCTGGAGCTGCGTGATCTTTGTTGTTGCGCTGCCTGTATTGCACACCGGAACGTCCGCTAATTGAGGTAGTCTTATCGCAGTGTCGCAGGTTGAGAGAACATGCAAGTGTGAGGGCTGCACCCGCAATTGTGTGGCAAAGGACTTGTGTAGTTTGCACTATCAGCGATTATCTCGCTATGGAAGCACGGAATTGCCGCAACGGGTCATCATCTGTCGTATCGCTCAATGTGGACGTCCCGCAAAAGCGAAGGGTTTGTGTGCCGCACATTATCAGCGACAAAGAGAAGGGCGAATAGTCGATTCGCCAGTTAAGGCCAAGAAGGAGAGACTCGCTACCTGCAAGGTTATTGGGTGTCAACGTAAAGCTGCTGCACGCGACTTATGCAAGGCTCATTACAGGCGGTGGACCAAAAGCGGTGACGTTGAAGCAAATAGACCGATTGCATTAAAGCAGAAGCAACCCTCTGTATTTTGCAAGGTAGAAGGGTGTCAGCGAAAGAGTTCATCACACAATGGCTATTGCAAGATGCACGGTTATCGAATAAGACGCTATGGCAATCCTGGCTCTGTTTATCCGCTACACGCACAAAAGGGAACTGGCACTGTGCGCGATGGCTACAGGTTTATGAGCATTCAAAGCGAGAATGGTTCCCGTCTGCGCGTAGCTGAGCATCGTCTAGTTATGGAAGCATTTCTAAATAGACCACTGCGACCGTTTGAGACAGTTCATCATATCAACGGTATTCGGGATGACAACCGTATAGAGAATCTCGAATTATGGACTCATGGTCATCCTCGTGGTCAACGACCAGAGGACTTGGTGGCGTGGGTTGTTGAGCAGTATCCCGAGTTAGTGCGAGCAGCGCTGAATCCTTAGCTCGCATTCGTGCGAGAGGAGGATTTGGATGAGGCAGCCGTACGATCCGGCCTTTTACAACACTGCCGAATGGCGCACTTTCCGTAAGCACAAGTTGCTTAGCGTGGGCTTTCATTGTGAGCGGTGTGACGCAGACTTGCGTTCTGTACCAGCGGAGGTACACCATGTCATTTATGAGCGATTTGGCGGGGAAGAGCGTCTTGCTGATGTTGAAGCGCTTTGTAGCCGTTGTCACGATGAGGTTGAGCTAGTGAAGGCTGGTGACAAAGCGATTCGTGCCCAGCTAGAAATAGACAGCAAGATTCAACGTGCCACTGAATTAGACGTGCGAGCTGACGAATTACGGCATGAAATAAGAGAGAATCTTGACATCTTAGAACGCGAAGCTGAAAAGAAACAGCGCATTGGACTGGATGTGTTTATCAGGCATCTTCTAGAACAAGAAGTTGCAGGGCGCCAAGTTTTGGGGATGGGAGGCTTGCCAGCCCCTAGCCAAGAGTTACTTGAACAGATGCTTGAACGTACACATCGCGCACGAGAACTTTTAGTCGAGAAATACTCTCCTCCTGCTAGTGAAGCAGCCTAACCACGAGGTGGTAAATGACAACAGCTATGACTATTGAGCGGGATGAGGTACTTTCCTACATAAGAGATATGCGTGCATTGCTCGATGAGGTAGATGAAGCGGAGAAGCAAATGCGTGATAAGTTGTCATCGGCAGATATGAATGATTTGCCGGATTCAGCATTTGCTTACATTGAGCCAGGCGGCAAAAAGGATGCAAGCGGTAAGACCACCCCACGAAGTTTGCGGCACTTTCCAATCCATGATGTTGCACATGTGCGAAATGCGCTAGCTCGTGCTTCACAGTCACCGTTTGGTGAAAAGGCCATGCCAAAGATTCGTGCTGCCGCTAAGAAGTTTGGCATAGAAGTTAGCGATAAAAATGGTGCCGAGGATGAGAAGAACGAGGAGCGCGAGCTGAACATGGATGGCCATGGCGAACAGACAATGCAGTGCGACGAATGCCATGGTACTGGGAGCATCCAAAAGGAAGAAGAGTGCCCGAATTGCGGTGGTAGCGGCGCACTTGTGAGTGGGGAAATGGAAGTTGGTGGACCACCCGAGCGTTCTGCCGACGACAGTTTGGAGCTACGTATGCATCGCGCAGCTGAGATGGAGGGCATGTTTGAGCGTCGTGGTGTTGAAGGCTTCGAAATGCGTTCCACATCCGATGGTCATGTGCGCTTTACAGGTTACGCATCGACCACAGAGACACCATATGAGATTAGTGATTTTCGAGAGACAGTTGCGCGTGGTGCGTTCAAGCGTACGCTAGGTGAAGACCCGGATGTTCGTCTGCTTATCAACCATGGCATGGGTGGTCAGCTTCCTCTTGCGCGTACAAAGTCAGGGACACTAACACTCAGCGAAGATGCGCGCGGGTTGCGTGTAGATGCGGACCTTGATCCAAATGACCCAGACGTTCGTGCATTACTGCCGAAGATGCGGCGCGGCGACGTAGATGAAATGTCCTTTGCCTTCAGAGCTACTCAGCAAGAATGGAACGAAGATTACACAGAGCGTCTTATCCGTGAGTGTTCAATCCATCGTGGCGATGTAAGCATTGTTACCACAGGCGCTAACCCAGACACTACTGGCGAGATTACAGCGAGCATCCGGTCAGATGATGGTGCATTCGAGCTACGTGTTGGTAAACAGATCAGCGGTGCCAACGAGTCACGCCTGAAGAAGGTGCTCAATCGCCTGGCAAGTATCGACGAGGAAGCAGACGCCGGCCAAGAGGAACTAGCCGACATCATCGGTGTACCAAATCCAGACAAAGACGGCAAAGACAACGACAATGGTGCCGTTTACGACGTCAAAGCTTTGGCAAGCGAGCCACATACTGTTCTACCAAGATCAGCACCTAGCTACCTTGAGATGGCTAAGGCACGACGGGCCAAACTGCTAGGGGCGTCATAATGTCTGTGGAGCTAGAGACTGCCGACCACGTTTCAGATGTAATTGAACGCGCAGAGCATGATGCTCATACAGCAGTACGTGAACCGCTCGTATATACAGCAGGAGACATCGAAGGATCATTCTACGCTGATCTATACCGGCGTGAACGCAAACAAGATACAGAAGCACGGGAACGTCTAGAACGTCATGAGAAGCAGATGTTGGACATTCCTTCTCGCCATGAGACGCGCACGTTCTACGGTGCTAGGTATGAGTTTCGTGCGCCGCTAAATAAGACGGCTGGACGTGGTGAAGAGTTCACGCCACCACTGTGGCTAAATGAGCTGTTTGCTACCGCACGCCGTCCTGGACAAGTGCTTCAGCGACTAGCTCCGACCTTTGATCTGCCAAAGGGCGCAGGAAGTATTCACCTGCCACGTATTACACAGGGTACTGTTGTCGAACCGACGATTGCAGCTACACCTGAGCCATCTCAGGATGTCGAAACAGCTGAAGTCGAATCACCCGTAGCAACCTTTTCAGGGATTTCGGACTGGGCTATACAAGCACTTGAGCAGTCACCGGCCGGCGCGCATCTGGACTGGGTTGTGTTCCGGGATATGACTGAGTCACTTGATGCTGAAATTGAGCGTGAGCTGCTTGTCGGTTCTGGCACTAACGAACACTTCTTTGGTCTGCTGGAACTTGCAGGTACGAATAGCATTGAATACACAAGTGAAGAACCGACAGGAACTGCAATGTTTCCCTTTGTTGGTCGTGCGCTCGCACAGATTGGTGTAAAACGCCGCTTGCCACCCGAAATCATCATGATGAATACGTCGCGGTTCTTCTGGCTATCAACGTCTGAGGATCTGGCAAACAGGCCGCTGCTCCTAGAAGACTACGAGGAGTCAACATTTCCGATTGCAGGGCTGTCTGGGGTCGGCGTATATCCAAACAACGCCATCCCCAATACGCTGACTAAAACTGAAAACCAAGATGCCATTATCTGTTGTCGTCCCTCGGACTTCGTATTGTTTGCTTCAGAACCATATGTGACTGTAAAAGAGGATGTGCTCTCGGGAACACTGCAAGTGCGCTTTGAGCTGCATCGCTATGTAGCTGCCATCCTGGGACGTTTCCCTAGCGGTATCAGCAAGGTTACGGGCACTGGGATGGTCGTCCAGGAAGGATTCAAGTAATGGCTGTAATCGGCGACAAAGTCAATAAAACTCAGACCGCCGGTAAAGTCAAAGTCAAAGAAACTTCGACAGAAGTGCTGAAAGCGAACGAAAACCGTAGTGGATCGCAGTATGTCAACGCTTCAGCATTTCCCGTTTACCTTCAACTTGGTAAAGCCGCTGTTGCCGAAGAAGGGATCTTCTTAGTCAAGGAAGGTGGATCGTGGAATGGAATGATCGGTCCACTAGTCTGGACTGGCAAAGTATTTGGTATTGCAGTCGGAGGAGAAGCACCCCTCACAGTCATTGAGGTTTAGATGAGCACCTACGCAGAAACGGTGCTTGCCACTTCAGGGCTTGTGGCATTTTGGCGCCTGAATGAGAGTTCAGGTGAAGCTAAAGACAGCAAGGGTACACATAACGGTACATACGCCGGAGGTGTTACGCTTAGTCAAGCAGGTCCCATTCCTAGCGACCCAACTAGCAAATCTGTAGCATTCAACGGCACGAATGCGCGAGTAACTGTTCCCGCTTCCGCCGAATTGCAACCTGCTGAAGTAACAGTTGAGGCATGGATATTCCCGACATCTTTAGTCGGCCACTCTGGTGTCGTTACCTCGAACAAATTCTCCACCAAGGTTGGTTACGAGCTAGGCTTTGGTGTCAGTGAAGCAGGCGAAAACAAAACGCTTGAGTTTGGAAGCTATAACGGGACTTGGCACGTAGCCTTCGACACTACAGTAGAACTCGCACCACAGTGGTACTACGTTGTAGGTGTTTATAACGGTTCCAACGTTATCTTCTACCGCAATGGGATTGAACTTCGGAAAACAGCCTTTGCTGGACCGCTTGAATATAACGCCGCAGAAGAATTCTTGATTGCAGTAGACCATACTAAGTCGCATTTTTTCGCTGGCCGGCTTTCAGAAGTAGCAATCTATAACACTGCGCTTTCGTCAGCAACGATTAGCCAACATTGGCTTGCAGCGCAGTCTGGATTGACCCAAAGTCTGGAAGTCGGTGGCTGGTTGCCAGCAGGTCGCGTACCTACTTTTTGAAGTAAACACTTACCCGCGTTTCTGTCCCTCTAAGACGGACACACTCGGGGATATAACCAAACGATGTCCCCGAAAGGAGGGGCCATGCCAGAGACAGTAACGCTGCTCGACGAGCTGCGCCAGCGTCGTGAGACCATCGGAAAGAATTGGGATGATCTCATTGATAGGCGTGAGACTGAACGAGCTGAGTACGAGAAACGTACTGCTGACTTCAAGTCATTGAAGGATGAGTTCGAAGCTAAGGACAGTCCAACTGACGAGGAGCGCGATGCGTTCAAGGCAGCCGAAAAGGCGCATATGGTTACAACCGATGCGTACAACTTGGCTGAGGACGAGTTCCGCTCCGCATGCGAAGACTTCGAATCGGATCTTGGTCCTCTCAATGATCGAATCAAGCGTCAAGAGGAGAAGGCGGAACGTCGTGCGGCTGCTGAGAAGGCGGCAATTAGCGATGACTCCGACCCTGCTGGCAGTCTTCATGTCACAGAGCCTTACACGTACCGCAAAGACAATGCTAATGACTATTCCTTCTACAAGGATATGCTTTCAACGGAGCCATCGATCCGAGGTCTAGTCTCCGGTATCCGTGGCTTCAACTACCAGGAAGCTAGAGAACGCATCGACCGTCACTCAGAAGAGATGAATGACGTTATGAAGAAGCGCGATGCGGAACGGATCAAAGCTGCTGAACAGCAGGTTGATGAAGCAGAGATGCAGTTCCGGTCAAGCTTCCCCACTGGGATGCTAAAGGCGGATCTCCGTGGTGCGCTGGAAGACAATCCCTTCGAACGCCGTGCTAACCCTTCCCGTGTCGCGGGCCAGGGTGGCGAATTCGTTCCGCCCTTGTGGCTAGTCGAGGATGACTGGATTCCGTTCCTACGTGCCGGCCGTGTTATCGCACCTCTGTGCCGTAATATGCCCGTCCCGCCAGGTACGGATACGATCAAACTCCCGAAGGTGAAACTTGGTACCGAAGTTGCACCCCAGTTGATGGACAATGCTGGCGTTGCATCACGCGATATCGAAACAACTTTCGTAGAAGCTGCCGTCAAGACACTTGCCGGTCAGGAGGATGTTGCCATCCAGCTGATCGAGCAGTCACCGGGTCAGGTATTTGACACGGTAGTCCAGACGGATCTTCTTGCTGACTACAACCTGAAGGTAGACCGTAACGTCTCCTTCGGTGAAGGTCTGAACGTTACCCAGCTAAACGCCGGTACGATCAAGGGTCTGTACCCAACGACAAACTGGGAAGGTAAGAAGAACGAATCAACCTCAGCAGCTACAGGGCAAACGTTCCTAGCTTCCTTGAACTGCAACTGGTCATGGATTGCCAAGGAACGTTTCAACGTCCAGAACGTTCACCACGTTATCCATCCGCGTCGTGGTGCATGGGCTGCGTCAGTAACAGATTCATCCTCAGAAGCAGGGCGGTTGCTGTTCAATGCAACAGACTTCCCTAACTTCAACACGGCAGGTTTGTTCACCGGCCAAACACCGGCCGAGGGGTATGCGTTTACGACACCGCTTGGACCGAATGTCTACATTACGGCGAACATCTCAACCGAAGATAACGGGAAAGGTGAAAAAAAATCAGGTGAAAGCCACGATTACGCTCTGACTGCAAAGTTTGATGATGTGTGGTTCTTTGAGTCTGATCTTCGTACACGCGTACTCCCTGAGGTCGTATCTGGCACGCTCCAGATTCGCTTCCAGGTGTATGCATACGTGGCGCTGTTGGTTCGTTACGGCCCGTCTATCGCAATTGCGGTAGGGAAAACATTCGAAGAACCCAAACTGGGTGGCTTCACCTTCTAAGGCGAACGCCAGAAAGGAACGACAAAGATGGCTGATCTAACATCTGGCCGTTACGCCAACCAGAGCCCGCTCTGGGGTTTGTTCGGGAACCAGGTAAATGCAGCTCAGGGTGATGTGCCGGCGATCCATAATGCTTCGCCGGGTGTCGGTGTTGAAGACGGTGCGCCAATGGTTACTAAAAAGCTAACATTGGTTCCCGTCCCGTGCCCCGAAGGTGTTGAAATCTCAACAGTCAAGATTTTCGGGGGAGCAACCGAATCCGAAACGGCGACCCATGCGTGGGCGGCAATCTACTCAGGTGTGGCGATAAAAGAAGAAGAACTCAAGGCCGTTCTTCAAGCGCAGAGTAAAGATAACACGACCTACGAAATGAAAAAAACCGAAACGGTAACGTTTACACTGGAAAAACCAGTGCTTGTTACCAACGCGGTTGCACCCAATGGGTACATCTATGTAGGTGTGTATCTCGTAGGTACCAAAGTTGGTACATACGCTGCGATGAAATCGCCAGCTAAAGCACTGTTCAAAGCAGTGTCTGGTAAAAAAGTGTTCCCATGGTTCACTAACGGTCCAATCTCAACCGTGAGCAAAATTACAGAAGGCGGTACAGCTCCTAAAGAAGCGCCTGTCGAATCCGAATTGGCGTATGCTGAACCTGTGCCGCTGCTGCTCCTACAGTAAACGGTGAAACGTCGAGGTTACCTCGGCCGCGAAGGTTATTGTGAGGCGTGCGGTGAATCCATGCCGGATGGCCCAGATGTCTGTCTGGGGTGGATTCCCGGCGTCTCACAAGCGTGCTGTGGTCATGGCAATACGGACCTAGCCTTTGTGTATCTTGGTAAGTCAGACGGTGCATATGTGCTACTAAAAGCGGAGTTAGCGCTTGAGTTCTTTGCACTTGTTAAACAAGGCCAGTGGGTTGATTGTGAAGCGCCAGCGACGCGAATTTGAGACCACAACGGCTGTAGATGAATTAGAACAGGCTGTGCCCGAACGTCCCAGACGTAAAGGTCCAAAGCCACGGTGTGAGCATGGTAACCCGCCTCAGCGCTGTCTTGAGTGCCGCGAGGAGGCTCAATGGCTGATAGGAGACAGTGATGGCGATTACTAAAAATGAACGTGTGTTTGACCTAGCGCTTGGTGCCCAGTACAGTATTCATGAAATTGCGAACATCATGGGCATCAATGAACCTGAAGTTATTGCCATCTTGGCAAACCTTAATAATGGTCCTTCGACACAGACCTCGCCAGCGGCAACCGCTGAAACGCCGGTGAGTGGCACGCTTGGGCTGTTGATGGGTAACAACCGCCAGCTTGGTAACACAACCCGTCCAGCACGGTCTAACTTCGACTACCTTGGACTAGCTGGCGCTAAAGACGAAAAACCCACAGCGACCACCAAATTGTCATCTAACGTGCCTATTGCCGTCAAGCCTGGTGACATATTCACCAAGGTAGGGCTGCTATGTGGTGAAACTGCTGGTGGCACAATGACTCACCAGATTGCCGCACTCTATGAAGGTAAGGGAACCAAACCAGTCCTTCTACAGCAATCAAAAGATACAACAAATGCTGCCATTGCCGCTAACACGCTGGTGTTCTGGGAACTCGAAAAAACAGTCGAAGTAACTGAAGCTAATTGTCCGAATGGCTTTATCTACGCTCAGATAACCATTGTGGCTACAACCATCCCAACTTGCTACAACCAAGCTACTGAAGCCAAGCTGAGCGTTATTGGTACACCAGTCAAAGGCGCAGCTAAGGAAACACCCCAGTTCATCTCAGCAACCTCTAAAGCCGCTTCTGAAGAAGGCATCAAAGCTGAAGCTAAACTGGAAAACGAAGTCACTGCTGCTGCTAAAGCCCCATGCATTGTTCTGATCTAAATGGCCGGCAGCATAACAGTTGGTGGCATGGCCGCTGGACTCCTAGTAGGAGAAATCCGCATTGGTCCTGCCACGATGGTTGGCAAATCGGCTATCTCAGAGATTTTCAACCTAGAACTGACGTCTAATGTAGACAAGGTGGTTGTGGTCCCTAATGAAGCGGTCGCATTTTGCGTGGTCTTCACCTTTTCAGGGACAGAACCGACTGAACTCAAAGTTCGCACGAACCTTGATAACGCTGATACGGGTTTTCCGATCCCAGCATCTGGGTTCTTTGCGGCGCCGCTGCTGTCTACTGTAACTGAACTCAAGTTCAAGGCTGCAACACCGCCTGCGGTGTTCCAGTTGGTGTTTGTATGAGTTCACTAGATAAGGCATGGGAGAAGAAAGTCGCTGAACTGCTGACTGGTAAGGTTGCCTCACTCAACCGACCAGCGGCTAATCTCTGGATTGCTCTCACTACAACTGTGCCGACGCGGGTGGCCAACGGCGCGGCTGCAACCTATACGGGCTATGCCCGGTTTGAGATTGAAGCAGCCAAGCTCAACATTACCGAAGGCACGGCGTCAGAACCCACACTCGTCAAGAACGCCGAAGAAGTGAAGTCGCCGGAATGTACGGGTGGCGAATCGACTATCAAGGGCATCGAGCTGTGGACTGCCGAATCGGGCGGTGAACGTGTGGCATGGGGTGTACCGACAGAAGAACTGACAGTTACGCCAACTCACATGCCATACGTGTTTGCCGCAGAAGCGCTGGTCTGGCAGTTCAACTAACGTTATGGCATTTCCAAGTATCACCGAAAATGTCACTGTTGCGAGTAAGCCGTTCTTCGAAGAAATCTTCTCGCAAACTGAAACGCTGACCAACGTTACGCGTGGACGCATTGGAACCCTTCCTCCCTACAACCTCGACCCCACGGGAACCGTAACGGATACAGGAAAGCTCCAGGAAGCCCTCACTGCGGCACACACAGCTGGTGGCGGAACAATATATCTGCCGGAAGGCACCTTCAAGAAGAACTACGAACTGGTCATCCCCTACAACGTCCGCCTCGTCGGCGCTGGGCGCAACGCCACCATCATTCAGGACACGACAGACCTCGGCGCCTCGCACTCTGCCGCGCGCACCGAAGAAGAATCCAACTCCCTGAGCTATCCCGTAGTCGAACACCTGTCCTTCAAGGGACCGGGCTCGACCACCTTCTCCGCCGGCACGCAGCAGGCGGAAATGCACGGGCTCCTGCTGAAGTCAGACGGCGAAGCAAACCGCGTCAACGTCTACGGATACGCCTCGGGCATCAGCTTCAACGGTAACCACCAGGCTGTCGAACACTGTCGCCTCTACGGGAACTACTACGGGCTCTACTGGCGCGACGGCGGAGAAAACCAGGGCAACCAGACGGTCATCGACGTTGTGTGCGCCCGTAACAACCACTCTGGCGTTCGCGTGCACAAGACCAACACGATCGACTCCTGCACCATCATCGAACTGCACAACTTTGGCAACCCCTACGGGATGTCCAAGGGCAACGAGGCCGGCACCTCGCGCGGCTTCATCACCGACAGTACGTGCACGATCTACTTCGAGGAATGCGGCAACGGCGGCATCTTCGACGAAACCGGCCAGACCATCAAGGACAACACCTTCAACAACTTCGCGGTCAGCTTTAACGCCTCCAACCGCATCGGCGGCAAAGCCCACGAATGGACGGTCACCTGCGGCGAACTAATAGGCAACACCTTCACCGGCGACCTGAACGGCGTCGAAGCCCTCGAAAAAGGCGTCTTCAACTGCACCAAGGCATACGGCAATACCTTCTTCACGGGCGAAACCTACCTCCAGGAAATGCGCGAAAAACGGCTCATCTTCGCGGATTCAAACGACGTGCAGGGCGTAACCTTCTACACCCAGTACGGCGGCCGCTGCCAGATGTACAAGGTCGGTGGCGGCGCGGCCACGCCGGAACTCGGCGACCTGCTCTACTGGGCCTCTTCACTGGGCATGTGGGGCGCTGCCAAGACCGAAGGCGAAGGCGGCTCGAACATCCCCGTGGGGTTCCTGATGGCCTGGGGCCTGGAATCATCGCTGAACCACTGGGCACCCCTGCTCGTCGAGGGACCTGTCAAGGCCAAGACGCACTCGGAAGCAGCCGAAGTCAAGGCCCTCACCCACGCGGAAATCACCGCCGGCATCGTCAAGGCCGACACCGCGAATCGCGGCAAGATCACCTCGGGGGGAGCCGAAGGTCTCACAGTTGGCTACGGCAAGCCCTCAGGCTCCGAACACGCCGAAGTCCACGCGCGCCTCGGTGGCTGATGGCACTCATCAGCTCCGGGCTCATCATCCCCTTCACGATTGGTTCGGCGACCAGCACAACACTGAATATGAATGTTGCGCTCTCGGGGAAAACAAGAGTGGCATCCCACAGCAAAGGCACTAGCGCTGCCTCATTTTCACTACAAGGTACACCTCATTTTGGGATGCCAGTAGTCGGACCTCCATCTGGGGTGGCAGGCTTTACGCGCCCACGGCAAACTACAGGAATTACGGCTAAATAAATGCCCGATTTCATCATCAAGGCTGGCGATACACAACCCTTCTTTGAAGATAGTTTGTCTTACTCGAATGGTGAATCGGCAAACCTCGAAGGAGCCACTGTCACATTTGTGATGCGGCGTCTTACTTTAGAAGAACCGCAATCACTCAAAGGTACAGTCGAAATAACCAAAGCAAAAGAAGGTGGCGTCCGCTTCAAGCCTGCTGCTGAAGACACATCTGTTCCTGGTGATTTGATGGCTTATTGGCACGTCAAATTCGCTACCGGCGGTACAATGACGTTCCCAACTACCGGCTACTTGTGGGTTGAAATCCAGGAGTCCCTCAGTGCTAAAAGCAGTCCGTTGTTGGTGGGATTACCAGAGGTCAAGGACTACCTCAATCTGTCGGCGTCAGATCGTACACATGACGCTAAGCTGATCGCACATATTGAAGCAATTACAGGGCAGATGGAACGGCTTATCGGCCCAATCATCCCCACAGTCTACGATGAGTGGTATGAAGGCGGTCATGCCGTTATCAGCTTACGGCATAAGCCATCGTATGGTTATGGTGCCAATCCTGTTTTCAAGCTAATGGCGGTCAGTGAGTATCGCGGTCCTATCGAGTACAACCTTTCGATTGTAGGTGTACCTACGCAGGGTTCTGTTTACTCGACTATGCTCAATGCCGAACTAGGGACGATTGTACGCCGTACGGCTGGTGGAGGGACGTATCCATTCTGGTCTGATCCGGAACATCCGTGGCAAAGTATCCACGCGATTTATGCAGCGGGACAGGAACCAATACCGCGTGCTGTCCGTACAGCAGCGCTTGAGGCTATCCGTGTTCATTACGAGAACACGATGATGGTGGGTCGTGGTTTCCAGACAGTCGCCGATGCACAAGAACCTTCGATGCCGCTGGGCTTTTACATGCCGCGCCATTGTCTAGAGATATTGGAGCCGCTGCGCACGCATCCTGTGCTTGTCTAGCTGGCTAGAGAGGTTGAGATGCCGGAAGATGTCTTCGGACCATTAGCGAGTCCGTGGTCAGTTGAGACCGCCGTGCTTCAAACACTCGAAGACTGGGCGGATTCATATGCGGCCGAGGTGGAACGCAAAAATGGGTTGAGTGACAAGGTAATCGGTAGGCCATTAGCACCTGACAGCTACCGAGGTGGCTTGGATTGGCAAAGCGTCAAACAAGACTGGATGCCAATGTTGATAGCCATTGCCAATCCAGTCGGCGAACCGGAACGCCAAGCAAACACTTACATCCAAGCGTTTCAAGTAGAAGTTGGTGCAGTTGTCTTCAGTGAGGAAACGGAAAACCCTGAGGCAATGGCACGCAGAAACGCTGGCTTGTGGGCTGCTGCGTGTATGGGAATCCTCGTCCAGCATGGTGACCTAGGGAACTCTGAAGTAGAGGAGACCGTGTTAGTCGGTGCACCCAAAGTCGAGTTTATTGAAGCTGAAGATAGACGGTTCGCTGTGGGTATCACCACATACCACGTCTACATCCAGCTCATCCGGTCGAACTCAGGTCCGCTTCTTGTCCAGAAGGAAGCTGAAGAACCGTACCCAGAATGGCCGGCAGTAAAAGAGCACACTGTGAAAGTCAAAGCCGTCGAAATCGATGAAGAGGTCTAAATGCCACTTGGGATAAAAGTTACAACCGGAGAGACTTCTGGTTCAGCCGGTTCATCCATTGTTACTGGTACCGCCTTCATTATCGGTTTGGCGGACTGGGGTGTATTCACACCTACGCTTGTACGTAGTGCTGCTGGCTATCTAGCCGCTTTTGGCGAACGTACCGCTACATCATCCAAACTATTCGATGCCGTTGAAACGTTCTTCCAGCTTGGTGGTGAACGTGCGTACATCCAGCGTTGCGGCAAAGAAGCTTCTGGTGAAAAAGCAAAACCAGCCGCTCAGCTCAAAGGAGCGTCTCACGCGGAACAGATCAAAGTTGTTGCTAAGTACGTCGGAACACTTGGGAACAAACTCAAGATCGAAGTAGTTGAAAACGAAGCCAAAACGGAATATGAAGTCCTAATTCTCAACGAAGCTAGCGAACTTCTGGAAACCACTGGGCTTCTCAAAGAAGCTAAGCAGCTTGTCGGTAAGAGTTCGGCTTGGGTTACATACGCGGAAGGGACGAAATTCGCCGAAGGTGAAACGGAAAAACTCGAAAAACTAACAGCGAAAGCTTTCTCTGGTGGCACTAACCCCGCCGCTTCTATCACCTCAGCTCTCGCCAAAGAATCCCTAGAACTTCTGCCTAAAACACTAGGTCCAGGCCAAGTCCTTATTCCTTCAGTGACTGGAGAACCGACTGAAGAAGCTACCCACAAACTTATGGGTGAACACTCGGAAAAAAACAACCGTGTGGCTCTCTGTGATCTTACGGATTCTTCTTCATCTACCACACTGGTCTCTAACAAAAAAACCTACGCCAACAACATCGCCGCCTATATGGAGTTTCACTCAAGTTCGTGCATCATCCCTGGTGTAACGCTAGGTACTACACGAACAGTTGCCGGCTCAGCCGTTGTAGCTGGGTTGTGCGCACAGGTGGCGAAAACAGAAAACGACAATCTCGCGCCAGCCGGTGTGACCTATTCACTTGCACCATTCGTAACTGGTTTTACCAACACATTTTCACTGACTCAGATGCAGACTCTAGGAGAAAACGGCATCAACGCTTTTGCGGAACGGCAGAGCAAACCTGTTCTCTACAACTTTGTGTCTGCAATCCCAGTAACAACGGACAAGATTTTCTGGCAGTTCTCAGCTAGCCGCGAGCGCATGCACCTCGTATGGGCTGCGGAAGAAATTGCAGAAACCTACTTGTTCAAGCAGATAGACGGCCGCAAACAGCTCCTAGGACGCTTCCAGGGCGCATTAGGGGCGATGTTAGGGCGCCAGTGGACCCTCGGGGCTCTCTACGGTGAAACAGCCGCAGAAGGCGGCGTAGTGTACGTGGGCGAACCGATCAATACGCCAACGACTATCGCCGAAGGACAGCTAAACGCTGAACTGAAAGTTCGCATTTCACCATTTGCTGAGAGCATCGCCATCACCATTATCAGCTCTCCAATTACAGAAGCGATCTGAAAGGAATAATTGTGCCCGTCTACTTCCGCTCGGACCAAGCGCAGATTTTGGTGGAAATCAAAGGTGTCACGCTGGATAAGGAATCCTGGTCAGTTATGGAAGGTGGCGACAATACCGCTGAGGAAGCACAGACTTTCCCGGGTGGTATGAAGCCGCTCGTAGCTCTTGGGGGTTTCCCTAAGAGATCCAAAATTACGGTCAGCCGTCCATGGCAGGACACCCTTGTGACCGCTTACAAGCAGATTGATCCGCTCGTAGGTAAAGCCGTTGTAACGGTTAGTTACCAGGTCCTCAACTCTAACAAGGAACCTTTCGGCGAACCTATCAACTATGAAGGCATACTCGACAGCGTAACGCGACCTAACTACAAGGCTGGTACGTCCGAAGAGGCTATGCTCGTCATTACTGTTTCACCGAATGGTGAAATCAGCTAGCGTGACGTTCGGCTAAAGCAATCAGGTTTACTGCGACGCAGAACAGCCGTACCGCTAACGAAACGGTGAATGCCATGGATGCTATGCGTATCATCGCACTTGTAGGAAGCGGCTTATTGTCTAGCCACTTCTTTAGTGCCTGCCGAAAGATGTTGTACTCGTATACGAAGGTAACAAACCAGACGGCTGTAGCAAACATCATCGCACCTACGGTAAATGTGCCGCTAGATTGAATAGCTACAGCCAGACAGGTTGCACTGATAACGAGCGCTAGACAGACAAGGACTGCGAGCAACACGAGTCCACGAGGTGGCCTACGCCATCGACGTACACGTGGGAGGCTAGCGGCGTATGTAGTCAACGATGCGTTGTCCTACTAGTGGGAATGTCTTGGCGTAGATCCGTTCATACTTCTGGCGCGTAAGCCAGTAGCGCTCAGCGTAGGTTTGTTTCTTCTTAGCCCTCGCCATAGATGGGTGCGATAACGAGCCTCTTGCCATTGTTCTCAAATAATACCTTCAGGTAAGACAGAAGCGCATGACAAGCTTCGGCGTCATCCTCATAGCCGTGAAGTACGCCAGCATGCTGTCCGTTCGAACCTTCGAGTAACACGATCGCTCTCTCATTGTCGTGTTCTGGATGGTCCTCTAGCGCTTCGGTCATTGCCTCACAAAGTTGAGTCATCCGGCTATGTGGCAGGTCAGACTCGATCATTTATTGCTCCAAATCGCATATCCTTGGGGATTGGCTCGCCGTACTCTTTAGCGACACTTACAAGCTCATCTGCTGATACAAGATGTGCACCGTAGCGCTTTGCTAGAGACTCCATCTCAGTATTGCCCCGTTGTACAACGGCGATAATACGGGCGAACTCACACCTGAAACCCTCTTGGTGTGCCTCAATCTTTCCCCATGCTTGAATTCCACCTGCCCACCCCCAGGTGTGATGATCTGGTAGGAAGTCATGGAACGCATACAATCCACAAGTACAATGATGTACTGGGGCATAATGGCCGTTAGCCATTTGGGCAGCTCTGATCTGAGCTTCCTGTAGTTGGACTGTGCTGTTGAGTTCTATTGCTAGGTTAGGCGTAAAGCAGGTACATAGTGCCTGTGTAACAGGAGCATGCCAAGGCATACCATTACCGCCATGTAAGTGGCCGTTTATGAGACCCCATGATCTAAAGCCAATAACGGGTTGCTCTAAACTTACACGCTCAGGTTCACTTGCTAAAGAAGGTGCTGATGCAGGGTTTAAGCCATATGTGTGCTGAAAGCCTAATTCGAAACCTAGTTCGCTCATGCCGGCACCGGCTCTTTGATCGGCTTAGGTGTCTCGACTGGTGGTGTTACTTTGATCGGCTCAGGGACGTTAAGCGGCTTAGAGCCTGGTGAAAGACCCATTTATTCCTTACCGAAGCTGCGGACTTCTGGGTTGTGTTTGGTCAGTGCTTGGTGAGCAACGACCGCAGGTTACATCTAACGTACATATGGTCCACAAGCAAGGCTGTGAACTTTGTACTCTCCATCAGGGCTGATGAGTAACAGCATTTGCGCTAGGGCACGATCAGCTTTGGGAAGCGCATGGTAGCGCGGTACAAAAATGCCGAACCTAGCGTGTCGTATGCACCGGCCAGCTAGGAACTTATATGTATTTCTAGTCGGTTGTGGACCGAAAAAGTCAGCCAGTTCAATCGTTTCGCTTCCATTGAGGCGGTACAACCGCGCACTCAGCATGTCTCCAGCAGCATTTGTATCTGTTACGGCGACGTGGAAGTAACCTGACCGTTTCCATTCTGCTTGCTGTTGGGCGTCCAGATAACTGAACAACAGTTTTTCGGCCCGCTTATTGGGGTTGCGATAGAACAGATGGCGCGCAGGTGGTAGCTGCGACCAGTAATGTCTGAGATCAGTCAGCATCCACCAGCGAGCTGCGGGACCATGCTGATCTCGTCAGCGTGTGGGTCGAACTCGCGGATTTGCTCGCGGTCGCTCTTACGGAAGCCAACGTATCCGCTGCCGCTCAAGCTATCGAAAGCTTCCTTGGCCTTTTTGAACTCGACTGGACTGTAAGAGATGGTCTTATGACCAGACGAGTTGCAGATATTGAGAGTTGCCATGGTATTCCTCCTTGGTTGGTATGCGGGACGAGGGTGGAAGGTGAGCCTGAGGGATCACTAACCTCGTCCCGCGTCGGTAACCGTAGCGCAAAGTTATTGTTCAAGCAAACCCAAAATACCCGCTATTTGCGGACTTATCTAGCTGGCTAGCTAGATTGAAAGGAGTCGCAGTGCCAGTAGATGTACATAGCGTCGAGTGGCAGGCATCCCTACGTGACAAGCTACGTGCAGCACGGGCTACACAGCAAGCCGAACAAATCGAGGAAATTACTATCCCCGGTTATGACGGACAGCTTGTAGCTAAATATCGCACGCTGGATTGGAAAGAGCGCCGCGCAATTGGGCTCAATGTCAAGGGACCTAATATCGCAGTGAAGGAACTCGACGCAGCGGCGGATCTCATTGTTGCGTCCTGTGTAGGTGTGGATGCACATGTTGATGGACAAGTAGCACCGATTGAAGCGGATGGGCAACAACTAAAGCTGGGCAAGAAGTTAGCTAATGAGCTTGGCTTTGAAGGAGCGGACACAGACCGGCAGGCGGTGTTCCAGATTTTCCCCTCAGAGATTGCCCTTATGAACCACGTAGGTGCACTGGCACGAGCACAATTGATTACAAACGAACAAATTGACGATGATCTAGCGGGAAACTAAAGGGCGGCCATCTCATTGAGTTGGCCGCTTTTTGCGCGCTTAACAACGTCCAAATCAACATCGATCGTCTGTTTGATGACGCTGATCCCACCTATGAGATGTGGGTCATTGCTGTCGTAGATAGGGTCGCTAAGAGCTTACAACTACGAGCTGAACGAGAAAGGCAAGCATATGGCTAACGTTGGTATTGACTTGTCACAGCTCAAGAAGTTCGAGAAAGACCTCAGAGGATTCAACCCAGATAAAGAATTGAAACGGGCGTTACGTGTTGGCGGTCAGTTAGTCGCAGATGATGCAAAGAAGCTTGTGTCACCTTATTCAAGGTCTATCCCACCGACTATAAGGGTCAAGATCCATAAGACGCGTATCAAGGTAGAAGCAGGCGGTCTCACACATGCTGAGCAGGCATCTCTGGCCAAGGATATGTTCACTGAAGGGTATGGTGGCGATCGAGCTTACCATCGCCGCAAGAACCGGCAGAAACGGGCTGAAGGGGTAGTGCTAGCGGGACTCTTTGAGGAGGGTAACAAGGGAGCCAAATCCCGCGCTGCTACTGCTCGTGGCAAATTCCGTCATCCCACCTTTGGACACAAGCCGTGGCGTTATCAGGATATGCACCCGTTCCTAATGCCGGCTGCCGAAAAAAACCTCAAGAACCTGGAAGCACTTGAGGGCGATGCAGTGATGAAAGCGTTTGCTGAGCGAGGAATCTAGTGGCTGGCACCGAACGCACAGTCAAAGTAACCATAGTCTTTGACGATAAGGGCTCAGCTCGTATTGTCAAACAGGTTGGCGATGACGCAGGACATTCAACTACCAAACTTGAACACCTAGACAAAGGTGTCAAAGAGCTAGGTAAATCCTTCGGTGGCCTGAAAGGTCTAATCGGTGCTGGGCTTGGAACGCTTGGTCTAGGTGGTGCGCTTTATGGCGTAAAAGAACTTGTTAGCAACACCTCAGAAATGTCTGAGGAAGTTGAGAAGTTCCATGCACTATCTGGTATTAGCGCACAGCAATCCTTGTACTTTACAGCTGCGCTAAAGGCTAGGGGTGTTAGCGGACAACAGGCGGGGAAAGCCTTTGGCTTCTTGAGCAAAAACCTACAGACCGCTGAACGACAGTGGAAGACTTATGGCTTCGCGTTGGAAAAGGCTGGCGTATCTCAACAAAAGGCCAACCTTGCTTTCGATCAAGCAGTAGAAAAGGGACAGCCTCTATCGGTCGCTCAAGCTGCGCTCACCGCTGGTAGTACAAAGATGACATCTCAGCTTGGGGTGCAAGCCAAAGCGTTCCAGGAACTAGGCATAAATCTAGGCCACTTTATGCACCTCAGTGAACCTGAAAAGCTGGAAGCTATTACCTCGGCCTTTGAACGTATGTCCGGCGGCGTCAAGAAGACAGCGTTACTCAAGGACTTGTTTGGACGTGGTGGACAAAACCTAGCCGGAGTGCTTCAAGGTGGAGCACTCGGCTGGAAACATCAAACTGAAGAGGCTAAAAAGTTCTTTCCTATATTGCATGGTGGCGAGCAAGGGCTAACTGAATTCATCGCAAAGCAGGCCGAATCCAAAATGGCCTGGGAAGGATTGCAGTACACGTTAGGCGTCAAACTGATGCCAGTCCTAACAAGGGTGTATGAATGGTTTGCCAAGTTCCTGCAAGAAATTGAGCACGGCCATGGCATATGGGGGATGCTAGGTCAGGACATCGCCAAAGTCGTCAATGCGCTCAAATCTGTCTTCAAGTGGTTTGAAGAGAACAAAACCGCTGCCAAAGCATTGGAGTACATACTGGGGATACTTGCAACAGCGTGGGCTGTTAGCAAGGTTATAGAGTTCTACAACGCTCTAAAGAAACTGTTCTTCGTAGAGCAGCTTGCGAATGCGTTCAAAGGGCTAGCTGCGGCTGAGGGTGAGGCAGGTGCGGCAGCAGTTACAACTGAGGCTGAGGCCGCTCCTTTACTTGCCACGCTAGCTCCGTTGGCTGTGATTGCAGGTGGTGCAGCTATTGCTACTCAGATACCTATACCAAAGGCACTTGGCGGTGAAGGGCACAGCTTAGTTACAGAAGCGTCTCACTTATTGCCGTTTGGGACCACACAGAGTGCCGGTATTAGCGGCCGTCGTGAACTAGCCAACATACGCCGTGCCGAAGCACATAAACACGCACTTTCACATTCACAATGGGCTGCACAGGAAAGATGGGACCGCGAACATACAGTAGGGAGTGGCACCGAAAAAGTAGACGTGCACATTGATGGTCAGAAAGTCGCTGAGGCATTGATGAAAAACGAACGTGCGACTCGCAGAATCTCTGAAGGTATATCGCACTACACGCAGAAGCGGCAGGCACGACTATGACCTCCACCAAGCCAAATCGCGCTAAGGAACTCACCGAAATTGCACGCGCAAAGAAAGGCGGCGGCGGCGGCGGTGGTGGTATTGAAACGATCCATCGTTCGATCAAAAAGAAGTCTACGCCTACAGCTAAGCCACTACCGCTGCCACCGCGTGTTGGTATCAAGTCGCAGTACATCGCGTTCTTTGGCTCCTTGACTAATGGCAAGGAATTCGAAACGCAGTTTGTACAAGTTCTAGCCGGCGAAGGTGCACCTACTATCACGGGTGGGTGGCCGGAATGGATTCAGGTACCGCGTCCTCAGCGTGTGGCTATGACTGTTCTTCAGGGCTATCCGCCGATCCAGCTCAGCATCCCAATCCAGTTTGAGGCTGTAGCGAATAGCTCGAATCCGATGCACGTAGAGGAAGAAATCCGTAAGCTGGAATGGATGGCGGGACGCTCAGCCGGCGGTGGTGCACCAGGACACGAACGCGGTGAAGGCCAGAGCCTGTTTGCCGGTAAGCCTGGACAAGATGCATTGGGCGATTCACCTTTGGTCAACATCTATACGAGCAATAACGAAATTGAAATCCCGCTGGTTCCTATCCAGTTCCAGGGTATCCAGTACGTTCTTACAAGTATCGACTTCGATCCGAACCCGCTACGCGAGGAAGGCGGTCATCGGCTGCGTCAGTTAGCAACTGTAACGGCGCTTGAATTCGTAGCGGCACCAGGTACTGACTTCAATGCTCCATCGACTCGTTTCAACCAGCGTAACGCACTAGCACATAAGGGTGAATGGCTAAAGACCACCACCGCCATCAACACGGTCAACAAGATCGCATTGCGTTACACGGGAACGACGCGCACAGTCAATGAAATCCTAGAAGCCAACAAAAGCAACAAGGTGATAGGGCACAACCCCGACAAGAAGCTGCCGATTGGTACCAGAGTCTTCCTTCCTTTCAGTGCTCGGTTGAATCTCAATGTCTAAGGTTTCCTCAGCAGTAAGCATTACTCACTTCCTTGCCAAGGGCATCTCAGAAACCAAAGTAGACGGCAAGAGTGTCACTTCTAGTATCAAGCCTGTAGAACTGGCCGAATCCATTTCCGAGATCGAAATTCAGACAGAGATCAAAGGTGCGAATTTCATAAAAGTCCACATCTCTGATCCCTACTGGACGGTAGCCGCCAGCGGATTATGTACACCCAACAGTGAAGGTCTATTACCTCAGGTCGCAGTTGAATTCCCAGAAGAAACTGGATGGACTTGGGTTCTGACTGCCGCTGAACTAACGAATGAGCTGAACCTACCCAACCTAGTATTGACGTTTGAGGATCGTATTGCATGGACGCTGCGCCAGATTTGGGGACCAAAGCGGGCTAAGCCTGGAACGCTTGTACGCGCCAAATTCATAGCTGGGCTGGTCGAGGAAGTTACTTTGCATGGCTATGAAGAAATCCGTCTTCACATACCCATCTTGCACGAAGCGGCAAAGCTGTATCACGAAAACCAAGTGCTACAGCGAGAATTGGCGATCATTAGCAACACTGCCGCTAGAACAAAGAAGTCCGAAGAAGCTGCGAAGCGCCGTTACAACAAGTCATCAGGAATCTCGCCGGCAGCGCCAAACCTCCAAGTCAAGGGTGCACCAGCAACAGAACAACAGAAGGCTGTTGCTAACGAACTGCTTGAGGTATGCGTTGAACTAAAAGCGAAACCCATCGTGTCTGAAGCCATCTTATGCGCTGCTACAGGTGAGTCTGATATGGGTAAAGTTGCCGGCACAGAAAACTCGTTGGGATTCTGGGGTATTTTACAAGGAAGCGGTCCAGGTGCACCTGCAAAGAGCAACCATCCAAATTACTGGCCAAAGGGACCACAAGAAACCAAGGCCATGGCTGAGGCGTTCATCAAGGGTGGTAAGGGTTTTGTTTCGGCTGAAAAACTCGCTGAAGAAGGTAAGAGTGTCGGCGAAATTGCTACTTTGGCAGAGGGATCTGGTGAACAGGCATCCTTCTATGGTCAATACCAAAGTGAAGCAAAGGCGTTCATATCCGCATTTGGTGAAGGCAAGATTGCCGGTGCAACAGGTGGCGGTGCGCAAGCTAATAGCCAAACAGGGGAAATTACACGCGGTACCACTGAAGCGCCAAGTGAAACATCCTTTGATTGCATACAACGTTTAGCCGGCAAGGTGAATTGGGCTGCATTCAACGGCAACGAAACCTTCTATTACATGAGTGGTCCTGAACTCGCTGAACAAGAACCGCAAGCTTACCTAGAAGCTGCCCCTGGTGATAACAAGGTGTATTTCACTAACGGTGCTGGTGGTGTACGCGCAACTGAAACTGGACTTATCCAGGTACCGCTAGTTGCTACATGGGACAACTCAACACTTGAATACGAGACAGATCATAAGGTTCACGGACGCGTCCAACGACGTTCCCGTATTACCAAACCGCAGTCTCCAGCTGAGATTCGGCTAAACCTTGTATGTAATCCAACCGAGTTCCAAGCAGGTATGGTGTTTTACTTTGTGAACTCAGGTCCGCTAAATGGTCGCTGGATCATCACAGACGCTACACGCAACTACATCAAAGACAAGTACACCCAGTTTATTCTCCAGCCACCAACTGCGCCGATCGCCGAAAACGCTGCTGGCAAGCCGAATCCGACACCAACGGTACAGCCGACCACTGCCGAAGGTTACGTCAACCCGCTCAAAGAAACGAAATCGCTTACCCCTGAGCGTATCGATCAAGGTGTGGATTACAGCATGCAAGTTGGTTCGCCTCTCTTGGCGATTGGTAACCAAGAAGTAGCAGGCATCATCAAAAACTGGTACAACGAACAACCGCTTATCTTCTACAAGTTGCTAGAAGGTAGACAGCGTAACCATTACTACTACATCTCAGAGCAAATCAATGTAGGTGGCAAGGAAAAGGAAGCCATTACAGTAACAGTGGGACAGAAATTCAAAGCCGGCCAGCGGATCGCTACGTATGCACGCGAAGGGACTGGGATTGAGACGGGATGGTGTACAAGTACAGGCGAGACGCTAGCAATGGCTAATGGCGGTTACATTGAGGGATACAGTACCGCTGCTGGAGAATCCTTTTCACGTTTCCTTGAAGCGCTTGGTGCTTCCGGTGGAGTCAGACAGGAACGCTCTATGGGCTCAGTCCCACCAGGGTATCCGTAATGCCGAACCCAGCACTTGTCCTAGGGAACAACACTGAACCCGTAGGGCAGACGCAAGTAGTACGTGGCTATGTGTCCTCAGTGCAGCCGGCTGTAAAAACGCACAAAGAACAAGTTTACGTCATTGTCCCAGAACACTCTACAACCGTGCCGATTGGACCTTGTAACTTTGTCAACGCGCAAGGTTCTACTTTACCGGCACAAGATGCCGAATGTGTTGTGGTCTTTGATGAAAAGGAAGTACCGACAGTTGTTTGGTTTGCAGGCGAATTTGAAGGTGGTGGTGGCGGCCTCACTGAAGCGGAAGTCCTCGCGCTGATAGCCGCCCATGCGATCGCACTGAGCGAAAAGGGCGGGGCCTCTGGCGTACCATCCTCGGAACACGCGCTGGCGATCACAGGGACGCCGACCTCGGGGCAGGTGCTCACGGCCACCTCGGGAACCGCCGCGCACTGGGCTGCTGCCGCAGGCGGTATATCCGAAGCCGAAGTCAAGGCCCTGATCGCAGCCGAAGCGTTGCTCAAGGCCGGCGTCTCAGGTGGCCAGACGGTCCACGGCGGCACCGCCGAAGCCGACAAGCTCACCCTGGCAGCCAACACCGCCGCGGGCGAAAAACCCGTGGTCATCTCGCGGGACACGCTCACCTGCTGGAACCTCAAGGCCGAAAACCTCACCGAGGTCAACTTCCTGCGCGGTATCAGCGGCGAAGCGATCCCCGAAGTCAAGATCGGACTGCTCGAAATCACGGAAGCGTTGGAGGCGCCGTTCCTGCTGGTGAACGGGGGTGTTGCCTACCTGCAATCCAATGTGGCTGAACTCACGGAAACGGCCAACAACTGGGAACTCAGCGGGCACCAGGCGGTCTTCTATCGCATCAAGTCCAATGCCAGCCACGAAGTCACCGGCATCCAGTATCCGGGCGTCCAGGAATCGGGCCAGTCGCTCATACTCACCAACATCGGCACGCACCCGTTCGTCTTCAAGAACAATAACGCCGGCTCCGAATCGGAAAACCGCTTCAAGTTCTCGACCGAAGCGGACATCACGCTGGAACCGAACCACACGCTGACGCTGATTTACGACACCGGGGCCGTGCGTTGGCGCGACATCGCACTGAGGTGAGCCATGCCAGGAGCATTCACAGCCGTCAAGTTCAAGGAATCCAAGGCACCGGAAGCGATCAAGCTCCTGGCCGCCTCAGCGGGGCTCACCGGCGCCGAACTGGAAGGCCCGGAAGCCGAAGCCGTCGCCAAGCAGCAGGCCAAGCGCGCCGTGGCCCGGGTGATGGAACGTGGCGCGCGGCTGCTCGAGGGCGAACCGAAGGTGCCGGAAAGCGAATGACGACCAAGCATAAGCCAGCATCGCCTAAGCTTACAATTGAAGTTACGCCGCCAATGCTTACTATGCTTGTCCGACTTGTTATGAATACTACAAGCCTTACAGCAGAGGAGCATCGGCTAGTGGCTGACTTTCAAGAAGAGGCAGTTGGCATCCTACAAGCGATGGCTGACCAATGACTCTCATCCCGCATTTCGCTGCGCCCTTTGCCTTTAGTGCGAAGGGCGTAGTGAATGTTACCGAACAAGATAGTCAGCAGGAAATCTCAGACTGCATCTTCAATGTTGCTAGTTGCTTTGAAAACTTCCGCGAAGACTTGCCCGAATTTGGCATACCGGATCTAACATTCGAACAGATCCCACTGAATCTCGAAGCACTACAAGCGGCACTAAACCGCTGGGAACCGCGAGCGGAACTTACGCTTGAAGAAACAGAAGAACTTATGAATCCAGCAGCGCGTGCTGTATCGATCGAAGTGTTCTAGAGAAGCTCTGCACGTTGGCGTATATCGAGTATGTGGTGCTGCCGTTCCAGCTTGCCGTCCTCAAAAAGCTTTAGCAGATAGTTGATGCCATCTGCTCCCTCCGCCAACGTTGCCAAAACACCCCTCCGGATAGTCAGCTTTAGCCGTCCGGCTTTGCTTGTCTTATCGGAACCTAGTGGTTCCTTATAGACAGGGTGCCACTCGCCTTCGCGCTTTTGTGCGCTGCACTTGAACGCAAACCTCTGGGTGTCGCGGTTGAGCTTTTGCAGTAGACCACCACCCATACCGAAAACCAAGTTCTCAGCAGCCCAACCAGCCTCTGCGGTAACGTCGAGGATCTGTTGGATATCGGCTGGTGTTAGACCATCGCCCCATAGGACGCGGACGTGGGGATCGAGTACGGTTCGCTTGCCGTTTGAGGTGCCACCAAACGCATCGCCTAGTGTCTGAAGAATCCAGGTTACCAGCTCGCCTGGTGTTTTGTGTGCATCAGTGACTGAGTCAGGTCGTATAACAACAGGACCACCCTCGCGCTGCATGATCTCTTTCTTACGCGCACAGATGTTGTATACGCAGTCATAGACGTTGTAGCTATCTACTACGATGGATAGCGGTCCTGAAGGGTACTGTTCGAGGATGTGACTAATCATGTCATCCTCTCCCTCAGGGCCAAGCGCAGTCATTACTGAGTGCTCGGTCGCTGGTACGCTAGATCCAAGCTCTTCGTGGTAGCTGTCGCGCAACAGCTGGATAGCTGGCAACGTGTCTGTACCTAGGAAATTCACAAGGTGTGCCGCTCCACCTATAGCTGCTGCATCATGCGTTGTAGCGCCTCGATAGCCAAAGTCATGGAGCATAAAAGGCAAACCATTGAGCGAGCTTCCTGTATCCTCTAGTGCCTTTTTCAGCATTATCTTCACCTCTCGGCTAAGGGTTGCCACCGTGCATGGGTACCACAAATGTGTTAGGTAGCTCTCGATGGCATTTGTTAGCCAGTAGCACTCGGGATCAGTGTTCTCGACCGTCATCAAGACATTGCCAGTCGGGATAGCCATTCCCTCAGGGACAGCTCTTATGAGCAAAGGAAGTTTGCCATCATGCCAGTTGATGATGTGTTCCCACCCCTCAGTGTTAATCATGTCATCCGACCCGAAGTGCTTGCTTGCAAGCTGTTGCGCCTCTTGCAGGTGCTCGTCGGTTACTACCTCACCCGTGAGACCGCGTAGCAGGTGCTGTAAGCCGAAGAAAACGGTGTAGGGGTACCTTGCCCCTACTCGACTCTCGAAGTAGCTGTAAACGTGTTCAGTGCCCTCTGGATATTGTTTCCAGTGCGTGAGCTTGTATGAATCGGTTGCAAGTATGAGGTTCATCTCTTTACCTTTCGTATCTCTAAACCGCTGGTGTCGAGTTCAAGTTCTTCCACAACATGTAGTAATGCTCTGGACAATAGAGGTCGATGGTTTGGCATGACCTTGAGTTCAAGGTCTATGTCCAGTATGGATTCGTCTCCACGCCAGATATCGAACCAACCTACTTCCTCAATGTCGTCGTCTGGCCGAGGTGTACCGCTTTGGTGCTTAGCAGCGAACAGTAAAGTCTTGACCTTGTCTTGCTCGTTGCGATAGCGCCAGTCATCAACTTTGAAGGAACCGAGATACATTGGGTCCGTGATTTCTATGTGTGTCTCCTCATGCACCTCGCGCCGAGCATCCTGCTCAAATGTCTCTGAGGATGGATCAGCGAACCCACCGATCAAGCGCCATAGCTTCTCGTCTGCCTTACGGCACAGAAGAATACGCTCGTAATCCTCACTGAAAACAGCTATATCTACTGTTGTAAACGAGGTAGGAAAGCGACTCTGCGAAGCCCACACAACACCAGCGCGCCAATCTGGCGAGTTCTTAGTTCGCCGGCGTCCCACCTCCTTTCGAAGCTGGCTGCCAGATACTCGGATATAGTGCTCAGGCTCAAGTACCTCAGTAGGGTATGCCCCTCTGTAATGCTCTATGAATGAGTCCCGACCACCATATAGGATTGGACTCTGGGCAGGCGTGGTAACCTTGGCTATCTCAGCATCGAGCTTACGGCTCCAAAGCTGATCGTTGTTGACGTCCTGTATATAGAGAACATTGAGGTCTGGATAGGCAGCTAAAAGCATCTGCTTTCGCGCTTCAAAATCCAGCGGATTCTCAGCTGTTACTGGCAAAGGTGACAACCCAAGAAAGACAATCACCTTGTGGTGTTTGGCACAGACGCTCTCAATCAAATGTCTGTGCATCCCATGCAAGTCGTGGACTTGAAAACGTCCCACGATGACGCCTACGTCGTGTTCCATAAGTTCCTCCGCGATTATCAGTAAACAACGCTTTGGTACGGAAACGGTAGTATAGCGATTATCGATGGGCTATAGCGATCCGCAACGGCAGCGCGAGTATCAGCGAGAGTGGGTGGCTAAACGTCGCGCGGAATATTTTGCTGACAAGTCGTGCGTTGTCTGCGGTAATACCAATGACCTTCAGCTTCACCACCTCGATCCAGCGCAAAAGATCAGTCACAACATTTGGGGTTGGCGACGTGAGCGCATGGAAGCCGAGATAGCCAAGTGTGAGGTTCGCTGTTCCGCTTGTCATCGCAAACACCACTATGTATTATGGCGTAAGCACGGCATCGGCACTTATATGAAGAAGGGTTGTCGCTGCTTTATCTGTTATAGAGCAAAGGCAGCAGCGACACGACGTGAAACTCGATACGGAGGCGGCGCGAGTTGAACGCGCAGACCGCCGCTAAGGACGGCCACGAGGTTTAGCAAACCCGCTGGCGCACCACATGCCCAGCACCTCCAAGCTTTCAAAACCCCACCTTCTTTTTCTTAGTAGAAGGCTTGGGTGGTGCTTGTAGTATACGACCTAAGGCGCTCTCAAACACCATGAAGTCTCTGTCTTCCTCACTGAGGAGCGGAGTGGGCTGATGACCACCCTTGCGCCTTGGGCGAAGTATTTCATTGAGTCTGTTAGGCGAGAGCCCCGCCTCCTTTGCAATCTCCTCAGGATCGACACCAGCATCACGAGCCTCAATGCACCTTTCCGACAAGTCCTTGAGTGCTTCCATCTGCGCTCGCACAGCTTGAGCCCGTTTCCATGCTGCGCTACGGACTGCCTCAAGAGTGTCCTTGGTCATACTGGCAACCTGGGATTCGAACCCAGAACCGTTCGGTTAACAGCCGAGCGCTCTGCCATTGAGCTAGTTGCCATTTTGTTCTAATTTTTGGTCGGTTCACCGCGCCGACGCTTCAGGATAGCGCCTAGCAGTGATTCCGAATGATCCCATTTACCAAACAGATACTTCCAAATCATTGACCACTCCTTTGTAGTGTCTAGAACGGGTGGCGAGGATCGAACTCGCTCTTAGAGCTTGGAAAGCTCTCGTGCTGCCAAGTACACCTCACCCGCGAAGAAATTGCCGTCGCCTAGAGCTGCCGCTTCAGCTCTAATTGACGGACTTGCCCTATTGGTTTATAGAAGGGCTATACATGCCTATTTCGGCCTCACGCGAGCGGTGCGGCATATTAGCTGTAGCTGCTTTTCGCGTTAGCGGAAAGCGGAGGAGTCGAACCCCTGCCTCGTCTTAGGAGACAACTGGTTTTCAAGACCAGCGCCGAGACCGACCTCGGCCGCACTTTCCATATGTGCGGATTACCCCAACCCTTCGGCTTTCCGCAAGCTCGGTCACCTACCGAGTTCCCTCAGATAAGAGATGAAATGTCACTCCCCGCATAACGCAACACTTCATTCCGCGCGGGTTAGCGGACCCTACCCTTATCCTAAGTGCACGGTGGGATTTGAACCCACGGCCTTCACGTTGGCAACGTGACGCTCTACCAGCTGAGCTACGCACACATAAGCGTTGCCTACACGACAAGCCTCTCAGGTACATCCGGTTTGCTTGTCCCGTTTTGTCCTTCAGGAACTAACCCATCCGTAAGCGCCTATCTGTACTTAGCGCAACCTCGGCAACGCAATAACGACTATAGCGTATCTAGCCGGCTCGTGCAAGCAGCGTGGATGCTGACAACTTAGTAGCTGGTGCTTCTTTGGACTTAGACATAGACATCAACGATACAGTAGACCGTCCTTCTTGGGGTGGACTGAATTCAGCAAAGTCATAAGCAAGCTCGGGCTTTGCTAAGTCCTTGCCTAGAAAGGGCGCACCACAACCTGGCAGCGGTCTAGCTTTGCTTGATCGGCAACAATCTCGTCCGGAATCGCACGAGCTGCGATCATTTGCGCCTTACCCTCATCGCGTGCCAAGATGCGTGTTACATCGACGACAAGCTTGGCCTCTTCAGTGACTTCACCATCCTTGTCTGTTTTCTCGTCAAGAATAACGGCGTACTCGAAAATCTCCATCGTGTTCCTTTCTTGCAGACAAATCCCCTAGCCCGCCCTCACGGCTCTCTATTGAAGTGATGCTGGTAATAACGATTCACCGTTACGATGCTCAATTGAGCTGTACACCTGCCGTACGATGAGGTGTTTCAACAGGTTTCTAGGTGTCGTAGATTGGGCCGACCAAGGCCAAGGAAAAGGTGCATCCGTCCTTCGCTAGATAACCGCTACCGACTGTCTGCTTAGATTAGGTCTGTAGCCCAGTTGACTACCTGGATTTCATTGTCCAACTTCCGCAACTTTGCAGAAGTCTTATCAGCTTTTTCATGCAGTGCCTTTACATCCACATGCCGTGTGAGCTTTAGCTCAGACCGCATATAGCGGAAAGCACTAGTGTCACCTTGAGCAGCATCAGCCGCTTGCTTATAGGTGGCGATCAAGCCAGCCAAACGGTCACGTTCGGCGAGCGCATCTGTGAGTGTCCCCTTCTTGAACTTCGTAGAAGCGTTTGTATGGTTGATACGACCGATTAGGACCGCTAGGGCCTCATGAACCGTCTCTGCTTCTGAGATGAGCGTAGACGCGTTCTCAGGAGGTGTTGTATCCTCTTGTGCCGCTGCACTCATACTGATGCGGCTACGTAGTTCGCTAATGCGCTTTTGTAAGCGTGCGCGCTCTGAAAGCGCCTCTCCTAGTTTCATTCTCTCACCTTGGTTTACTTGGTTACCGGATTGCCGACCGAGGATTCGAACCTCAACCTCAGGGGCCAAAACCCTGCGTCACTGCCTTTAGACTAGTCGGCACTGGCGACCGAGGGCTCGAACCTCGAATACTGCGTCCAGAGCGCAGCGTCTTTCCTATTTAGACTAGTCGCCATACCCGCCGAGGGATTCGAACCCCCACTTTCCTGTTCTTGAAACAGTTGCCTCTACCGATTGGGCTACACGGGCTTGTACATACCGCTGGTAGGATTCGAACCTACACTGACCGGAGCTTAAATCCGGTGCCTCTGCCAGGTTGGGCTACAGCGGCTCAATTACTACTGGTGGGTTGATGGGTCTGTAAATCGCATCCATGTGCGCAACATTATAGATGTTAGTCTCTCGTCCTTCGTACCTCAGTGTATATTGACCGTATCCCTCGTGAATATGACCACAGACAACGGTACGTACACGTTGGGTTGCAACATTCTCTCGAAGCTCCTTTGAGCCACAATACTCGTAGCCTGTAATTCGATTGCCTACTAGATCTCCTCTGCCAGCTAATGGGCCGTGCGACAGTAGGATGTCTGTGTTCCGTGGGATGTTAGCGAAAGCTAGTCTAGCCTCGTCACCTTCCTTCTGAAACGCCCACCCAGGCAAATTAGGTGTCCAAGGTGTTCCATAGATGGTGAGGCCGTCTACCTCAGTGCCTGAATCCTCAAGGTAAGTTAGCTTTGGGATCTCCTCGACAGCTGCTTTACCTTCTTCGGTCTCAAGCCAGAAGTCATGGTTCCCAGCAACGAGGATCACACGCTCTGTAGGTAATGCGGCAATCCACTCAGCAAACGTTTCCTTCGCCCACTGCGTTTGGTCTGCCGGATGATGGCTACCATTGACTGGTGGTAAGTCTCCACCGATAAGAAGCAAGTCACAAGGCTCAATCTCAGGTAGCGCACCATGGAGATCGGATGTAGCAATGATGTGCATTACTCTCTTGGCTTCCACCAATCGGAAAACTCTGAGGAGCTGAGTCGATGCATTGCATGAGACGTCACAAACCCCTGCAATACATGGACCGCTTGAGTTAGCTCACTACGATTGTACTGTAGTGGTCCGCGCTCGTCCATCTCAATGATTGCTTTAGCAGCATCCTCAATGGCTAGCATTGCGCGCAACTCATTCTCGTCAAGGATACTTTTCATGCTGGTCTGTTGTGGAAGGTTTCTGGATCAGGGTCGAAGCCTAGGCATGGGCACTCGGTTTCGTTCTCGTCATCCAGCACATCGATGCAAGGTCCTGGCATTACACCGCCACCCTGTGTGGAGTAGTGCATCATGACCACACTTACAGGTGCTATAGATTGTGGCTTCTAACTTGTTCATAGTACCGCCCGAGGGACTCGAACCCTCAATGCCTATCACGGCAAACTGGTTCCTAAGACCAGCGTGTTTACCAATTTCACCAGAGCGGCCTGTGTCTAGCTGGCTAGAAGTGCCGAGGGAGGAATCGAACCTACCTTGTCGGAGACCACCGGGTTACAGCCGGCTACCTGGCCATCAGGCGTCCTCGGCATTGAGCGGGTGGGCCGAGAATCGAACTCGGGATTACTGGTTTTGGAGACCAGTCGCGGACACCAACGCCGCACTCACCCCTAAGAGTAAGTGTTGGAGTCGCTGGTATCGCCATCGGAAAGTCCGGGTGGATGGAATCGAACCATCTCTGCCTGCTCCCAAAGCAGGTGTGCGAGCCACTACACCACACCCAGTGGATGTGGGTCGCGGTCGATCTGGGTTTCGGTTCGTGTCCATTGCAGTAATTGTAGCAAACGCGCCGTGGGGTCATACCGACCGGCCACAGCCCACAGCCTTACCGTCGAGTCGGCGTTTGCACGCGAGGGCCCAACTTGTTGCGCCCGGTGTCTTGCCAGTGACACGACCTCTCTACCCCGCAGGGAACTGAGCGCTCTCAACACCCAAAGTGCGGATGACACAATGGGTAGAACATCTGAGCTACGGGCGCAAAGCGCACTATAGCGCATCGGCGCAACGGTGGCAAATAACGCGGTTTTGCAGGGAGATTACTTATGGCTGAATTCATAAACGTAAACGTCGAAACTGAACCGATCCAGCTTGCCGATAATGCGCTAGATAGGTTGGCGGAAGAACTCGAAGCCAAGGGAATCATTGGATGGGAACCTAATGAAGCCAACCTAGAAGTCATCCTCATCAATATCTTGGCGATGATGGCTAATAACGCTGCGCTAGTCGCAGCAGTTGTACCAGAAGCTGTCTTCCGCCAATATGGCACTCAGCTTTTCAAACTCCTGTTCAACGAAGGTGCCTACGCCAGCGCTAGCACCAAATGGAAACTCCTAGAAGAAGGCGGCAAATACCCAGCACGGGAAATTGAAGCTGGGTTAACTATCGAAGGCTCAGGCAAGGCGTTCTATGTAGAAAAAGCGGTTGAAGTCAAAGAAGGTGAACATGAAGCGACGGTACAGGTCATCGCTGCCGAACGCGGTGAAGAATATAACGGCATCACAGGAGTGCTATCGCCTGTAAACAACATCAACTTCGTATCGGAAATCACGATTACCGCCGAAACAACAGGCGGCGCAGATCAGGAAAACGATACCGAATACATGAAACGTCTAGCTACACAGCTAGAACTACAAGCACCACGTCCCATTACAGCAGCCAATTTTGCAACGTTTGCTTTGGATGCTCCTAGCACTGTGCTACCTACTGGTGTTGTTATCGGTAGAGCGACAGCGATAGACGGCTATAACCCAGAAGTCCATACCTTCGAAGCCAAAGTAGTCAGCACTGAAACGACAATGGCTGAAGTGACTAGCTTTACCGGCATCACCGCTGAAGCAAGCTCGCCGCAGAAACACCCTGGCACGCGTCTCAAAGGTCCTGGTATCGCTGAAGGTACAACCGTGGTCTCAGTCAACGAAGGTGCCAAAACCTTGGTGATGAGTAAAGCGGCGATCTCAAGTCCTGGGAAAAAAGAAAAATACGAAGCGATCGGCTCCTACGAAAACCAGCGTACTGTAACCGTATTCGTGACAACTAGACAAGGTAAAGAAGTGTCTAAAGCTGGCCGTGAAGCGGTACAGAAATATCTTGAATCGTATCGTGAGATCAACTTCAAAGTCTTCGTTGAACCACCCAACTACAACGAAGTGCGCGTGACTGCCGTTGTACATGTTCTCTCAGGGTTCAATGAAGCGACCACTCTGTCTAACGTCAAAACTGCCATCGAAAATCTCCTCTCGCCTGAAACATGGGGTAACCCGACCAACCGCAATGAAGATGAAAGTTCGGGGTGGATCAACGCCACTGAAGGCTTCAACGTTGTGCGTTACAACCAGATCATTGGAGCGATCGAGGCGGTACAGGGAGTTGCCTACGTGCTAGCAGGCAGCTCTGGACTTGCTATAGGACTGGAAGAAGCACCTGGCAGTAAAACGGCCGATCTAACGCTGTTTGGACCAGCGCCACTGCCGGAAACCAAACCAAGCAATATCAAAGTAACAGCGGGCTAATGACTTTTGAACTGCCACGGGTAGAAACACCAGCCGGCACACCCGTACTTGATAACTTCAATCGGGAAGAAAAACCGCTAAGCGATGGCGGAAAGTGGACAGTGCTTCCAAATGCTGGCAATACCGGGGAAACACGTATTTCGCCGGCTCATTGGGAAGCCAAAAGCATTGAAGTCGAAAGTGCGGCATATTGGAACGTCTCCACTTTCAGACAGCCGGCTTGTTGCATTGAATTTATAGCCCTTCCTCGACATCTCCTTGGTCAGGAAACGTTCTTTGGGCTCTGGTGTTGTTTGGTCGGTACAGCAACGACAGGGTATAGAGCGACGATTATTCCCGAACAGAACCACGATGAAAGTATATCTGAAGGTTTATTCAAACTCGATATCGAAAAGTGGGAAGCAGCGTTTCCAACTGTTCTAGCTACTCGTAATCAAGTTACATTTGCGAAGACTGACCTCATGGGGTTCAAAGTAAGCGGTGGAATCCTCACAGTTTGGCGACGCCACGCTGGTGAATGGTCTGAACTGTTATCAGTGCGAGATAACACGTTCTCCTCAGGATACGTAGGTATGGGCACAATTGTGACTGGTGCATCGGACTTTGGTCACTATGGTCCATTCCAGGGTGGTCCTAGTGCTGGTCCGTTCACACAGCGTCTCGTACAGCGCATGCAACCGTGGCTTACAACCGATTTTGAACGGTACCTAGTGTCGATCGCTCAGATGTACGAACCATGGCTAGAACTTGCCGAGGAACGTCACTCTGATGGAGAACCCTTCTTTGTCCCAGCATGGGGTTCACTATTCAACCCTGAAACCTGTCCGTTTGAAGCTCTGGGATACCTTGCACAGTACGTGGGTGTAAAAATCCCTTCCGGTGCAAGTGAAGCTGAAGCCAGAGAACTCGTCAAAATCCACGCTGGTTTCGAACGTGGCACAACGAAGTCAATTGAAGAAGCGATCTATGCTGGGACAACGCTCACGCGTACAGGACAGACGCTTGTTGAACGAAGCGTCCTAATCGAACGTCGTGGCCCCGAAGGAACCAAAGAAGCGTATCGGTTTGGCATATCTGTACCAAGTGCAGATATCCCGAGCGAAAGCGCGCTAATCGCCAAAGTAATGGCAGTGACACCAGCCGGCATTTGGCCTTGGCTAAACACCGGCGAAAAATACACCTTTGCTGAAGCTATCCATGCCTTCGAAGAAGATGTATTCAGCTTCTCGGAAACCCGTTTCAAACAGCCCTAAGGACACCAATGGCCTTCAAAGAAACTACACGTTACAAACTGGACTACGCCGAAGGTCCAACGCTCGTATCTGAATACCCAACCGTAGACAGTAACAAATCTAAATTACTGGATGAAGTAGTCAACGAACTGCAAGACATCATCCAAGCTGGTGTAGTCAGTTCGGCTGATTGGTCTTTCACTGCCAAAGTAATCGAAGTTACAGGCGAACTTGAATCCGAAGGCGAAGTGGCCGCATCTCTCGCATGGCTGCCAGATCCTACTGAAAACAAAAAACTGATGCGGTCCAAATCATCCAAAGCTGCGATCTCAGCCAAAAAACCAGCGGAACTTCCTGCTGAAACCAAATACATGCCGATTGCGTTTGAACTTACAGCTAGCACCTGGAACGCTGCACCAACGGTCTCACTTCACTCAGGGACTGAACGTGCCACGCTAAAAGAAGCTGAAGAAAAACCACCGTCTGCAACAGCAGGTAAGTCTCAGATACGTCTAGTCGTGCTGAAAAACACTGGCGGTAAATACAAAATCGAACACCAAGAAGATGCACGCTCGTTCATTACCGCCGCGCCACCAGCTCCTACGATCCTACGTGAAGAAGGCGTGATAGCGATAAAGAACGGTGAATCCATTCAGGTGCAGAAGAATGGTGCCACCGTTTCACTACCTGCCTCTACTGCTAACGGCTCTGTATTGATCTGGTGCTGGGCAGAAGGTACAGGTAGCTGCAAAGTCAAAACGACTGGTGGAGCCAAAATCTACGGTGACTTTGTCTCCGCTGTTGAAGAAGTCGCTCTAGAGACCGGCCAACACTTGCTCCTGCATAACAACGGCGTCAACTGGATTATCGTTGCTGGTGAAGCAAAGCGCGAACAGACCTACACCGAAAAAACATTCACCAAAGCAGAAGCAGAAGCGGGCGTCGAACCGAGTGCAAGCCGCTCGGCGTGGGTTATAGCCGGGCCATCATCAGCGGGTGAATTCGGGGCCGGCAACGGACCCCGAGTGGAAGGAAAACTCCTACCGAACAGCTCGGTAGTGAAGTCGATCGGTTTCTACGTGCCACCGGGGCAGAAGTGGACCGCGAAAGTTGAAACAACAACCTCCACGCTGCTCCTCTAAGTGTGCCCAAAGGGTGACCTAAGGGGTTACGGCTATATGGAATGCTTGAACGGCTTAGAATCGCCAAGCCGCATACGCAAGGCTACATACAAGGAACGTCACAGCAAACGCTACAAAGCTGCCGGTTATGACCCATGCCGTTACACTAGCTACAGCAATGAAATAACGGACAGGACGCGTTCTAGCAGCTACACGACGTTTTGCGTTTCGCCGCGCCCACCGATACTCCTTGCGTGTTGCGTAATTCTCTCGGTTTAGTTGAGTGCTCATGCAACGTAGGATAGCAGTGGACCGACGCTAGTGCAAACGCCGCTGGTCACTCATCAGTCTCTCCGTGGTCTCTGGGGGTGTGGGCTGCTGAGAGCCAGTTCTCGAACGCTGGTCGTAGCTCGGCGGGTAGCTCGCTCTCGCGGCCCTCGTATGGCCATTCGCCGTTGTAGCCCTCACCGCTGTGCGCGAAGCCAGCCACGTAGGCCGCCAGCAGCTCCTCATCTGTCGGCTCACCGGACCGGACGGGCTCGGCCAACTTGTCGAAGGCGTCGGCTATGGCCGCCTCGAACCGATAGGTGCTGCTGATTGGGCCCCAGCCTGTCAGCTCCGCAATGAGCTCGTCGTGCGTGTGCATCCGGTCCCAGAACCAGCACATCCGGGCGTGTGGCGTGCCAGCACCGATCGGGCCGGTCTCCTCGTGGTCTGTGACACCAGGGATACCGCCCTCCACATCGCCGGGCCAATAGGTCGGGCTGCCCCGGACGGGCTCGTAGGAGCAGGTCCTCTCGTCGCTGGTGTGGACCTTTACGTGAGAGCCGCAGGTGGGGCAGGTGTCAGCCATTCGACTCCTCCGAGGTAGGGGTGGTTGGGTTCTGGGCTGCGAGTGCTGCGCGGGCCACGGTTCCGGCGGGGGAATTGGCACAGTCCTCGTTGGTAGCGATGAACCCCAGGGCCGCTTTGTAGCGCCCTCCGACCAGCGACTCGCGGTCCCGCTGTTCCCGATAACTCTGCTCGCGTGCAAGTGCCCCGTCCCGCTCCTCCCTCAGAGCCCTTGCGTCCTCTTCTGCCGCCTCTGCTCGCCGGTTTTTCTTTTCCGCCAGCTCGCGCAACGACTCCCGCGCTCGGCGGTGCATGGCGATCTCCTCTTCTGCATGGGAAAGGGCGGACTCGGCTTGCTCGGCTCCGACTTCCTCGATGTAGTCGCAGGCATCGACCCATCCGGCGTTGTAGGCCACGCGCTCAATGACGCTCTGAGGGTGATGGCGCTCGCAGTGCTCCTGCATAGCGCTCGGATGGCGAGTCTCAGCCACGGGGTCTCCTGGGGATGGATGGTCAGGCATCGACCGGCTCCCGTGCGATTGAATCCCAGAAGCGCTTGGAGCCATCTACCTTGCACTCAAGGCCGCAGATCGTGCATTTGCCGTGGTAGTTCCACTCGACCTTGCCGCCCTCGGTCCACCACTCGTAATCCTCGCGGAAGGTCCGGTACTTGTTGTCTTCGGCGTCCGGGAGGTCCGGCAAGTCGGCGCGGCGCTGCTCAAACTCCTCGACGGGGATCTGGCCGTAAAGCGCGTCAACTTCGCGCTTTGCCTCTTCGGCGGTTTCCTTGGCCTGCTGCAAGCATCGCGGGCAGGCTGCCCAGTTATCGGCACTCATGGCCGCTCGCTCCTCTCACTAGATGGTGTGGTCCTGCCTGCTAGCAGCGCGTTCGTTTCGTCGATGATTTCCTGCGCCTCGTCGGACTCGGGCGGCGTTGTCGTGGCTTCCCAGAATCGTCGCGTTCGGGCCAGCACCCGCAGCGCCTCCTCCTTCTGGCGCTTCTCCTCGGTGTAGGCGGACTCGACCCGGGTCGGGAAGATGGCCAAGTCGATGTACTGGACACCCGCAGTTGCCCAGACGCCATGCAGCACCCAGGATTCGCGCCCGTGTGGTCCGAGCTTGGGCTTGTCGCTCCCTTCCGGTCCCTCGGCGACGAACCCCTCTCGGAGCAGTGCGTCGATGAGGGCTTGCGTCCCGCGTGCGGGCTCAGTCCAGGGCACGGCCACAATGTCGAAGTCCCGCGCCTCGCTGCCGTGTCGAGCGATGGCGTAGCCCGTCAGGTATCCGGCGTGACGCACACGCTCAATGATTCGGTCCAGTGCGGCCTCCCGTGGCTCAGTGTGATTGCTCATCCGAACGCTGCCTTGATCGCCAGGCATCGGGGGCCTCCCGCTGACGCTTGGCTGCCTCGTACTCGGGGCTGCCCTCGGGTGGCCACGGGCCGGGCGAGAAGTCTTCCCAGCGAGTCACGATGCGCCGCTGATTGGCCGGTCCGGGATAGGTGCGCTCCTCCACCGTCGCCCCGCACGCCTCTAAGAAGGCGTGAATGGCGGCTTCGGCCTCCTCAACATCTTCGGCATCCTCAAGCGGCGAGCGGCCGTAGCACTCCTCGTAGCTCATGGCACAGCGGCCACCGTCGTCCCACTTGTACTGCGGTTCGCGGTCGTACGTGGCGCGGATGTGTGCCTCCACAGCCTCAGGGTGGCAACCTCAGATCAGGGGTGGGCTCAGTCATCGCGTACCTCGGGTGTTCAGCTCACTATTTCTCGCAGCTACAGCTACACGAGCATCCGCCATAGCTTGATGGAACTTCGATTCCCATTCTGGGTCGTCGTCCGGTATGCGCGCACGTATGCTTGTTGCTAATACAACATCACGACCTCGTATTCCTACGTATGACATCTTTTCTAACACTTCGGTGACGTTGTTTTTAGAGCGATGGTCTGCAAACCAGCGAGCTTTACGATAAAGGTGCTGATCGTGACGTATTAGCCAACGGCGTCTGTAGTAAAACGCAATCGCTACGAGAACCACAAGGAACAGAAGCACACCGAGGTCTGGCATTTAGTGGGTCACCGCAAATCCTGCGCCTGGCGCAAAGGTTGTAACGTTTGGCGGAATTGCCTTTAGCTCATCGATTTGAGCGCATGCAGGGCAGTGTTCGTAACCATGTTGACGTTCCTCATTTGCTTGTGCTTCCAGCTTGGCTTGTGCAACCTTGGCTCGTGCTGAACCAACGGCTGCGAACTGCGCTTGTGCCTTATCGATTTCATTCTGGATAGCTTCTGGCAGTGTTACGTGTTCAAGCAGGAAGCTAATGTTCGAGAAGTAGTCATTACCGAGCGCCGATGCAATGTCGGTCTTGAGGTTAGCGTTGACTGCTTCTTGAACCTTTTGCAAGTTACCGTTGTTTTGTCCACCGCTGGACACGCTTGAACTGTTGTGGATTAGCGCACAAGATGACACAAGCTGTGGACACGTAACCGTACCGATGCTGCGTCGCAGATCATTGTTGATGATCGGTCGCACAACTTGGCTTAGCAGCGCACGCCAACCTTCTTCGCCTTCATAGGGCTTTAGCGCTTCGGCACCTTCATTGCTGGATTGAAATGTACGGATACCAAAGCGACTATCGAAATCCTTGAGCAGTCTTACACCTGTTACTGAGCAGTTGAATGCCGTCGTGAAGTAGAAGGTACCTTCAAGTCCAACGCGAACACCATCTTGCGTTGGCACCTCAACGACATCTGCCCCCTTGCGGTCACCTTGACCAGATTCCGATGTAATGGTGTAGTTACGCTGTACGCTGTCCGCTGGGTACCAGTGGACTTCCGAGCCAAAACCTGGCCATGACCAGCCGGTCCCAGGACAAATAACCTTACTGATCCCATGACCATTGAACCACGTCCATGGTGCAATAAAGGAATGGCCTGTCCGTACTACTCCAATCTGCCCAGCACCCGGTGTAGCACCGCACGCTGCTAGCGCCAATCCAAGTGCTGCAACAGCGAAAAGTCGCTTCAAGTGATGCCTCCTGTTACATTGATGTCCACTGATCTGATGTCCTCATCGTTGATGAGATATGAACGAACCACCGGCTTTTGCCATGGTCCAACGCCAACTATCAGCCACTCAACATCTGGCCAGTTCTCCGCAAACTGGACGTCAACCATTGAAGGAAACGCAGGGATACAAATGTGCGAGTGATAGATGGCACCAAGCTTGAAACCTTGAGACTCGAACTCTGTGATCTGCTCGATAAGTTCGAGCGGATCAATAATGAACTCGACCTCCGGTTTGTCTGAGATGTTGATAGAGCGATGCATGCTTGTCGCTTCGTTATCCTTGGTGGCAATAAGTCCACAACACTCAAACGGCGCATCCTCCCACGCATGGGTGAGGATGTCGGCTAGGATGTTGGCGTTGATGTCCATTAGGGTCGGTATCGTTCAATTGCCTCTTGGACACGCTTTGCAACGTCTGTGACACCTGCTAGTGCGATAGCACTGATGGTGTCTGCAAGGCTTGGCGTCCCGTCTTGTGGATTCTCGTCCTGTAGCCGCTGTTCTAGTGCCTCTACATCCTGCTCTGTTTCGATCGGCCCTAGCTCACGAAGCTGCTGCGTCACGGCTGAGACCAACCTAGTGACTTCTTGTGCCGCTGGGTTATCAAGGTTCTCGTAGAACGGCAGTGTTACAACAGCAGCACGAGTTGAATTAGGGTACATCTTTTCGGCAAGTTCTCGGATGTTTTGCATATCGGTAGCGCTTGGTGGCGTGTCTAGCCGGATTTCAACCTGCGCTGCTCTGTCAGTTGCACTCGGTCCGCCAGCGCGAGCTATTACTAAATGTCTGTGCATGGTGTCCTTTGGAAGGTGGGGACGCCGATTGACGTCCCCACAGTTTGATCTATTCCAGCGGCTTTGCCGACAAAGGCGTTACCACTACTGTTGTCGAGTTACCTTCGCCACTCAGCAACATTGTGAACACTTCCCCGAGCAATCCTCCAAGTCCTAGCAAGCCGCTGTGGCAAGAGAACTTACCGATAGCGGATGTGCCATTGAGATGGACTTCGCTTTCGAGACTTGTAAGAGATTGATGTCCAGTGAGATAAAGCTTTGCCTTGCTTTCGCAGCTCGTGGGGATCTTCAGGCCGAGCATCGACAGGTACTCAATGCCGATTTGCTCGGTGCCGGTGGTGCGGAGCTTTGCTTCGGTGGCGCTTTCCCATTCGGTGTTTCCGGTGATGGCGCCGCCGATGTTTAGGCCGAGGCTTGCGACGGTGAGACCCTCCCATTCGAGTGGGGCTCTGAAAGTTCCCGTGCTGAATGAGGTGTTCAGATTCCCGTACAGTGCTGACAGACCCGACGCTTCCCCCACTGGGAAATTGAACGACTGACCCAACTTCTTGTCCTTCAGGCTGCTGCCCGCTAGAGACCACTTCGTTAGATGTAAGACTTTTGGGGCCGGTGCGCCGCCTCCGCCGACGTAGTTGTCGAGGAGGCCCTGGCCGATGACGGTGACGGGTTCTGGGAGGTCCTTGACTTCGTAGGGAGCGCAGCAGGGTTCATAGCCGCCTTCGCTCACGCCGATGCCGAGCATCCCGCGCAGGTTGCCGTCCCAGGTGTAGGCCTTGCTGTTCTGGAGTGCGATGAAGCTCTCTGTGCCGGAGGCGGCCTGCACGGCTCCCGTGATCGGTGCGGCGTGCATCTTGCCGTTGGGTTCGAGCATGTAGAGCGAGCCGTTTTCCGTCTGGGCGAGGCCGTCTGTCCACCCAGGCCAGAGGTTGACGACGCCGTTGGCGCGTTCGGTGAGTGCGTCCTCCGAGCATCCCATCACCTTGCCCTTGGCGGTGAGGACGTACACGTCCTCCAGGGCGGGCTCGACCTGCTTCGCTTCGCTGACGCCTTCCATGACCACGGGGGAGTCGCCCCCGCCGCGTGAGGCGAGGCAGAACTGGTCGTATGTGTTCGTGCCCCAGTTGACGACCTGGCCGCCCGAGGTGACCGCGGCGGCCGATGCGGGGCCGGCGCCGATCGAGGTGGCGACCAGTCCGGGCACGACTTCCGGTAGATGGTGCGTGTCGAACTGCGGCTCATAGAGCGTGCCGTTGATCGTGGCGCCCCAGGTGACCACGCTGCCGTTGGAGAGCAGCGCCATCGCGAAGTGCTCACCGGCCGCGATGTTGACGACGTGTTCGAGCGGCAATGCGACCGGGGTGTCCGAGCTTGCCGGTGAGGCGACGCCGAGCTGGTCGTATTCGTTCGAGCCACAGGTGTAGACCTTGCCTTCGCTGCCGAGGAAGACGACGAACTGTTCGCCGCCGGCTATCGCCGTTGGCTTGATCGACGACGCCGCGGCTGGGATGCTGCTGTACGCCTGTTCTGCGAACGGGATGCCGTCGCAGAGTGCTCCGTCTTCGTTGCCTCCGATGGAGCCGAGACCCGCCATTGCCGAGGGCGCTAAGACGAGCGCTGCCAGCGTGGCGACGAGGATTGACCCGAGTTTCATTGCGGTTCACCTTCCCTTGTTCCGGTTTCTTTTGCCTCCCGTATTTCCTCGTGGCTAGCGCCTTTCTCAACTGCTAGATCAACGAGACGGTCACGCTCATTATATGTACGTACCATCTCTGTAACTGCACGTACACAGCACGCTTCCGCTGAAACAAGCGCCGACAGCGCTTGCCGCTTAGCTTCCTCACTGTCCCTCTTTACAGAGGAGACAATGGCACTTGTTACTGGCTGAGCGGCCTTTTGGACTTGATCGTCGTCCATTATTCAGACCGTTTATACATGTTAGCCATTTCGAACCACCGACGCTCTAGCTCTGGATTCTCAAGCCAAAGCTTCTGACTTAGCGCATTATCAGCCGTTGGACACTCAGTGTTGATATGGCAACAGTACCAAGCGCCTACTTCTATGAAGGGTCTTTCTTCATAGCCGTGACGCCCTAAGCCAGGAATTGGCTCCTCGTAAGCAAGGAGCTTGACGTTGCCTATATGGTCACATGTATCCACTCGATATTGCCGTTTGTCGTCTGCCGAACTGACAATGAAGTATCCATTAGCATCGAGTTCTCGACGTTGATCCTCGCTCAAATAGCGCCGGAGGAGATCCATGGCACGTCTATCCGCAACCCTTTGGCGAAGATGATACGCTCGGGTCATGTTATCGTTTATCAGCCGCCACCGTTGCCGTGACCAGAGATCATTTCGATTACCAGTGTAACTCTCCTCCGTCAACTGCTGGGCACGGACCAGCTCAGGATCTACCCGCTCGGCTCGAACCCATGTAGTGGCTGTAGGCATGCATGGCACATACTCGCGCCATGCATGCCACTCGCCGGCTGGCATTGCTCAGCCGCCCGCCATTGCTGGGACGTACAGGATGGCTGCTGCCATCTTGTCGAACTCGTGCAGCTGGTCACCGCGCTTGCCATCCGGGTCCATCCGGAACGCGAGATACTTCTTGTTGTGGACCATATCGGCGAACTGGTGTTCTGCTGACTGGACCTCAACATCCACGTCGGGGTCCCACTTTGTCTCAGTGTCGCCCCTACGGTTTAGAACGTGTGCTACGCCCATCTATTTCTCTCCTTTTGGCTTAGATAAACTGGTCGGCGCGGAACTACAAAGTCCTTCGGGGTGGACGGTCCCGCGCCGGTCGCTAACGATAGCGGGTAACCGTAGCTAATGCAAGTCCCGTTTTAGCCGCTATTTGCGCGACTGCTTGCCTAGCCGGCTAGAGATTGCTACCCTTTACCGCATGCCAACGACTAATCAACTTGTTAGAAAAGGTCGCAAGCGCCCGTCAAAGACAAGCAAAAGCGCGGCGCTGCGAGGGAATCCGCAGCTACGTGGTACAGTTACGCGTGCGTACGTTATTAAGCCACGTAAGCCAAACTCAGCACTTAGGAAGGTAGTGCGCGTACGTTTGTCTAATGGCGAAGAGTTGACGGCAAGCATACCCGGAGAGGGACATAACTTGGCTGAGCACCATTCAGTGCTAGTAATTGGTGGAAATCGTCCCGATCTCGGTGGTGTTAGCTACAAAGTTATTCGTGGTGCGCTCGATCTATCTGCGCCATTTTCAGTCAATCAAAAGCCCGGAGACAAACGCAAGCAGTCACGTTCAAAGTATGGAACCAAGCGCACTTGAACTCAGACTTAGACGGGAGCGTGTCTCTCGTGCACGTTTGCGCGCAGCCGATACCGCTGAGCCACTTATGGTTCGCGTGACTGCTCTTGTCGCTGCCATCGCTTGCGATCCTGACGAACCGCTTGGTCCTGCTCCAAACTACACAGCACTACTTGGCAGTATCGCTGGACAAATCGGCTGTACACCAGCAGAGGTCCAACTTGCACTGACGGCAGCGCAAGAAAGTGGCTTGCAGAACCGCTTCGTGAAGGATTACCTGAGTGAGCGTACATAGGGGTGCGCGCGTTGTCCCTCAGTGCGGTTTGTGTTTTGGACGATATGACATCGTCTACGCGTCACTGAGCTTTGGTTATCTCTGCGAGGGTTGCAGAGATAAGGTGCATGGAGCAGCGCCGGCGAAGAACTATGAGTTCCAAGTAGAGCGTTCTAAGCGGCGCAAGTTGCGTAAGGTCCGTATTGGACCGCACCGCAATGAATCCACTACACGGCTGCTTGTACGTATCGCCGAAAGAGATGGTTGGACTTGCCATCTCTGTGATCTGCCTGCCGACCTACAAGCACCAATGGGTCCAGACTTCGTTACGTTTGACCATCTCCGGCCTCGGGTGAAGCAAGGACAGCGCACGTATGAGAATGGTCGTATAGCACACCGCTTCTGTAATACCTTGCGCGGTGTTAGCTCTGTAGAGCAAGCGCGTGAGCGATACCAAGAACGGATGGTAACTCGGATACAGAAAGCTCTGAAGGAGAGAGGCGGTAGCTAGCCGACCCGAAAAGCGCGCTTGGGGATAGACGCTTGCGCTAACTACCGCCGGCAGGTATACTAGCGCAATCCAGGCAAGAGCTACTGGACAACCTCGGCGTCCTAGTCCGTCGTGAACGTTGAAGCGACTAGGTGGCCCCCCACGGTAAGCGCCCGCCTCCAAAGCGGGCGTTTGCCGTTAACGCTAGACTTGCTAGCGGCGGTGGCGGGACTGCTCGGTATCGACTCGCGTAGGGCGATGCTTGTGTGGGCGCTACGCACTTGCAACCTTTCACGTGATGTTGGGTTGACGAACCCGCTTGAGGTTGTGAACACCCTGCCTGTCGCCGCCAATACAAAATGAACCGGATCACAGCACTAAATCTCGCATTAGGCGATGAACGTGCGAACCGTAAGGTTCTTGAGGCTGAATGTGAAGAGCTGCGTTACGAGCTAGCCAAGACACAACGAGCATTGAGGGCTGCACTTAGCCAAGCGGCAAAGCCACAGGCTACGCACTGGTCCCTCTTCAGCAGCACTGGCAATCTCATTGAGGATTGTGAGTCCGAGGCGCAGGGACGCGCTCGCATGAAGCAGATCGTAGCGGCTGAGCCCGAGGCAGCCGCGCATATTGCTCTGCTGAGCTTCGACGCCGATGGCATGTGCCTAGATGTGGTAGAGGCGTTTTGAGCCTAAACCCAACAGCCGTGCTGTTCGTAGCGTTTACAACGGTCGTAGGCGCTATCTTCCACGCCACGCTAATCGGTCTAGCCGTAGGTCTGGGCGTTGTGCTTGCCGTTACGGCTTGGGACATTTATAACCGCTCATAGCTGCAAGAAAGCAACGGCTCAAACGTCTTAGCCTTGTTACCTTCAGAGCTTAACAGTTTGTAAGGCTTTCAGCTAAGACGAGGCGATAACGGATGATTACCAGACCATGCGAACCCCCCCCTTAAAGGTCCCCCCTTCAGTCTATATAACTCTGCTAGAGCGTGCATAGCACGGCTGCTTTTCAACAGGCTACCCGACGGCCCGTGACCTTTCGGCCAGGCTACCTCGGACCCCTCCCGGAGAGGTTGTAGTTAGGTTTCGCGGTCGCTGACCTGCCTTGATCGTAGGTCGAACTTGTCCCATGGCTTCGGTGTGCCACGCTTACTACCTTTGAGGTGATTCTTGGCTAAAGCTCGTTCGTGGGCGATCTTTCTTTGTTCCAGCGGCGATGGAACTGATGCTACTCCGTATGGAAGAGGGAACGGTTTGAACCCCTGTGGTGCAGGCAGCTGTTTTGTGACTACCTTCTTGGTGACTACAGGCGGTCGTTTAGGTGATGATCTGGGTGACTTGTGATGGATCTGTCGGTGACAGCGCTTGCAGACTAAAATCAGATCGTCTAGCCGCTCTGCACCTAGGCGCACGTAAGTTAGGTGGTGTAGCTGGGTGCCAACAGCGCCGCATGCGCATCGTTGAGGTCTGTTGCTCTGGCGGTATCTTTTGTGAATATCTCGCCAATGATCCGATGCGAGATATTCAGCATAGATTTTGTACCCTAGTGGGCGTAACCGTCCAGCAATTGTTGAGGGGCCGTCTGGGACCTCTTGTAAGCGCTCAACGCGTTGCCGCGAGGGTGTGCTTAGCGATTTGCGGCGTGTACGTCGATGGCCGCGTTTAGCCATATGATAGACTGAACGTGAACAAAGCTAAAGAAGTGTAGCATCACTTCTGGCGCAGAAGGCCCGTCTTGTGCGGGCCTTCGCGCTGCTTACGATGAATTGAGGTGATCGCATGCGCGTCGATGATCGCAGGTTCGTCCAGACGCTGTTCGGCATAGCCGCAAGCATCGGCGCCTTCACCTACTACGAGATGGGTCGGCGTCAACGTCTAGCCGAAACACGTGAAGAAAAGCGACGGGACTGGGTGGATGCTCAACTAGCGCGCTTATCTGAAGGCGAGTTGGGTCATCGAGAACGCTCTGAAACTGTGCGCAGCATCGGCAAGATCATTGTCGGCGCAGCTACCGTCATCGTTGGCGTTGTAGCGTTAGCTGGACTCTTTGCAGCACACACCCTGTAGAATGGAGTGACGGATGAGCGACTTGCCTGAACCCGAGTCTAAGCAGCGTAGCGCTAGCCAAGAACGACGGGAACGCGAGGAAGCATTTCAGCGTGGCCGCGAAACTGCGATGATCGAGGCTCGACTCAACGGTCACGATGCGCGGCTTGACGCGATCAATGGTTCAATAGATCGCACAGGTAACGAGCTTCGTTCCGTAGGCGAAAAGTTGTCTAGATTAGATGATGCTTTCCGTCAGTCTGTAGCTGTTGCGGCAGCGAGAGCTGACGATGCCAAAAAAGATGCTGAAAAGCAAGTATCTACACGCACCTTTATTTTGGGTCTTATCGGTGCCGTCGCTGCTATTGGACTACTTCTTGTATCGGCAGGCCATTTTTGAGATGACTAAGACCAACGCTTTCATAGGGCTCTTTATTGTCGTGCTGTTAGCCATCGGTGCCAATACGTACATCAGTTTGCACACTGCTTCAAACTTGCGGCATGATGAGCAAGTAACAAGGGAAGAAGCCAAACACACTGCCATGGTCCAGAAGGCAGGTGAACCCACCGGCGTGTGCCTCCGAGAAGCCATGAGAGCCGCTCTGCCGGCATTGGAGCGCCTCCCCGGTGTAGAGGCACCCTTGGCGGCTTACGTGCGCTTACAAAGCGCTAGATACCTCAGTGTTAGGTGTCCGGATGTCTCACCATAAGCACAAGCATGACAAAGACGAGGACGACGATTTTCTCGACGAGCAGAAGGAGCGTGAAGACGAGATGACTGAGGAGCTAGAAGAGTTTGAGCACATCTTTGGGAAGGACGATGATAAGTGAGCCGTCATGATCACGTACATGGTTCGCGCCACCATCTTGCCGCCGCATCAGGTCTTGGGTTAGCCGGCAAAAGTATTCGCCAGATTGCATCCGAGACGAAGGGCATCAATGCTAAGACAGCCGTACTTGTGCCGGCAGTGCTTGGTTCAATGCCATTCTTTTGGTTCTGTGTTGTTCTTGCGGTGTCCAGTCTGCCAGCAGTGCTTACCGCCTTTGACAGTGAAGTCCTCAAACACGCTCTCGGCCTCTCATCGTTCTTCCCTGCTGTCATTATCAAGGTATCACTCATCGCTCTTGTGGCGTGGCTGGCACAGACCTTTATTCAGCTCGTCGCTCTCCCAGTTCTTCAGGTAGCAAGTAACGCCACACAGGCACAAGCAGAATCCAACACACATCTTCTTCTTGAAGACGGTGAGGCTACACGTGAACACACCGAGGCCATTCTGCGCTCAGTAGATACAACCGAGGAGAACGTAGCTGAGGGCCTAACGAAGCTAATTGATGACCGACACCAAGAATTGCTCAACGCCATCAACAAAATAACAAGCTGAGCTGATAGGATGAAGCAATGGGACTTTTCAGCCGATGGCGTCCAGATTGGCAGCAGTGGGTTACAGACGAACTACGCGACTTGCGAAAGGGATTGCACAGAATGACTACAGCACTTGAAACGCTACAGACGGAAGTAGCAAACCTAACGACTGAGGATGAAGCACTAGCTACGGCAGTAAGCGAAGTTGTTGCACACCTTGCCGAAGCAGACAAGCAGATTGAAGAACTGAAGGCTAGTGGTAACGTCAGCGAGGCTGAATTAGAACCGCTTGCAGCCTCAGTGACTAATGCTGTTGCCGCAGTAACGAACGCAGTGACAACACTGAAGTCTGCGTAACAAAATCCTTCTAGCTAGCTAGACAAGCCCGCCGTCGTGCGGGCTTGTTGCATTTTGTCCGCCGCTTCTGTGGGTATGATGTGTGTTGCGCAACTAGCTCTAGTAGAAAGGTTTGAATGAACCCTAGAAAACAGGCGGCATTTTGGAAGCATATCCAAGAGAATGCGGAAGCAGAAGAAGGTACGTGGCAGGAAGATAGACCAGCGCGTGTTGGTGTTGAAAACGAACTGAGTCGTTTGGCTGAGGAGATAGGACAGGAGGATATAAATGACGAAGACACCTAAGTCTTCAAGGCGACTAGAGCGCGCAAAGGACTACATTGCCATCGCTGAGTCAGCAGACTCAAAACGTGAGGCATACATCAAAGCTGCTGAGGAGATAGCGGCAGCACGAGCAGAAGGTGTTTCGGCATCCGCCGTTGCAACGGCGATCGGCAAGTCTGAAATTGAGGTGCGCCGGTTTACTGACTGGCATAAGAGCGGCTACAAAGCAGCTACACCGTGGCTCGCTGATGAGAAGGCTACTGATAGAGCTGCAATGAGTCACACCAAGGCGACGCTGCGTAAGGCAGATCAAGACCAAATTAAGCGCATTATGGTAGAGCTACCTGATGAGCAGCTGAGCAATATAGCTAGCGAGGCTGGCAGTACGCTAGTTAGCCGCAGTCGTGCCAAGCGGGCTGAGCATCACGCCGAGCCTACGGCTGGTGAACTAATGGCGGGTGAGAAATGGGACCCCAGTGAGAGTTGGGCTGACACACTTGTCATAGCTGTAAATAACAAGGTTAGAGAATTTGGTAGCCACGTTAAGCATTGGGGTCTTGTGCTGAATACTATGCCAACGGAGGAAGCATACAAGTATCTGCTAGAGGCAGAGCGCACTCTGGCGGATGCTCGTGCTGCATTGCAAGAGCGGTTAGAGATGGTGACAAATTGACACGCGGTGAAATTAGTGGCGTAATTGCTGAAGCAGTGGAGCAGTTAGAACGTGTTGATTTGGCCATTACCACTGAATCCGTTACTAAAGCTGCTAGGCACAAACTTACCTATAACCATTTTCCTATTCTGGCTGAGCATGGTTTGCGGACGAGAGTTCAGCGGTATTTACGTGAGCATGGTTACGACATAACGGATACTGTAACGCGCGAGCGTAAGAGTCATTGGCGTTGCACCATTGATGAGCTGGAGGAACAGCGAAAGATCGGTAAAGATAACTGCACGTACACACAGAATAGAGACAGGGCGCGCGAAATGGAGATTGACTTGATTCGAAGCAAGACTGTCGAAATGGGCTACCCTGTTTTTCCTGAGTTGTTTAGAGAAGACATTGAGCGTATCTATGCTATGAATGGGTGCTCACCGCCAACTGACTAATATGAACGGCTGGTCCCCATGGTCCCCAGCCGTTTACGTGATACAATGAAGTAGTGAAACGCGTCGGTGTGTTGTTTGCCGCTTGCCTTGTAATAACGGGGATGTTGGCAGCATGCGGTTCAACTAATACACAGACCTGTACGATTCACAATCCACCTGCGATGGGTGAAGCCTACCGCCGGCAGCTTTGTGTGGAGCACAAGCTGTCGGCGCCTAGGCGTCTAAAGAGCGCTAACGGTAACGGCGTTGACATATCACGTTGGCAGGTTGTCCCAAACCTACGTGCGTCAGGTGCATCCTTTGTCATCATCCAAGCTAACTTCGGCACGGCGCCAAGTAATCCCTTCTTCAGTGCCCAAATACGAGCAGCCGAACAAGCTCACATCCCTTGGGGGATCTACACCTTCCTAACAGGTGAAAGCGGAACGGCACAAGCTGACGTAGCACTGAGGATAGCTAGGAGCGCACCTCTGGGCATCTGGGGCGATGCAGAGACCGCAGGAGGGTATTCGTCCGCCTGCGCATACGCAAGCCGTCTAAAGACCGCAGGCGTCCGCATATACGGCATATACGCGCCGCGTGGTGGCTGGCCAGGACACAACTGCGGTGGCTATAACTGGCCGGCTGAATGGAATAGCGGAGCCAGTTTCCCACTGCCTGGGTATTCAAGTAGCACTATGAAGATGAGGCAGTTCTGCGGCACCTGCTTCTTGCCAGGGTTTGGCGGTCAGGTAGACCTCGACTACAACTTAGGCATCTTGTCGCTGGTCCATCCTCATCCAACCATTGAAGCCCAGATCGAAGTAGACAAGGCTCGCGTTGTAGCAGCGATACAGCATCAGCACACAGATACGCGACTGGTGAAACACTGGCAGCATCGTCACCCAGGATGTGTCTCGCCGGCTAGTACACCTCAGCGTTGCCGTACAAAGGCAACACTAGTCCGAGATATCCACAGACGCCAGAATGACCATCGCTATCTTGAACAGCGAATCCGAGTGCTACGTGCGCAGATAGCAGAGGACGAAAAGAAGATACGGTGACACCAGATCCAGACCCACACGTTCTCAAAGCGTTCAACACAGCTGATGCTCTAGCCGGCAAGGATTATCCCTATGTGTTCGGTGGCGGTCACCCTGGCTTTGGTCCTTCAGGGATAGGTCCTTCAGGTGCACCTCTTGTAGGTTACGATTGCTCAGGTTGGGTTTCAGCGATCTTGCATGCAGGCGAGATTCTGGAACATCCAACGGGAGCATTAGGCACCCACGAACTAGCACGCTGGGGTGAGCCAGGGCAAGGCGAGTTCCTGACGCTGTGGGTTGTCAACAACGTCGTCATCGAACACTGCTTCTTAGAGTTCAAGCTCGCTGAACACACAGATAAGCGTTTCTCAATGGCAGCTCGTACCGGAACGATCTGTGGATGGTTCCCTGAGATGTCAACAGCCGGTTATACACCACGACGCCGCAAGGCATTTACGGATGAGGTGATCCATGCTTCCGACAACTGAACAGATTCGCCAGTTTCTAACTGGCGTTGTGCTGCCACCTCTCGTAGGTGCGCTAGTGACCTATCTCTTTGCTAACACTCACATCTTGAACTTATTCAATATCTCTGAAGCGTCAGCAGCCGGAGAGCTTACCCAGCTAGGCGCTTGGGCTATTACAACAGCCATCGCTTGGTTGACGACTCACCACATCCTGATGGGTCACTATGCAGGTACCAATAAATGAACCCACGGACAATAAAGCGCTATGGTTGGAACCGAGACCATCTTGATCCGCGCGACAAGAGTTTCAACCTAGAAGAGCCGATCAAGCAACCGCACGAACTGCCGAGCAAGTTTACATGGCGTCCAGAGATGCCACCTGTGTACAACCAGCTTGAATTAGGCAGCTGTACTGCTAACGGCAACGCAGCGGTGTTCGAGCGGCAAGAGATGAAGCAAGACGAGGCCGCTGTTACACCGTCACGTCTGTTCATCTACTACCAGGAGCGTGTCTATGAAGGTACGGTCAATGAAGATTCTGGCGCACAGGTACGTACGGGTATCAAGGTACTCGTCAACGAAGGTGCACCGGCTGAGTCTGTCTGGCCGTACGACATACAGAAGTTTGCCGAGAAGCCACCTCAGGCCGCATACTTGGAAGCGAAGAAACATGAGGCCATCAAATACCAGCGCATCCAACCGGGT
>Ga0335083_10000269_pt1 | contig 82814 bp, 89 predicted proteins | sample Lox_Sample_42_FD_206716 | JGI IMG/M metagenome (GOLD analysis project Ga0335083, IMG submission 206716) | Soil microbial communities from Loxahatchee National Wildlife Refuge, Florida, United States - Lox_Sample_4.2 | ecosystem: Environmental > Terrestrial > Soil > Wetlands | place: USA...
CCGGTCGCGGATCTCCGGAGTCGCGGCCGGTAAGGGTGAAACGGTGGGGTAAGAGCCCACCAGCGGCTCTGGCGACAGAGCCGGCTCGTCAAACCCCGTCCGGTGCAAGGCGAACAGGCTCCGCCGACGCGGCCCGCCGAGGAGCCGGGTAGCCGCAGAGATGGATGGCCACCCCCGACAGAATCCGGCTTACAGGCCTGCTAACGAGAAGCCCCGCTCCCGCGGGGCTTCTCCATTGACGCTCAGTTGCCTAACTCGTGGGCGGCGGCCCGGTCAGGCCGAGCCGCTTCAGCGATCGGTGGAGATAGGTCGCGAACGCGATTGCGCCGGCACCGCTCAGGTGGACCCCGTCCGCCGCGAACCACGACGAGTGGGAAGCCGAGTAATGGTTCCAGTCGAGCACGGTCATCAGCGGCCGCCACTGCTGCCTGGCGGCGTAGATCGCGTGGTTGGTGTCGACGTACTGCTTCGAGCTCGCGCGCAGCGTCAGCCAGAGCACGTGCTTGACGCCGTGATTCCGCATCGCCCTCATCACGACCGGGATACCGTTGCGATACGTGGCCGGGTCGTCGTTGTAGCCGACGAAGACCACGACGTTCGGCCCGACCCTCCGTCCGAGCGTGCGCACCGTGGCGAGGACGCTCGGCGGGGGATTCGTGGAGAGGCAGCCGGGCTGGACGAGCCGCCCGCACGGATGGAGCTCGAGCAGGACGTGGTCGCCGTGCTCGACGATTCGCTTCGCGGTCGAGTCCCAGTTCAGCGAGGCCCCGACCGAGTCGGAGAAGACCGTCACGTGCTGGAGCGGCCGCTTCTGCCCCGCTACCGCCGTCGCCGCCAGAGCACAGCAGAGCGTCACCGCGCCGAGGAGTGCCAGAGGGCGACCCACGGCGCTGGACCATAGGCCGAGCGGCCGCCGTTGGGAAGGCAGTCTTGCGGTTACGTCCGCAGGACGACCTCGAGGGCCGTGCCGAGGCCGGGTGAGCTGCGGACCTTGAAGCCGCCGTCGATCGACGATGCGCGGTCGCGCATGTTCCGCAAGCCCTGACCGGACGTCTCAACCTCGGTCGGAAAGCCTTCGCCGTCGTCCTGGATCGCGACGAAGCGCTCGCCGGATGGGCGCCTTCCGATCACGACGTCGGCGCGGGTGGCGTTGGCGTGCCGGCGGACGTTGCCGAGCCCCTCCTGGACGATGCGGAAGATCTCGATCTGCTCGTCCGGTGCAAGGCGGATCGCGGGGTCGATCTCGAAGTCCACCGCCAGCTCGCCGTCGGCGGTCAGGAACTCCACGTAGCGGCGCAGCGCGGAGTCGAACGGGGCGGTCCCGCTCGCCGACGACAGCGCGAGGATGGCGAAGCGCGCCTCCTGCTGCGCGAGCGCCGCCGCCTGCGTCAGCTGCGGCGCCACCTCCTCGACGGGGGCACCCGCCTCCAGCATCTGCGCGTGGGTCGAGAGCGCGAAGAGGTACTGCGCGAGACCGTCGTGGATCTCCCGCGCGACCCGGGCACGCTCCTCGGCGACGGCGCGGCCGAGCTCCGCTGCACGGATCGCGCGCCAGGCCCCGACGAGCATCACCCCGAAGGCGAGCAGTCGCAGGAAGTCGCCCTCGGCGACGTACGTCGTCCCGCGTGGAGGCGCGAGGACGAGATGCAGCGCTGCGAAGAGCTGCAGCGTGAAGCCGAGCGCGAGCCACTGCGCCAGATCGTCGCCGGTGCGGGCAAGGCGGCGGCCCCACCCGACCACCGCGAGCAGATAGAGGAGCGCCTGGATCGAGAGCACCGAGGCCAGGCCGGGCGGCTCGGCGTCGCCCGCCACGCCCGTCAGCGCGGGGATCTGGTGGCCGTGCGCGCGCAGGAGGATCCACGCGGCGACCAGCACGATGGTCGCCGCCGTCATCGCATCCCAGAGCGCGCGGTCACGTGAGCGGCTGCGGCCGCTGACGAAGGGAGCCGCGGCGACGAGCGCAGTCCCGAGAATGCCGCCGAGGGCTGCGGCCCAGGCCTCGGCCGGTTGGAGCGAACCGTCGCCGAGCACCGGGATGATCGCGAAGCACGCGGTCGAGAGGGAGCCCACGAGGAAGCCGGCCGCCAGGAGCAGGTCTGTGCGTAGACCCTCGACGTGGAACCGGTTCGCGGCGAGCACTGCGACGAGAAGACCTGCGAGCGCCATCGTGGTCTCCAGCACGAGCAAGAGCGCGGGCTCGTCGTACTGGGTGCGCAGCGCGGGGTGCGAGAGGAGGAGCGCGAGGCTGGCGCCGAGCAAGCTGGAGAGGAGGATCTCTCCCCAGAGCCACGCTTGAAGCTTGGTGCGATGTGGTCTCACATTGGGTCTTGTCGGCAGAACGGTTGCTGCCGATAAGGAACCCGTGGCAGCACGGATTCTCGTCGTCGACGATCATCCCCTCACCCGTGAGGCGCTGGCGGCGCTGCTTCGCTCGCACGGCTTCGAGCTCGCCGGGATCGCCGCCGACGGCGAGGAGGCGATCGCCGCCGCAGCGCGGACGCAGCCCGACCTCGTGCTGCTCGACCTCTTGATGCCCGGTCTCGACGGCCTCTCGGCTCTGCCTCGGCTCCGCGAGGCGGCGCCGGACTGCGAGGTCGTCGTCCTCACGGCCTCGGGCACCGAGGAGAACCTGCTCGCCGCGATCCGCGGCGGCGCGGCCGGCTATCTCCTCAAGACCGAGTCGCCGGAGCGGATCGCCGAGTTCCTCGACGGCGTCGTCCAGGGCGACGCGGCCCTATCGGGTCCTGTCGCACGCCGGCTGCTCGACCAGGTACGCGCAGGCGGCCGCGGCTCGGGCGTTCCGGATCGCATCGCGTCTCTCCTCTCCGCCCGCGAGCTCGAGGTGCTGCTCCTGCTCGACGACCACCACGGCACCGACGAGATCGCCGGCCGGCTCTTCATCTCGGAGCACACCGTCCGCTCGCACGTCAAGAGCCTCCTCCGCAAGCTCGGCGTCTCGTCTCGTCGCGAAGCCCTCGAGCAGCTCTCTCTCGCGCGCGGCTGATCAGCTGGTGAAGCCGTCGAGGGCGGCGTCGACGAGCCCCGGCAGAGTCTCGAGCTCGTAGCCGCCTTCGAGCACCGCCGCGACTCGGTCTGAGAGAGCCCGGCACCGCCGTGCGAGCTCGCGGAACCCGTCCTCGGTGACGCACATGTCGGAGAGCGGGTCATCGGCGTGCGCGTCGAAGCCGGCCGAGACGAGCACCAGCTCGGGCTCGAACCGCTGCACCGCCGGCTCGACCACGCCTGCGAACGCCTCGAGGTACTCCGCGTCTCCGGAGTCGGCCCGCAGCGGCACGTTCACCGTCGTCTCCGCCTGGTCGTCGGGGCCGCCGCTGCCCGGATAGAACGGCCACTGGTGCAGCGAGACGAAGAGGACGCCGTCGTCCTCACGGAAGATCGCCTCGGTGCCGTTGCCGTGGTGGACGTCGAAGTCGACGATCGCGATTCGCTCGAGGCCGAGGCGCTGCTGTGCCGCCCGCGCCGCAATCGCGACGTTGTTGAACACACAGAACCCCATCGAGCGCCCGGCGAGAGCGTGGTGGCCGGGCGGGCGGACGAGCGCGAAGCCTCCGCGCAGCGCCGCCTCGATTGCCGTTCCCGCCGCGAGCGCGGCGGCCTCGAACGTGGTGGCGGTACAGATGGTGTCGCCGTCGAGCCACACCGCATCCTCGACCCCGCGAATGAGCTCGATGTGCTCTGCGGTATGACAGAGGAGCAACTCCTCGGTCGTCGCGGCGCGGCCCTCGCTCCAGATGTGCTGGTGCGCGAGCAGCACCCCGAGCCGCTCCGGTCGCTCGGGATGCCCACCGGTCGGGTGCAGCCGCGCAAGCGCGGGATGGGTTACGACGTCGATAGCGCTCTCACACGCTCGGCGACGCCGCCGAGCCCGAGCCGTTCGAGGAAGGAGGACGCCTCCGCCCACGCCGGGGATGATTCTGCGAGGGGAGGGAGGGGGGCGGAGGCGTCCATCGTTGCGATTCGCCGGAAGAGCCTCAAGTCCTCCGCCTCCGCCGCGAAGCGGCCGTCGGCGAGCGCGGCCTCGAGCGTGCCGTACTGCGCGAGGAGGTCGGCAGCCTTCTTCGGCCCGATCCCGCGCGCGCCCGGCAGCTTGTCGGACGGGTCGCCGCGCAGCGCGATCAGATCCGGCACCTGCTCCGGGTCGACGCCGTAGCGCTCGCGCACCTCCGCGGGGCCGATGCGTGCGAGCTCGCTCACGCCGCGTGTGGGCTGCAGGATCGTCACGCGCTCGCTCGCGAGCTGGAAGGAGTCGCGGTCGGAGGTGGCAACGAGGACGTCGCCCGGCCACTCGTGCGCGGCCGCCGCGAGGAAGTCGTCCGCCTCGTAGCCCGGAGCCTTCGCGACGAGGAAGCCTAACGCGCCCACGACCTCGGGCAGGATCTCGAGCTGCTCGAGAATCGACTCCTCGAACACTCTTCCCGACTGGTACGGCTCGAAGGCCTCGTGCCGGTACGTCGGCACCGAGAGTGTGTCCCAGGCGACGAGGACGGCATCCGGCCGCTCCGCCTGCCACAGCCGGACGAGCATGTTCGTGAAGCCGACGACGGCGTTGAGGCGGATCGACTTCGGCAAGGCGTGGTAGGCGCGGTGTGCAAACGAGTCGCCGTCGACGGCGAGCAGCACGCTCATAGCGCCGCCTCGAGCTCGGCGATGCGCGCCATCAGCCGGTCGGTTGCCTCCTGCAACGCGCGGCGGCGGTCGTCGCTCGCGCGCAGGTCGTCGGTCTCGAGCGGCGCCCCGTATCCGATGCGCAGTGGGCCCAGCCGGCTCAGTCGGTCGGTGCCGGCGATGGCGCACGGGACGAGGGGCACGCCGGCCTCGAACGCGATGCGCGCGGCTCCCGACCGCGGTCGCGCGACGTGCTTCTTCATCAGCCCTTTCCGGCGCCGCGTTCCCTCCGGAAACATCACGACGACGTGGCCCTCTCGTGCGAGGCCCACGGCGGTCTCGATCGCTTCGAGGTCGCCGATCCCGCGGCGCACCGGGAATGCGCCGGCCGCGTCGAGCACGTATCTCGCGGGCCACCAGTACAGCTCCGACTTCGCCATGAAGCGGAGCCAGCGCTGCGGCCAGACCGGCATCCCCACCGGCCATGGGTCGAAGTTCGAGAGGTGGTTGCACGCGAGGACGTAGCCACCGCTCGTCGGCAGGTCCTCCCGCCCGCTGAAGCGCAGTCGAAACGGCCCGTAGAGGACGGGCCAGCTCAGGACGGCGACGACCTGGTAGATGAGCGGCGGGCGCACGGCTGGAGTATCGCGTCCGAGTGAGGTGGCTATCGTGACCCGCCGATGTCGAAGCGCCTGGTCATCGTCGAGTCCCCGGCGAAGGCACGGACGATCGCCGGCTACCTCGGGCCGGAGTTCGTCGTCGAGTCCTCCGTCGGTCACATCCGCGACCTGCCCGACAGCGCAGCGGAGATTCCGGAGCGCTACAAGGGCGAGGCGTGGGCGCGGCTCGGCGTGGACGTGGAGCACGGTTTCGAACCGCTCTACGTGGTCGACCCGGATAAGAAGAAGACGGTCGCACAGCTGCGCAAGCAGCTCGCCGACGCCGACGAGCTCCTGCTTGCGACGGACGAGGACCGTGAGGGGGAGGCGATCGCGTGGCATCTGCTCGAGGTGCTGAAGCCGAAGGTGCCGGCGCGGCGGATGGTCTTCCACGAGATCACGCGAGACGCGATCGAGCGGGCGCTCGGCGAGACGCGCGACGTCGACGAGCGGCTGGTCGATGCGCAGGAGTCGCGGCGCATCCTCGACCGGCTCTACGGCTATGAGGTCTCGCCGGTGCTCTGGAAGAAGATCATGCGCGGGCTCTCCGCGGGCCGCGTCCAGTCGGTCGCGACACGCCTCGTCGTCGAGCGAGAGCGCGAGCGGATGGCCTTCCGCGCAGCCGAGTGGTGGGACCTGCTCGCCACGTTCGATCCCGAGAGCTTCGAAGCCCGGCTCGTTTCGGTCGACGGGCAGCGGGTAGCGACCGGTCGCGATTTCGGTCCTGACGGAAAGCTCCGCGGTGAGGCGCGCCAGCTCGACGAGGCGGCGGCGCGCGGGCTGGCGGAGCGTCTCGACGGCGCTTCCTTCCAGGTCGCCCGCGTCGAGCGGAAGCCGTACGTCCGCCGGCCGAGCTCGCCGTTCATGACATCGACGCTGCAGCAGGAAGCGAGCCGCAAGCTGCGCTTCTCCGCGCAGACGACGATGCGGCTCGCCCAGCGCCTCTACGAGAACGGCTACATCACCTACATGCGCACCGACTCGACGACGCTGTCGGAGTCGGCGCTCACGGCCGCGCGCGAGCAGGCGGCGTCTCTCTTCGGCGCCGACCACGTCCCGCCGGAGCCGCGCCGCTACGAGCGCAAGGTGAAGAACGCGCAGGAGGCGCACGAGGCGATCCGTCCCTCCGGCGATCAGTTCCGCACGCCGCAGCAGGTGCGCTCCGAGCTCTCGCCCGACGAGCACGCGCTCTACGAGCTGATCTGGATGCGGACGATCGCGTCGCAGATGAAGGACGCTCAGGGGCAGACGGTCTCGCTGCGGATCGCCGGGGTCTCCAGCGCCGACGAGACGGCCGAGTTCGGCGCCTCCGGCACCGTGATCACGTTCCGCGGCTTCCTCGCGGCGTACGAGGAGGGCCGCGACGACGACCGCCCGGCGAAGGACGACGACGAGGAGCGGCGGCTCCCGAACCTCGCGGAAGGCGACGCGGTCGAGCTGCGCGCGCTCGAGCCGCAGGGCCACGAGACGAGCCCGCCGGCCCGCTACACCGAGGCGACGCTCGTCCGCACGCTCGAGGAGCTCGGCATCGGCCGCCCGTCGACCTACGCGTCGATCCTCGGCACGATCCTCGACCGCGGCTACGTCTTCAAGCGCGGCACCGCACTCGTCCCTGCCTTCCTCGCCTTCTCGGTCGTCGGCCTGCTCGAGCAGCACTTCGGCCGCCTGGTCGACTACGACTTCACGGCCCGGATGGAGGACGACCTCGACCGGATCGCCGCCGGGGACGAGCATCGCGTCGAGTGGCTCGGCCGCTTCTACTTCGGCGACGGAACCGGCGGGTTGCACGAGCTCGTCTCGGACCTCGGCGCCATCGACGCGCGCGAGATCAACTCGCTCGAGATCGGAGACGGGATCGTCTTGCGCGTGGGTCGCTACGGGCCCTACCTCGAGCGGGACGGGCAGCGTGCGAGCGTGCCCGACGAGCTGGCTCCCGACGAGCTGACGGTCGAGCGCGCCGCGGAGCTGCTCGCGCAACCCAGCGGCGACCGTGAGCTCGGGATCGATCCCGAGACCGGGCGTGCCATCACCGCTCGCACCGGCCGCTACGGCCCGTACGTCACGGAAGTCCTGCCCGAGGAGGCGAAGGAGAAGCCGCGAACGGCCTCTCTCTTCAAGACGATGTCGCTCGACACCGTCACGCTCGACGAAGCGCTTCGGCTGCTCCGGCTGCCGCGGGTGGTGGGCGTTGCCGAGGACGGGGAGGAGGTAATCGCGCGGAACGGCCGGTATGGGCCGTTCGTGCAGAAGGGAAAGGAGTCGCGCTCGCTCGGGTCGGAGGAGGAGCTCTTCACCATCGACCTGCCCGGCGCGCTCGCGGTCCTCGCGCAGCCCCGCCAGCGGCGCGGGCAGCGGGCGTCGACGAAACCGCTTCGCGAGCTCGGAACCGACCCGGTCGGCGGCGCAGAGATCGTGCTGAAGGAAGGCCGGTTCGGCCCGTACGTCACCGACGGCGAGACGAACGCGAGCCTCCGCAAGGGCGACGATCCCGAGACGGTGACGCTCGACCGCGCCGTCGAGCTGCTCGCCGAGCGACGGGCGAAGGGTCCGGCGAAGCGGAGCTCGCGGCGCCGGAAGGCGAGCTGACGGTTGCTCACAAACTTCGCCGACCGGTCCGCGTCCTATGCTCAGGAGCGGGTCGAGGCGCGGAATACACTTGCCCGGCGGCTCGTTCGAGACCGGTACGTGCTGGACGGCGCACGGCCCGGAGCCGAGGGTGGTAACGGGAGGACTTCCCTCCTAAGGTAAGGCTTGCCGAGAAGCGACGAAGCAGGACGAAAGGACTGAGGGAGCGCTGACGCAGAACCAGCTCAACGATTTGCTCGAGTCGGACCAGATCCGCGCCATCGTCGAGGGTGCCGAGGAGCGCGGCTTCATCGACCCGGCCGAGCTCGAGGCGTTCGCCGCCGAGCTCGAGCTCAACGACAACGAGGTCGAGGAGCTCACACGCGAGCTCGAGCGCACCGGTCTCGAGATCGGCCAGCCCGCCGCTCCGGCGGCCGCGGTCGCTCCGAGCGTGGAGGTGCCGAAGGAAGAGACGGAGAAGCAGGCCGAGCCGGCGCCCGAGGCCGAGACGCCCGCGGTCGCCGTCTCCGGCTCCGCCGACAGCCTGCAGCTGTTCCTTGCCGACGTCGGCCGCCACAAGCTGCTCACCGCGGCTGAGGAGGTCATGCTCGCGAAGCGGATCGAGCGCGGCGACGTCACCGCGAAGCGTCACATGATCGAGTCGAACCTCCGGCTCGTCGTCTCGATCGCCAAGGGGTACCGCGGACTCGGCGTCCCGTTCCTGGATCTGATCCAGGAGGGAACGCTCGGGCTCAACCGCGCCGTGGAGAAGTTCGACTGGCGCCGCGGCTACAAGTTCTCGACCTACGCGACGTGGTGGATCCGCCAGTCGGTGCAGCGCGCGGTCGCGAACCACGCCCGCACGATCCGCGTCCCCGTTCACGTCGTCGAGCGCCAGCAGAAGCTGTCGCGCGCGGCGCGGCGGCTCGAGGTCGAGCTCGGTCGCGAGGCGACGAAGGAAGAGCTCGCCGAGGCCACCGGCCTGCCGATGCAGCACGTCGACGAGGCGCTCGGGGCGGCGAACGCGTCCGTCTCGCTCAACCAGACGGTCGGCGCCGACGACGAGGGCGAGCTCGGCGATCTGTTCGCCGACCGGGAGGCCGTCGATCCGTTCGACGAGGCCGAGGAGTCGCTTCGCCGCCAGGGTGTGCGGCGTGCGCTCGAGGCCCTCCCGGAGCGCGAGCGGCGCATCCTGGAGCTGCGGTTCGGCTTCGAGGGCGAGCCGTGGACGCTCGAGGCGATCGGGAACGAGCTTGACCTGACGAGAGAGCGCGTCCGCCAGCTCGAGGGTCAGGCGCTCTCGCGGCTCGGCGCCCTGCGCGACCTCATCTCGGTCGCGGCGGCGTAGGCGTCAGGCGACCACCGAGGTCCTCGCACGGAGGATCGCCTCCCGCTCGAGCGGGGTGACGCGTAACTCCGGAGGCGGCCGGCGCAGGAACGAGTCGACGAGGAGGAGCTCGTCGAGGTCGAGCTCTCCCTCGCGACGTGCGGCGGCGAGCCCGGCCTCGACCTCGAGTGCCGCTCCGCCCCCCGGCGGAAGCGTTCGCTCGGCCGCGACGCGGCCGCCCGCGACGAAGAACGCGCGCACGTAGCCGCGCCCGCCGGCCGGCACGAGGACGCAGCACTCGAGCCGCCGCACCCGGTCGAGGCGGTTCAGCTCCCGACACACCCGCTCGAGAGCCGCGAGGCGGTCGCGGTGCCGTCCGGCGTCCTCGAACCTTCGTGCGGCTGACAGCTCGCGCAGGCGTTGCCGCAGGCGAGGCAGCGCCGACTCGGGCCGGTCGAGCTCGTCCGGCTTGAGCAGGCGCGCCGCGAGCTGTGCAGTGCGACGCGAACGGAGCGGCCCCACCGGCGAAGGCCGAGTCGAGGCGACGACCGAGTCGCCGCGCCGACGCAGCCAGACGTGCCGTTCCGGCCGCGCCACACGTGCGTTGCCGGGCGGCCGGATGTCCCTGATCAGCCGCAACTCCTCGAGCCCCGCCTCGAGCTCGGACCCCGTCACCCGCCACTCGATTCGTTCGGCCGCTGCGAGTGCCGCCTCGACGGCCGGACGCTGGCGGTCGCTGCGGAAGTAGGAGCGGAGGCGCGATCGCAGGTCGCGCGCCCGGCCCACGTAGAGAACCTGGTCGCTGCGGCCGAGGAAGAAGTAGACGCCGGGCCGGCTCGGCGCGCCGTACGCAAGGTGGCGCTTGTCGAGCAGGCGTCGCGTGCGCGTTGCGGCAAGACCCGACAGGTCGGCGACCGTGCGCGCACCGCGTTCCTGCGCCAGGCCGATCAGGGCGAGCAGCAGCTCGGCGGTCGCGCGGGCATCCGGCAGCGCGCGGTGGCACGGCCGCTCGCTCGTGTCGAGAAACCATGCGAGCTGCGCGAGACCGAAGCTCGCAACCCGCCCGGCAAGGAGCGTCCGGGCGAGCCGCACGGTGTCGATGACAGGCGAGCCGATGCGACTGCCGGTCAGCCGCTCGGTCTCGCGGTCGAGGAAGGCGAGGTCGAAACGCGCGTTGTGCGCGGCGAGGACGGAGTCGCCTGCGAACGCGAGGAAGCTTCGCACCGCTTCGGCGGGACCGGGCGCGCCGCGCAGCTGCTCATTCCGGAGGCCGGTCAGCGCGCTCGCGCCGGCGGCGATCGGGAGCCCCGGATCGACGAGGGTCTCGAACTCGGCCTCGACCTCGAACCCGCGGAGGCGGACCGCCCCTATCTCGCAGATCCCGGCGCTCCCGGGCCGCAGTCCGGTCGTCTCGAGGTCGACGACGACGTAGGTCGCCTGCTCGAGCAGGAGCGTCGCACCCGGCGGTTCCGCGAGCGCGACGGCGTCGCCGCTCCACGCGAGCCTGGCGTCGGTCTCGACGACGTCCTCCAGGAGCGTGCGGGCGAGTGCGACCGGGGTCCGCCGGAGGGCAAAGAGCCGTCGCGCAGCATCCTCCGCCGGCACTGGGCCGCGCTGCTCCTCCACGAGCTCCACCAGCCGGTCGGCCGCGTCTAGCCTGAGTTGCATGGGTCAGAGCCTAGGCGAACATACGTTCGCACGCCGGCTCGCGGCGCTCCGCGCCGAGCCTGCCGACGACGCCGAGCAGGTCACGCAAGCTCTGGCGGGCGAGCCGCTCCGCGTGCTCGAGGAGGCCGGCGACTGGGTCCGGGTGGAGACCGCGTACGCGTACCCCGGCTGGGTGCGGCGTGCGGATGCCGGGGGCGAGCGCGATCCGGCCTGGCTCCAGGCGGTCGCCGCGGATCCGGTCGAGCACGCTCGCACGCTGCTCGGCACGCCGTACGAGTGGGGTGGGATGACCTCCGCCGGGATCGACTGCTCCGGGCTCGTCCACGTGGCGTTCCGGGCCACGGGCCGGCTCGTTCCGCGAGATGCCGACCAGCAGGAGGAGGCGGGCGAGAGGTTGTCGGAGAACGACCTCCGGGCCGGAGACCTCGTCACCTACGGCTCGCGCGAGGAGACCGATCACGTGGCGTTCTGGGTCGGCGGCGGACGCATCCTCCACGCCACGGGGCGGGAGGGTGTCGACTGCGTCGTCGAGGAGCAGGAGCCTGACGAGCTGCGGGGACGACGGCGGGCACTCGTGCGACTCGGCCCCTGCGGCGTACTCTCAGCCGGGCGCTAGATTTCGCCGCTCGCGTGGAGCCGACCGCGTTTCCGAGGAGAGTGGCTGCGGCAGCGGCGCTCCCGCTCCTGGCCCTCGTCGCCCTGACCGGTTGCGGCAGCTCCGGCCACGCCGCCGCGAGCAGCACGGCCGCAACCACCAAGCGGACGGCGCCTGTGGCACCGACCACGACCGCGGCGTCCACTCGTACGACAGCAGCGGCAGCGTCCGGGCACGAGTTCCCGGAGTTCCGCATCGCGATGGACGAGGCGACCGACTATCTCGACCCCGGGCTCTCCGACACCGCCGAAGGATGGGGCGTGATGTGGAACGTGTACCTCCCGCTGCTCGGCTACCGCCATGTCAACGGGCCTGCCGGCGCGCGGCTGGTCCCGTATCTCGCGACCTCGCTGCCGCACATCTCCCACGACCGCCGGACGTACCGCCTCACCCTGCGCGGCGGGCTGAAGTACTCCGACGGCAGCAAGGTGAAGGCGAGCGACTTCAAGACGACCGTCGAGCGAGACTTCCTGCTCGATTCCGCCGGCGCCGCCTTGTTCCGGAACATCGTGGGAGCGAAGGCGTTCGCGAAGAGCCCGAAGAGGCTGAAGGGGGGGATCCGCGGCATCATGGTCGACGACGGGACGGGGTCGATCGTGATCCATCTCAAGGCGCCGCAGGCCGACTTCGCGAACGTGCTCGCGTCGGAGTTCGCGGCTCCCGTGCCCGCCGACGCGCCCCCGACGGACACCTCGCTACACCCGCTGCCCGCTACGGGCCCCTACGAGATCACGAGCTATCAGCCGAGGTCGCGGATTCTCGAGCAGCGCAATCCGTACTTCCAGGCGTGGCGCTTCCACGGCGCCGTGCCCGCCGGCAATCCCGACCGCGTGACTTGGGACATCGTCCCGAGCGCATCCGCGGCGCTCCACCGCGTCATGAGCGGCAAGGACGACTGGATGAGCTACTACCAGATCCCGAGCAAGCGGCTCCCTGCGATCGAGAAGACACGGAAGTGGCGCCTGAAGTTCTTCACGCCGTCGAACCTCATGTACTTCTTCATGAACACGCGGGTGCCGCCGTTCAACAGCCTCAAGGTGCGGCAGGCGGTGAACTACGCGATCTCCCGCCGGCGGCTGAAGCGCCTCGCCGGCGGCCTCGCGCATACGACCGAGAACATCCTGCCGCGGGGATACCCGTCGTTCCGGGCACACAGTCTCTACCGGCACAACCTGCGCAAGGCCATCCGCCTCGTGCGCGAGTCGGGCTACAAGGGGAAGCGGGTCATCGTCTGGAACCACGACGTCCCGGCCGACCTGCCGTACACGAAGTATCTCGTCTCGGTGCTGAGGCGCATCGGCTTCCGCGCGCAGGAGAGAGTCGTCACCGCCGGTAGCTACTGGACGACGATCGGAAACGAGAACACGAAGGCGCAGATCGGCTTCGCCGACTGGGTCCAGGACTTCCCGCACCCGCTCGACTGGTTCGATCTACTCGACGGCCGGACGATCACGCTCACGCACAACTCGAACTACGCGAACCTCGACGTCGGCTGGGTGAACCGCAGGATCGAGGCGCTCACGCGCCCGAAGAAGCTGACGCGTGCGGTCGACGGCCGCTGGGCCGCCCTCGACCGAAAGGTGATGCGGCTCGCCCCCTGGGCGCCCTTCCTCAACCAGGAGGAGACGGACTTCTTCAGCGCGCGTGTCGATCTCGGGTGCTACGTCAACAACGTCCTGTACGAGTTCGACTACTCACGCATCTGCCTGAGGAAGAAATAGCGCAACTGCGCCAGCAGGAAATACTGCGGATTGATAAGACTTCGTAGTGGGCCGTCCGGCCCACGAGCGGAGCCTACGCGGAAGGCGGCTCAAGCTCGCGACCCGGGAGGTGTAAGAGAGTGAGAATGAAGCGTGTGAGATCCGTCGCGATCGCGACGGTTGTCGCGGCGGGGCTTGCGCTGGTCATGAGCGCCTGCGGCGGTGGTGGCGGGGGCAGCGGTGGAACGACCACCTCGAGCACCTCGACCGCCGGGAAGACCTTTCCGACGCTGAAGGTCGTCTGGGGAACGACGGACTACATGGACCCGGGCCTCTCGTACCGGCTCGAGTCGTGGCAGCTCTTCCAGGACACCTATCTCGGCCTCGTCGTGAAAGCCCGCGTGAGCTGTAACACCGACGACTGCACCAAGATCCTGCCGGGCCTTGCGACGACTACCGGCACGGTGTCGGACGGTGGCAAGCACTATGTGTTCACGCTCCGTAAAGGCTTGAAGTACTCGAACGGCCAGCCCATCAAGGCGAGCGACTTCCCGGCCACGATCATCCGTGACTTCAGGATGAGCTCGCCGGGCATCGGGTTCTTCTCGAACATCGTCGGCAGCGACGCCTGTGAGGCGAACCCGCCGAAGTGCAAGAGCATCTCGGGCATCGTGACGAACGACACTGCAGGGACCGTCCAGATCTCGCTGAAGCAGCCGGAATCGGACTTCCTGTACGTGATGTCGATCCCGTTCACGTCGCCCGTGCCGGCGTCGACGCCGCAGAAGGACACCGAGAATCCGCCTCCGGCCGCGAGCGGTCCGTACTACATCGCGAGCTACAACCCGAGCAAGTCGTTCGTGTTGAAGCGGAACCCGTACTGGAAGAAGGGCTCGATTCCGGCGATCCCCGACGGGAACCCGGACGAGGTCAAGGCCTTGATGACGAGCGACCAGGCGCAGTCCGCGCAGCTGGTGGCGTCGAACCAGTACATGTACGACGAGAACCTGCTCCCGACCGACCAGCTCTCGCACTACAAGAGCAAGTACGCGGATCAGATCAAGTTCTATACGACGCCTTCCACGTACTACTTCTTCATGAACTGGCGGCTCAAGCCGTTCAGCAACGTGAAGGCGCGGCAGGCCGTGAACTACGCGATCAACCGCCAGCAGCTCGTCAACCTACGCGGCGGTCTCGGCGTGCCGACGCAGAACTTCCTGCCGCCGAGCTATCCGCAGTACCAGAAGATCAATCCGTACCCATACAACCTGCAGAAAGCGAAGCAGCTCGTCCAGCAGTCAGGAATGGCCGGCCAGAAGGTGACCGTCTACACGATCTCCGACGTGGCGGTCGACCTGTCGACCGGCGAGTACCTGCAGGGCCAGCTGAACAAGATCGGCTTCAAGGCATCGCTGAAGCCGCTCGCCAGCGCGAACTACTTCACGATCGTCGGGAACCAGGCGACGAAGGCCCAGATCGGCTTCACCGACTGGTTCGAGGACTATCCGTACCCGTCGGACTGGTTCAACATCCTCCAGAACGGCGAGAACATCACCCAGATCCACAACAACAACTACGGCAACGTCGACGTCGACTCGGTCAACCACGAGATCGACGCGCTCGACCACCTGCCGCCGAACGACGCGCTCTCCAAGAGCACCAACTCGAGGTGGGCGGCGATCGACAAGGATCTGATGGAGAAGTACGCGTCGACCGTGCCGTATCTGAACGGCATCGAGACGTCGTTCTTCTCGTCGAAGATGGACGTCGGCTGCGACGTCTTCACCGACAACTTCGACGACATCGCCCAGTTCTGCCTGAAGTAAACGGTCGTCTCCGGCGCGGTGGTGCCATGTGCACCGCCGCGCCGGATCGGCCTTTCTGAACTACCCTGCAACGCACCCGTGGCGACCACCGGCCAAGACGAGTTCACGCTCGACACTGCCGCCGAGCTGGCGGAGGAGGAGGGTGCGGGCAAGGAGATCCAGGGCCGGAGCCCGTGGGCGCTCGCCGGCCGCCGGCTCCGCCGCAACCATGTGGCTCTCGCCTTTCTCGGCGTCTTCATCCTCGTAGTAGTCGCCTGCCTGCTCGCGCCCGTCTACGTCTCGCACGTCTCGCACATCGGGCCGAACGACACGCAGAGTGGAGCCTCGGTCGTCATCAATGGGAAGAAAACCCTCGTCATCTCGAACGGGAGCACCAAGATCGTGAACGGCACTCCGGTGGTCACGCCAGGCGGTGTCCCGATCGGTCCGCAATGGGGCGCTGCGGGCGGCAAGTACATCCTCGGCGCCGACGAGCTCGGGCGCGACGTAACGACCAGGCTTCTCTACGGTGGCCGCAACTCACTGTTCATCGGCGTCACCTCGGCCGCGATCTGCACGGTCCTGTCGGTGATCCTCGCCCTCCTCGCCGGCTATTTCGGTGGGACGACGGACTGGATCATCTCCCGGATCTTCGACCTGATCTGGGCGTTCCCCGTCATCCTGCTCGGGATCGCGCTGGGCACGGCGCTGCAGGTCAACGGCTTCCACCACTTCGGGATAAACCTCTCCGGCTCGAGTCTCTGGATCACGGTCGCAGTGATCTCGTTCGTCTTCATCCCGTACATCGGCAGGCCGCTGCGCGGCCAAGTGCTCGCGCTGCGCAACCGGGAGTTCGTCGAAGCCGCGACGGCGCAAGGGGCAGGCCCCATCCGGATCATGTTCACGGAGGTGCTGCCGAACCTCGCCTCCTCGGTGCTCGTCCTGTTCACGCTGATCATCGCGAGCGCGATCCTCACGGAGGTCGGTCTCTCATACCTCGGCGCCGGAGTCCAGCCACCGAATCCGTCCTGGGGGACGATGATCGAGGAGGGACAGAACAAGTTGGCCACGGCGCCGCAGATCAGCCTCTACGCAGGCATCGCAATCGCGATCACCGTGCTTTCCATCAACGTCTTCGGCGACGGCCTCCGTGACGCGCTCGATCCCCGGGCCAAGATCAGGATCGAGCACTGACGAGGCCGGAGAGCTAGATGATCCCATTCATCATCCGGCGGCTCTTCGGGATGCTGCTCGTGCTGCTCGCGGTGAGCTTCATCGTCTACCTGATCTTCATCGTCATCCCGGGCGGCGACCCGGCGATCAGGATTGCCGGCCGTACCGCGACGGCCGCGAACATCGTCGCGATCAAGCAGAAGCTCGGCCTGGACCAGAACTTCATCGTGCAGTGGTGGGACATGCTGAAGCAGCTCTTCACGGGGCAGCTGATCTCGTACTACGACGGGACGAACGTCGTGCAGCAGATCAAGGCGGGGCTGCCGGTCACGTTCTCGCTGGCAGTCGGCGCCGGGATCATCTGGCTCGGCTTCGGGATTCTCGTCGGCACGATCGCGGCGGTCACCGCCGGGCGCACCACGGACCGGCTCATCACCGCGGCCGCGCTGATCGGCATCTCGATGCCCGTCGCCTGGCTGGGGCTGCTGTTCCGCTACTTCTTGAGCGGGGAAAAGGGGTGGCCCGCCTTGTTCCCGGACGGCGGCTACGTGCCCCTGACTCAGAACCCGGCGCAGTGGTTCTACCACCTGCTCTTGCCGTGGTTCACGCTCGCAATTCTCTTCATCGGCTTCTACGGGCGTGTCCTGCGCTCGAACGTCCTCGACACCATCAACGAGGACTTCGTGCGCACGGCGAAGGCGAAGGGGCTCACGCCCACCCGGATCCTGGTCAAGCACACCCTCCGGGCCTCGCTGATCCCGATCGTGACACTGTTCGGCCTCGACTTCGCCGCCGTGCTCGGCGGCGGCGCGATCATCACCGAGACCGTCTACAGCCTGCACGGCGTCGGCTGGTATGCGGCGCAGTCGATTCAGACGCAGGATTTGCCGCCGCTGATGGGCGTCACGCTCTACGGCGCGATGTTCATCGTCGTGTTCTCGTTGCTCGTCGACATCGCCTACGCCTTCCTGGATCCAAGGATCCGACTGACGTAATGGCCGAGCGGCTGCTCGAAGTCAACGACCTCAAGGTCAGCTTCGCGACCGAGGACGGGATCGTGCAAGCGGTGTCCGGGATCTCGTTCGGGCTCGAGCGCGGCAAGGTGCTCGGCATCGTCGGCGAGTCGGGCTCGGGCAAGAGCGTGACCGCGATGACGCTCATGGGCTTGACGCGCGGCGTCAACGCACGCTTCGAGGGCGAGGTCCTCTACAAGGGGACCGATCTGCTGAAAGTCTCCGACGCCGAGCTGCAGAACTACCGCGGCAACGAGCTCGGGATGATCTTCCAGGACCCGATGACCTCGCTGAACCCCGTCTACCGGATCGGCGATCAGATCGTCGAGGGGATCCAGGCGCACGAGAAGGTCGACAAGCGGACGGCACGTTCGCGTGCGATCGAGCTCCTCCGCCAGGTCGGCATTCCGAACCCGGACGCGCGCGTGGAAAACTACCCGCACGAGTTCTCAGGCGGAATGCGGCAACGCGCGATGATCGCGATGGCGCTTTCGTGCAATCCGTCGATCCTGATCGCGGACGAGCCGACCACGGCGCTCGACGTGACGATTCAGGCGCAGATCGTGGACCTCGTCAGCCGGCTCAAGGACGACTTCGATTCGGCGGTCATCTTCATCACGCACGACCTCGGAGTGATCGCCGAGATCGCCGACGAGATCATCGTGATGTACGCCGGCCGGGTCGTCGAGCGCGGCTCGAAGCGGGATGTCTTCTACGACCCGCAGATGCCGTACACGTGGGGCCTGCTCGGCTCGATCCCGCGCCTCGACCGCCCCAAGGCCGAGCGGCTGCACACGATCGAGGGTATGCCGCCGTCGCTGATCAACCTTCCGGAGGGCTGCAAGTTCCGGCCGCGATGCCCGCACGCGTTCGAGAAGTGCCAGCAGGAGCCGGCGCTGGAGAACCGAGTCGAGGCGCCGGGTCATCTCGATCGCTGCTGGCTCGACGTCGAGTTCAAGCGGGGTCGTCGCGACGAGACGATCTCCGGTGGCTCGGCGGAGGCGGCGTGACGGTCATCGACCAGACGGCCGAGTCGGGGGAGACGCCACTCCTCAGGGTCGACCACGTCAAGAAGTACTTCCCGATCCGGAAGGGTGTCATGCAGCGGGAGGTCGCCCACGTGCACGCCGTGGACGACGTGACGTTCGCGGTTCGGGAGGGGGAGACGCTTGGGCTTGTGGGCGAGTCGGGTTGCGGCAAGTCGACGCTCGGTCGCACGGTCGTGCGCCTCCTCGAGCCGACGGCCGGTGAGATCGTCTTCCAGGGAACTCCGATCCAGCATCTCGGGACGCGCCGGCTGCGACCGCTGCGGCGTGAGATGCAGATGGTCTTCCAGGACCCGTACGCGTCGCTCAACCCCCGCAAGCGTGTCGGGACGATCGTGTCCGACCCGATGCGAATCCACGATCTCGGCAGCCGCGCCGATCAGAAGCGGCGGGTCAACGAGATCCTCGAGACGGTGGGCCTCTCGCCCGAGCACTACAACCGCTTCCCGCACGAGTTCTCCGGCGGCCAGCGGCAGCGGATCGGGATTGCCCGGGCACTCGCTTTGCGGCCGAAGCTGATCGTCGCCGACGAGCCGGTCTCGGCTCTCGACGTCTCGATCCAGTCTCAGATGCTGAATCTCCTCGACGATCTGCAGAACGAGCTTCAGCTCACCTACATCTTCATCGCGCACGACCTCGGCGTCGTCCGTCATGTGAGCGACCGGATCGCCGTGATGTACCTCGGCAAGATCGTCGAGCTCTCGCCGGCGGAGGAGCTCTACACGAGGCCGATCATGCCGTACACAGAGGCGCTTCTCTCCGCCGTCCCGATCCCGGATCCGGATCTCGCCGAGAAGCGGGAGCGGATCGTGCTCGAGGGCGACGTGCCGAGCCCGATCAATCCGCCGAGCGGCTGCCGCTTCCATCCGCGCTGCCGGTACGCGACTGACATCTGCCAGCAGGTGGAGCCGCCGCTCGTCGACTACGGGCATGGCCATCTCGCCGCTTGTCATCACCCGCTCAACGTCGATCAGGCGGCGCTGCAGCAGGCGGGGGTTGCGGAGCAGCACACGCCCGCTGCGGCGGACGGCACGGCGCTGCCGCAGGACACGTCGGGCCGCTCGAATCCGTCGGTTGCGCCCACCCGCGACTGACACCCTTTCGAGGTAGTCCCAACCGCTAAAGCGGCTCGGAGAGGGCGCCGATACTCGGGGCGTGGATGCTGCGGAGCGGAAGGAAATCCTCAGCCGGTACTTGACGCACTCGCGCCGATTCGAAGAGGTCGCGGCGCGGCGTCGCGGTGCCGGCGGTGCGGACGTGATCCCGCTTCAGAGCCCGCTTCGGGAGCTCGAGCAGGAGCCGACGATGCGGGAGGTCGAGGTACTCCAGCTCATCTCCGACGGTCTCGTGAATCGGGAGATCGGCGAGCGCCTGTTCCTGTCAGAGGAAACGGTGAAGTCGCATGTACGACACCTGCTCGCCAAGCTCCAGGCGCGCTCCCGTGCGCACGCCGTCGCTGTCGGCTTTCGCCGCGGCATCATCGGATAGCTTCGTCCACAGGCCCTGTACAAGCTCCGCTCGGCGGTGTGGACAGAGGAAAAACGAAGCGCCGGGTGAAGATCACCCGGCGCTCGTGAAACCGTTTAGTCGTCCCACAGCACTTGCCCGGATCCCCCACTGGGGGGATGATCGCAAGCTGTGGATAACGGACTATGCGACGGCTCTACCAGATCCTGGACGTCCCGGCGATGGTCGCTCGGGCTGCGAGGCGAGAAAAGGAACGCATTGAGTACTCCGATCGATCGGGGACTGACGGCACCGCAAGCCTATACCCCTTTTGGGGGATACGCAAGGCTGGACCGCGTTGTCAAAAGTCTCGGTGACGTCGATCGCCGAACCGTGGCCTGGGCCTTCGTTCTCAGCGTCGGGTCCATCGTGTGCTTTACCGCCCTTTGGATCGCCGGGTACCGGCTGCCGCATTTGTGGGCGCTCCTCGTTCTCGGCATGGTTGCTGCGTTGGCGGAACGGCAGCAGGTTGCGATCAACGACCGCACGTGGCAGTCGGTTACGTTCCTGCCGCTCGTCTTCTCCGCAGTCGCGTTCGGGCCGCTTGGTGGATTTGTGGTCGGCGCAATCTCGAATGTATGGGATCTACGCGAGTCGCGCTCGAGTTGGTTCGTCTACACGCCCATCCGCGGCCTGACGGCTGCCACCGCAGGTCTCGCTGCGTGGACGCTTGTCCCCAGCCCGAGGGCCTTTGGCCCTTGCCTCCTCGCGAGTCTGTTCGCATCAGTCGCTCACGTCGCATCGGACGGCACGCTGGTGGGGATGACTGGGTGGGTACGTCGCCGGAATGTGGCGACCTTCTTGCGCGAGATCACCTCCGTGACGCTGCTGACCGTGCCGCTTTACATTCCGGTCCTCGCGCTGTTCGTCTACGGCTACCACCGCTACTCGCTGCCGCTTGTCCTCATTCTCTTCCTCCCGGCCCTCGCTGCGCAACGCTTGCTTCAGCTCTACCAGCAGGAGAAGGTGGTCTCCAAAGATCTTGCGGGCGCGAATGAAAGGTTAAGGCGAGCGAGCCTCTCCTTCGCTACCGCCCTTGTCGCCACACTTGATGCCCGGGACCAGTACACCGCCGGTCACTCTGCGGCGGTCGCCATCTACGCTAGAGACATCGCTCAGCGCATGGGCTTGTCGGAGGAGGAGCAGAACCTCGTCCACTTGTGCGGTCTCGTCCACGACATTGGGAAGATTGGTCTTCCCGCCGGCTTGCTCGAAAAACCCGGTCCTTTGACGCTCGAAGAGCGCCGCCAGATGGAGCAGCACTCTGAGATCGGCGAGCGAATCCTCCGCAACGTCGACGACTACTCGGAGATCGCCGACATTGTTCGATCTCATCACGAGCGCATCGACGGTATGGGCTATCCGGACGGCATCCACGGCGACGAAATTCCCCTGCTCGCGCGCATCATTGGCGTAGCCGATGCCTACGACGCGATGACGTCAGACCGTCCTTACCGCGAAGCGCTGCCGAGCCGCGTCGCTCGCATGCGACTTGCCCAGGCGGTGGGAACTCAGTTCGACACAGCAGTCGTCGCTGCATTCGAGGCGATTCTCGCGACGGCCGACGAGAATTACCGCTCCGGGCGGGGTTACTCGTTTATGCGCGAGCGAGCCCAGATCGAACAAGGCGACGGAAACATCGCCGTTGCCCTAGACGTCGCCACGTAGCGCGCGAGCGGCTTCGAGCCGTGACCGAACGCCGAGCTTCTCGTAGATGTGCTTGACGTGCACCTTGGTCGTCGAGAGGCTGATGTAGAGCGCCTTTGCGATCTCTTGGTTCGTCATCCCCTGTGCGAGCAACTCGTGTACCTCGGTCTCGCGCGGGCTGAGCTTTGTCGGGCCTTTCGCCTCTCTGGGGATGCTCATACCAAGCGAACGTGCGAGTGAGAAATCGCGCGACAGGACGAGTAACCGCTGAAACCAGGAACGCCAGTTTGGATGCTCGGCGATGAATGCCCCAAGATGTGGCTCTGCTCGTACTGCGATCACAATCGGGTCAAGAACCCCCTCCTGGATCACAGTGCCGACACGAACAGCGGCTTCGTCGCGTCTCTGTTCCCGCAGCGCGATCATCGCTTCAGTGAGAACAGCTAGCGCCTCACTCTCCAAGCCGCGACCAGCGTCACGCGCGGCTCTGGCCAGGTTCTCGGCCTGATCTGTCTCCCCAACGACCGCGCTGAGGAGTGCTTGCCACGCGAGAAACTCGCTGCGGCTCTCGTTGTCGGAGTGTTCGCATGGCCCGAGAGAGAGGAAGTCGAGAGCTCGGCTGACGTCGCCGACGCTCGCATGGAGGCGCGCGCGCTGAACTGCATAGTTATTTTGGAAGAAGCCTCCTAGCTCGCCTTGGATCTGGCGCTCAATGGTGGACAGCGTCCGCGCCGCAGCTGCGAATTTTCGGAGTCCAATCAGCACCTTCGCACGGTGCATCTGCGCGTAAGGCGCCGCGAACTCAATGGCTGAGCTCTCGGCAAGCGATGCCAAAGCGTCTACGCACTCCTGTGCCTCCCCATATCGGCCGTTCACCGCAAGTGCGTAGCTGTACACGCTCAAGAATCCGCTGTACGCGATCGGGTCTGCCCCAGTCTTTGCAACCGCGCGCACCCCCCTGACGTTGTCGAGGGCTTCGACCAGCCTGCCTTCGACCAGTGCTACACCGACTTCAGCCGCTGCAAGCATTAGTGACTGTTTGAGGCCACGCCCAGCGGCAGTTCGGAACTCATCGAGGCGTTTCGTCAGGTCGGGCGTCTGCCGTTCGAGCGCCTGAAGGAAACCGAGCCAGAGGGCCTCCTCTCGTGTTCCGGCAGTCTCCGCTGACGCGGCAGCCAGCTCCGAGTGCTTCTCGGTGTGGCGGGGCCGATCCGAGAGGTGGGCGGCGCGGCCGGCGACGAGGTGGGCGCGCGCGGCGAGATCTCCCTCCAGCGAGCCTGCGGCCTGAGTGGCCAGGGCGATTGCATGATCGAGCTCGTCCGCCCGCAGGAGAGCTTCACTTTCCGCGTAGTCGATGAGGGCGCCTTCGGTTCCCGCTGCCCGCGCGGCCGCCACCCAACGCTGGAGGCTGCTCGTTCGGCCGGCGGCCAGCAGATCGTCCAAGGCCACTCCGACAGCCTCCGTGGCGAAACTCGGATCCTGCGCGACCTCGGCGACGCAGAGCGCCTCGTCCCACCGTCGCGCGTCGAGCAGCCGGCGGCAATCCGCCAGCAGAGCCTCGCGTGTCTCCGCACTTGCCTCATCGAATCGGCGGATCAGCAGCTCCTGTAGGAGCGGATGGAGCAAGAGCGACTTGCGCTCGGTCACCGCCAGCAGGCCGTGCGCCACCGCGTCTTCGATCACCGCATCGGCCTCGGCGGCGAGAACCGAACGCGCAACCTCGACGTCCGTGACCGACGCCACTGCGAGCAGCATCAGCGCCGATTGTGTCTCCTCCGTCGCGGCGGCCAGCAGTTCGCTCGCGAGGAACTCGTAGAGCGTGTGGGAGAGGAGGCGGCTCGAGGTGAAGTCGACGTCGCCGGTCATCGCCGCGAGCCCCAGGACGGCGGGCCACCCTCCGGCCGTGCGCATCAGGCGTGCTCGTCCGGCGACCGCTCCGAAGGCGGTGAGGACCTCGGTCGCTTCCTCGTCGGTCATCGCGAGTTCGTCCACGCCGATCTCCAGGCCCTCGCCGTAGACCTCGAGGCGGGGTGTGAACCACTCCGGCCGGGTCCTCGTCGTGATCAGGAAGCGGATATCGAGACCCTCGACGAGCATCGACAAGAGCTCCTCGGCCTCGTCCGTCGCCGCCGCCTCCCACTCGTCCAGGACGAGGAGGACGTCTCGTGGGAGCGTTTCGAACGTGCGTAGGATCGCGCGGCTGAGGGGCTTCGCGCTCGGGTTGACGGAGGCGATCGATGCAACTCTGCCCGGCTGGCGCGGCAGCTCCGGAGCAATCGAAGCGAGCAGGTCGTCGAGCTGTACTGCGAGAAGCGCGACGTCTCCCGAAGCTCGCGTGGTTCGGTACCACGCAACAGGGCCGCCCTGCCGCTGCGACCACTGTCGCGCGAGTGTCGTCTTCCCGTAGCCGGCGGGGGCGGCAAGGACCGAGACTCGCGCGCCGCCTCCCTCGTCGAGACGCGCGATCAACCGCGGACGCTCGATGATGTGGTCGAGCGCGGGCGAGGCCGCAGCTTTGATCGTCTCCACCATTCCCCTGCCCGGACTGGATTCCTCCGGGGTCCGAGGACCCTACTCCTCTCTCACACGCTCGTCACTGCTGCCGAAAGGCGGGGGGCCCGCGCTCGGGGTAGGGCCCGAGCGCGGGTCGCCGTCAGCCCCCGGCGCCGGCAAGGGCCGGCGCGAGCTCACGCGCGAGGGGGTCCTCGCCGGTGAGCGCCTTGAACGCGGCAGGAATCTGCCGCCGCCTCGGCACGCCGAGCTTCTGGCGCAGGACGTCGCAGTGCGCCTTCGCCGTTCTGGGCGAGATGCCGAGACGCTCTCCGACCTCGTCGTTCGAGCACCCGCGTGCGATCAGTGCAACGATCTGGAGCTGGCGCTCGGTCAGGTCGGGCTTTGCCTTGTCGCTGCCTCTCATGGCCCGGCACGCTACGGCCGGGACGGCTCGTCAGCTATCGGCCGACGGGAGTATTCGAGCGGGCGGTCTGCTTGCCGATGAAGCTCGCCTCGTGGCCGCGCGCGTTCGCTTCGGCGAGCTCGTCCTGCGTCAGCGCGCCGATCCGCAGGAGCAGGTCGAGCTCGTCGCGGAGGTGCGTCCTCATCATCTCCGGCCCGTCCGTCGCGATCGTGAAGAGAACGTCGTGCTCGACGAAGGTGCGGAAGACGGCGCGCACCGCCTCCTCGTCGGGCAGCGACTTCGTGAGCAGGTTCGAGGTCGGGCAGATCTCGAGGACGACCTCCTGTTCGCGCAGGTCCTTCATCAGCTCGGCGTCGCCGGCGGCGAGGATCCCGTGCCCGATCCGGTCCGGGCGCAGGAGCTCGAGCACCTCGCCGATCTCGGCGCGGCCCATCTCGGCTCCCTCCTCGCCGACGTGGATCGTCACGCCCAGTCCGGCGGCGCGCGCCTCCTCCACCATCGGCAGCACCTGCGAATAGTCGTAACGCTCGCCGTTCGGCCGAGGCCCTGCGATGTCGACCCCCACGATCCCCCGCGGGGCCCAGCGAATGGCCTTCTCGACGATGATCTCGTTCTGGTGCGGCGTGAAGGTGCGATCCATCATCAGGATCAGACCTGCCCGCACCTGGGGGTACTCGAGGCTCGCAACGTCCAGCCCGCGGATCGCGGCGAGGATGATGTGGTCGAGGTCGCGCTCGCCGCCGCGATTCCGCTTCATCGGATTGAAGCGAAGCTCGAGCGTCGTGATCCCCTGCGAGCGGTACGCGCCGCCGATGGCGCCGTGCACCGACACCTCGACGGCGGCCGGGCTCGACTGGATCAGCTCGGTCCAGTGGTAGATCGCGTCGAGCGCGTCGAGGTCGGGCACGCCGCGCGGGTCGGACACCGTCACGAGGCGGTCGAAGTCCCAGAAGTCCTTGACCGGGAGCGCGATCCCCTGCCGGTGGGCGAGCGACCAGAGGATGTCGGACGAGACCGAGCCGCCGAGGTGAGTGTGCAGCTCGGCGAGGCCTTCCATCGGGACAGTCTAGTTCCAGCCCACCACCACCCACCGACGCCGGACGAAGCGCGGGGCGAGCAGGGCGAGCCGCGCAGCGATCAGGACGTCGAGCGCCGCCCAGACTCCGACCACGCCCCAGTCGAGGACGAGCGCGAGCGCCGCGAGCGTCACGAAGAGAGCACTCGCGGCGAGCATCGACCACATGAGAAAGCGCGTGTCGCCGGCTCCGATGAGGATCCCATCGAGCGCGAAGACGGCGCCGCCGAGCGGCTGCATCACCACGAGGAACGGCCAGAGGAGCGCAGCCTGGTGGAGCACGCGCGGATCACTCGTGAATGCCCGCGGCAGCACATACGAGAGCGGCGCGAGGACAAATGCAAAGCCGAGGCCGATCACGACCGACCAGCCGATCATGCGCACGGCCGCCGCGTATGCGCCTTCGGCGTTGCCCGCTCCCAGCATCCGGCCGACGATCACCTGCCCCGCAATCGCGAGGGCGTCGAGGATGAGCGCGATGAGCAGGAAGAGCTGGTACGCGATCTGGTGCGCTCCGAGCTGCGCGTCCCCCATGCGCGCGAGCACGGACGCGGCGACCAGGAATGAGGCATAGAGCGCCGCCGTGCGCACGAAGATCTGCCTGCCGATGCGGAACAGAGGCCTCATCTCCGCGAGACTCGGCCGCCGCGACGGCGCATGCGGCCGAAGCAGCTCGACGACGAACGCGACGCCCATGCCCAGTTGCGCGATCGCCGTTCCGGCCGCCGAGCCCGCAATGCCCCAGTGAAAGCCGTAGACGAAGAGGAGCTCGAGGACGAGATTGGCGAGGTTCGCCACGACGACGATCTCGAGAGGCCGGCGCAGGTTCGAGACGCCGCGCAGGTAGCCCTGGCCCGCGAGCGCGACGAGCGCGGCGGGCAACCCGATCGCCGCGATCCGGAAGTAGACGAGCGCGAAGTGACCGGAGTGGCCGTGTCCGCCCAGCCCCGCGAGAAGCGGTGCGGCGACGATCTCGCACCCGACGAGCAGGACGAGGCCGATCCCGAGCGAGGCCCAGAGCGCCTGCGCCGCGAGGCGTGCGGCGTCGTCCTCCCGCCCGGCGCCCGACGCCCGCGCGACGACGGCGGTCGTCCCGTACGTGAGGAAGTTGAAGATCGTGAATGCGCCCGCGAGGACCGTCCCGGCGAGGCCGAGCGCCGCGATCTGCGGGCGGCCGAGGTGACCGACGATCGCGGTGTCGGCGAGGACGTACAGCGGCTCGGCCGCGAGCGCGCCGAGCGCCGGAAGCGCCAGGCGGACGATCTCGCGGTCGTGCGGGGAACGAAGACGCACCGGGGCGCCCGACGATAATGGCCGGGTGCAGGTACCGACCGAGCTGTCCCGCGAGCTGAAGCGATTCGTGCGGCTCCCGTCCAGCCGGATCGCGCGGGTGATCCTGGGGCTGCTCGTTCTCGCGGCGTTCGCGGGCCTGTTCTGGTGGCGCCGCGGCAGCCTCGAGTCGATCGGCAGCGCATTCAGGGCCGTGGAGTGGGAGTGGGTCGTCGTCGCGATCGCGCTCAACCTCCTCTCCGTCGTCGTCCGCACCCTCGCCTGGACGACGGTCATCCACTCGGCGGTGGAGCCGCCGCGCCCGCGCGTGCTGCTCGTCTTCTCGGCGTTCTCGGTCGGCCTGTTCGCGAACGCCGTCCTGCCGGGCCGCATCGGCGAGCTTGCGCGGGTCGCGGTCCTCACGCGGAAGATGCCGGGGCGCAAGGGTGCCTGGGCGACGCTCGTCGGGACGGTGTTCGCGCACCGGGTCTTCGACATCGTGCCCGTCCTCCTGCTGATCCTCTACGTCGTCGCCACCGCGAGCATCCCGTCGTCGGCTCGCGCGACCATGTTTTTCGTCATCGGCATCGGCGTGGGCCTGTTCGCGTTCGCGTTCCTCTCCGCACGCAGGCATCACCAGGCGATGTCGATCGAAGGGCTCGGACCCGTGCGCCGTTTGGTCACGATGGGCAGGCACGGGCTCGGGGTCATGCGCTCGCCGCTGACTGCGGCGGTCGCGATCTTCTTCCAGATCTGCGGCTGGACGTTCCAGCTCCTCGCGGTTTGGACGGCGATGCGCGCGTTCGACATCCACGCCCCGCTGCCCGCCGCCGGAGTCGTCCTGCTCGTGATGAACGTCGTGACCATCCTCCCGTTCTGGCCCGGGAACGTCGGTCTCGTCCAGGTCGCGATCGCCTCTGCGCTGGTGGGGTACGGCGTGGCGTACGACGTCGGCGTCGCCTACGGGTTCGGGCTGCAGGCGATCGAGGCCTCGGTCGGCATCGGCGTCGGGCTTCTCTTCCTTGCCCGCGAGGGGCTCTCGTTCGCGATGCTGAGTGTGATGCCCACGGCGAGCCAGGCCGAGGTGCCGGCCGCCGAGCTGGAGGACGACGGCGACAGGCGGGCGGAGCGCGCCGCGGCGGGCTAGCTGTCGCCTGCGGGCGCGGTCGCGGGAGGGCGCGACTGTTCCGCGCGGCGCGCGAGCTCCTCGACGCGGCCTTCGGCGGCGTCGAGCTTCGCCCGGCAGAAGGCGTACAGCTCCTCTCCTCGCTCCCACAGTTTCAGCGCCTCGTCGAGCGGCGCCTGCCCGCGCTCGAGCCGCTCGACGATCTGTTCGAGCTCGGCCTGTGCCTGCTCGAAGCTCGGCTCGGAGGGCTCGGTCACGGGGACACCTCCTCGACGCGTGCGCCCAACCGTCCGTCGGCGAGCGTGACGTCGACGAGTGCACCGAGGGAGACCGTCTCGGTGGAGGCCACGACCTCGCCCGCCTCCGTCCGCACGATCGCGTATCCTCGCTCAAGTGTTTGCTGAGGTGACAACGCCAGGAGTTTCGCTCCGCTCTTCTCGAGCGCCGCTCGCTTCCGCTCGACCGCAAGCGCAGGCGCCAGTCGCAGCCGGTCCCGCGTGCGCTCGAGGAGGTGGCGCTCCCGTTCGACTGCGGCGCGTGGCCGCGCCCGCAGCCGCTCGGCGGATCGGGATAGGCGCTGTCGGTCGCGCTCGAGCGAGCGTCGGACGTTGCGCCCGAGTGCCTCGCGCGTGCGGTCGAGCCTGCCGTACAACTCAGACAACTCCGGCACGACGAGCTTGCCGGCGGCCGTGGGAGTCGAGGCGCGGACGTCCGCTGCGAGGTCACACAGCGGTGTGTCCTGCTCGTGGCCGACCGCGGAGACGACGGGGACGGGGCACTCGGCGACCGCTCGGACGACTCGCTCGTCGCTGAAGGGGAGGAGATCTTCGAAGCTGCCGCCGCCGCGGGTGAGGACGAGGACGTCCACGTCCGGGTGCTCGCACAGAGCCCCGATCGCCGCGACGATCTCGGCGGCCGCCCGCGGGCCCTGTACGTAGGTCTCCGCGACGAGAACCGAGGCCGGCGGGAAGCGGGAGCAGATCGTGGTGACGACATCGCGCTTCGCGGCTGCGTCGTTTCCGGTCACGACTCCGATCCGTCGCGGCAGGAACGGGAGCGGGCGCTTGCGGGCGTCGGCGAAGAGACCCTCGGCGGCGAGGCTCGCCTTCAGCCGCTCGAGCGAGGCAAGGTGGGCGCCGGCGCCGAAGCGCTCGATCGTGAGCGCGCGGAGCTTGAACTCACCACGCTGCTCGTACAGCTCCGGCCGTCCGAGCACGTGCACGCGCTCGCCGTCCGCGAGGTCGAGCCGTAGGGCGTCGAACCGCCCGCGAGCCATCGCGACGCCGACGCACGAGCCGTCCGCGGGATCCTTGAGCGTGAAGAAGACCGTTGCCCAGCGGTCGTGGCGGCGGAGCTCGGTCACCTCGCCCTCCACCCAGAGGGTGGGTAGTCGCGACAGCCATTGCCCGACCCCGCGGTTGAACGCTGCGACCGAGTAGACAGTGCGGTCGTCGTACGGCAGCGCCTCGACCTTGGCCATGGGCGCAGCGTAGTCGCGCGACTGTTACAGGAGGATCTCGGCCGCCGTCTCGGGCTGGCAGCCGCGGCCGAGCAGCTCGCAGGCGAGGTGAAGGTCTGCCTCGCTCACGGCGAGCCGCTCCGCGATCGAGAGCGGATACCCGGCCTCGATCAGGATGTGGAGCCGCCAGCTCTCCACTTTCGAGCGTTCGTCGAAGAGGGGTTCGAGGATGGGAGTCGTCGTATCGCTCATGGCACACCAGGTTCGTGCTGCTACCGACGAACCCTCCCGGGCTTTGTTAGGCGAACTTTTTGTTAGGAGTCGCGCACAGCCGCGGCGGACGCAAACCGGCGCAGGAGCTCCTGCAGACGCGCTTCGAGCACCCCACGCTCCGCTTCGACATCGGCGCGGAGGTCCTCGATTCTGCGCCGCATCTCGGACTCGAGCTCGCCCAGCCGCAGGTCGTGCGCCGCGACGAGCTCGTCGTGGCGGCGCTCGAGCTCCTTCGCGACGTTCGAGACCCGGTGCTCGAGACGCTGGGCGCCTGCGTCGCCGACGTGTGCCAACCGTTCTGCGAGCACCGTTTCGGCCTCCCGCGAGAACGTGCTGACGGCGCGGTCCAGCTCGCGAGCGAGGCGCTTGGCGGCGTCTTCTCGCGACGTCTTCACGAGCTGTGCGAACCGCTGCGCAGCCTCGTCCGCGTGCGATGCGACCGCGCGGTCGACCGCCCGCTCGAGCTGCTCGACCTGGCGGCGTGAGAGGTCCTCGAAGCCGGCGCGCACACGCTGGACGGCCTCGGCCTCTTCGCGCTGCGCCTGTTCCGTCAGCTCGCGCTCCCGACGAGCCATCCGGCTCTCGAGCTCGTGCAGTGCCCTGCGCCGATCGGCTGCATGCGTCTCGAGCTCGTTTCGGACGAGGCTGAGGGCTTCGTCGAGCGTCCGGTTGAGCTCCGCGCGAAGGCGCGCCATCCCGGTTCGCTGTTCCTCGCTCTCGGCCGACAACCGCTCCGCGTCCGCTGTGAGCCGCAGCTCGATTTCGCGCAGCAGCTGCTGCTGGCGCTGCTCTAGCTCGGCGACGCGCAGCTTCGTCGCCTCGGTGATCCGATCGAGATCCTGCGACCAGCCCGCGAGCCGCTGCTCGACCTGCCCCTGAACCTGAGTCAGCTTGTCGCCGAGAGCCGCGGTCGCGTCGTGCTCTCGTTCCGCGACGAGCGTACGCCGCTCTTCTGCGATCTCACGCTCCTGCTGCTCCAGCAGCGAGCGCGAGTCGGCGCGGGCGCGGGCGAGGGTCAGCTCGAGCTCGGAAGCCTGGGCCTTCTTCTCCCGCTCGACAAGGGCCAGGAGGTCGGCCTCCTCCTCGGCGAGACGCGCATCGATCGCGGCGACGCGTCTCAACTCGCGGCGCAGGAGAAGGGCGGCGCCCGCAGCGAGCGTGCAGGCCGTCAACCCGCCCGCGGCGACCGCGAGCGGCCGGTCGTGGCGAAGCGCGAACACGACCCAGAATCCCACGGCAGCACCCGCCTCGAGGCAGACGGCCGCCACCAGCAACGATGTCGGCCCGCGGCGAAGCGCAGCCGCGGCGAGCGCGAGCGCCGCCAGCACGATGCCGCCGGCGAAGACGAGATCGGCAATGGTCGTCAGCGCCACCATCGTGAGTGTAGATAGCTAGCCCGCGCGCAGAAGGAGCAGCGCGACGGCGATGAGCACCGTCGCGGCGGCGAGTGCCTTGAGCGCCATCTCAGGCACTGCCGCAAGCGCATCCGCATCCAACGGCAACGTCGTTCCGTCGTCGAGCTCCGCGCGGCCTTCGATCGCGACGACTCGGCGGCGGACGAGCCGGACCGGCGTCGAGAGCTGCCGCTGCGCCCAGCTCGAGGCGAAGGCGTACGCCGCTCCGGCGAAGGCCGCCGCGTGGAGCGTGCGGGCCGACGCGAAATACGCCGTGAGAACCGGGAACGCTCCCCACGCGGCAGGGAACCAGAGCCCGCCGTGGAACGTGCCGCCGAACAGCTCGAGGTTGTACGCCACGACCAGGAAAGCGCCGACGGCCACGAAGACGAGCAGCCACAAGGTCCGCGAGATCGCGACGGCGACACCGATCGCGCAGGCGCCGGAGATCGAGACGGCGGCGAGCGTCATCAGTACCCGCCGCGGGATGCGCGTCTGCAGCGGTCTCCCGCTCAGCTCGTCGAGCGCATGGGCTCCGACGCCCATCGCGAGCGCGAAGGCGAGCGTCGTCCATCCGAGCAGCGGCCAGTCCATGCGGGGCGCAAGGGCGGCGCCGATTGCGACGTACGAGAGGTGCCACAGCGTGTACGGCGGGTGGAGGAGCGTGACGTAGTCGCGCCACCCGCCCGGGCGCAACGCGTAGAAGGACGGCCGCGGCCGTGTCGCCGTCATGCGCGTCGCCCCCAGACCACGATTCCGCCGCCGACGCTGAGCCGTTGCGCCTGGACGTCGCCGACCCCCGCCGTGCGCCAGGCGTCGAGAAGGCGCGACTCCGGCCACCTTCTCCAGAAGTCCCGGATGTTCGGGCCGAGGAAGCGTCCGACGCCGCCCCAGCCGTGGGAGACGAGTGCGCCGGCCGCCGGCAATCCGAGCCGAACGTAGAGCTCCCAGAGCGGCCGCCACCCGCCGTGCGGCAGCCCGAACTCGAGCATCGCGACCGTCCCGCCCGGGCGCACGACCCGGGCGAGCTCACCCAAGGTCGCCGGGACGTCGTCGACGTAGCGGAGGAGGTACGTGAACGTCAGCGCGTCGAACTCGCCGTCCGCGAACGGCAACTCCTCGGCTCGTGCCTCCCGTAGCTCGATCCGGCCGCTCAGGCAGGCGCGGTCGACCCGCTCTCGTCCCGCGGCGAGCATCTCGGGGCTCTGGTCGATGCCGACGACCGTCCGCGTCGGCGCCGCTCGCGCGAGCTCGATCGCGACGGCGGCGGTTCCGCTGGCAACGTCGAGCACGCGGTGCGCATCCTCGGGGATCCGCGAGACGAGGAAGGAGCGCCAGCGCGGGTCCTGCCCGAAGGAGAGCAGCCGCGCGTAGCGGTCGTACGTCGGGCCGAGCGGCGCGAACAGCTCCCGCGCGTGGCGCGTGCGTGCAGAGGCCTCCACGGCCCTATTCTGGCCGCATGAGCGTCGCCGAGGAGGTCGGGCGTATGGCGAACGCGGCCGCTACCTTCGCCGCGCCGGGGGAGGAGCTCGCGGGCGTGCTCGTGGCGGAGACGCTCGGCCGGCGCGTCTATCTCTGCGCGTTCGGCTCGGCGGAAGCGCGATCCTGGATCGCGCTGGACGCCGAGGCGAAGCCGTTGACCGAGCGGCGGCTCGTCCGCGAGGCTGCTTCTCTCGCGGCGCTCTGCGAGGTGGCGGAGGAGTCCGCCGGCGGCGGCCACCTTCCGGAGCTCCGTGCACGGCTCGCCGAGCTCCATGAGACGGACAACCCGGCGGGGATCGAGGAAGCGGAGGCCGCGGCGGAGTCTCTCGCCGAGACGCTGCAGGCCCAGCCTCGGGTCGCGAGCGGCGCCTATCTCGATGCGATCGGCTCTGCGTCACGGCGGCTCGAGCAGGCGCTGGGCGAGAGTGACGGCTCGCCGTTCGCGGCGGCTCTGAGCTCGGCCGCCCGCGCCGTCGAGGTGTTGACGGCGGAGGTCGAGCGCGACTACAAGATTCCGCTGGAGTGAGCGAAGAGCTCGAGAAGTGCGCGTCGGACGCTGAGGAGCTTCGGCCGGCGGCGCCGAGTATCACCATGCGCCCGTTCGGTCTGACCCGCGAGGTGAAGGTGGTGCGACGCTAAGCTGGACCGCATGGAAGGCGGCGGCTTCGGATTTCCCTTCGGCGGCGATCCCGAGGACCTCATGCGCGGGCTGCGCGAGTTCGCCGAGCAACAGGCCGAGAGCGTCCAGGAAGCACAGCGCGAGCAGTTTGCGACGCTGACGCTCAACACCGCCGTCGAGCTGACCGCGGCCGCGCTGCAGCAGGTGCAGCCGCAGGGCGGCGTCGACGAGCAGGCGATCGCGCTCCGCGACGCGATGCGCGTGCTCTTCCCCGAGGCGGTGGCGCTCGTCAGCGCCGCCCGCCGGGGGTTCATGCGCGAGGGCTAGCCGCGGGCGGCGACCGTCGCGTTCTGCGCGAGCCCCGCGTGGTACGTGTTCTCGTACTGCTCGAGGGAGAACGTGTCGAGGAACGCTGTGGCCGTCTCGCGGCCGTTGTGCACGAGCAGCTCCTGCTTCTCCTGCGACAGGTTGAACTCCGTCGTCCCCACGTCGTCGGCATCGACCGCGAGGGTGCGGACGCGTGTCGAGTGCGACACGAAGCGCTCGTCCCAGGCCGACTCCGCAGTGTGGAAGATGTCGAAGGCGAAGCGCAGGTGCCACGGCGCGAGCTTCGCGAACGCGCCCGGCCCGCCGAAGCCGTGGCCGCCCGAGAGCGTGAAGCCGTACGTCGGCCGCACCGGCGCGCGGCCGCTCACCTTCGGGTCGACGTCCCAGAGCCAGACCGGGAAGTTCGACAACGTGCCGCCGTCCACGATCAGGCACGTCCTCCCTCCCCTTGCGTCCTGCAGCTCGACGGGGTCGAAGAAGTAGGGAATCGACATGCTCATGCGCGCCGCGCGGGCGATCGGGAAGTCGTTCGGCTCGATCGTCCGGCCGGTGCCGGGGTCGCGGTAGAGCTCCAGGTCGCCGGGGAGGACGAGGAGACGGCCTTCCGTGACGTCCACGGCGATGAGCTTCAGCCACCACTGCTCGGCGGGATCCTGAGGATCCGTTTTGCGCACGGCTGCGAATGTCGCGCCGCCGAGGACGTCGTCGAACCAGCTCTCGAAGGCCTTGCCCGGCGCCATCCCGTGCTCGGCCACCAGGCGCGCGACACCGAGCTCCTTGTTGTGGCCGGGAAAATCGGCGAACCGGCCGAAGCTCGTCCTCTGCATCAGGTCGAGCATCTCCTGGGCGTCGTGACCGGTCGCGAGGTAGCAGACGATGATCGCGCCTGCGCTCGCGCCGGCGACGTTCTTCCACGTGCGAACCGGCTTCGTCGGATGCTCGGCGAACCCGCAGAGCGCCCCCGCGAGTGCGAGCCCTTTGACCCCGCCGCCCCTGAACACTCCGTCGGCCTCGTCGATCCACTGCATCGTCCTGCGCCTCCTCGTATTGTCCTGGCGCCGCAGTGGCCGCTCTGACCGTACTCCCGCCACTGCGGTTGAACAACCCCTCCTGCATAGAATCGCCGCGCCCGTGTCGCTGCTCGACTCCGCACTCGTCCGCCTTCTGCCGGCGGTGCCGAAGCCAGTGGTGCAGCTGTTCTCCTCCCGCTACATCGCCGGCGCGACGCTCGCCGAGGCTGTCGAATGCGTGCGCGAGCTCAACGCCGGCGGAGCGATGGCGACGGTGGACGTCCTCGGGGAGGAGATCACGCGCGAGGAGGAGACCCGGGCCATCGCGCAGGCGTACCGCGAAGTCTTCGCGGCGACCGACGAGGCAGGGCTCGACTCCAACGTCAGCGTCAAGCTGACCGCGCTCGGGCTCGATCTCTCCTACGAGCTCTGTCGCGAGAACCTCCTGGACGTCGTGCGCACCGCAGCCGGCTACGACAACTTCGTCCGGATCGACATGGAGGACTCCTCGACGACTGACGACACGCTCGGGCTCTACCGCGGGCTCCGCGAGGACGGGCACGAGAACGTCGGCGTCGTCCTCCAGGCGCGGCTGCGGCGCACGCTCGACGACGTCCGGTCGCTCGCCGACCTGCGCCCGAGCGTCCGCCTCTGCAAGGGGATCTACCTCGAGCCGGGCTCCATCGCCTTCACCGACTACGAGGCGGTACGTGCGAACTACGTCAGCTGCCTGGACGCGCTCTTCGAGGCCGGCTGCTACGTCGGCGTCGCGACTCACGACGAGTGGCTGATCGGTGAGTCGCTGGCGCGGATCTCGCGACGGGGACTGGCGCCGCTCGAGTACGAGCTCCAGATGTTGCTCGGTGTGCGCGAGACGCGCCGCGACGAGCTGGTCGCCGAAGGACACAGGCTGCGGGTCTACGTCCCCTTCGGCGAGCACTGGTACCGGTACTCACTGCGGCGGCTGCGGGAGAATCCGGCGATGGCAGGAACGATCGCGCGCGCGACGGCCGGCCGCGTGCTCGGGCTCGGCGCGCGATGATCTGGGCGCGGGCCGAGGGTTGTCGCGTCACGCTCGCAGACGGGCGCGAGCTCCTCGACCTGACGGGCGGCTTCGGCGTCGCGGTGCTCGGCCACCGCAACCCGCGGATCCTCGAGGCCTGGCGCGAGCAGGAGGTCGTGCATGCGCTCGGCGACCTGGCCGACGCCGAGGTGACGGTCCGCCTGCGCGAGGCGCTGCCCCGCCCGGCGAAGCTCGGCGTGACGGGGGAGGATGCGGTGGAGATCGCGCTGCGGACGGCTCTGCTTGCGACCGGGCGGCCCGGCATCGTCGCCTTCGAGGGCGCGTACCACGGCACCGGGCTTCTCGCCCTCGCGGCCACGGGGTTCGAGCGGTTTCGCGAGCCGTTCGCGCCGTGGCTCCCCGGGCCGGTGCATCGTCGCGCGTACGGCGAGGATCCCGGGCCGCTGCCGGCGGACGCGGGGTGCGTGGTCGTCGAGCCCGTACAGGGTCGGGCGGGGTCGCGGGTTCCGCCGGACGGCTTCCTCGAGGCGCTGCGCCGCCGTTGCGACGAGTCGGGTGCCGTGCTCGTCGTCGACTCGATCTTCTGCGGGCTGGGACGCCTGGGGGAGATGTGGCCGGGCCAGGAGTTCGCAGATGTGCTCTGCATCGGCAAGGCGCTCGGGGGTGGGCTCCCGCTTTCGGCGGCGCTCTTCTACCGAGACGGTCTCGAGGAGCTGTGGCAGCTGGGTCCGGAGGACGTGTACACGCACACACACGCCGGCAACCCGCTCGCGTGCGCCGCGGCGCTGGTCGTGCTCGAAGAGGTGCCCAGGCTGCTCGGCCGGGTGCGTGAGGCCGGCGAGCGCTTCGAGCGGGCCGGCTGGAATGGCCGTGGGCTTCTCCGGGCGCGGGAGGGACACATGGACGACGCGCTCGAGCGCGGGGTGCTCGTCGTCCCGGCCGGCCTCGACGGCTCGCTGATCCAGGCCACGCCCCCGCTGACGATCACCGACGCCGAGCTCGATGACGCGTTCGAGCGCCTGTCTTGAACAGACACGGCTGGGACCAGGTTCCGGCCACGTCCGCCGGGGACAGCCCATTTCGCTCAACCAGGCCGAAAGGTCCTTGCACGACTGCTCCCGATGAGGCCCGTCCGGAACCTGGTTCCGGACACGGCCTCCTGGGACACGGCTAGGCCGGGCGCCGCGCGTAGAGGAGGAACGTCGCGGGGATGCGACGATCGTGGCGGCGCCGCGAGGTGCCGCCGGGATACTCCTCGAGCGCTTCGAGCCGCAGGCCGGCACGCGAGAGCGCGCTCACGACCTGGCCGATCCGCCACAGCCGGTCGGGATCGGCGGGATCGCGGAAGTAGTCGTGGCGCCAGTGGAGAAAGCCGTCCACGCAGTCCGCGACGGGGTGGTCGTCGAAGACCAGCAGCTCGCCGTGCTCGCGCAACGCCGCCACGATGCCGGTCGCCCAGCCGCCGAGGTCGTCGAGGTGACCGAGCACGCCCTCGCCGGAGTACACGAGGTCGAATCGCCCACGTCGCAGCTGGCGCGGTAACGACTGCGGATTGCCGTCGACCCACAGGATCTTCGGCCATCGCTCGCGCGCGGTCTCGAGCGCCGCCGGTCGAGCGTCGACCCCGGTCGCGACGGCTCCCAGCTCGGCGAGCGCAGCGGTCGCCTCGCCCGTCGCGCAGTGAAGATGGAGCACGCGCTTGCCCTGCAGGTCACCGAGCGTGCGCTGCACGATCGACGGGAGCTCCACCGGCTCGGCGCGAGCCCGGTGCGCGTCGTCCCAGGCGCGCAGGTTCTCCTCGGTCGGCTCCATCCGCGCTACGCCCCGAGCGAGTAGCCGCCGTCCACGACGAGCGTCTGGCCGCAGATCATCGCGGCGTCCGGCGAGCAGAGGAAGGAGACGACGGCCGCGACGTCCTTCGGCTCGACGAGACGCCCCGCGGGCGTCCGCTTCACCGAGGCGAGCATCTGCTCCTTGTTCGGGAACCAGTCGAGCGCCTCGGTGTCGACGACGCCGGCAGAGACGCAGTTGACGCGGATCCCCCGCGGCGCGAGATCGAAGGCGAGGTAGCGGACGACCGACTCGAGCGCCGCCTTCGACGTGCCGACGAGCACGTAGTTCGGAAGGACGCGCTGCGAGCCGAGGCTCGAGATAGCGAGGATCGCGCCGCCCTCTTCCATCGCCGGCGCCGTGGCCCGAGCCAGCGAGAGGAGGGCGCGGGCATTCGCAGCGAGCGTCCAGTCCCAGTGCTTGTCCTCGGTCTCGAGCGCGGGGCGAATCACGCCGGTCGCTGCGTTGTGGACGACGACTCGGTACGGCCCGGCGGCCGCGAGTTCGTCGACGGTGCGCGCGTCGGCGACGTTGCCGCGCACGAGGACCGGCTCGCCTCCGGCCTCCTCGACCAGCGCCGCCGCTTCCTCGGCTGCGGTGTCGTTGCGCATGTAGCCGAGCACCGCGCGAGCGGCTCCGTCGGCCACGAGCCGGAGTGCGATCGCGCGACCGATCCCCCGCGTCCCTCCCGTCACGAGGACGGAGGCGCCGCTGAGACTCATCGCCGGGGCAGCGGCTCGTCGGCCGGCGCCGAGCTCGGGAGCTCGTTCCAGCCGGGCCGTGTGAGCGGCTCGCGCCGGCTGTCGGCCGCCTTCGAAGAGGCGTGGCCGAGCCGGTCGAGCAGCTCCATCTTCTCCTCGGCATAGCGGCGCACCGCGTGCTCCTCGGGCAGGTCGAGGACGAGCTCGCGCACACGGGCGCGCAGCTGGTACGCGAAGTGCGGCGTCGCAGGCCCGACGAGCTCGTCGACGTCGGCGAAGGTGGGCTCCGGCATCGCAGCGGAGCGTAACGGAGGTACGTTCGAGGGCGTGCGGCGAGTCTCATCCGTGGACGTGATGCTGCTCGGTGCCGTTCTGCTCTGGGCGCTCAACGTCACCGTCACGAAGTACGTGCTCGAGCACGGCTGGCTGCCTCTCGCGTACGCGACCATCCGCTACTTCGCCGCGATCTCGATCTTCTGGATCTACACGTGGTGGCGCGAGCGCTCGTTCCGGATCGCGCGCGCCGACTGGATCTATGTCGGCATCGCGGCCGCGATGATCTTCGTGAACCAGCTCTGCTTCGTCTACAGCCTCGAGTTCGCCCACGCCTCGACGGTGTCGCTCCTGTTCGGCACCTGCCCGATGTTCGTGGGGCTGATCTCGATCGTGTTCCTGCACGCGCACCTGCACCGGTCGTTCTGGATCGGCGCCGCCCTGACCCTGGCCGGCGTCGGTCTGATCGCGGCCGGCGCCGGCGGCGGGCTCGTCTCGGGCTGGAAGGGCGACCTGCTCGCCATCGCCCTCGCCGTCACCTGGGCGGCCTACACCGTTGCGATCGCCCCGCTGATGCGCCGCTATTCCCCGTACCGGATCAGCGCCGTGGTGCTCGCGATCGGCTGGGCGCCCCTCGCTCTCGTGAGCATCCCGCAGATCGGCCGCCAGGACTTTTCCTTCTCGGGTCCGGTCTGGCTCGGTTTCGCCTACGCGGTGATCGGGCCGCTCTTCCTCACGAACATCCTCTGGTTCACCGCCGTCGACCGGGTAGGCGCCCCGCGGGCGAGCATCTTCAACAACATGCAGCCGTTCTTCGGCGTGCTCTTCGCGCTCCTGATCCTCTCCGAGTCCATCCACGGCCTCGAGATCGCCGGCGGCGCGTTCATCTTCGCCGGCATCGCGTACGAGCGCGTTGGGCGACAGGTGCTGGCGCGCGTGCCGAGCGCGGAGTGAACCGCTCTCGAACTTCGAGGTGATCGCCGAGGACGACGGCTCGACCGATGCCACGCCGGGCAAGCGGATCCACGCCGCGCCGGTCGTCGTCGCCCTCGCCTGACCTGAGGGGCATAATCGGTGCATGGCCGAAGACTTCATGCCGCTGCTCGGCTGGGATCACGTCGAGCTCTGGGTCGGCAACGCAAAGCAGGCTGCGTACTTCTACGAGCACGCGATGGGCTTCACACGGACGGCATACGCGGGGCCCGAGACCGGAGTCCGCGATCGCGCCTCCTACGTCCTCGAGCAGGGCGACGTGCGCTTCGTGGTCACGAGTGCGCTGCGCGAGGAGCACGAGATCACGAAGCACCACGCGCGGCACGGCGACGGTGTCCGTGACATCGCGCTCACCGTCCCCGACGCGACGCAGGCCTATCGTGAGGCGGTCTCCCGCGGCGCGCGCAGCGTCATGGAGCCGCATCGGGACGAAGACGAGTTCGGCGCCGTCGAGCGCGCGGCGATCGCGACGTACGGCGACACGATCCACACCTTCGTCAACCGCGCCGACTACGCCGGCCCGTTCCTGCCGGGCTATGTCTCGGTCTCGGAGAACGGTCACACCGACCCGGGTGTCGGTCTCCTGAACGTCGACCACGTCGTCGGTAACGTCGAGCTGGGCCGGATGAACTACTGGGTCGAGTTCTACGAGCGCGTGTTCGGGATGACGAACATCATCCACTTCGGCGACGACCAGATCCAGACCGAGTATTCCGCGCTCATGTCGAAGGTCATGTCGGACGGCTCGGGGAAGATCAAATTCCCGATCAACGAGCCGGCCGAGGGCAAGCGCAAGAGCCAGATCGAGGAGTACGTCGAGTTCTACGGCGGCGCCGGCGCGCAGCACATCGCGCTCGCCTCGAACGACATCGTCGCCACCGTCGACGCGATGAAGGAGCGCGGCTTCCTGTTCCTCGACACGCCGGACTCGTACTACGACGAGGCGCCGGTGCGCGTCGGCGAGATCGCCGAGGACTACGAGGTGCTGCAGCGGTACAAGATCCTCGTCGACCGCGACGAGGACGGGTACCTGCTCCAGATCTTCACCAAGACGGCGCAGGACCGGCCCACGGTCTTCTTCGAGGTGATCGAGCGGCACGGCGCGACGACGTTCGGCGAGGGCAACTTCAAGGCGCTGTTCGAGGCGATCGAACGCGAACAGGCGCTACGCGGCAACCTCTAGGAGCCGCAACGGATCTCTTCGACGACGCGAGGGCTGCGAGCCGGCAAGCGCGTTCGCTGCGCCGCGTCGGGCACCGTCCGTTCCCGATCCCCGCTAGCCGCTGGACGCTCGGTCAGACGTGGGAGCACACCTTCTGGGCGCACTGGGCCGTTTCGGCCGTCGACCTTCGGCAGCGTGTGCCCGACGAGCTCGAGATCGAAGAGCACGACGGCAGTGCCTGGCTCGGGATCCAGTTCTTCCGCGTGCGCGCGCTGCGGGCGCGTGGTGCGCTGCCGGTGCCCGGCATCTCGTCGTTCCTGCAGCTCAACGTCCGCACCTACGTACGCGGCCCCGACGGCCTGCCGGGCGTCTGGTTCTTCAGCATCGACGCCTCGAGCCGGCTCGCAGCGCTCGGCGTGCGCCGGATCTACCACGTGCCCGCATTTCACGCACGGATGACGCTCGAGCCCGTAGACGATTGGCAGGAGGCCGAGTGTGTGCGCGTCGGCGAGCCGGGCCGCGTCTTCGCCGCGCGCTACAAGGCGACCGATGGGACGTTCCACACCGAGCCCGGCTCGCTCGAGTCGTTTCTCACCGAGCGCTACCGCCTCTTCTCCGCCGAGGCCAGAGCAGAGATGCACCACGACCGCTGGCTGCTCAGTCCGGCCGAGGCCGAGGTCGAGCTCGTCTCGATCGTGCCGTTCACGCTGAGCGGCACGCCGCGCTGCCACTTCGCGTTCCGGCAGGACGCGCTCATCTGGCCGCCCGAGCCGATCAGCGTCTAGGCGGCTGCGTACGCTTCCCGCCGTGGAGGCCCAGCGGAAAGCGGCGCTCTGGTCGGTCTACGCGGCACTCGCGCTGATCGCGCTCAAGCTCGGCACCGGCCTCGCGACACACAGCCTCGGCCTGGTCTCGGCAGCGGCTGACTCGGGCACGGATCTCATCGCCGCGCTGCTCACGTTCTTCGCGGTCGGCGTCGCCGTCCGCCCGGCCGATCCGGGACACCAGTACGGGCACGGGAAGGCCGAGCATCTCGCCGCGCTCGCCGAAGGCGCGATCCTCGTCGTCGCCAGCGCCTTCATCATCTGGCGCGCGATCGTCCGCCTCGTCGACGGCGGCGCGTCCGTGCGGGCCACGTGGTACGCGCTCCTCGTCATGGCAGTCGTCATCTGCATCGACATCGCCCGCACCACGGCGTCGCGGCGCGCGGCGCGCGCGTACTCGAGCCCCGCGCTCGCCTCGAACGCGCTCCACTTCGGCAGCGATCTCGCCGGTTCGGTGGCGGTTCTCGTCGGCCTGCTGCTCGTGCGTGCCGGCCACCCGCGGGCGGACGCCGTGGCCGCGCTCTTCGTCGCCGGGCTCGTCCTGCTCGCGGCCGCGCGGCTGATGCGGCGCAACGTGGACGTCCTGATGGACCGTGCGCCCGCGGACGCGGAAGAGACGGCGCGCCGGGCGATCGTCGACGTGGACCCGCCGGTGCAGCTGCGGCGGCTTCGCATGCGGCAGGCGGCGGGGCGGGTGTTCGCGGACGTCGTCATCGGCGTCGAGTACGGCGCCGCGGTCGGTCAGGGCCATGCCGCGGCCGATGCGGTCGAGCGCGCGGTACAGGCGGCGCTGCCGGAAGCCGACGTCGTCGTCCATGTCGAGCCGATCGACGCAGCCGACGCAGACGTGCGCGAGCGTGCCCACGCGGCGGCGCTCGACGTCCCCCGAGTGCGGGAGGTGCACAACGTCTCGGTCGTCTCGGTCGACCGCGGCACCGAGCTTTCGCTCCACCTCAAGCTTCCGGGCGAGCTCTCGCTCGAGGAGGCGCATGCGATCGCAGAGCAGGTCGAGCACGCGATCGAGCGCGCGGTTCCCGAGGTCTCGTCGGTACGGACGCATCTCGAGCCGCTCGGCGAGGAGGCCGCGGGCACGGAGGTGACCGGCGACGCCGAGACGGTCAGCCGCATCGTTCGCAGCGAGCTCGGCATCGATCCCGCGGAGCTCCGTTTCGTCGACACCGACGAAGGGCTCGTCGCCTACTTGACGCTGCGGCTCGGCTCCGACACGCTCGCCGCCGCGCACGCCGACGCGAGCCGGATCGAGGAGCTCATCCGTCGCGAGCGGCCCGAGATCGCCGACGTCGTCGTGCACACGGAGCCCCGGTGAAGGAGACATCGTGAGGCTCTGCATGTTCTCGCCGAAGGAGCCGTTCCTCGAGCGCGGCTGGCCGGGACGGATCGAGGGCGAGACGGTGATCCAGCTCGCGGCGCAGACGCTGCAGTCGTTCTTCACGGGCGGCGGCCAGGCGCGCGAGCACGCGGAGTACCCGCTCGCCGACGTCGTCTTCCGGGCGCCGGTGCTCCATCCACCCTCAGTGCGGATCTTCGACCACTCCGGCGACTTCGCCTTCGCGAACCCGGCTGCGATCAGGGCCGTGGACGAGGCTCCGGGCGTGCCGGGAGCCGAGCAGGTCGAGCGCGTCGCCGCGATCATCGGCGCCGACGGCGCGATCGGCGGCTTCACACCGCTCGTCGAATGGGTCGCTCCCCAGCTCAACGGCGCGAAGCAGCGCGACTTCGCGCTCACGCTCGGCCCGGTCGTGACGACGCCGGACGACGGCGCGCCGCCGGGCGTCGACTGGGAGCGGCTCGTCGCGCACGCGGCCGAGAACACGACGCTCTATCCCGGAGACCTGCTCGCTCGATGAGAGTTGCCGTTGTGGGGGCGGGCGTGATGGGCTGCGCGGCCGCGTGGGCGCTGCGCGAGCGCGGCGCCGAGGTGACGGTGCACGAGCAGTTCGCGCTCGACCACGACCGCGGGTCGAGTCACGGCCGTACGCGCATCTTCCGCGTCGCGTATCCCGAGGTCGAGTGGGTTCGCTTGGCGCAGGAGGCGTACGCGGGCTGGCAGGAGCTCGACCCGAGCCTCCTCGGCCTCTATGGGCTCATCGAGTTGATCGCGGATCCCGAGCTCACGTCGGCGCATGCGCTGGACGAGTGCGGCGTGCCCTACCGGCTGCTCGACAAGGCCCAGGTGCGCGCGCGAGGCGCGAACCTCCCGGACGGCTGGACGGCGCTGTACGTCGCGGACGCGGGTGTCGTCTTCGCCGACGGGGCGCGACACGCGTTCCTCGCCGCGGCGGGCGTCGAGGTCGAGACGAACCGGCGTATCGACTCGACCGACGAGCTCGATGCCGACGTCGTCGTCGTCACCGCCGGCTCGTGGGTGCGTGATCTCGTCTCCGACGTCCCGGTCACGGTGACCCGCGAGACGGTGGCCTACTTCGGGCGCGAAGGTCCGCCGCCACCTTCGATCGTCGACCTCAACGCGGAGACGGGCGGGCACGGGATGTATTCGCTGTACGACCCGGTGCACGGGCTCAAGGCGGGTGCGCATCACGCCGGCGCCGAGGCCGATCCCGACACCGAGGCGCCGCCCGAGCCCGCGATCGTCGAGCGCATCACCTCCTGGGTGAGCGAGCGCTTCCCGGACGTCGCCCCGGAGCCTGTCGACGTGCAGACCTGCCTCTACACGACGACCGTGGACGAGCGCTTCATCCTCGAGCGTCGCGGCCGTGTCGTCGTCGGCTCCGCCTGCTCGGGGCACGGCTTCAAGTTCGCGCCCGCGGTCGGGAGGAGGCTGGCGAAGCTCGCCCTCGAGTAGGCGATACGCTGTCGCCATGCCGTTCTACCAGCGCCTCGGCGACCTGCCGCGCAAGCGCCACGTCCAGTTCCGGGACAACGGGACGCTCCTCACCGAAGAGGTGATGGGGCTCGAGGGCTTCACGGGGAACGAGTCGATCCTCTACCACCTCCAGTCGCCGTGCCGCGTCATGGAGCTCGCCGGCTTCGAGCCCATCGAACGCGAGGAGTGGGTGCCCGACCAGCACGCGCACCGGCACTTCAAGACGTTCGACACCGAGCCCGGCGGCGACGAGATCACCGGGCGCCGCCTGCTCATGTGGAACGACGACGTCGAGATCTCGCTCTGTCGCCCGTCCGGCTCGATGGATTACTTCTTCCGCAACGGCGAGGGCGACGAGGTGATCTTCGTCCACGAGGGCTCGGGCACGCTCGAGACGATCTTCGGCGACCTCCCGTACGCAGAGGGCGACTACGTGGTCGTTCCCCGCGGCACGACGTACCGGTTCAAGCCGGCCGGGCACCCGCAGCGGTATCTGGTCTTCGAGACGCCGGGCCTGATCGAGATCCCGCGTCGCTACCGGAACCAGTACGGGCAGCTGATGGAAGGCGCGCCGTATTACCACCGCGACATCCATCCGCCGACCGAGCTGCACACCGTGCGCGAGCGCGGCGAGTACCCGGTGAAGGTGCGCGTGCGCGGCGGCTACCAGACATACGTCGTCGACTACCACCCCTTCGACGTCGTGGGCTGGGACGGCTACCTGTACCCGTGGACGTTCTCGGTGCACGACTTCGAGCCGATCACCGGGCGCATTCACCAGCCGCCGCCGTCGCACCAGACCTTCCAGGGGCAGAACTTCGTGATCTGCTCGTTCTGTCCGCGCAAGCTCGACTTCGACCCGCTTGCGGTGCCGATCCCGTACCACCACTCGAACCTGCAGTCCGAGGAGATGATCTATTACGTCTCCGGCAGCTTCGGCTCGCGGAAGGGCGTCGAGGTCGGCTCGATCACGCTCCATCCGTCCGGCCTGCCGCACGGCCCGCAGCCGGGGCTCGCCGAGAAGGCGATCGGGATGCACGAGACGCACGAGCTCGCCGTGATGTGCGACACGTTCCATCCGCTCAAGCTGTCGGCGTTCGCCCGCGATCTCGACGATGGTGCGTACTGGCGTTCCTGGTACGCGAACGCGCAGGACGGTGAAGCGCCCGAGGACGCCGACGCCTCCGGCGCCGGTCTGACCTCGCACCTGTAGCGCTGCTGCTGCCCGCCCCGCAGCCGTTCTCGCTCGCGCTGACGACCGCGCGCTTCCGCGCCTTCGGGCGCGATCGCGCGACGGTCTGGGAGGACGGGGCGCTCTACCGGGCCGTCGGCGGGAGGGAGGTGCGGATCACGGCTGCAGAAGGCGGGGTCGAGGTGGAGCCGCTCGACGCGGAGACGGAGCCCGTCGTCCGCAAGCTCCTGGGCTTCGACTTCGATCTGGTCGCGTTCTCGGCGTGGGCCGCCGGCGAAGACCTGCTCGGGCCGCTCGTCGTCCGCTTCGCGGGTTTCCGTCCGACGCTCGCGCCGGACCCGTTCGAGATGCTCGTCGGCGCGATCACGGCGCAGCAGGTCTCCCTCTTTGCGGCGGTCGCGATCCGCAACCGGCTCGTCGAGCGTTTCGGCGAGCAGGCCGGACGGGTCTGGGCGTTTCCCACACGCGAGCGGCTGGCCGCAGCGTCGGAGGACGACCTCTTCGAGCTCGGCTTCTCGCGGCGAAAGGCCGAGTACGTGGTCGCGCTCGCGCGCTCCGACCTCGACCTCGCCGGGCTCGTGCTGCAGCCGGACGAGGAGGTGAAAGCGCGTCTGACGGCGCTGCGCGGCCTCGGTGAGTGGACGGCGGACTGGTTCCTGGCCCGCTACCTCGGCCGTCCGCGCGCCTGGCCGGCCGGCGACCTCGCCCTGCGCAAGGCCGTGCGCGCGCTCTATGGTGACGTGGACGTCCGCGCCACGGGCGCATGGTTCGAGCCGTTCCAGAACTTGACTGCGCACTACCTCCTCGCCCAGTACCTGATGCCGTGATCCGTCCCGCGACCGCCGACGACCTGCAGCTCGTGCGTGAGCTCTGGCAGGCGTTCAACGACGAGATTCCGGACGAGTCTTGGCGCGAAGACGATCTCGAGCAGGATCTCGCCTGGCTCGAGCAGGCGATCGGGAAGGAGATCGTGCTGCTCGCAGACGAGGACGGGCTGGCAGTGGCGCAGCGGAAGGGCGAGCGGGTCGGCTTCCTCGAGGTCGTCTACGTCCGTCCCGATGCGCGTCGCGGCGGTCTCGCAGCGGAGCTAGTTCGCGAGGTGGCTGCGCAGCTGCGCGAGGCGGGCGTGGAAATGCTCGAGCTCGAAGTGCTCGCGTCGAACCACGAGGCGCGGGCGATCTACGAGCGCTGGGGCTTCAAGCCGGTCGAGCTGACGCTCGGCGCGTCGATCAGACAGCTCGAGCAGCGCCTTGCACCGGCGGACGGGCCGACCTTCGGCTTCGTCCACGTCCAGACCGACGACGTGGAGAAGGTCAAGCGGGATGCGGCCAAGGTGCTGCGACTCGAGCCCGACGTCGAGATCGAGGGCAGCTGGGTACGCGTGCGCTCCGACGCGACCGACGAGGATCCGGACAGGCTCAAGGCACTCGCGAAGGAGCTCTCGTACACGACGGGCGGAGTCGTTCTCTCGCTCGGCGTCCAGCGCGGCGCCGTCGTGCGGTACGACCTCTTCGACCGCGGGTCCGACATCGACGAGTACCTGTCCGTGCCGGAGTACTACGGGGAGCTGCCGCCGGGAGACGCCTACGCGCTCGGTGCGAACGCGACCGTCGTCGGACGGCTGACCGGGGCCGATCCGAGGCGTGTGCGCGAGACGGCGCGGACAGCGGCGTCGCCGACCGAACTGCCGCCCGCGCAGGAGCTGTACGAGCAAATTGCCGAGGTGATGGGGGTGCAACCGTGATCACGCTGTACAACGCCGCACGTTGTCCGTATGCGGCCCGCGCTCGGATCGTCCTCGCCGAGAAGGGCCTCGAGGTGGAGGTCGTTGAGATCGACCTCTCCGACCGGCCGGCCTGGCTGTACGAGAAGAACCCGGCCGGGCGCGTGCCCGTGATCGAGGAGGACGGAGGCGAGCCGCTGCCGGAGTCGGTCGTGATCATGGAGTTCCTCGAGGAGCGCTACCCGGAGCCACCGCTCCTGCCGCTCGATCCGGCCGACCGCGCCGCCGTTCGGCTTCTCATCTTCCGCGACGACGAGCTGACCGACCCCTATTACGCCTTCCGGCGCGGCGAGCAGGGCGGGCGCGAGGAGCTCGACGCGGCGCTCGGCCGGCTCGACGCGGTGCTCACCGAGCGGCCGTACCTCGGAGGAACGGAGTACGGGCTCGCCGACATCGCCTATGTCCCCTGGCTGCTGCGGGCGCGCGACAGCCTCGGGGTCGAGCTCGAGGCGTTTCCGGCGCTTTCCGACTGGCTCGGCCGGCTCGAGGAGCGGCCCGCGATCGCGGCCGAAGCCGGTATCGTCGCCGCGCTGTGAAGGCAGTCGTCGACTCCTCCTGGCTCGCCGCGAATCTCGGCGAGGAGGACCTCGTCGTCGGCGACGTGCGAGGCCCGAATGCGCACATGCGCGGCCACATCCCGGGCTCCCGGCCGCTCGTCCTCGGCTCGCCGCCGCCCGCGGCTGACGAGGCGTCGGCCCGCGCGCTCGCACAGGAGATCGCGCTGCGGCTGCGTCGTCACGGGATCACCGGCCGCGAGCGCCTCGTCCTCGTCGACCGCGGCGACGGCGTCGGTGCCATGCCGGCCGCGCAGATGGCCGAGCTCGCCGGGCATCCGAACGTCGCGATCCTGGTCGGCGGAATCGCCGGCTGGGACGGCGAGCTCGAGGAGGGCGCAGTCGAGCTCGAGCCCGTGCGCGAGGCCGACCTCGAGCCGAACCCGCACGCGTTGCCGACGCGGCAGGAGCTGGCGGGCCGGCTCGGCGACTCCACGCTGCACCTCCTCGACGTGCGGACGCCGGACGAGTACTCGGGTCGGCGCGGCAGCCGGTGCGACCCGCGCCAGGGGCACATCCCCGGCGCGCGGAACCTCGACGTCGGCGAGCTGTTCGCGGCGCCGGGACAGCCGGCTCCGCCGGAGCGCGTGCGCGAGCTCGTCGGCCTGCCCGAAGGGACCGAGATCGTCGCCTACTGCCACTCGGGATCTCGCTCCGCCCTCGCGACGCTCGCGCTCCGTGCCGCCGGCTACGACGCGCGCAACTACGCCGGCTCCTGGCACGAGTGGAGCAGGCACGACGAGCTGCCGCTCGAGCGCTAGCCTGCTTACCCCGTCGGTTCGGGCACAGCGGGTGCGCTTGGACTCTCAGAGGACTGAGGCGGAGCAGTGTTGTCGCGAATATCGGTCAGCGTCTCGTTGATGCGAAACACGACGATCAGGATCTCGCAGTAGACACGCGCGATGAGGGGTCCAACCAGAATCCACACCAGCCCCAGCGCCGTTCCGCTGCCACCTCGAAAGAGGAGCGCGAGGCCGCCTATAACCGCGATCGCTGTGAAGATCCAGAACAGGACTTGGATGATGACCGGTGTGATCATCCTCCGGAAGGAAAAGAAGTCGCTCATGGTTCCTCCACGTGCCGCTAGTGAACCGTCGTTGGTAGACGGGTCTGCCGAGCCTAAATCCCAGGGCGGACAACTTGGCCAGCGCGATCCTTGCGACTCGTCTGTAACGCGCTAGTGCCGTTCCTAGCGGTGGCCCTCGTACTCACGTACTTCCACCTTCGCGAGAGCCCGGCGGCCGAGACCCCGACACCGGAATCGGCTCCGGCGGCCGACGCCTAGGACAGCGCGATCAGCGCGACGCCGCCCGCGACGGCGGCGGCGCCGGCCAACCGTCCGATCCCGACGCGCTCGCGCAGGAACGCGCCGGCAAGAAGTGCCGCGAGCACGACGCTCGTCTCGCGCACCGCGGCGACTTCGGGAGCGGGCGCGAGCCGGAGCGCCGCGAGCACGAGCGCGTAGGCGCCGAACGAGGCCACCGCGGCGGCGACCGTCGTCCAGGTCAGCTGTGCTCGGAGCGCGCGCGTTCCTCGCCGCGCGGCGACGAAGGGAACGGCGACGAGCGCAACCGGGATCAGGACGAGCTCGAGGTACGGGAGCGACGCGGCGTGCTGCAGGCCGTCCTTGTCCACGATCGTGTAGACGGCGATGGCGCACCCGATCGCGATCGCAACCAGCACGCCCTCCGCTCCACTGCGCACTCCGCGCACGAGCACGACCCCGACTGCGACGAGGCAGACGCCGACGGCGGCTGCCGGCGAGACGTGGCGGCCCAGCACGACCGCAGTCCCGAGCAGCACGAGCAGCGGAGCCGAGCCGCGCGCCACCGGGTAGACCACCGACAGCTCCCGCCGTCGATAGGCGGCGACGAGAAGCGCGAAATAGACGACTTCGAATGCGGCCGATGCCGCGACGTAGGGCGCCACCGACCACGAGACGGACCAGGTCGCCGCCGCCACCGGCGCGAAGAGGACGACCGAGAGCCCGAGGACGACAGCGGTGCGCGCCTCCACGTCCTCCGACCCGCGGAGGAGCACGTTCCAGCCCGCGTGGAGGGCGGCCGCCGCGAGGGCGAGGGCGAGCGCCTCAGCAGGCACGCAGGCGCTCGGCGGCGCCGAGGAACGAGCGGCAGAGGCGGCGTCCGAGCTCGTTCCAGGCACCGATCTTCTCCCGCGTCTGCCTCCGCAGCATGTCCGGGTCGGGCGGCGGATCGCTCTCGTCGCCGATCCAGCGCCCGAGCTGCGGCTCCGTCACCTCGGGGTGGAACTGGACGCCCCAGCAGGCGTCGCCGAGCCGGAAGGCCTGCAGCGACGCGGCGCTGTGCGCGAGTGCGACGCCGCCGGCAGGCAGCTCGTGCGCGTAGTGGTGCCACAGCAGTCCCTCGAATCGCGGCGGCAGGGCGGAGAAGACCGGATCCTCGGCCCCGGCCTCGGTCAGCTCGACCTGACCCCAGCCGATCTCGGGCACCGCGAGCGGGCCGACCCAGGCGTTCGCGGCGCGGGCGAGAAGCTCCGACCCGAGACAGATCCCCATCGTCGGCGTCCGCCGTTCGAGCAGCTCGCGGAGCCAGTCGGTTTCGCCCGGCAGCCACGGATAGAGGTCGTCCTGGTCGGGATGCATGAAGCCGCCGAAGACGAGTACCGCGTCGTAGGCGTCGAGCGGCGGCGGGGCGCCTCGCTCGAAGCTCCACTCGTCCCGCTCGTGGCCTGCCTCCGCGACGAGAGGGCCGAACAGCTCGGCGCCCGCGTCCTCGCCGTGCAGGATCGAGAGAACGTTCACGCGCCTCCGCTCGCCGCGATGCGGTTCACGTCGAGGAGCCGGCGCAGCTGCCGTGCGTTCGTGGCTGCCTGCGCGACGCGCCCGAGCGGATTCTCGGGATCCTCCGACGAGGCGTTGTTGTTGAAGAACGCGTAGGCCTCCTTGGCTTGCCCCGCAAGCTCCTGCAGCGGCTCGACCCACTCGCCGAGCTCTTCGTCGGAGTAGAGGTAGTCGAAGCGCTCGGCGGCCGAGCCGCCGCGCTTGTTCCAGGTCGCGAGGTTGCGCCCGTGGAAGCGGACATAGGCGGTCGGGGAAGTGGTCGCGACCACGGTCGGCACCAGGTTCCGGGCCGTGTCCGAGCGCGGCGCGTCGACGACGACATAGCCGGCGCCGATTCGCTCGAGGAAGGCAAGGCTCTCGGCCCGGTGCTCGTCGTCGAGCCACGAGCGGTGGCGGAACTCGACGAGCATCTCGTCCTCGCCGACCTGTTCCCGCGCCCACTCGAGATAGTCGAGCGACGACTCCTTGTGCACGACGTAGGGCGGCAGCTGGAAGAGGATGCCGCCGAGCTTCCCCGCCGCACGGAGCGGCTCGAGTGCGTCGAGGAAACGGCGGAAGATCTCGGCGCGAAGCTCGCGCGGCGGCCGGTCGACCCGCCCGCGCTCGTCGACGGGCATCTCCGCGCGCAGGTCCTCCGGGATCACCTCCGCCTTGACCGGATGGCGGGTCATGAGCCCGAACGCCTTGATGTGCATGGTGAACCCGTCCGGCGTCCGCTCGGCCCAGCCTTGCACCATCGAGTCGCTCGGCAGGCGGTAGAAGGTCGAGTCGACCTCGACCGTGTCGAAGTGCTCGGCGTACCACCCGAGACGCTCCTTCGCCGGCAGCTTCGGCGGATAGAACCACTTCGAGAGCGCCTCGTCCGCCCACGAGCAGGTGCCGATCCGGATCGTCGCCGCCACGCGGCGGACGCTAGCGGGAGACGGCGCGCCGCAGGACGGAGAGCTTCAGCGTGACGCGGCGGACCGTGATGCTCCCCCCGGCCGAGCCCCCGAACTCTGCGTCGTGGCTGCTCAGCGAGACGACGAGCTTCTTTCCCCGCGGGAGGAACACGGCCTCGTCGAGGAGCGGGATCGTCAGCACGTCGGCGGGCTTCCGCACCGGCTCCGCGCCTTCCGTCACGAGCGTCCCGTTCGGTGTCGAGACCTTTGCGACGACCTGCTTCCACGACGTGCCGGTATAGCGGACGGTGAGTGTGCCGGTTCCGAACGTCTCGAACGGGCCGCCCGGGAGACGCACCGAGCGGCTCCGCGCGCTGCCCGGGAGGTTGACCCTGACGAAGCGGGTCGGCGGGAGCTTGCGGAACGCCGTCGTCGCCTTGTCCGGGCTCTCGTGCTGGATCACGACCCCGCCCGCGACTGAGGGGCCGCCGGCGAGGTAGTGCCGGAACCACGCGTCGACCTCGGGCTCCGGCGGCCGCCCGCCACTCCAGCCGATGAAGAGGCGCTTCGGCCCGGCGAGGCGCCGGTACGCCGCCGTCGCCTGGCTGAGATCCCAGAGGAGGTCTCCGCGGTCGTGGACGATCAGCGTCGGGATGGTCAGCGAGTGGAGGTGTGCGCGGTAGGAGCGCTCGCCGACTCCCGACGGCGTGTTCCAGGTCGGGGCGCCCACGGCCGTGAGGAGCCTGAGCAAGGAGGCGTTGACCACCCCGGTCGGATCGAGCGCGCGAGCGAGGCTCGACCACGTGTCGGCGGGGACGATGGCCTTGAACGGCACGCCGGCGACGGCCGCGTCCCACACCTCGGCGCCGCCGAGATCCTCCCCGTAGGCGCCGATCTGCGTGTCGGACACCTGCGGTCGCGCGGCAAGCCAGTGGAAGATTGCCCGCGCGTCGGCCGCGTCGCTCGGTCCGGCGAGATCGAACGAGCCCCCCGACGACCCCGTTCCCCGCTCGTCGCACGAGATCGAGGCGAGGCCGGCTGCGGCGAAGTCCGTCCCGTCGGTGGGCGTAGCGCCGAGCCCGGGGAAGAGCACGAGTCCCGGCCATCCTCCCTTCGGCACGGCCCCCGCCGGGAGGACGAGCTCGCAGGCGAGCTGCACTCCGCCGGCGCCCGTGATGGTGACCTGTTGCGTGGCCGCGCCCGAGGACCGTGTCCCCGCGAAGACGGCCGACGCGGCTGCGGTGGCCCCGGTGCAGACGAGGACGACGGCGACAAGGACGGCGGTGGCCCCGGCCCGACCCACGAGACGCACGCTAGCTCCCCTTTACGATGCCCGCAATGGATCCGCGTCCCGTAGGCGTCTTCGACTCCGGCGTGGGAGGGCTGACCGTCCTCCACGAGTGCCTCGTGACCATGCCGAACGAGGATTTCGTCTACCTCGGCGACCACGCACGCCTCCCGTACGGGCCGCGGCCGCTCGAGGAGATCCGCCGCTTCGCGCGCGAGATCGCCGCCTATCTCGAGCAGCAGGACGTGAAGCTGATCCTCGTCGCGTGCAACGCCGCGACCTCCGCGGCGCTGCCCCGGCTGCAGGAGGAGCTGATCGTGCCGGTGGTGGGCGTGATCACGCCCGAGGCGCACGCAGCAGTGCAGGCGACGCGCAACCGGCAGGTTGGCCTGCTCGCCACCGAGGCCACCGTCGCCGCCGGCCGCTACGCCGAGCTCGTCCACGCGCTCGACGCCGGCATCTCGTTCCATCCGGTCGCGTGCCCGAGACTCGTGCCGTTGATCGAGGGAGAAGAGCCGTACGGCGAGGAGACGGAGCAGGCTGTGCGCGAGTACGCGGCGCCGCTACACGAAGAAGGGGTCGACACGGTGATCCTCGGCTGCACGCACTACCCGCTGATCCGCAAGATCTTCGAGCGGGTCTTCGGCCGCGACGTGACGCTCGTCTTCTCGGCCGAGGAGACCGCCCGCGAGGTCGCCGAGACCCTCGCGCGCAAGGGCGTCGAGAACGAGCGCGGCCGCGTGGGCGCCTACCGCTTCCTCACGACCGGCGATCCCGAGGCGTTCCGCGAGCTCGGCCGCCGCTTCCTCCAGCTGCCGGTGCGCGAGGTCGAGCATGTCACGGTGGCGACCCTCGAAGAGGCGACGGCATGACCGCGCGCGAAGGCGGCCGCAAGCCCGACCAGCTGCGTGAGATCTCGTTCGAGGCCGACTATCTCGAGAACCCCCACGGCTCGGTCGTGATCACGCAGGGCCGGACGAAGGTGCTCTGCACGGCCATGGTCGAGGAGGACGTGCCTCGCTGGATGCGCAACCAGGGGCGTGGCTGGATCACCGCGGAGTACTCGCTCCTGCCCGCGTCGACGGGCGAGCGCGTACAGCGGGAGGCGGCGCGGGGCAAGCAGCAGGGACGCACGGTCGAGATCCAGCGCCTGATCGGCCGCGCCGTGCGCGCCGCCGCCGACTTCGAGGCGCTCGGCGAGCGGACGCTCTGGCTCGACTGCGACGTCCTGCAGGCCGACGGCGGCACGCGCTGCGCCGCGATCTGCGGCGCCTACGTCGCCGCGATGCGCGCCCTCGAACGCTTCGGCCTCTCCCGGGCCTTCCGCGACTCCGTCGCCGCCGTCTCGGTCGGCGTCGTGGACGGTGTCCCGCTGCTCGACCTCGACTACGCCGAGGACTCGAGCGCGGATACCGACATGAACGTCGTGATGACAGGGGACGGACGCCTCGTCGAGGTGCAGGCCACCGCCGAGCGCGATCCGTTCGCGCGCGAGACGCTCGACGAGCTGCTCGCGCTGGCAACCACGGGCATCGGCGAGGTCGCGGCGCTCCAGGCCGAGGCGGTCGCGCTTGAGCTCCCGTAGCGCCGTCCTCTGCTCGCGAAACGCGCACAAGGCACGTGAGCTCGAGCGCCTCCTGCCGGGCTGGACGATCGAGCCGCTCGACCGCGACGACTACCCGCCCGAGACCGGTGCGACGTACTACGAGAACGCGGCGATCAAGGCTGCCTTCGGTCGGGGGCACGCCGACGGCTGGGTGCTCGCCGAGGACTCGGGCTTGGAGGTCGCGGCTCTCGGCGGCCGTCCCGGTGTCCTCTCGGCACGCTACGCACCGGAGGGAGCACCCGCGGTGACCAAGCTCCTCGGTGAGCTTGAAGGCGTCGGAGACCGCAGCGCCCGCTACGTCTCCGAGCTAGTCCTCCTTGGGTCGGATGGTCGCAAACATCGCGGAACCGGCACGCTCGAGGGGCGGATCGCGGACGAGGCGCGCGGCAGCGAGGGCTTCGGCTACGACCCGATCTTCATTCCGGAGGGCGAGAAGCGGACGGTCGCGGAACTGGGGAACTCGTGGAAAGTGCAGCACTCTCACCGTGCTCGTGCTGCCCGCGCGCTTCTGCGTGGTCTCGGCGACGTTCCCGCCACCACCAGTTGATCTCGGCTCCGAACACGATCACGTTCGCCATCACATAGAGCCAGACGATGAGGATCGCAGGCCCACCCAGCGTCCGCAGCGTCACGTTCACGCTGGCATGCCGGACGAAGAACGGCAGGGCGAGAAACGACACCTCGAGCACGAGCGCGCCTGCAACCGCGCCGGGCAGCGCGTCGCGGAAGCTCACGTGCGTGTTCGGCAGCCAGCGGTAGACGACGAGGAGAAACACGAAGACGCCGGCGAGCGACGCGCCGAAGGAGACGACGTCGGCGACCGCTGCGCTGTCCGCGAACCGGAGGTGGTGCTTGAGCACGCTCCCGCCGAACGCGCCGACCACGAGGCTGACGAAGAGCGTGGTCAGGACGCTCGCCATCAGGGCGGCCGCGATCCCCTTCCCGTGCAGGAAGCGCCGGTTCGGCAGCCCGTAGACGATGTTGAACGCCGACTCGAGCGCGCTGAAGAACGAGGTCGACGACCAGAGGAGGCCGACGCCGCCGATGATCCCGAGCGCCGCGGCGTTGTTCTGCACGTGCCGGACGAGGTTGATGATGCTCTCCACCGACGTCCCCGGGAACGCGTGCTTCAGCTCACGGATGAAGAAGTCCGACGCCTGGGCGCGGTGAGCGAGACCGAAGAGCGCCAGCGCCAGGAAGATGAGCGGCACGAACGAGAGGAGCGCGAAGTACGCGACCATCGCGGCGAGATGCGTGCCGCGGTCGGCGAAGAACTTGTGCACGAGCTGCCGGTGCCGAATCGTCACGTGGGAATCCTCGCTGATAGCCTCGACGGCGATGGAGGCGGCGCGGGCTCTCGCGGATCTCGTCGAGATCTCGCCGCAGATCGAGGCGGCTGCCGTCGTGACCGCCGACGGCGAGCTCCACGGCTTCGTGGGCGTTCCCGAGGCGCGGGCGGGGCTGCTCGCCCGGTCCGTCGTGGAGCTGCTCGAAGGCGCTGCGGGCTTCCGCAGCGAGGGCCGCGTCACCCAGCTCCACGCGGAGCTCGGCGACGGGGACGTCTTCGCCGTGACCGGCGCGGACGAGCGGACGATCGTCGCCGTCACGCGTGGGCGGACGACGCCCGGGCTGGTTCTCTACGACCTGAAGCGCTGCCTGGTGGCGGTGGCCGATGAGGCGTAGGCTGCTCGCCCTGGCCGGCTTCGCGAGCGGTGCGCTCGCCGGCACGGCCGTGTACCGGCGGTGGTTCGCCGGGAGCGGCGAGCGGCTCGACCTCTACTTCGACGACGGCTCGTTCGTGACGTTCGAAGCGTCCTCGGCCGAAGGAGCGAGGCTGCTGCCGCTGGCCCGCCAGGTCCTCGTGGCGGCGCGGCACGCGTGAACGACGCGGAGCTACGCGAGGCGCTCGTCGCGGCCGCCTACCTCGAAGGCGACTTCCTCCTGCGCTCGGGCAAGCGCTCTCGCTACTACCTCGACAAGTTCCGCTTCGAGACGCGGCCGGACCTCCTGGCCCCGCTCGGCGAGGCAATCGCCGGCGCGGTCGGCGAGTACGAGCCGGAGGCCGTGCGACTCGCCGCGCCCGTGCTCGGCGCCGTGCCGCTCGCGGCGGCTGCCTCGCTCGCCGGCGGTCTCCCGTTCGTGATCGTTCGCGACGCGGCCAAGGAGTACGGCACCGCCAACCGAATCGAGGGCGCCTACGAGGCGGGGGAGCTGGTGTGCCTCGTCGAAGACATCGTCACCTCGGGCGGGGCGTTGCTCGAGGCGATCGAGGCCGTCCGGGAAGCGGGCCTGGTCGTCCGCACCGCCGTCTGCGTGATCGACCGGGAGGAGGGCGGCACCGACGCTCTCGCGCGCCACGCCGTCCGCCTGCGGCCGCTTTTCCGCGCGGGAGAGCTGCTGAAAGGCGACAAAACCCCCGCAAAACCGCATGGTTGAGCCGCAAACACGGAGTTGGTAGGGTCGTTTCGGCCCACCAAGCGATCTAGCGACTGGAGGAGAGAGTGACGAAGCAGGAGTTCGTATCCGAGGTTGCCCGCCGCGCGCAATTGTCCAACCGCGACGCAGGCAAGGCGGTCGACGCGTTCCTCGAGGCCATCACGGACACGCTGAAGGGCAGAGGCGAGGTCACGTTCACCGGATTTGGGAAGTTCTCGACGGCGAATCGCGCGGCTCGGACGGGCGTCAATCCGCGCAACCCGAGCGAGAAGGTGCACATCCCCGCAGCCACCGTCCCGAAGTTCTCGGCCGGCAGCGGCCTCAAGTCGGCCGTCAAGAGTGGGGGATCGTCCTACTAGCGAGAACCCAAGTCTCCTCCGAGGATCAAGAGGCCGCCTTCGGGCGGCCTCTTCGTTTCGGGACCTCTCGTCTCGGGCGCCTCGTATCCTGATGGGGTGAGCGGAGCGGATCATTTCGGGGATCGGCTCGCCGCCGCCGTGGAGCGCAAGGGTGCGCCGCTCTGCGTCGGGCTCGATCCCGATCCCGCGCGCATGCCGGAAGGGTTGGGGGTCGTCGAGTTCTGCCGGGGGATCGTCGACGCCGTCGCCGAGCATGCGGTCGCGGTCAAGCCCCAGGCGGCCTTCTTCGAGGCGCAGGGGGCCGAGGGCTGGGCCGCGCTCACCCAGGTGTGCGATTACGCGCGCGACGCGGGGCTGCTCGTAATCGTCGACGCCAAGCGCGGCGACGTCCCGTCCACCGCCCGGGCGTACGTGGCCGCGTTCGCGCCGATCGCCGACGCGGTGACCGTGAACCCGTACCTCGGCTACGACTCCCTCGAGCCCTTCTTCGCCCGCGACGGGCTCGGCGTCTTCGTCATCGTCAAGACCTCGAATCCGGGGAGCGTCGACCTCCAGGATCTCCCACTTGCCGACGGACGGCCTCTGTGGCAGCACGTCGCCGAGCTGGTAGACCGTTGGGCAGCGGACCTCGTCGGGGGAAGCGGGCTCTCGTCCGTCGGCGCAGTTGTCGGAGCGACGTTCCCGCAGGAGGTGGCCGAAGCCCGGCATCTGCTGCCGCGGTCCGTGCTGCTGCTGCCCGGGGTGGGCGCGCAGGGCGCACGCGCTGGGGACCTCCCCGACGCGTTCTCGATCGGCCCGGCCGGCGCGCTCGTCTCGGCTTCGCGCTCCGTCATCTATGCGGACGACGGCCCGGGCTGGCAGGACGCCGCGGCGGCGGAGGCCGCGCGCCTCGCCGACGAGCTGCGTGCCGTCGCCGTCCCGGGCTGAGCAGTGGACCGGAGACGGATCGCGCGCTGGGCGGCTCCCGTCGCCTTCCTCGCCGCGATCACGATCGGCGCTCTCGTCGTCCGGGCAGGGGTCGAGCAGGGCAACCATCAGACGAAGACCTCGACCTCGACCGTGACGTCGAAGAAAAAGGGCCACGGACATCGTCACCGGAGACCCCACGCGCGGACGTACACCGTCCAGTCCGGCGACACGTTCGCGTCCATCGCGGCCAAGACGGGGACGACGGTCGTCAGGCTCGAGCACCTAAACCCGGGGGTCGATCCGAGCGCGCTCCGCGTCGGTCAGAAGATCCGCGTCCAGTAACCTCCGCCTCGGCGTGGTGAACCGGCAGTGATCGTCACCGTAACCCTCAACGCCGCGGTCGACCGGACGCTGACGGTTCCGAATTTCCAGCTCGGTCACCGGCACCGGGCGAGCAGCCGACTCACCGGCGCGGGCGGCAAGGGCATCAACGTCGCGCGGGCGCTGAAGCAGCTCGAGACCCCGGTCGTCGCGACGGGGCTCGCGGGCGGCCGCGCGGGCGACCGCATCGTCGAGGATCTCGGCCTCGAGGGGATCCTCAGCGACTTCGTCCGCATCTCCGACGAGTCCCGCACGTCGATCGCCGTCGTCGATCCGACCGCCGGCGCGCTCACCGAGGTCTACGAGTGGGGGCCTGCCGTGCGGCCGGAAGAGTTGCTGATGCTGTCCGACAAGCTCCACTACCTCTCGCAGGTGGCGACCTTCGTCGCCTTTTGCGGGTCGCTGCCGCGCGACGTCGAGAACGACTTCTACGCCGACGCGATCCACGACCTGACGCGCCGCGGCATCCAGTGCGTCCTCGACTGCGAGGGAGAGCCGCTGCGGCTGGGCGTCGAGGCGGAGCCGTACCTCGTCTCGCCGAACCAGCAGGAGGCGGAGAGCCTCGTCGGCCAGGAGTTCAACGACGAGGAGGACTTCGTGATGGCCCTCGACACGATCGCCGACCTCGGCGCGCGCAACGTCCTCATCACACAGGAGACCGCGTGCTTTGCGCTCGTGCGAGAGGAGCGGAAGGTGCAGCGCTTCCGCGCGTCCATCCCCCGCGTCGAGCCGATCGCGCCGGTCGGCGCCGGGGACGTGCTGCTCGGCGGCTATCTCTCCGAGCGGTTCAACGGCCGCTCCGTCGGCGACGCGCTGCGAACGGCGGTCGGTTGCGCGGCGGCCTCGGTCGTCGAGCTCGGCGCCGGACGTTTCGACCCGCGGGAGGCTGCACGCCTCGCCGAGGGGGTCGAGATCGTCGAGCTGTCGCCGGTCGAGGTCTAGCCCTAGCCGACTGCGAGGGCGCGGAGGCGGCCGGTGTCGCCGTGGTTCTCCGCCCAGATGAGCCGGCCGCGGGCGAGCGAGAGGCCCACGGGATTCGAAGCCGTCTTCGCCAGCTTCCGGATCTGACCGTTACTGGTGGCCACACCGCGCAGAACGCGCCCCATGCGGTAGACGATCAGCCGATCGCTCGTTGCGATCTGCGGAGCCGCCCGCTTGGAGACCGAGACACTGCCGAGCTTCGTCCCGTCGGTCGCGGAGAACCACGCGATCCTGTCGCGGGGACCGGAGGCGCTAAGGACGGCGAGCACGTGGGGCGAGAGCGCCAGCGCGATGGGGACTCCGGTTACGACCGGCTGAGCCTCGACGTTTCCGCTGCCGGCGTCCACGACATCGACCACGCTGTTGCTGGTCGCAGCGGGGCGGCCGGCCTTGCCTCTGACCGTCGTCGCCGGGATGTAGGCGATCCGGCCGGCGGACGCTGCGAGCTGGAGGGCAGGCTGTGCTCCGGGCAGAATCGTGTACGGGTCGCTCGTCTTGGTGACGATGCGGATCCCGCCGTTCGCGATCTTCTCCTTGCACGAGCCTCCGGAGAGGCAGCCGAGCTTGTCGACGTACTCGACGTCGATCCAGGAATAGGCGAGCGTCCTGCCCGCCCCGGCCACGCCTCCGAGCCACTCGCCCGTGCCGTCGCTGGCGTGCGTAAGCGTGTCGATCGGCCGCTCGGGGCCGCCGACGGAAGCGGCGACGACGAAGTCGAGCGGTGAGGAGCCGCCCTCGTGCAGGGTCCAGAGAGCGGTGGACATGCGTCCCGCGATCGCGAGCTGCGATTGCCCTGGGGCGAGGGTCCACTGGCAGGTCATGCTGGTGGACGAGGGCTGGGGAAGACTCTGGTCGTGCTTACCCGGCGAGAGCACGTGCACCTCATCGCACCCACGGGTGCTCGCAGCCGTGAACCAGGCGGCGACGCTGTTGTCCTGCGCGATCGCCTCGATCGGGCCCGTCGTGCTCTTGCGCAGCGTATGAGGGGTCGGCTTTGCAGCAGCCGCCGCGCCGGCGAGCACGAGAAGTCCAGCAGCAGCCAGGAGGGCCCGCACGGCCTGACGGTAGCTGTGTGCTGTTAGCGCATTGTCAAATTGGCGGTCCTGGGCGGGTGTTACCCTCCTCTTCTTGACGGAGCACGTAGCAGCCGAGCTGAGCGCCGACGACGTCCAGCGGCTGCTGGAGCTCGACCGGAAGTTCGGTCGGGAGGGGCTGACGTTCGACGACGTGCTTCTCCTGCCGGCCGAGTCGCACGTCCTGCCGAACGACGTCTCCACACGCACCCGGCTCACGCGCTCGATCGACCTGGCGATCCCGATCGTGTCGGCCGCGATGGACACGGTGACCGAGGCCCGCCTCGCAATTGCGCTCGCGCGCGAGGGTGGGATCGGCGTGGTGCACCGCAACCTCTCGATCGAGGCGCAGGTCGCGGAGATCGACAAGGTGAAGCGCTCCGAGTCGGGGATGATCGTCGAGCCGGTGACGCTGCCGCCCGCTGCGCCCGTGCGCGCGGCGCTCGAGCTGATGGCGCGCTACAAGGTCTCGGGTGTCCCGATCACCGACGACGACGGAGTCCTCGTCGGCATCCTCACGAACCGCGACCTGCGCTTCGAGAACGACGTCGACCAGCCGGTCTCCGCGCTCATGACCTCGCGCAACCTGGTCACGGCACCCGTCGGGACGACGCTCCCCGAGGCGGAGGAGATCCTCCACCGGAACAAGATCGAGAAGCTGCCGGTCGTCGACGCCGACGGGCGGCTCTGCGGACTGATCACGGTCAAGGACATCCAGAAGAAGATCGAGTTCCCCGACGCCACGAAGGACGAGCAGGGGCGGCTGCGGGTGGGCGCTGCCGTCGGAGTCGGCCCGGACGCGCTCGAGCGCGCCCAGGCGCTCGCCGACGCAGGGTCGGACCTGATCGTGGTCGACACCGCACACGGCCACTCCCAGGGCGTGATCGAGATGGTGCAGCGGATCAGGGATTCGGTGCCGATCGAGATCGTCGCCGGCAACATCGCGACCGCCGACGCGGCCCGGGCGCTGATCCACGCGGGCGCGGACGCCGTCAAGGTCGGCGTCGGGCCGGGGTCGATCTGCACGACGCGGGTCGTCGCGGGCGTCGGCGTCCCGCAGGTGAGCGCGGTGCACGACGTCGCGAGCGTCGCCGCGCCGGACGGCGTGCCCGTGATCGCCGACGGCGGCCTCACCTCATCGGGCGACATTGCGAAGGCGATCGGTGCGGGAGCGGATGCCGTCATGGTCGGCTCGCTGCTCGCGGGCGTCGAGGAGTCGCCGGGCGACGTGATCCTCGTCCAGGGCGAGCGCTTCAAGGAGTACCGCGGCATGGGCTCGCTCGGCGCGATGAAGGCGCGCGGCTTCTCGAAGGACCGCTACTTCCAGGGCGACGTCGAGGACGTCGAGAAGCTCATTCCCGAGGGCATCGAGGGGCGGACCGGCTACAAGGGCCCGCTCCAGCACGTCGTCCACCAGCTCGTCGGCGGGCTCCGGCAGGCGATGGGCTACTGCGGCGCCGCGACGATCGACGAGATGAAGCGCGCGCGTTTCGTCCGGATCACGGCGGCGGGCCTGCGCGAGTCGCACCCGCACGACGTGACGATCACGAAGGAGGCGCCGAACTATCGGCGCTGAAGAGGCGCGCGTGGTCGAGCTTCCGGTCCGGGAGGACCGGCCGGTGCTCGTCCTCGACCTCGGTGGGCAGTACTCGCAGCTGATCGCGCGGCGGGTGCGCGAGTGCCGCGTCTACTCCGAGCTCGTCGGCCACACGATCACGCCGGAAGCGGTGCGGGCGCGCAACCCGTACGCACTGGTGTTGAGCGGCGGACCGGCGTCGGTCTACTCCGACGACGCGCCGCGGGTCGACCCCGCGCTCTTCGAGCTCGGCGTGCCGACGCTCGGCATCTGTTACGGCGCGCAGCTGATGGCGCTCGAGCTCGGCGGCCGCGTCGACCGCACCGGCGTCTCGGAGTTCGGCCGGACGTCGATGGAGGTGACGGAGTCGCAGCTGCTGGCGGACACGCCTCCCGAGCAGACCGTCTGGATGTCGCATCGCGACACGGTCGTCGCCGCTCCCGAGGGTGCGCGCGTCGTCGCGAGCTCGCCGGCGACGCCCGTGGCCGCCTTCGAGGCGCCGGAGCGCGGGCTCTACGGCGTCCAGTTCCACCCCGAGGTCGTCCATACCCCGCACGGCATGGACGTGCTGAAGAACTTCCTCTACGCCGTGGCTGACGCGCCGCCCGCCTGGACTCCTGCCGCAGTGATCGAGGAGCAGGTGGCGCGCATTCGCGCGCAGGTCGGGCGCGAGCGCGTCCTGTGCGCGCTGTCGGGCGGGGTCGACTCGGCCGTCGCGGCGCTACTCGTCCACAAGGCCGTCGGCGAGCAGCTCACGTGCGTCTTCGTCGACCACGGCCTGCTGCGCCGGGACGAGGCCGAGCAGGTCGTCGAGACGTTCGGCGAGCACTTCCACGTGCCGCTCGTCCACGTCCAGGCGCAGGAGCGCTTCCTCGAGCTGCTCGAGGGCATCGAGGAGCCCGAGGAGAAGCGGAAGATCATCGGCCGCGAGTTCATCCGCGTCTTCGAGGAGGAGGCACGGAGGCTGAGCGGTCAGGGCGGCAGTGACGTTCGCTGGCTCGTGCAGGGAACGCTCTACTCCGACGTGATCGAGTCGGGCGGCACCGAGGGTGTCGCTGCGACGATCAAGTCCCACCACAACGTCGGCGGCCTGCCGGCAGACATGAAGATGCGCCTCGTCGAGCCGCTGCGGCTCCTGTTCAAAGACGAGGTGCGGCGCGTGGGCGAGGAGCTCGGGATGCCCGAACGGATGGTCTGGCGCCAGCCGTTCCCCGGCCCGGGGCTTGCGATCCGCATCATCGGCGACGTCACGGCGGAGCGGCTCGAGATCCTGCGCCAGGCCGATGCCGTGCTCCAGGAAGAGGTGCGCCGGGCCGGCCTCTACGGCGAGCTGTGGCAGTCGTTCGCCGTTCTGCCGGCGGTGCGGTCGGTCGGCGTGCAGGGCGACGAGCGGACATACGGCTACCCGATCGTGATCCGCGCCGTGACGAGCGACGACGCGATGACGGCCGACTGGGCGCGGCTTCCCTACGACCTCGTCGAGACGATCTCGGCGCGGATCGTGAATGAGATCCCGGGCGTCAATCGCGTGGTCCTCGACGTGACGTCGAAGCCGCCCGCGACGATCGAGTGGGAGTAGCGTAGGAGCCCCAGATGGGCTCCTTCTACGACCTGCTCAAGCAGCGCCGCGCCGTCCGCAGCTACACGGGCGAACGCGTGCCACGCGAGACGCTCGAACGAATCGCGCGCGCTGCGCGGCGCGGGCCGAACGCCGGCTACAGCCAGGGCTTGCGGATCCTGGTCGTCGACGACGCCGATGTAATCGGCGCGCTCGCGGCGATGCAGGACGACGACGGCGCACAGGCGTGGTTCGGCAACGCCGCGGCACACTTCTTCGTCCTTACGCGCGAGCAGGACTACCACGACCGCTACAACCAGCCCGACAAGCTCGCGATCACCGGCGGCGTCGAGATCGTGTGGCCGGTGCCTTTCTGGCACGTCGACGCGGGCGCGGCGCTCATGCTCGTGCTGCTCGCGGCGCTCGAGGAAGGCCTCGGCGCGGGCATCTACGGCGTCCCCGTCGAGGAGGACGCACGCTTGCGGGAGTTGCTCGGGATCCCCGAGGACCTGACGATCGTCACCGGGGTGACCGTCGGCCATCCGGCGGAGGACCCCGACTGGGATCGCGTGAGCAGCGTCTTCTCGCAGCGCCGCCGTGCGCAGGACGAGGTCGTGCGCTGGAACCGCTGGTAGCGGGGCTCACATCGGACTAGGCTCCATTCATGGCGGTCTGCGGCTCCTGCGGACGCGAGAATCGCGAGGGACGGAAGTTCTGCGTCGGCTGCGGCCAGAGCCTGGTCGTCGCGCTCCTCCGCCCCTCCTGCGGCGCGCCGTACCAGCCGGACGAGAGCTTCTGCGGCGACTGTGGCGCGGCGCTCGCCGCGGCACCTGCGCCTACGCCGGCGACAGCGGCGGCTGCTCCCATCGAAGCGGCAGTCGCGGAACGCCGCCTCGTGACGGTGCTTTTCGCCGACCTCGTCGGCTTCACGACCCTCTCTGAGTCGCGCGACCCGGAGGAGGTGCGGGAGCTCCTCTCGCGCTATTTCGACACGTGCCGACGGTTGATCGGGCTCTATGGCGGCGTGGTGGAGAAGTTCATCGGCGACGCGGTGATGGCGGTCTGGGGAACGCCGGTGGCGACCGAGGACGACGCCGAGCGGGCCGTGCGGACTGCGCTCGATCTCGTCGCTGCCGTGCAGTCGCTGGGCCAGGAGGCCGGGATCGACGGGTTGCTCGAGGCGACCGCGCACCGCTTCCGTGCGCGCCTCGCCGGGGACGATCCAGGCGCGGATCGCCACTTCACCACCTCAGCTGCTCAGCTTCGCTCGCTCGAGCTCCCGTTCTACCTCGCCGTCGTCCAGCTCGAGCACGGCGAGTGGCTCACGGCTCGTGGGCGGCCGGACGACGCCCAGCCGCTGCTCGCGGAGGCCCGCGACACGTTCGAGCGCCTGGAGGCTCTGCCGTGGCTCGAGCGTGTCGACGTAGTTGCCCCCGGCGCTGCGGCCGAAGTCGGCGTCTGAGGCGTGCCCGGCGATCTCGTCCGTCGGCTCGCCGCGGCGAGCATCGGCGAGACGTACAACCAGTACGCGGCCTCGCCGCTGCTCTGCGGGCGGCTCCGCGGCTACCTCGAGTCGCGAGCCGACGCGGAGGTCGTGCTCGTCGGAGAGGCCGCCGGCTACCGCGGCGCGCGCGTCAGCGGGATCCCCTTCACCTCCGAGCGCCAGCTCACCGGCGCCGGCCCCGCCGAGGCGACGGCGACGATCGTCCACCGCGTGCTCGCGCAGCTCGGCGTCGAGGACGAGGTGCTGCTCTGGAACGTCGTCCCGACGCATCCCGGCAGCGAGACCTCCAATCGCCGCCCGACCCGAACCGAGGTCGAGGCGGCCTCGCCGTTCCTCTGCGAGATCACCCGGGGACGCGTCGCGATCCCCGTCGGGAGGCTCGCGGCCGAGGTGTTCGAGGCGCCGTACGTCCGCCACCCGTCGCACGGCGGAGCGGCGGCTTTCGAGGCGGGATTGGGCCGCGCTTTCGCTACAATCGGCCGCCGGCGGGCCGGTGTCCGCCGCTTTCTATGAAGACCTACAGCGCCAAGCCGGGAGAGATCACGCGCGAGTGGTATCTCGTCGACGCCGAGGGCAAGACGCTCGGCCGGCTCGCGACGCAGATCGCCGACACGCTCCGCGGCAAGCGGAAGCCCCAGTACACGCCGCATGTCGACACCGGCGACTTCGTGATCGTCGTGAACGCCGAGAAGATCCGGGTGACCGGCAACAAGCTCGACCAGAAGCGGTACTACCGCCACTCGGGCTACCCGGGCGGGCTGCGCAGCCGGACGCTTCGCGACCAGCTCGAGCGGCGCCCGACCGAGGTGCTCCGCGTCGCCGTGAAGGGGATGCTCCCGAAGAACCGGCTCGCGCGGCAGCAGATCACGAAGCTCAAGATCTACGCCGGACCCGAGCATCCGCACGAGGCCCAGAACCCGCGGCCGCTGGAGTCCGACCGGTGAGCCAGGTCGCCCAGTACCGCGGCACCGGCAAGCGCAAGACCTCGGTCGCGCGCGTCATCCTGCGTCCCGGCGACGGCTCGACGTGGGTCAACGGCCGCACGCTCGAGGAGTACTTCCCGCGCTCGGTCTGGCAGGTGATCGCGGTCTCGCCGCTCAAGGTGGCCGGGGTCGAGGGGCAGTACGACCTCCGCGTCCGGGTGCACGGCGGCGGCCTCACCGGGCAGGCGGGAGCCGTCCGGCACGGCATCGCCCGCGCACTCGTCGAGGCGAACCCGGAGCTGCGGCTGCCGCTGAAGCGCGAGGGCTTCCTCACGCGCGACGCACGCCAGGTCGAGCGCAAGAAGGCCGGCCTGCACAAGGCGCGCAAGGCGCCGCAGTTCTCCAAGCGCTAGCCCGCTACCCTCCCGCGGTGGCGCGGCAGTACTTCGGAACCGACGGCGTCCGTGGCGTCGTCGGCGAGACGCTCACGGCCGATCTCGTCGAGAGGCTCGGCAAGGCGGCGGCTCTCTGGTGCGGCCGCGGTCGCATCTTCCTCGGGCGCGATACCCGTGCTACCGGGCCGGAGCTGGAGGAAGCGTTCGCGAACGGCGTGGCCTCGGCGGGAGCGACTGCGGTTCTCGCCGGCGTCCTCCCGACCCCCGCGGTTGCGCTCCTTCGCCTCGACCTCGGGGTCGTCATCTCCGCCTCGCACAACCCGCCGGAGTACAACGGCGTCAAATTCTTCGACCGTGAAGGCCGCAAGCTGACGGACGCGGCCGAAGAGGAGATCGAAGCGCTCCTCGACGCACCGGCAGAAGGCGGCGGCGAGATCAGCCGGGTCGAGGTTGCGGCCGACAGCTACCTCGAGCACGTGCTCGAGCGGTTCGGCACCGACCTGCAGGGGCTCCGGATCGCGGTCGACTGCGCGAACGGTGCGTACGCCGGCCTCGCCCCGCAGGCGTTCGAGCAGCTGGGCGCCGAGGTCAGCGCGATCGGCAACGAGCCGGACGGGACCAACATCAACGTCGGCTGCGGAGCCACCGATCTCCGCGCGCTCGCAGGCGTGGTCAGCGAAGGCCGTCTCGACCTGGGGATCGCCTTCGACGGCGACGGCGACCGGATGCTCGCGGTGGACGAGAGAGGCGAGCCGGTCGACGGCGACCAGATCCTCGCCGTCCTCGGGCTCGACCTCGGCGTCGATGCGGTTGCGGTCACGACGATGGCGAACCTCGGTTTCCACCGCCTCATGGAGGAGCGAGGCATCCGCGTCGTCGTCACCGACGTCGGCGACCGCTACGTGCTCGAGGCGCTCCGGCGCGAGCGGATGCTGCTCGGCGGTGAGCAGTCGGGCCATCTGATCTGGCTCGACGGCCATGTGACCGGCGACGGTCTCGTCGCCGGGCTCCTGCTGTGCCGCGCGCTCCGCGGCCGGAGCCTCTCGGATGCCGTCGCCGTGATGCCGCGCCTGCCGCAGGTGATGCAGAACCTGCCGCGCGCCGGCCGCAGCCCGCTCTCGGAGGAACTGCTCGAGGCCGTCGACAGCGTCAACGCCGAGCTCGACGGCACCGGCCGCGCGCTCGTCCGGCCGTCCGGCACCGAGCCGGTCGTCCGCATCCTCGCGGAGGCCGAGACGCCGGAGGCCGCCGGGAGGCTCTGTGCTAGGATCGCCGCCCTGGTGACACGCGAGCTCGGCTGATCCACCGCGACGCAGCGGCCCGGGTCGTATAGCCGGGCTCTTTGTATTTCCAGGAGGTTTTCGCTCAGCAGGGAAAGGAGCGGACGTGTGCGGAATCATCGGATACGTCGGGTCGCGCGACGCCAAGCCGCTTCTGCTCGAAGGCTTGCGCCGGCTCGAGTACCGCGGTTACGACTCCGCCGGAATCGTGCTCCGCGAGGACGGTGCGCTCGACTACGTGCGCGCCGTGGGGAACCTCGGCAACCTCGTCGAGGCCGCGGGCGCCAACGGCTCCCACTCCCACCACGGGCTCGGCCACACGCGCTGGGCGACGCACGGCGGCGTGACCGAGCAGAACGCGCATCCGCTCACCGGTTGTGAGCCCGACCGCCTCGCGATCGTCCTCAACGGCATCGTCGAGAACTACGTCGAGCTGCGCGAGCAGCTGAGGGCGAGCGGTCACACCTTTACATCCGAGACCGACGCGGAGGTCGTCGTCCACCTGCTCGAGCAGGAGTACGACGGCGACCTCGCGCAGGCGATGGGGAGGGTCTACCCGCAGCTCGAGGGGCACTTCTCGATCGTCGCCATCCAACACGACCAGCCGGACCTGCTCGTCGGCGTGCGGCATCAGACGCCCCTCGTCGTCGGGCTCGGCGCGGGCGAGAACTTTCTCGCTTCCTCGATCGCCGCATTCCTCAGCGAGACCCGCACCGTCATCCACCCCCACGACGGTGAAGTGGTCGAGGTCACGCCGGCGGGCGTCCGCTTCTTCGTCGACGGCGCCGAGGTCGACGCGCCCGAACGGCAGGAGATCTACTGGGACGAGGAGAGCGCGGAGAAGGGCGGCTACGAGACGTTCATGCTCAAGGAGATCTGGGAGCAGCCGGAAGCTGTGGCCGAGACCATCGGCGACCGCGTCCGCGGCCATCGGCTCGTTCTCGAGGCGCTCGGGATGAGCGAGCTCGAGATCCGCAACCTGCGCAGGATCGTGGTCGTCGCGTGCGGCACCGCCTACCACGCCGGGGTCGTGGGCCGCTACATCCTCGAGGAATGGGCGCGCGTGCCCGTCGAGCCCGACATCGCGAGCGAGTGGATCTACCGCAATCCGGTGTTGTCGAAGGACACGCTCGTGATCGGGATCTCGCAGTCCGGCGAGACACGCGACACCGTCAATGCCGTCAAGCTCGCGCGCGAGAGCGGTGCGCGCACGCTCGCGATCACGAACCTCATGGGCACGCAGATCACGCGTGAGGCCGAGGCGACGCTCTACACCCGCTGCGGGATGGAGGTCGGTGTCGCGGCCTCGAAGACGTTCACGGCGCAGGTCGCGCTCCTCAGCCTGCTCGCGCTCAAGCTCGCCGAGATCCGACGCACGCTCCCGCAGGACGAGATCGACTTCATCCTCGACCGTCTGCACGAGCTGCCGCAGAAGATGCAGGAGTTCCTCGACGGCGACCATCCGATCGAGTCGATCGCCCGGCGCTTCCACGAGCGGCCGTTCTTCCTCTACCTCGGTCGTCACATCGGCCTGCCCGTCGCGCTCGAGGGCGCGCTGAAGCTGAAGGAGATCTCGTACATCCCGACCGAGGCGTACTCGGCCGGCGAGATGAAGCACGGGCCGATCGCGCTGCTCGAGGAGGGGACACCGGTCGTCGTCGTCGCGACGAACATCCACGTCTACGAGAAGATCGTCTCGAACATCCAGGAGACGCGGGCGCGCGGCGCGCACGTGATCGCGATCGCGACCGACGGCAACGAGGACATCCAGCACCACGCCGACGACGTGATCTACGTGCCGCGGACGCCGAACTTCCTCCAGGCATCGCTCGCCGTCATCCCGCTCCAGCTGCTCGCCTACCGCATCGCCCGGCTGCGCGGCCTCAACGTCGACCAGCCGCGGAACTTGGCCAAGACGGTCACCGTCGAGTAAGACTCCCGGCATGGGTTTGACCGAGCGGGTGGCTCGGGGGTGCGCGGCGCGGCCGCGGCTGACGCTTGCCTTCTGGGGCACTGCCGTGCTGATCGCCCTTGCGCTCGTGGCGACCTCGCTGCACGGCCTGACCTCGAACTCACACGTCGTCGGCAGTCCCGAGTCGACGAAGGCCGAGGACGCTGTCGCCCGGGCGTTCCCACACCAGAACGCGAATGCGAAGGGCGACGTGGCCGTGGTCGCCTCGCGGCGCTACGCGGTCGACTCGCCGCAGTTCCGGGCATTCGCCCAGCGACTCGCCCACGACCTTCAGGCGACGGGACAGGTCTTCGAGATCCGCAAGATCGCGGTCTCGCCCGACGGCCACGCGTTGCTCGCCTCCGTCGGCATCAAGAGCGACTCCGGTGCGGCGCAGGTCGAGAAGGTCATAGAGAACGCGAACGGCGGTGGGTTCCAGGTCGGCATCACCGGCGATCACACGGCGAACCACGACTTCGGCGAGCAGTCTCAGAAGGACCTGGAGACAGGCGAGCTCGCCTTCGGCCTTCCCGCGGCGCTGATCGTCCTCGTCCTCGTCTTCGGCGCAGTCGTCGCCGGGCTCGTGCCGGTGCTCATGGCGATCCTGTCGATCATCGTCGCGCTCGGACTCGTGGCGCTGATCTCGCTCGGGTTCACGCTCTCGGTCTTCATCGTGAACATGCTCACGGGAATGGGGCTCGCGCTCGGGATCGACTACTCGCTGTTCGTCGTGTCGCGCTACCGGGAGGAGCGGGGGCACGGGCTCCTCAAAGAGGCTGCGATCGCGCGTGCCGGCGCCACGGCGAGCCGCGCCGTGCTCTTCAGCGGCAGCACGTTCGTGATCGCGCTGCTCGGTATGTTCATCGTCCCGACCTCGATCATGCGGAGCCTCGCGCTCGGCGCGATCCTCGTCGGCATCGTCTCGGTCGCGGCCGCGCTGACGCTGCTGCCGGCGATCCTCAGCATCGCGGGGGACCGAGTCAACTCGTGGCGGGTCCCGTACCTCGGCCGGAACCTCGGGCGTGCCGACACGACGGAGGGACGTTTTTGGAGCCGAATCGTGAACGCCGTGTTGCGCCGCCCGGCGCTCTCGCTCGCGGTGTCCGTCGGCGCGATGCTGCTACTCGCCGTGCCGATCTTCGGCCTGCACATCGGCGCCAACGGCGTCGAAACGCTGCCGTCGAGCCTGCCGTCGAAACAGGGCCAGACCCTGCTTCATCGGACCTTCCCCGTGCAGAGCCCGGTGCCCGTCGAGATCGTGGCCGTCGGCGGCGACCCGGCCGAGGTTCACCGCGCTCTCGTCCGGCTCGACCGGAAGCTCGCGGCTGACGGCAGGTTCGGCCCGGGAAGGATCCAGACGTCGTCTCGCGAGAACACCGCCCTGCTCACCTCGCCGCTGGGTGGTGACGCCGCCGGCGGCCCGGCCGTCAGTGCCGTGCGCGACCTCCGCGCGCACATCATCCCGTCGATCTTTGCCGACACCGGGGCGAAGGTCTACGTCGGCGGAACGACGGCCGAGAACGTCGACTACTTCGACGCCGTGACGAATCCGACGCCGTACGTGCTGATCTTCGTGCTGGGGCTCAGCTTCATCCTGCTCACGATCGCGTTCCGCTCGATCGTCGTCGCGCTCGTCTCGGTCCTGCTCAACCTGCTCTCGGTCGGCGCGGCGTACGGGCTTCTGACGCTCGTGTTCCTCGACGGGCACGGCGCGGGCCTGTTCGGCTTCCAGCACACGCACGTGATCGACGCCTGGGTGCCGCTGTTCCTCTTCTCGGTGCTGTTCGGCCTCTCCATGGATTACCAGGTGTTCCTGATGAGCCGGATCAAGGAGCGGTACGACGCGTCGGGCTCGACGCACGACGCGGTCGTCGGGGGCGTCGCGACGACGGCGCGGATCATCACCGGCGCGGCGGTGATCATCGTCGTCGTCTTCGCCGGCTTCGCCGCCGGGAAGCTCGTGATGTTCCAGCAGATGGGATTCGGCGTGGCGATCGCGCTCCTGCTCGACGCGACGGTCATCCGCTCGGTCGTGCTGCCGAGCGCTCTGACCCTGCTCGACCGGCGCAGCTGGTACCTGCCGCACTGGCTCGAGTGGCTTCCGCGCGTCGAGGTCGAGGCGCCGCCTAGTCGGGAGGGCGCCGCAACCGCTTGACCTGGGCGCGGCGCCGCTTCTCTTCGAGGCGGCGCTCGCGAGATGCGGCGGTCGGCTTCGTCGGCTTGCGCTTCCGCGGGACGCGGAGTGCCTCGCGCAGCCCGGCGACGAGCCGCTCGAGCGCGAGGTCGCGGTTGCGCGCTTGGCTCCGCTCGTCCTGCGCCACCGCGCGCAGGACCGGTCCGGCCCGCGCGACCACGCGCCGCTTCTGTGCCTCGCTCAACGCCTGCGAAGCCTCGACGTCGAAGACGGCGACGACGCGCGTCTCGGACTTCTGCGCGTGCTGGCCGCCCGGCCCACTCGAGCGCGAGACCTGCAGCTCGATCTCGGCGAGGGGCAGGACGACCGAGCGCGTGACGCGAATAGAGTCCCCGTTCAGTCTCTGCTCCGGCGCCGGCATAGCCGGCGCCTACGCTACTGGTCGGCTCCGTTTAGCCTACGCCGATGGCCGCGATTCTGCTCGACGTGGACGGCGTCCTGCACGTCTCCGGCCACCCGCTTCCCGGGGCGGCGCAGGCGGTGCGGCGCCTCCGCGACGGCGGCCACCGGCTCCGCTTCGTCACGAACGCGACGATTCGCTCGAAGGCCGAGCTCGCCGCCGGGCTGCAGGCGATGGGAATCGAGCTGGACGTGGGGGAGGTGCAGACGACGGCGGACGCGGCCGTCGAAGCGTTGCGAGGCCGGCGCGTCCTCGCGCTCGTCATGCACGCCCTCGTGGGAGATCTCGAGGGCCTCGAGCTCGTGGGCGACAACGTCGACGCCGTCCTGATCGGCGGCGCGGACGACTCGCCCGAGACGAATCTCGTCTTCTCGTACATGAACCTCGCGCGCGCCTTCGCCGAGCTCGAGCTCGGGGCCGAGCTCTATTGCCTGCATCGCAACCGCTGGTGGCAGACGGGGCGCGGGCCGCTGCTCGACTCCGGCTGCTACGTCGCGGGGCTCGAGTACGCGGCGCAGACCGCGGCGACCGTGCTGGGCAAGCCGAGCCCGGCGTACTTCGACGCGGCCTGCCGCGCGCTCGATGCCGAGCCGTCGATGACCTGGATGGTCGGCGACGACCTCGAGACCGACGTGGTCGGCGCGCACGGCGTAGGGATGCGCGCCGTGCTCGTGCGCACCGGTAAGTTCCGGCCGGACGCGGTCGAGCAGTCGCGGATCAAGCCCGACGGGATCGTCTCCTCGATTGCGCACCTCCCCGAGTGGCTCGAGAACCACATCGCGTGACCGTCAGCGTGGGCACCGACCTGATCGAGATCGAGCGCATCCGGCGCGCGCTCATGCGCTACGCACGGTTCCGCGAGCGCTGCTTCACCGAGGCGGAGCGCGCCTATTGCGACGCTCGCCCGAACCCGGCGCAGAGCTACGCAGGCCGCTTCGCCGGCAAGGAGGCAATCGGCAAGGCCCTCGGCTTCGGCGTCGCCCGCGCCTTCGCCTGGCAGGAGATCGAGATCGCGGGGCGACCGAAGCCGGCAGTTACGCTCTCGGGGCGCCTGGCCGAACGTGCCGTCGCGCTCGGCGTCGGCTCGGTCGACCTGTCGATGACCCACTCGCGCGAGCTCGCGCAGGCCGTCGCCGTGGCTTCCGATGGCTGAGCTCGAGCCGCTCTACACGGCGGAGGAGATGCGCGCCGCCGAGGCCGGCCACGACGTCGACGCGATGATGCAGCGCGCGGGGAGGGCCGTCGCCGAGGAGCTGATGCACCGCTTCCCCGAAGCCCGGCGGATCGCCCTCCACGCGGGTGGCGGTGCGAACGGCGGCGACGGGCGGATCGCCGCCGAGATCCTGCAGGCGCAGGGTCGGGAGCTCGTGAAGGAACGGCCGGACGTCGTGATCGACGCGCTGCTCGGCACGGGGCTGCAGGGAGCGCCGCGAGAGGAGACGTCACGGCTGATCGAGCGCATCAACGCGGACGGCGTTCCGGTCCTGGCCGTGGACATTCCGTCGGGCGTGAACGCATCGACCGGGGAAGTCGCCGGTGCGGCGGTCCGGGCCGACGTCACCGTCACCATGCACGGCCCCAAGGTCGGCCTCGCCGTCGCGCCCGGGCGCTTCCGCGCCGGCGAGGTCGCGGTCGCGGACATCGGCCTCGACCCGGCCGAGACCGAGCACCGTCTCGTCACGCCGGGGATCCTGGCCGAGGTGCCACGCCGCTCGTCGCGCGACAACAAGTACACCGCCGGACACGTGCTCGTCGTCGGCGGTTCGCGCGGAATGACCGGAGCTCCGACTCTCGCCGCCCGCGCCGCCCTCCGCGCCGACGCGGGCTACGTGACGATCGCTGCCCCGGCCGAGTCGCTCCCCGTGCTCGAGACGCTCGTGCTGGAGGCGGTGAAGAGGCCGCTCGAGGACGTGTTCGAGGCGGCCGCGAAGGCGAAGGCGCTCGCCGTCGGGCCGGGCCTCGGGCGCGACCGGGAAGCGAAGGCGCTCGTCCGCCGCCTCGTCACCGAGGTCGAGTTGCCAGCCGTCGTCGACGCCGACGCGCTCTTCGAGCTCGAGCCGGGCAAGTGGCCGGCACCGCGTGTGCTCACGCCGCACGAGGGCGAGCTCGGGCGCCTGCTAGGCCGCGAGTCGAAGGAGGTCGCCGCGCACCGGCTCGCGTCGGTGCGGGAGGCAGCGGAGCGCTTCGACTGCGTCGTCGTGCTCAAGGGCGAGGACTCGCTCGTCGCCGCTCCCGGCCGCGGCGTCCTCGTCTGCGCGCTCGGCCTGCCGTCCCTCGCGACCGCGGGCACCGGTGACGTCCTCACCGGCGTCACGGCCGCATTCCTCGCGAAGGCGATGGAGCCGCAGCGCGCGGCTGCGGCGGCCTGTGCGGCGCAGCAGCTGGCCTCTCGCGAAGCCGCCCAGCGCTACGGCCTCGTGGCGAGCGACGTGGTCGAGGCGCTTCCGCGCGCGCTAGCTCTCGACCTCGGGTAGCCGGTCGGCGGGCAGGATCTCGGACGAGCGCAATCTGGTCCTCGGCCCGGCGCCCAACTAGGCTGGACGTCCGTGCACCGGAGCGAGATCACGATCGACCTCGTGGCGGTCCGCCACAACGCCCGGCGGCTGCTGGAGACGCTCGACGGCAGCGAGCTCTGGGCGGTCGTCAAGGCGAACGGGTACGGCCACGGCGCGACCGATGTCGGTCGTGCGGCTCTCGAGGCCGGGGCCTCCGCCCTCTGCGTCGTCACGGTCGCCGAAGCCGTCGAGCTGCGCGGCGAGCTGCCGGACGCGCGGATCATCGTCATGTGCCCCACCGACGAGGTGGCGGAGGCGCGCGAGGCGAGGCTCGAGCTCGTCGTCTCCGTCAGCGGTGAGATCCCGGAAGGCATCCCGGTGCACCTGAAGCTCGACACAGGCATGGGCCGGTGGGGGCTCGCCGAGCTGCCGGAACCGCCGGCGAACGTCGTCGGCTTGATGAGCCACCTCGCCACCGCCGACTCGGACCCCGCGTTCGCACAGGAGCAGATCGAGCGATTCCGCGAGGCGACGGAGCCGTACTCCCAACTCACGCGCCACATCGCGAACAGCGCGGCCGCGCTGAGGCTGCCGGAGGCTCGCCTCGATGCCGCCCGCTGCGGGATCGCGCTGTACGGGATCTCGCCGTTCAACACGGACCCGGCGGAGGACCGCCTGCGCCCAGCGCTCTCGTGGCGGAGCCGGCTCGGACGGGTCTTTCTTCTGCAGCCGGGCGAGAGCACCGGCTACGGACGGCGGTTCGTCGCCGGGCGGCCGACGTGGATCGGGATCGTCCCGGTCGGCTACGCGGACGGGTTCCGGCGCGACATGACCGGCACGGAAGTGCTCGTCGACGGCAAGCCACGCGGTGCCGTCGGCACCGTCTCGATGGATGCGGTGGCCGTCGAGCTCGACCGGGAGCTGCCGGTCGGCACGCCGGTCACGATCGTCGGGGACGGCCTGCTCATCGAGCGCCACGCGCAGGTGGCCGAGACGATCGGCTACGAGGTCGCCTGCGGGATCAACTCCGACCCGGCCCGCGCCCGGCGTGTCCTCATCGGCTGACCGCTTCGCACGCACGGCCGAACGCGTCGCGGCGCGACAGGACGCCCGCGCCGAGGCGCTCGAGCAGGACGTGCGCGACTTCGCTCGGCCGAGCGGAGACGAACGCGCGCTCGACGTCGGCACAGGGGCCGGCGCCCTGGCACTCGCGCTCGCGCCGCATGTGCGAGAGGTCGTCGGGCTCGATCCCGTGCCGGAGCTGCTCGAGCTCGCACGCGCACGCGCCCTGCCGAACACGGACTTCGTCGAGGGAGACGGGACGCAGCTGCCGTTTTCGGACGGCGATTTCGACCTCGCGGGCACGCACCGCACGCTCCATCACGTTGCGCGGCCGGACCTGGTCGTCGCCGAGCTCGCGCGTGTGACCCGGGCGGGCGGCCACGTTCTCGTCGTCGACCAGCTCGCGCCGGGCGATCCCGCCGCAGCCGCCGCGCTCCACGAGTTCGAGACCGTGCGCGATCCCTCGCATCGGCGCCTCCTCACCGACGGAGAGCTGCGCGGGCTCTTCGCGGTGAATGGGCTGACTCTCCTGCGCGAGCGCGGCGAGGACGAGCACCGTGAGCTCTCGGCGTACCTCGACCTCGCCGGAACCGAGGGCGACCGCCGCGCCCGCGCCGAGTCGCTCGCCGCCGCCGACGCGGGACTCCTCGTCGAGCGAATCGGCTGGTACCTGCTCGAGCGGAGCTAGTTTCCCGTGACGCCGCCGTCGAGGCTGGCAAACGCCTCGCGCAGCTGCGCACGCTCTGTCTCGAGCTCGGTGAACGAGAGCATCAGGCGCCGATCTCCCTCCGGCGTCAACCGCAGGTGCGCGACCCGCGCGTCCCTCTGCGACTGCTCGCGCTCGATGAGGCCCGCGCCCTCGGCGCGGCGCACGAGCTCGGTCACGGTGCTCTGCGCGAGCTGCATCCGTTCCGCCAGCTCTGTCACGGTCGACTGCTCGTCGCCGGCGGGCGAGCCCTTGATCATCATCAGCAGGGTGTAGCGCTGCGGAGTTAGCCCCGACTGGCGGGCGATCTTCTCGCTTCGCCGCAGGAAGTGGCGCAACGCCGACCGGAACGCGGCGACGGCGATCACGTCAGGGGTCGTCGGCTCGCTCTGAGTGGCCATGCGGCGATTCTGGTGATCTAGGGGGCTTTTGGCAAGCGTGAGAGCACCCATGTGAAGACGTTGGGCATCGCATCCTGCAGGGGGGCGGCCGCACCGTAGTACCAGGGCACGGTCGTCTCTCCGCGACCCGCCTCGAGCGAGCGCAGCACGTGCGACGCGACGTCTTCCGGCTCGATCACGAACCGCTGCACTCGAGGTGGGAGCCACGACTGCGGGAATCCCTCCGTCCGGGTAAAGCCGGGCTTCACAGTGTGCACCCGAATCCCCTCGCCGCGCAGTTCGGCGGCGGTCGCGCGGGAGAAGGCGAGCTGCGCATGCTTCGACGCCGAGTACGGACCGCTCGGCGGTCCGGTCACGACACCCGAGACCGAGACGATGTTCACGACGTCCGACGGCGCGGCGGCGCGTAGCCCCGGCAGGAAGGCTCGAAGGCACCAGATCGCTCCGAGATAGTTGATCCGGATCAGGCGTTCGATGACGTCCGGGTCGGCGTCGAGGAAGCTCGTCCTTCCCGGTATGCCGGCGTTGTTCACCAGCACGTCGATCTTCGGATGCCTTTCGAGTACGCGCGCGGCGACGGCCTCGACAGCCGCGCGGTCCGAGACGTCGCAGGGCTCTGCCTCGCAGCCGAGCTCGTCCGCCAGCTCCTGCAGGCGATCGGCGCGTCGCGCCAGCAGGATGCAGAAATCGCCGCGGCCCGAGAGCACGCGCGCAATCTCGGCGCCGATGCCGGAGGAGGCGCCAGTGACGACCGCGACCCGGCCCACGAGGAGAGGCTATCGCTCTAGGATCGCGGGCTATGGCCGGACCGTTCGAGGGCAAGCGCGGGCTCGTGCTCGGCGTCGCCAACCGCCGCTCGATCGCGTGGGCGATCGCGCGCGAGCTCGCGGCGGGCGGGGCGAGCCTCGCCTTCACGTATCAGGGGGAGCGAATCGAGTCGACGGTGCGCGATCTCGCGGCCTCGGTCGAGTCGCCGCTCGTGACGGAGTGCGACGTCCGGTCCGACGAGGACGTGGCGCGGGTCTTCGCGGAGGTGGGGGATGCGTTCGGCGGTGAGCTCGACCTGCTCGTCCACTCGGTGGCGTTCGCCGCCGCCGAGGATCTCGAAGGCCGGTTCACCGACACGCCGCGCGACCGGTTCTGGCTCGCGATCGACGTGAGCGCCTACTCCCTCGTCGTCTGCGCGCGCGCGGCCGAGCCGCTCATGGAGAAGGCGGGCGGCGGCTCGATCCTCACGATGACGTATCTCGGCGGGGAACGCGCGGTGCCGCACTACAACGTGATGGGCGTGGCGAAGGCGACCCTCGACGCGTGCGTGCGCTATCTCGCCTGGGATCTGGGCGAGAAGAACATCCGCGTCAATGCGGTCTCCGCCGGGCCTGTGCGAACGCTCGCGGCCCGCTCGATCGCCGGCTTCACGACGATGGAGGACATCGTCGAGGAGCGCTCGCCGCTCCGCCGCCACATCACCGCCGACGACGTCGGCGCGGCGGCCGGGTACCTGCTGGGCGACGCAGCCGGGAACGTGACCGGGACAACGCTCTACGTCGACAGCGGCTACCACGCGATGGGGCTATAAAGCGTGATTGCCTCTGCGGGTGGCGCGCCAAGCTCTCCACCCCTGATGGGTCGGTGGTCGACCCCCTCTTTACCATTTCCTTGTGCACGCAACTGTTGGCAGTCGTAGGCAACGGGTCCGGCTTGGTTGAGGCGTTCTCGCGGTCGACGGATTCGCGCTTCGTTGCCCCCGTTTGCGTCCGCTCTGCTCCACTAGTGCTCCATCCTCGGCGCCTGCATCGCTGACGGGAAGCCGGTTTGATCGGGTCTCGACAACGGATCAATGGACGTTAGGATGTTGCGGTATGGCTGATGACCGCTGCGAATTGCTTTGCCTTGACTTACCACGCGCCGAACGGTTGCGGGCTTCGCTGTTGGCGGAGCGGGAAGCACGTTCGCTTGCGGCGGAGTTCGGGGCGCTGGGTGACGCGACGCGTCTGACGGTCGCGCTCGCGCTGCAGGCGGGCGGTGAGCTGTGTGTGTGCGATCTCGCGTGGATCGTCGGGCGGGCCGAGAACCTCGTTTCTCATCATGTGCGCGCGCTGCGTGCCGCCGGCTTGGCCGACTATCGCCGCGAGGGGAAGATGGCGTTCTACTCGCTGAACGAACGGGGACGAGCGCTGCTCGAGGTAGTCGAGCGGGTGGTGCTGGTGTGACGAGCATCGAGCTGCAACGCGAGCTGCAACGACAGCTGCCCATGACGCCGCCGCGGCAACGGCTCGCGCTCGAGCGGCGCGCGCGGCTGCTTGCCTGGAGCGGGAATGTCTGGCACGTCGTCGAGTTCGGAGTTGCGATCTTCGCCGGGGTTATCGCGGCCAGTCCGGCGCTGATCGGCTTCTCGCTCGACTCGTTGATCGAACTCGCCGCAGGGTTCGTGATCGTCTGGCTGTACCGGCTGCGCAGCGGACATGCGGATGAGCGGCGCGCGCAACAACTCGTCGCCAGCAGCTACTTCCTGCTGGTCGTCTTCATCGTGGTCGAGTCGTCCTACACGCTTGTCGGTGCTCATCACCCGGAGGCGAGCTGGGTCGGGATCGGCCTGGCGGCGTTCACGGCGCCGACGATGCCACTGCTCGCTCTCGCCAAGCGTCGCGTCGGCTACAGGTTGGGTTCATCTGCGACCCTCTCGGAGGCTGCGCAGAATCAGATCTGCGCCTACCTCTCGATCGCGCTTCTTGCCGGGCTGCTCGCCAATGCGCTCGCGGGCTGGTGGTGGGCCGATCCCGTCGCTGCGCTCGCGATCGCAGCGGTCGCAGCGCGGGAGGGCGTGGCGAGCTGGCACGGCGAGACCTGCGACTGTTGCTAGGGACTCGATGTGACCCGCATCGCGCGGGCGAGTGTCGCGCCGAGGACGTGGACGTCCTTGCCGATGCGGACGTAGACGGGTCCGTCGAAGGGCTGGCGCTCGACGACCTCGAGGGTCGTGCCCGTGGCGATGTCGCGCTCGCTGAGGAATTGGAGCATGGCTGGGTCGGAGTCGGAGACGCGGACGAACGTGGCGTGTTCGCCTGGTTCGATCGAGTAGAGATCGCGCGTCTCCGGCTGGGTGATCGTGAGCTCGCGGGTCGGGATCGGGTCGCCGTGCGGATCGACCGTCGGCTGGCCGAGCTTCGCGGCGATCAGCTCCTCGAGCTGCTCGGAGAGGTGGTGCTCGAGGATGTCGGCCTCGGCATGGACCTGGTCCCAGCTCATGCCGAGGCTCTCGACGAGGAAGAGCTCGAGCAAGCGGTGGTGTCGGATCACCTCGAGCGCCACCAGACGGCCGCGATCGGTCAGCCGCACGCCGCGATAGCGCTGATGCTCTACGAGGCCACTCCGGGCGAGCCGCTTCAACATCCCTGAAACGGAGGCAGGGCGGACGCCCAGCCGCTCGGCGAGCGCGTTCGTCGAGACCGCCTCGCCGTCCAGTTCGAGGCTGTAGATCGTCTTCAGGTAGTCCTGGGTCGCCGCCGTCAGCTCGGGCGCCGGGGCCGTCATCTCCGCGGTTGTTTGAGGCATGGCTCGAAATAGTGTTGCACGACTTGCGTGATCCCATGACCATGCGTTAAATTAGCCAAGACTAAAATAGGAGTTTCGGTGGACTCGTGCTCATCTTGCCGAGTCCTACGGATCCAGCGAAGGAGCACGTGGTGGAAGCAGGAGCGATCGCGGTCGATCAGGCGCTTGAGCCGAGTGCGCTCGGGCGGATCCTCGCGCGCGGCCGTTTCAAGGCGGCAATTGCGATCTTCGGGCCTGCGTTCGTCGCCTCGGTCGCCTACGTCGATCCGGGCAACTTCGCGACCAATTTCGCAGCCGGCGCCGAGCACGGGTACCTGCTCGTGTGGGTGATCGTCATGGCGAACCTGATGGCGGTAGTCGTCCAGTATCTCACCTCGAAGGCAGGGCTCGCGACGGGGAAGAGCCTGCCGGAGCTCTGTCACGATGCGTTTCCGCGCCGGGCGAACCTGTTGCTCTGGTCGCAGGCGGAAGTGGTCGCGATGGCGACCGACCTGGCCGAGTTCGTCGGCGCCGCCCTCGGTCTGAACCTCGTGTTCGGGATCCCGCTCTTTCCCGCCGGGCTGATCACCGCGGTGATCGCCTTCGGGATCCTCGCGCTCGAGCAGCGCGGCTACCGCAAGTTCGAGCTCGCGATCATCGCGCTGCTCGGGTTCGTCGCAGCAGGCTTTCTGATCGACTTCTTCACCGTCGGGCGCGAGTCCTGGAGCGGAATCGCAAGCGGCCTCGTTCCGCGCTTTGCCGGCGGCGACACCGTGGCGCTCGCCGTCGGGATCATCGGCGCGACCGTGATGCCGCACGTCATCTACCTCCATTCGGCGCTGCAGGCCAACCGGATCCGTCCAGCAGACGCCAAAGAAGGACAGACGCTGCTGCGGTACAACCGCTGGGACTGCATCGTCGGCCTCGGCATCGCCGGCCTCGTCAACCTCTCGATGCTCTGCATCGCCGCCTCGCTCTTCCACAAACCGGGACTGACGGGGATCAGCGACATCGGCCCGATCCACTCCCACCTTGCAGCGCTGGTCGGCGGCGGCACCGCGCTCGCCTTCGGGATCGCCCTGATGGCCTCCGGCTTCTCCTCGTCGAGTGTCGGCACCTACGCCGGCCAGATCGTGATGGCCGGCTTCATGGGCTGGCGCATCCCGCTCATGCTCCGCCGCGCGATCACGATGATCCCCTCCCTGATCATCCTCGCACTCTCCGTCAACACCACCGAAGCGCTCGTCGTCTCCCAGATCGTGCTCTCCTTCGGAATCCCGTTCGCGCTCCTCCCACTGATCCTCCTGACCAGACGGAAGGACGTGATGGGCGCGATGGTCAACCGGCGGCTCACCAACGGCGTCATCACCGTCATCGCCGCCGTCATCACCGGCCTCAACATCTACCTCCTCTACAGCACCTTCTCCGGCCTCTAGCCATAGCGATCTCGTGGGGCTTCGCGCACACGGCGTCCAGCACGCCTACCGCGACACTCACGTTGTGCAGATGCGGCTCCGTCGGCGGGATCGATTGCGACAGTGCTCGTCGTCGGTCGCTCTCGACGCTGCGGACGCGGCGGCTTGGCGGCGGACACCTCGACCGCGTCGGTCGTGAAGCCCGCCTATCGCGCAAAGATCCGGCGGCTCGCAGCACAAACCCGCCGAGAGCTCGGTAAGAGGAAGCTCGCAGCGCAGCTGCACGTCAAGGCGCCCTCGCCCGCCGCGCTTGCCTCGTCCTATGCACGCCTCGTCCTATGCACGCGCCGCTTGGCCAGACCGAGTACACGCCGCCGCGCGAACGCGCTGCCTGCGCGGCCTCAGGTTCTTGGCGGCCGCGTGACGCCCGCGGTGATCCACGACCTGTCTTACATCGGCTATCTGGTCGAGACCAAAGTGCCGGAAGGCCCATACTTCGAGGCCGCGATCATCCATCACACCGACTGCGGCAGCGGGCTGCTTGCCGGCGACCAGCTGCGCCACGGATTTGTGGAGCGAACTGGCTACGACGAAGAAGAGCTCGCCAAACTCCCCGTGCTCGACCCGGCCGCGACCGTGCGCGCCGACGTCGAGTGGGTGCTGTCCGAGCCGCGCACCTCGCCGCGCATCACCGTGTCCGGCCACGTCTACGACGTCGAGACCGGCTTGGTCACCACGATCGTCACGCCAAAGTCCCCGACGGCGTCAGCTGTCGGCCTACTCCGATGAACAAGCTCGTCGCGGGACCGGCCACCGAACCCTCGGCGCTCGTCCGCTAAGGCGAACTCGGCGGATCGAGCCACCCAGTCAAGACGGACAGTCGAGGGCTCTCCGAAGACGCTCTCAGCATCGTCGATGACATGCTGGACGTGATCTCGCTCTAGCGCTGGTTCTCGCGCGAGCCGCACGGAGCCCCCTCGAGGCGATCAATCGTGGATGCGTGGTTTCGTCGCGCCGCTGTGCATGGCGGCTAGTTGGTCGAGGGACTCGTGGATCAGGTCAGGGAGAGGCGGGCCGTCGGCCGTCTCCGTCCAGTATTCGAAGGAGGTGCGGAAGACAGCGAGCGCCACTTCGGCGGCCAGTGTCGCCACGGGTTCCTCGAC
>Ga0335083_10000270_pt1 | contig 82770 bp, 66 predicted proteins | sample Lox_Sample_42_FD_206716 | JGI IMG/M metagenome (GOLD analysis project Ga0335083, IMG submission 206716) | Soil microbial communities from Loxahatchee National Wildlife Refuge, Florida, United States - Lox_Sample_4.2 | ecosystem: Environmental > Terrestrial > Soil > Wetlands | place: USA...
ATTTCGCGGGCGAATTCAAGCCAAGAGCAGTGTTCGGAATTCGTGACATGGAGAGTGCCACGGGCTTCTTTGCGTACGAGCCGACGGATCGCATCCGCGAGATCCCGGGTATAGGTAGGCGATCCGATTTGATCGTTGACGACCTTCACGAGAGGCTGGGAAGCAGCGGCGAGCAGAATTTTCTCGGGGAAGCACACACGCGCCCCCCCAAAGAGCCAAGACGAACGCACGATCAGCCATTGACTTGCGTGATTGCGGACCGCGCTCTCGCCCGCGGCCTTTGAAACGCCGTAAATATTAATGGGATTGACGGAATCGTGCGGCTCATACGGCCGATTCGAGAGCCCATCAAAGACGTAGTCCGTACTGATGTAGAGAAGCCTGGAACCCGTATCGGCCGCAGCCCGGCTGAGACTGGTTGTGGCGTCCCGGTTTACAGCGAACGCGAGGTCCTGGTGAGCCTCGCTGGCGTCGACATCCGTGTAGGCTGCACAGTGAATGATCCAGTCGAGTTTGTGCCCCGCGATGAAATTGCAGACCTGGTTAGGTTCGAGGATATTCAATTCGTGAGAGCGCGGCGCGAGGATCTCGTCTTCCTGGAAGCAGTCGACAAGATCGTGCCCCAGAAGGCCGCTTGCGCCGGTGATCAGAATTCGCATCGTCTTTGCGTCTCTAGAATTTCTTAAGTTGTAAGCAGAGCCATCCCCGGCACGACCAGAATCCTCGGAAGGCCAGGCACCCCTGCGACTCGATGCACTTTCGCTTCATCGCCTTGGAACTAGGTTTTCCAGCGCGACCAATCACGTCGGAAACGTGTTCGAGCGGCGAACGTAGTGGCGCTCATAATAATCACGGTACTGTCCGGAGCGAGCATGGTCCAGCCACTGTGGATTGTGCTTATACCAGTCAATCGTTCTCCGGATGCCCTCTTCAAAGGGGACCATAGGCTTCCATTCGAGTTCCTTCCGGATTATTGAACTATCCAGCGCGTAGCGCCGGTCGTGGCCGGGGCGATCCCGCACATATTGAATCAACGATTCCGGCTTACCGAGGGTTTGCAAGATCAACCGCACAATATTCAAGTTGGGCTGCGAGACGCCTGAAGAAACGTTATAGAGAGACCCGGGTTTTGCCCTCTCGATGGATCTCTCGATGGCCCTACAGAAATCGTCGACAAAGAGCCAGTCGCGCTCCTGCAAGCCATCCCCGTAGACGGGGAGCGGCTTGTCTTCCAAAGCATTAGCGATACACAAAGGAATCAATTTTTCCGGAAATTGGAAGGGTCCAAAGTTGTTGGTGCAACGAAGGATTACGGTGGAGAGCCTGTAAGCATTTGCGTAGGCCTGGACGAGGTGTTCCGCCGAGGCTTTGCTGGCGGCATAGGGGCTACGGGGATCAAGCAGAGATTGCTCCGTGAAGCACGCTCCTGAGAGAGCGCTGCCATAAACTTCGTCGGTGCTGATGTGGATAAACCGCAGATTCGGGACGCGGCGCGCCGCTTCGAGGAGACAATGTGTCCCCAGAACATTCGTTTCGAGGAATGGAGCTGCGTCCTCGATGCTGCGATCGACGTGGGTCTCGGCCGCAAAATGCACAAGAACGTCGAACGGATGCGCCAAGAGCTGATTCACCGCCTCGGAAGAGGTGATGTCTCCCTTGACGAAAGTGTAGCGAGCGTCATTCTGAATCCCGGCGAGATTCTCCGGATTCCCGGCGTAGGAGAGATTGTCAAAATTCAAGACCTGGATATCCGCATGAGGGGCAAGCAAATGGCGGATGAAGTTGGATCCGATGAAGCCGGCCCCGCCCGTGACCAGGACCCTCATGGAGCGAATTCCTTCTGCGTGGGAACTGTTTTCAACAGTTACTCCAAAGTCGCTTTCAAGCGGGGAGGGGTTCCCCGGCCGGGGAGCTTGTTGGCGCCGGTGCTGGCAACCAGATTTGTGGCGCGCAACAGCGAATCAAAGGTGCCAGCGTCCGTCCACCAGCCATTCAGCGTGCTATGAGTTAGCGTTCCTTCCTGAATGTAGATATTATTCACGTCAGTTATCTCCAGTTCGTTACGCCAACTGGGTTTGGTCCGGCCGATCTTTTCAAAGACGGAAGAATCATAAAAGTAAATTCCCGTGACGGCAAAGCTTGACTTCGGCTTCTTGGGCTTTTCCTCGATCTGGAGGATCCTGCCACTGGAAATCTCCGGGCAGCCGAAGCGTTCGGGGTCCGTCACCTCTTTCAGTATCAAATGGGCTCCGCGTTCCTGTCTCTCAAAGTCGTATTTGGCATCCAGGATGTTGTTTTCAATGATGTTGTCACCAAGGACAACGCAGATTTTTTCTTTTTCCACGAAAGGCTCGGCAAGCCGAAGAGCGTCCGCGATACCGCCCTCACCTTCCTGGTACGTATAGTGGATACGGTCCAGTCCGAGCTCCTTTCCGTTGGAAAGCAGGCGAAGAAATTCGCCGGCGTTTTGTCCGCCAGTGACAACTATGATCTCTCGCACCCCTGCATCTACTAGAGTTTGAATGGGGTAATGGATCATAGGCCTGTCAAAGACAGGCAAGAGATGTTTGTTCGTGACGCGCGTCAGCGGATAGAGACGTGTCCCTTTACCACCTGCAAGAACGACCCCTTTCACGCCTGTGATGCTCCTTGAGGCAATTCTCTCATTGAATGGTTCGGGTGTGGCGAGAATAAGAACTGCCGTGGGCGGAATAGAGGAGGTCCCAGGCGCCGATGATGGGAGGAGCCTAACTGTGTGCTTCGAGGTAGTGGATAGCCTAGCTGCCGGTGAGTTCGGAAAGACTCTGGCGAGCCTGTCCGGCTAGCGGAGATGACGGGCTGAGAGCGATGACCTTTTCGAATTCGGCCTTGGCACGCGTCGTGTCCTTGAGTTTCTGGTACGTAAGGCCCAGATGATAGCGGTAGGTCGGATTGTTTGGAGTCGCTTTGACTGCATCTTCAAAAAGAGGAGCAGCGACCGCGTAGCCTCCGTTGTTGTAGTAGGCCCAACCTAAGGTATCGGCAGAATTTGGAAGGTTGGGAAGGCCCTTGCGGGCGGTTTGCGCCAAACTTAGGGCGACGGTCGGGCTTCCGCCGTGTTCGAGCAGTAGGTACGCAAGGTTATTAGCGGCGAGGGCCGTGTCCGGATTCGCCGCCAGAACCTTCTGATATGTCGACTCAGCCTCCTGCCAGTTTCCAATTTTTTCATAGGCCCCGCCCAGGGCAATTTGCAGCCGGAGGTCTTGCGGAGCAATATGGATGGCGCTTTGGTAAAGGGAAATGGCTTTCGGAACCTGGCCAGCTGCTTCCTGCAGCTGGGCCATCAGGATTATGGCGGAGACATTGTTCTTATCCAACTCGAGCGTCTTGTTCAGCGCATCCTGTGCCAACTGCGGCTGCTTGGCTTGGATCTCAAGCTCAGCGAGCATCAAGTAGAGAGCGGGGTTCGCGGAATCCCTCTTGATCTGCTCCTGAACTAAGTTGAGAGCATCGGCTGGTTTGTTCTTGGCTTCGTCAACTCGAACCAGGCCCCGAATTGCTTCCAAAGAGTTCGGGTCGCGGGAAAGTGCCTGGTGGAACATCGCCTCCGCATCGGGAATTCGTTTTTGAGCAAAGCGCAACTCGCCCATTTTAAGGAAATATAGCGGACTTTGCGGGGCAATCCGCTGAAGATTCATCAGATCGGCTTCGGCGCCGATGGGATCGCCCTGGTTCATGCGCGCGGTTGCATGATAAAGATAGCCTTCCGCGCCATTAGGCGCATACTTTTTCAGCTGGTTACTCGCCTCTTCCAGATTCTGCCAATCACCTCGTTGCATGGCGCTCTTCGAAAGCGCCAGCCAAGCTTCTGACAAGTTCGGGCGAAGGCGGACCGCTTCTCGCCACTCGCTTTCGGCCTGTTGAGGGTTGCCCTTTTCGGCGAAAGCAATTCCCAATTGATAGTGAGCGAGAGCGTCATTGGGCGCATTTTTGACCGCGGATTGCAGGTTCGTAAAGGCATCGTCAATCTTGTGCTGCCGTAGTTGGATTTGCCCTTTGAGGGTGAGGGTTTCAGCGTCCTGAGGATTCTTCTTCAGCAAGGCATCACTCAGGGTCGTTGCTTCGTCTAACCGATTCTTCAAGATCAGCAATTGCACGTAGGTTTTTTGGACAGATAGATCATTGGGGTATTTCGTCGAAAGCGAGCCGAATTCGTTAAGGGCCTTATCTATCTGGCCGTGGGCCAAATAGGAGTCACCAAGCAGCCGGTAGGCTTGAGGATTGTTGCTGAGCTGATTCTTCGCCTCTTCCAGAACTTGTTCGGATTGATTCTGCCGACCCTGGGCGGAATACAGCGAGGAAAGAGCCGCTCTTGGAGCGGGATCATCAGGGACCGCGGAAATGGCAGCCTTGAGTTGCTGCTCGGCATCTGAGAATCTTTTTTGTTGCGCATAAATCGCGCCAAGAACCATATATGCGGCTGTAAGCTTTGGATCGAGACTCTGGGCTTTTTGCAGATTGGATTCCGCTTCCTCGAGATTCCCCGCGCGAATTTGCAGCTGGGCTAAATTCAAATACGTAGAGCCTTTCTCTGGAGCCATCTTCACCGCTTCAGTAGCTTCGTCGATTGCGGCTTTTGTGTTTCCCAGGGCCGCATCCGCATCGGCAAGCAGAAGCTGCGCTTCGACATCGGTTGGATTTGCCTTGAGAATCAGTTGGGCGCGGGCTTTTGCACTTTGGTGCTGCCCACTTGCAAGCTCAAGTTGACCAAGGTCAAGCTGAGCGCGCCAGTTGTTGGGCTGAAGTTCAACCGTGCGTTGCAACTCAGTGTACGCCGAATTCCAACTCTTAAGCTTCAGGTGTGTCTGCGCGAGTTGAAAGTGTGCCTCGGCAAAGCGGGGATCAAGCTGAATCGCGCGCCCAAAGTAAATTAGTGCCTGAGGGTATTTGCCTTGCTCGAAGCTTTGATTGCCTTTTGCGAGAAACTTCTTGGGATCGCGATTGCAGCCGGCAGTCAGTAAAGAAACTAACAAGCTTAGGCAGACAAGGATGCGAAGGGATCTCGCGCTAAAAGCTTGAAAGATATGCTCTGACGTGGCGTCTGGACGCATCAGTTTGGCAACAGCAATTTTGCGCCCGCCGCTGACGAGTTACAAGAAGGAAAGCCGGACAAGGCTAATCGACTGGATTTGTTGAGTTTACATAATCTTTGCCCTATTTTAGAGAGCGATACCAAATCTCGCAGACTTAGAGAAGCGAAGACTCGTGCTTACTCACGCGGGAACATCAGGGATAATAGGGATATATTTTTTCCACTTCCGCGTAGCTCTCCGTGGCCAAAGGAAATCCGGAGACGTGAGATCGGTGAGAGCAATGGTCGACCTGGCTGGTAAGTTGTTGATATCGAGCAGGATGCCTTGGCGTAAAATAGTAATGGATGAACGAGGGTGACGCGAGGTTGGAACGACTCGTGCACTTCTGAGTACCTCTCAGGCCGTGTGCGAGTCCGACAATAGTGGAAGCATGTTAAGGTGAGACAGGTGCAAGGCAGGATTGTATGGTGAGGAATGGGGAAATTGCAATTGCCGACGTCAAGCGGGTACTACGCCGCTATTGGTGGATCCCGACCTTTATGATGATCGTGCTAGGTGGGGTGGGGCTGGCTGCCTCACTCGTCCTTCCCAAGAAATATACTTCTTCCACTGTCGTGCTCGTTGAGCAGCCTACCGTACCTAAGGATCTGATCCGTCCAGTCATCACCGACGATCTCAATCAGCGCATGTCGTCCATGAAGGCACAGATTCTCAGTCGATCCAGACTGGAAGCGATCATCAACAAATTCGACCTATACGCGGATAAGAGAGCCACGACCCACATGGAAGATCTTGTCGACAAGCTTCGAACCTCGATTGCTGTCGAACTACTACAGCCTCTGTCCGGCTCAGCAGACCGCGAGCCACCTGGGTTTAATGTAAGCGTGACATTTGATAATCCGCAGCTTGCTCAGCAAATCTGCCAGGAAATCACTTCCGCGTTCATGGAGCAGAACGCCACCCTTCGAGTACAGAATTCCCAAAAGGTATCGCAATTTCTCACCCAGCAGTTGGACGATGCAAAAGCTAGGTTAGACGCACAAGACAAGAAATTGGCCGAGTTCAAAGCGCAACATCTGGTCTCTATGCCCGAGCAGGAACAGATGAACCTCACGTTGATGGGCACGATGCAATCGCAATTAGACGCGACAACGCAGGCACTCTCGCGTTCCCAGGAAGACAAATCGCTGAATGAAACTCTGCTCACTCAACAGGAATCGGCCTGGAAGGCAACTCAGGTGGGTCTGCAGAATCCCGAAACGATGGATCAGCAATTATCGGCTCTACAAGACCAACTTGCTATACTCTTGGCCAAATATACGCCCGAACATCCCGACGTAATCAAGCTAAAGGCGCAGATAGAGGACTTAAAGAAGAGAATGGCGCAGACTCCGACTGCTAAGCCAGTTCAGGACACTGCTCTGGCTTCGCTTCGAGAGCCACCCGCTCTGCAGCAATTGCGAGCGAAGATTAAGCAGGACACTTTCAACATCGCGGAACTCACAAAACGACAAGGGCAAATTCAGGACCAACTCCGGGCTATCCAGGGACGGCTCCAAGCGAGCCCGGTGGTAGAGCAGCAACTCAAGGAACTCACGAGAAACTATCAAACCGCCTCGGATATTTATAACAACCTATTGAAAAACCGTGACACTGCGGTAATGGCCACAGATTTAGAGCATCAGCAGGAAGGAGAAACTTTTCGAGTAGTCGATAGTCCAAGTCTACCTTCCACTCCATCGTTTCCGAAGATACCCATGTTTGTAGGTGGTGGCCTCGGAGCGGGCCTCGCCTTGTCGCTGGGAATTCTTTACTTGCTGGCATTGAGCGACAAGGCTCTGTATTCGGAGCGTGACGTAGAAGTTTGCTTGAAACTCCCGGTGTTGGCGGCAGTCCCCAGCTTTGATGTTGTGGGACAAGTGCATCATGACAAGCCAAATAATTCTGAGAAATTTGACAGTGTGCAAGTGTCCAGTACCTCATAGCGCAATGTCCAGGGAGCAACGGACAAGGAACAAATGAGCAAGATTCATGAAGCATTAAAAAGAGCGGCTGAAGAACGCATCTCCAAAGCAGGAAGTGGGAGTATCTCTGGCCTGGTCGAGTTGTCCGGCCAGGAACGCCTTGCTGGGATCGAGCCAACTCCTGATGCAGCGAGACTTGCGAGCGTACAGCGAAAGCGGAGCGACGCAGGAAAAGTCGGGCTCGAGGAGTTTGTAAAACGTTGCGTGCCTTCGAATTGGAAATTTGAACCGGCAGCCAGCGTATTTTCGGCACACCTGAGTCATGAAGTGGGCGCCGAAAAATTCCGGACTCTGCGGTCGCGACTTTACCAAATTGCTGCTGCCCAGCCCCTGAAGAAGATTCTAGTAACGAGCAGCATACCTGCGGAAGGGAAGACGTTTGTCGCAGCGAACCTGGCCCAATCATTTATCCGCCAGAGCGGTCGTCGGGTACTTTTGATCGATTCCGATTTACGGGCATCGAGGCTCCATCTTCACCTGGGTGCAAAAGCCAAGCCAGGATTGTCCGACTACCTGAGCGGAGAATGCGACGAATTTCAAGTCACGCAAGCGGGAAACAACGGAAATCTCTGTTTAATTCCCGGGGGGCGAGAAGTTTCAAACCCGAGTGAACTGCTTCATAGCGATCGGATGAAACAGCTTCTCGAGCAGATGGCGAGCCACTTTGACTGGGTGATTCTTGATTCCCCACCGGCCCTGGCTGTGCATGACGCCAGCATTCTCGCGGACATGTGTGATGGGGTCCTGTTTATTGTAAGGGCTGGATCTACGGATTTCGAGCTGGCTGAAAAGGCGACCGCAGAGTTCCAAGAGAAGAATCTGGTTGGTGTAGTCCTGAACCGTGTGGAGCGAAGCGATGCCTACGGTGACTACTACTACTCCGGGTACGGGACGTCGAAGAATAGGGAAACTGAACCAGAGTCCTAAGCGAGTTGATATTTGCTACTTTTCCTCCGGCAGTAGTTCTCCGACCCGATTCGAACCCACGTTGAAGCTGGGCTCGCCCTTTCGCAGGTACCAAAACAGCGGCCAGAGCAAAGCTAGGCCGATCAAGAAGAAGACTACACCTCCTTGATGATGCAGCCGGCCATAGAGAAACTGCGGGTTGACGTAGGCTGCTAGCAACGTAAGGGTTGCGATACGTATGCCGTTTTTTATCAGCATCATTCCGAGTCCTGCAACGACAAACGCGGCTTTTTTCCAAAAGGAGTGAAATGAAAAATGTGCCACCAGCAAGGCCAATATCAACAGAGCTAGGCTGGAGCGTATCCCGCTGCATTCTTGTGCTACCTCGATCGACACGTTTGGCAAATGAAATACGAATCCATCGCGAAGAACCGGTGCGCCACTTAGATTGAAGATGATCTCTGCGATATCAGCGGATCCAGCTTGCAGCCAATAGATAATCTTGCTCAAGATGAGATCCGGAATGGGAATCATGAATGCCAAGAAACCCAATGCGAAGGATGAAGCCTTGGCTTTGGCGGACCCCAAAAACAATACAAACCCACCGACGAGCAGAAGTAAAAACGAAGCGATATAGAGTGATAGCCGGTCTCTGGCCGAGCAGGAAGGACACGCTGTAGGAAGAATGGCCAGGAAGGCAGCAGGGACCAGGAACGCCAATGCTGGCCCGACCGCGAATCCACTACGGCTCACCTCTCTCCTCGGATCCGAGTAGAGCAGCCATGCAGAAATAAAGGGGATCAAGAGTATATGGGATGCGGTTCCGTCTTGCCAGGCAAATTGAATCAACTGGAAAATCGGCTCGGCAAAAACCAGCAGCAGAAAAACAACCCAGATTAGAAATATGGCCCAGCGACTTCGCAAACGATTGGGCTTAATATTCACGAGAGAGTCCTCGACCGTCCGATTCCTCGCATGAGCGCATCATTAAGACGGTTTCTGGCCGGCTGATCTTCATGAAAAGCGCAGCGTCTCCTTAGTATTTCAGATATTCCGACTGGGGAAAATTGAGGATCCCATGTGCTGGTGCTGGGATTAACACTAGTTGCTTTGCAACTCTCTCCTGGTTACGGCATTTGGTGCTCAATACTAGGTGATCTTTTTCCCTTGCAACCGGGGGCCCTTATCCCTTCCGGCGAGGTCCTTTTACTAACAAATTTACTTTCAACGACTTAGCTGAAGTTTCGATCCCTTGCCGTTGGTTCGTTTGGCCCAAGAATTGCTCGTTCGATTGATAGCGGCTCCTTCGTGAAGTTGGCTGCTCAAAAACCCGAGATTCCCGCAGCGGTCGAACCACTCATAACTATAGGTTGCATGTGAGAACCCCAAAGATTCACGAAACCATCGGAAGCTTTCACTCGGCAGATGCCAAAGACTCCAGAGCTTCTGGCTATCACAGGTTGGGCCGGTCGGGATCCCGCGTGTTTTCAGAGGCGTCAAACATTGGCGGAAGTCCCTGGCCACAAAATCGGCAGAAGCACCATCACGTCCACAGACCTCTGCGCGTTCTAAAATTTGGTGGCACCTCGGTAGGGGATGCATCTTCCATTTCAAAGGCAGTGCGAATCATTGAAGATGCCGCGACCACCGGCGGTGTCCTTGTGGTTGTCTCCGCCATGTCGGGGGTCACAAACAAACTGATCCGGGCAGCGAATCTGGCCGCAGCTGGAGACGAAGCGGCCGTCGATGCGGTCATGAGCGAACTGCGCCACCAACATGTGGCAACTTTTGATGCTTTGGTGGTATCTGGCGGACAACGCCACAGCTTCCGTCGCAAGTTGGCGGCACTGCTCGAAGAATACGCCGCGAACTGCAGGGAACTCGCCTCCATCGGGCGGCCCACAGCTAAATTGCTCGATGCGATCTCCGGTCTTGGCGAGCGCCTCTCAGCCCCGCTCGTCGCAGCTGCGCTCAACGACCGAGGGGTTGCCGGTGCCGCAATGGAAGGCTCGGAACTGATTATTACCAATGCTGATCACGGTGCTGCGGAACCTTTGATGGGACTCACAACTGAACGTTGCCACCAACGGTTACAACCGCTTCTGCAGCAGGGAATCATTCCCGTCGTGACCGGATTTATTGGTGGCACAGAGTCAGGAGTTCTCACGACCTTAGGACGCGGGGGATCAGACTATTCGGCCACAATAGTAGCTGCCGCCCTGGGGGCGGAAGAGGTCATCATCTGGACCGATGTAGACGGCATTCTCACAGCGGATCCTTGCATGGTCCCAAATGCCGCTACGATTCGAGAGCTTTCCTATCGCGAGGCAGCTGAGTTAGCTCATTTTGGAGCAAAGGTTTTGCACCCAAAGGCGATTCGCCCGCTGCTCAAATCTGGTATTACCATGTGGATCCGGAATACATTTTCACCAGAACAACCCGGAACAAAGATCGTTCCGGAACGGCAGATCGAAACAATTCAAGACATAACAGGATTGGCCACAATGCGGAATGTAACCCTGATCAGAATCAGTGGTCCTGGCATCTTTGATGAGACCGAAGCATTAGACCGGGCGGTTGCTGCCGTGGCGGCGGCGCAGGCAGAGTCCCTGGTGATCTCGCAGTCCTCCACTGGAAACGAGATTTTTTTTCTGGTGCCATCTTCTGCCCTGGAGATCGCATTGGAAGCATTACGGCGCGAGTTTTCTCCCGACTTGCAATCTGGGAAAGCGGTCTATATCACAAACTCCAATGTGGCGCTCCTGACTGAGGTAATTCACAACGTGAGCTCCGTGAAGAAGATTCTAGACCGGACTTGCGGCGTCTTAATGCGGGAGAAAGTTAATGTTCATGCATACGCAGCAGCTTCGTCGGAATGCACTCATTCTTTCGTGCTGGCTCTAGACGACATCGACAGAGCTTTGTTGGCGATTCACCGTGAGTTTCAATTTCATTCGATGTGCCCCTCTAAGTTGCAGACTTAGAATCGAGCACGGGCATCTCTGCATCATTCCTTCTCCGCAGCCATGTTTCCCGCCAATACACGAACTCTCCCCTCGGACAACCACCGAACGCGACGTGGGGGCAACTGCAGTATGAGTCTTTCAGATAAACTGTGTTCTTCAAGCGCCTCATCGCGCCGGTACCGTCCACGATAATTTTTTCCAGGCGTCTCTCTACAATCTTTTCCCGGCCACACTCCAAGCGCATATCGGGCGAGAACCACAATCCGCGGTTCTTCGCTTTTGCATCGAGAGTGTTTCTAATTTCGGCCATGGGCTGGACGATGACACATTCGCCAGGCTGAAGATTCAAGGCCTGCTCCACAACTGATGAAGAGGTGCCACGACCATACACTCCGAAAAGCGATTTTCTCAGTTTCCAAAATGCCCAAATGGAGATTCGGCGGATCATTTCCGGAATGGAACAATTTCCTGCCCGGAGATCGTCGAAAGATTTCGAAAACCGAGCTAATTGGGATATGCGTTCTGTAAATGACAATATTTCACTCGCCTGGCAAAAGTAGCGCTCGGGTGACGATTTTGTCTTTAGACGATTACGCAAACCCTCCGGCCCGTCAGAGGAACCTGCCAAAGATAGGTTTGAGTCGGTCGGCTTTTTTAGCCAAGCTTCCCGCCACAAGATCATGCAATCTTTCTGACATCCATCGTGCTCGTTTCCCGCACACCGGAGCCCTTCCAGAATCACCACATCATCAGACTTCATGCCGCGCACATCGGTGAGTTCCGGTGTACCGGAAACACAAGTTTTGAATACACGGCGGACCACATGGTACCGCTTCCCGCAGTAAGGGATCATCTCCGGCATGAATGGCAGTCCATTTAGCGTGCCGTTCTCGTCCAATGTCTGCAAAATTTCCTCTGGGGATCTCACTGCCACTAGATCTCCGATTTGAAATTGCGTACTCGTTTGGATCATTAAGTCGAATCTCTCCTGGGCAGTTTTAGCCAATCGTCCTAAATAAATAGGTACACTTGCTTGGAACCTTTTCCACCTCGAGCGGCTAACCATCTAAGCGCGTCTCGAACCAACAAAGAAGCAAGAAAAACAACAAGGATGATTTATGCGCTGAAGCCCAAGACTCTTAGGAGCTTACTCCAAATCTTGAGCATGAAACCTGCAAAGCCAGGAACAGCCTCTTTGAGTACTGCGACCTTCCGAAAATGATCCGGATGACGCCAGGTCGAGTCTGTTCCCGCCGGGAAGAAAGCAACATCGCCGGGTCCGTATCGGTGCTCGACACCGTTTACGTCGGTCATGAATCCTTCGCCAGAAAGGACTATGTATGCCTCGTCCTGATTGTAATGCCATTTATAGCTGGTCGCCCCGCACTCCCATAAAACAGCGACAGCCAAAAGATCCTTAGAACGCCCGAGGATTTTACTGCGTGTTTCCGGTGAACCACTGATCAGCCACTCTGCCGGAATCTTGCCAGGTTCGAGTTCTACATTGGCCAGCGTCGAAGAAAGGATCGACTGGGACACTTTAACCTCCAAGAATCTAGAGTTACTAGTTTGAATAAAATGAGGATACCTAAAATGCGGATCGCCCATTATGGGCGTACCCGACGCAGGTGCGTCAAGTCTCCGAGCGTTGACAGGTTTCTTAGCATTTCCGGGCATCTGGAGTAATCAGATGTGGATGGAATTGTAGGCTTCCTCGAGATTGGCGAATTCGTCAAATTGGGGCTCGCAACCCAGGATCCGGCGTCCGGTTGACCTCGCGCAACTTTGCAGTTTAAAGTCGGCCTAGCGTATGAAAGGATTGACCTTAGCAATTCATGGCGCAAAGGATTCCACAACTTGATGGGGTGCGGGGTGTGGCCATTCTTGTGGTCATGGTCCATAACTTAGGTGCTTTTTCCGCTAAGCCCCTTTCCTATCTGACGACGTACGGGTGGATGGGGGTGGATCTCTTCTTTGTACTGTCCGGATTCCTGATCACTGGCATTTTACTGGGCACAAAAGACTCTGAACACTATTTTAGAAACTTTTATGTGCGGCGATGCCTGAGGATCTGGCCGCTCTACTATGCGGTCCTCTTGTCGATTTTTATCGTTATTCCCTTGGTCCGTCATCAGTTCGCCGTCGAGATTTTTCAAAGAGCCTCGCCCAGGTGGTCCTATTTCATCTTCCTTCAGAATTTTCTGGTGGCATCGCCTTTGGGTGCGTTTGGCCCGCTTGGGGTGACCTGGTCTCTCGCTGTGGAGGAACTGTTCTACCTGGTTTGGCCGCTCTTTGTTCGGTTTCTCTCATTCAGACAATTGGAAGCCACGGCTTTGGGGGTGGTCATTTTTTCTCCGCTGCTCCGGCTACTCTTGTCGTGGCACGGTGTGTTGATCTACTCGAACCCCTTTTGCCGTCTGGACGGCCTGATGTTGGGCGCGCTCCTGGCGCTATTTGAGAAAAAGACCGTTCAACAAGCAATTTGGACGAAATACGCTTGGTTTGTATTAGTGGCTGCGGTCCTTCTGACCATAGGGAGTGAAAGGCTATCCACCCGTTGGCTCACATTTTCGATGGTTGTGATAGCGTCGACTGCGTTTGTTTATCTTGCGCTTCATTCCAGGGAAATGTGGCTTCAGTACTTTCTTACGACCCGTTTCCTTACCTTTACCGGCGTCATCAGCTATGGTCTCTATTTATTACACAAGTTTCCGGATGACTTTCTGAAGGCGATACACTTCCATTTGCATCCAGCCGTAGCTTTTTTCCCTGTTGTAGCCTGTGCGTATCTGATGGCAATTTTGTCCTGGAACCTATTGGAAAAGCCATTTCTAACATTGAAAGGCAGGTTCGAGTTTGCGTCAGACAGAAAGTGAGCCATTCCAGCGAATTGAGCCGTGAAGCTTCTGGCTGTCTAATCGTCGGCAGACTAGAATTGTCGATGTTCGATATGCTGGGAGCCTGAGAAACTCGACGGCGGGCTTTCAGAGGGCCTTGGAGATATCAATGTCGATTCGATTCGATGCTGATTATCAGATCACGATTGACGGGAACGATGTGACCGCTGCCTCAACGATTGACGTCGTCAATCCGGCTACCGAGGAAGTTATTGCGCGAGTTCCTGACTGTGATAAAAACCAGTTGGATGCTGCGGTGGACAGTGCGGCAAGAGCATTTCCTGCCTGGAAGGCGCGGTCAGTCGGGGATCGCAAATCTATATTGGAGGCTATCGCCCAAAAAATCGAAGCCCACGTCGAGCCTTTGGGCAGGCTGATGACGCAGGAACAGGGAAAACCCCTCGCCGATGCAAAAGGAGAGGTACAGCGGAGTGCCATGTGGTTTCGCGAGACTGCAAAAAAAGAACTGCCCGTTGCAATTCACATAGACGACGCAGGCCGAAAGTTCGAAAGCAGGCATGTACCGCTTGGGGTGGTTGGCGCAATTACCCCGTGGAATTTTCCGGTGGCCCTGGGAGTGTGGAAAATAGCGCCAGCCCTGCTCACGGGCAACACTGTCGTTTGGAAGCCTTCTCCCTTTACCCCGTTGTGCGCCCTAAAGATTGGCGAGCTGTTGCGGGAAATTGTGCCACCAGGTGTGCTCAATGTGGTTTCTGGAGGAGACCAGTTGGGGCCTTGGGTGACCGAGCATCCGCGAATTCAGAAAGTGGCATTTACGGGCTCTACGGCAACCGGAAGGCGCGTGATGCAGAGTGCTGCCGGCAACCTCAAGCGGGTCACCTTGGAACTTGGGGGCAATGACGCCGCTATCATTTTGCCGGATGTGGACGTGAAGGCCACCGCCGAAAAAATCTTCTGGGGAGCCTTCCGAAATTCTGCTCAGGTGTGCATTGCAGCAAAACGAGTGTACGTGCATGAGCGAATTTATGACGAATTCAGCCGTGCCTTAGTCGACTTCTCGAAAACCGTGAAGCTCGGAAATGGGCTTGAGGAAGGTACTAAGCTTGGGCCGATCCAGAACAAGCCTCAATTCCAACGCGTAACGAGTTTAATCGAGGAGTCCAGGGCCAATGGGCTAAGGTTCTTAACGGGAGGTGACGCACTCCCGGCAAAGGGATATTTTGTGCCGGTCACCATCCTGGATAACCCACCCGAAAGTTCACGGGTCGTAAAGGAGGAGGCTTTTGGTCCCGTGCTTCCTCTCCTGAAGTTTACAGATATTCCGGACGTCGTACGGCGGGCCAATGACAGCGATTTCGGACTGGGCGCTTCTGTTTGGTCGTCGAATATCGATGAAGCTAAGAAGGTAGCTGAACAACTGGAGTGCGGCACCGTCTGGATCAACTGCATCCAGCTACTCTCACCCCACGCTGCATTTGGAGGGCATAAGCAATCCGGAATAGGTGTGGAGCATTCTTTGGATGGTTTACTGGAATATACGAATATTCAAACGATTGTGGCCTGACGGTTCTTTTGCAGCGCGAAGCGTGGAGTCCAACCCATTCAGCCACATGAGCGCTCAGCGAAGAGCCGAGTCATCGAAGAACGAAAGGGTCCAATTGTCCTTCTCGGCTACGACAGCGGCAGCGTATCCAGCGAAAGGCTCGAACGAATAGATCGACCAGTCATCGGAATCGCTGGCGAGGAGTTCTGGCGGGCGCTCCGGCGCCAAACTGACGGAGAAACTGTCGAGAGGAATCTGAAGCCCCTGCCCGCGTGCTTTCACATAGGCCTCTTTTCTCGTCCAGCATTGAAAAAAACCGGCGGCATAAAGTTGTGGTGTCAATGCATCAAGTTCTGAGACTTCCTGCGACGAAAAGTATCGCTGTGCAATCTCACGGGATGCGAAGTCCAAACGAATCTTCTCCAAGTCAATGCCAACTTCCTTATCTTTGGTAAATGCGAAAACGGCAAGCCCGTGAGAATGCGAGAGGCTGAATTTCAGATCGAATGAGAGCCTGTTTCCCACAACAAATGGTTTACCCTGAGGTCCTTCTTCGATTCGGGCAGAATCGGGAGGGATCTGCAGGTATCTTCCCAGGAGCAGGCGAAGCGTCCCTCGCGAAACGACAAAGCGATCATGGTCACGAGTGAGCACGAAGCGTTTGGCACGCGACCGCTCGTCATGAGATAGAAGCTCGGAGTATGCAGAGAGTGAATCAGAGCAGAGGTCCAAACGAGTTCGCCAAATTTGCAACGATCCGGATGGCAGAGCGCACACTTGCGGCGGAAAAAGCCATTGATTCATCGATTCCATATATAGAAGTCGGTCATGCTAGAAACCTTTGAACTGCCAAACTGCGATCGGGCAAAAGGCCACCGAATCAGGCAATCGGACGATATCTTTCTTGTAGCACGCAGGCGCTGAGAGCCATCATCAGAACCTGATCGTGTGCAACCCTTGCGTTCTCGTCGCCGGTGGCCATATTGTCCAGGAGGATTGCAATTTTTCTCTTGTCGAAGAAGGGGATGGAAGACACTACGGGGCCGCGAAGCATGTCTTGCATGTAGACGGCGAGACGCCCATTCGGATCGAGCGTGGCGGGGGGACTTAGAAATGGGTGCTTGGGGCGGCGGTAAACAGTTTCGGTGATGAAGTTGCGCGTGGCTTCCCGCAGGATGTATTTTTGCGTTGCACCCCGGATCTTCTGCGTAATGGGCTGAGAGCGCATGAGTTCGACAAGATGATGATCGAGAAACGGGACGCGGCCTTCAATGGAATTCGCCATTTCCATGCGATCCCCCAACAGAACCAGAAGATAGTTAGGTAGCCGAGTCTTCGACCAGAGATACAGCGATTGGTTCAACGGGTGCCGGCCCGCCAGTTGGCTCTTGATATCGAGATCCTCAAAGAAACTGCCCACCTGATCAAACGAAATTTGCTGTTGGATGAAATCATCGGAAAAGACACAATGCATCTTCAGCGCCAGTGCCCCCGAAGTTTCCATCCAGCCGGGCACAAATCCCAGCAGCTTGCGAACGTTTTCGAGAGGCCGCACTTTATCTTCGGAAGAAGTGACAATATTTCCATTTGAAGGTTGTACGTCTCGGCGGAAATGGAGGTAACCTCCCAGGATTTCGTCGGAACCTTCGCCGGTAAGGACAACCTTGTAGCCCGCCTTTCGAACCGCGCGACTAAGAAGGTATTTGGCTACTCCGTGCGAATTTACGCAGAGGGTCTCTGCTTGCGCGATGGCATCGGCGAAGTGCTCCCCAAGCTCGTTCTGGCACATGGATACAGGGAAAAATTCCGCATTTGCCTTGGCGGCCATCTCACGGGCAATGGCTTCCTCGTTATATTCGGTTCGGTCGAAGGTCAGCGTGAATGCGCGAACGGGGCCTGCATGATGGCGTGCTGCCATTCCAATGACGGCGCAGGAATCAATACCACCGCTGAGATAGCACCCTACCGGTACGTCTGCACGGAGTCGCAACTTGACGGATTCTTGAAATGCGGCGAGGAATTCTTCGGCATATTCCGCGTCTGAGCGAACCGGGGCAGATGCCGATGCCGACGGATAATCGAAGTCCCAATATTTCTTTACCTCGATTCCGTTCTCCGTTGCGATCAAGTAATGCCCGGGCGGGACCTGATAAACATTCCGAAATAAAGTTCGTTTTTGAGGTCCGCCGAAGCCACCCGCATCGTAAAGTGATTCAGGAGCCCATTGCGCTGGCACGCCGGCCGCGAAAAGAGCTTTCACTTCCGAAGCAAGATATACCGTCCCTTGATAAACAGAATAAAACAGAGGCTTGATTCCAAACCTGTCACGGGCCGCAAATAACCGGCGATGAACGCTGTCCCAGAGTACGATAGCGAACTCACCTCTCAGTTGCGCTAAGCACTCGACACCGCATTCTTCATACAGGTGGAGTACGATTTCGCTATCGGATCGCGTGCGGAGACGATGTCCACGACGCTCGAGATCCTTCTGTATGGCTTCATAGCCGTACAACTCGCCATTAACGATGAGATGGAGAGATTCTTCTTCGTTCGCAATCGGTTGGTCGCCGGTCGCGAGATCAATGATGCTCAAACGGGCATGCCCCAAGGCTATGCGGCCATCGGACGAAATCCAAAAACGTTGTCCATCCGGCCCGCGGTGGCGCAAAGCCAAGGTGGCCTGCTGGATGGTTTGCGGAGGAACTATGCCCGACTTAGAGAATACTGCGACAATGCCGCACATTTAGACAAAACCTCCACGGGAACCATTTTAGTGCTATCCGACCAGAAAGCCATTCTTGGAAGCATCGATCAAGATTGACGGTGCTTAGGATGAGAATAAAAAAGAATTGAGGACCGAAGAATGGTACGTTTGTCACCTTACAGGTGCCCCACTAAGTGCCTTCCTTTCACTGTAGGTTGGGTTCATTGAGAATATTTGCAGTTGTAGAATCATGGAGAATCCGCGCCAAAAGAGGAAAACATTTTCACTTAGCGAGCTTCAAATCTCAATTGCGGCCTCCTTTTTCATTTAAGTATTTTATTTTCTGTATGTTACGTCATTCCAGAATGGACCATGGCTTGCTTTAGTTTGGTTTCTTCTGGAAAATGCCTGTAAATGTTACAAGACTTGAATGCTAAGGTTTAATGATTTCTCTCACTGACAAGACAACGGTGCAGTCTGATCCCAAGCAACAAGTCACCCAAATCTGGGAGGGCTTATTGGGAGTAAGCCCAATCGCCCCCGATCAAAATTACTTTGATTTGGGGGGAGACTCCATTCTGGCAGTTCAGATGTTTGCTCAGATCGAGAAGGTCTTTCAGGTAAAGCTTCCGGTCGCGACCTTGTTTGAGGCGCCCACAATCGGCGATCTCGCCGAAATTCTGAGCCGGGAAACTCCCAGATTTCGGGGATCGGCACTGGTTGCAATCCAAACAAAAGGCTCGCGGCCGCCGTTTTTTTGCATGCACGGGGCGGGCGGCAATGTGCTGATCTACCGCGAACTTTCTGAGCACTTAGGGGAAGAGCAGCCTTTCTACGGTTTGCAAAGTATTGGATTGGACGGAAGTACGCCCCCGCTTACTCGAATCGAAGATATGGCCGCGGCCTATGTCAGTGAGATTCGCCGGGTACAGCCCCATGGCCCCTACTATGTAGGTGGTTATTGTTTAGGAGGAACTATCGCATATGAGGTTGCCCAGCAATTAAAAGCCAAAGGCGAAGAGGTCGCGCTCGTGGCGTTGTTCGACACATTGAACTGGCATAAACTGCCGCCATTAAATCTCTGGAAGAAAACGAGAGTGGCCGTCGAACGGGTCATTTTTCATATATTGAACTTCCTGTCATTGGACGGGGACGGAAAGAGTGAATTTCTGAAGGATAAGTTTCAGGCGCTGCGCAATCGAATTCCTGTCTGGCGAAGTATGTTGAACAACAAGTTCGCAAAGTCCTCCGCTGAGACCGAACCGGAATCCTCGCTTATCGGAAAGATTTGGATGCTCAACGACCAGGCTGCGGCGAGCTACCTTCCCAAGTCGTACGCCGGCGCAGTCACCGATTTCCGGCCGAAGAGACAATACAGTATCTACAGGCGAAACGATCTCAAATGGGAGCGACTGGCGCTTAGAGGTCAAACCATAGTTGAGCTTCCTGTTTATCCAGCTGGCATGCTTGTCAAACCATTCGTCGCATCTTTAGCCGCTGCGCTAAGGGGCAAAATTGACGATGCCATGGGGTCTCTGCGGTAGCCTCTAAAACCCTGGAAGTGCAGATGGTTTCTAGCGGTTCGTAATCAACAAACAGCTGATTTTAAATGGGTTGGTCTCTAAATCGGATGAAAAGTCTGAGTAATTCGAGGGAAAATAACTTCCGCTGGCCCTCTGCCGTGCCCATCAATTCTAACTGAAAAGGCCTATTTTCAATATGTTAGGAGGAAGCCGCATGGCTATTCGATTGCTCCTCACCCATCGTGAGTTCTGTAAGAGCAGCGGCATGGTGTCTCTTTCGCCGCTGAAAGGATGATACTTACCCAGCCCATGGTAGACGCAGCAATTGTTGGAGCCGGCCCCTACGGCCTCTCGATAGCCGCTCATTTTCGCCACCAAGGTCTTTCCTTTCGGGTTTTTGGACCGCCGATGGATAGCTGGCTAACGCACATGCCGACGGGCATGATGCTCAAGTCCGACGGTTTTGCTTCCAACCTCGCTGAGCCGGAAGGCCGCATGACGCTGAAGGCCTTCTGCGAGGAGCGCGGGATTCCTTATCACGACACAACCTTGCCGGTTCGCTTGGATACGTTCACTTCATACGGACTCGCCTTTCGAGATCGGCTTGTGCCGGAGCTTGAAAACAAGATGGTTACGTTTGTGGAAAGCGTGGGCGACGAATACCGGCTGACTCTGGAAAATGGTGAGACCGTTCGCGCACGTTCCGTCATTTTGGCCGTCGGAATTACCCACTTCGCATACATCCCAGAAGCCGTTGCTCATTTACCCGAGCAGTTTGTTTCGCACAGCTATCAGCACAAGCAGGTAGACACGTACCGCGGCCAGAAGGTAGTGGTAATTGGCGGCGGTGCTTCGGCCATTGGGCTTGCAGGATTGATGCAGAATGCAGGAGTGGATGTCCATCTTCTTGCGCGGGAAAAGGATCTGAAGTTTCACGGCCAGCCCAGCGGCAAGCCGCGTACATGGTGGCAGGAGATCCGGCATCCAAAGTCTGGATTGGGCCCGGGCCTACGTTCGAGATTCTGTGCCAATCGTCCGGAGCTGTTTCACTTGCTGCCTGAGACGCTTCGCTTGGAAGTGGTGAAGCGCCACCTTGGGCCCTCCGGGCACTGGGTGTCCAAAGACGCAGTGCTGGGCAAGGTTCCGCTGATGATGGGATGCTCAGTTACCTCCTCCGAAATCCGGAATGGAAAGGCAATCCTACACGTGCGCGAATCAGACGGCGCGACACGTACAGTTGAAGCTGATCATGTCGTGGCGGGCACTGGATACAAGGTGGATATGGAGCGCCTCAAATTCCTGGCACCGAATCTACGTTCAAAAATCAAAGCGGCGCAAGGATCGCCGGTACTGTCCAGTAAGTTTGAGGCTTCTGTACCTGGGCTGTATTTTGTCGGTTTGGCGTCCGCAAGCAGTTTTGGTCCTGTGATGCGCTTTACTTACGGAGCGGAATTTGCCGCGCAAAGCTTGACGCGAACGATCAAGGAAGCATCGGCGCTAGGACGCGCGATGGCGCCGGTCCGGCAGAGTGTGCAGCTTGAGGAGCTCAATCGCTCGTAAAGTGTCAGGACTGGCTGTGGCATTGGTGCGGTGTGTGAACTTGCGGGCGGTTGTGGAGACTCCCTTTCAGGCACAGGCGAATCGATGAAGCTTGAGACCATCGCGATTCATGTCGGTTACGACGGTGATCCGGCGACCAAGGCCGTCGCGGTGCCCATTTACCAGACCATTGCATTTGAATTTGACAGCGCTGAGCATGGTGCGGCGCTCTTCAACCTGGAAGTTCAGGGCAATATCTACACGCGCATCGGGAATCCGACAAACGCTGTGCTGGAAAAGCGCGTAGCGGCTTTGGAGGGCGGGGTCGAGGCTCTGAGCGTAAGCTCCGGCATGTCGGCGATTCACTACGCCATCGCAAATATCACCGAGTGCGGCAACAACGTGGTCTCGCTTCCGCAACTCTATGGCGCCACATACACGTTGCTGGAGCATGTTTTTGCCAAGCAGGGCATCAAGACGAGATTCTCCGAAAACGATTCTCCTGAGGCAGTTGAAAGGCTTATCGACGAGAATACGCGAGCCGTTTACTGCGAGAGTGTGGGAAATCCCGCGGGGAATGTTGCCGATGTGGAAGGTTTGGCGCGCGTGGCCCATAAGCACGGAGTTCCGCTGATCGTGGACAACACAGTCGCCACGCCAATTCTGCTGAGACCGATCGAGTATGGCGCCGATGTGGTGGTCCATGCGATGACAAAATTCCTGGGCGGGCATGGGACAACCCTGGGCGGCATGATTGTGGATAGTGGGAAGTTTCCCTGGAAGAAATACGCTGACAAATACTACATGCTGACCAAGCCAGAGCCTTCCTATCATGGAGTCGTCTACACAGAACAATATGGCGATGCGGCGTTTGTGGCTCGTTGCCGTACGGTGTGCCAGCGCAATACCGGCGCAACGTTGTCACCCTTCAACGGATTTCTGCTGCTGCAAGGGGTGGAAACCCTTGCATTGCGCATGGAGCGCCACGTCGAGAATGCACGCCTCGTGGCGGAGTTTTTGCGCGCTCATCCCCGAGCTGAATGGGTAAGTTATGCCGGTTTTCCGGATAGTCCGTTGTATCCAATGGCCCAGAAGTATCTTGGGTCGAAACGAGCTTCGCTGCTCACGTTCGGAGTCAAAGGGGGACTTGAAGCCGGCATCAAGTGTTTTAACGCCTTCAAGCTGTTCAAGCGCATGGTGAACATGGGCGACGCAAAGTCTTTGACCTGCCACCCGGCGTCCACGACCCACCGGCAGTTGACCCCGGAGGAACAGATGAAAGTCGGCGTACGGCCCGAGATGATTCGCCTCAGCGTGGGCATCGAGCATATTGACGATATTCTGGAAGATCTTTCGCAGGCTTTGGAAAAGTCGTTGTAGCAACTGACCGGGAGTTCAAGCAGCAAGGAGTGGAATAAAGGTCATGCCACTTTTGGTTGAGCGAGGCGGGCTCCATTATAAGTTCACCGGCAGCGGCTATACGCCAGCGCACGATTCTGTCTCCTTTCAGGAAGGCGAATGGTTGGAGATTGCATTTGTCAACAACATGCCGGATACGGCCGTTGAAGACACGGAGATGCAATTCCTCGGCTTACTGAGCGGCGCTTCCAAACTAACTCCTCCTCGCGTTCATTTGTTTGCGATCCCCGGTGTTCCCAGGGGCGAACGGGCGCGCACTTATCTCGACCAGAACTATCACCCGATTAAAAATCTGCTTTCAGGACGCTTCGACGGTGTGATTGTGACGGGTACGGAACCCAAGCAACCCGATCTACGGCAGGAACCCTATTGGGAAGAGCTTGCCGAAGTTCTCAACTGGGCCGAAGAGAACTCATCCTCCACTGTGCTCTCTTGCTTGGCAGCTCATGCCGGTGCTCTGCACAGCGACGGAATTACCCGCACTCCGCTCGATAACAAAAGATTCGGAGTTTTCGAACATGCTCGAATCAGCGACCACCCACTGACCGAAGGGCTAAGCGATCCGATTCGAATTCCTCATTCGCGCTGGAACGAGTTGCGGGAAGAACCCTTAGTCCGTTGCGGCTACCAAATCCTTACCAAATCGCCCGATGCCGGGGTCGATCTGTTTGTGAAACAAAAAAAGCGCAGCCTTTTCGTTCATTTTCAGGGACACCCGGAATATAACGAGCGCACGTTATTGAAGGAATATCGGCGGGACGTCAAACGCTATCTGCGGGGGGAGCGCGAAACGTTTCCACTGGTGCCGGCACGCTACTTTGAGGCAGAGGGAAGCGCGTTGCTCGAAAGGTTTCGACTGCGGGCAATGGCCGACCGGCGCGAAGAAGTTATCGAATCCTTTCCGGAGTCCCAGGTGGCCTATACCTTGAGGAGCCAGTGGAAGGAGCCGGCAACTCGAATTTATGAAAACTGGTTGCAAACGCTTGCTTCAAAGAAAACGGGCAGGCCCCGCCCGGTGGCGGTTCCCAGAGCTTCGTCACCTCAAAAGAGTGAGTCGATTGCGGCGGCCGGGTGAAGCACTCGGGAAGGTACACGGAAGCTTGGTATTAACCTAAGATCCCCATGTTTCAATCACAAGCGGAAGAGATTCTTCACGCGCTTCCTCCTCGCGTCAGTGACATCCTTAACCGTTGGCAGCGGGAATCACCTGACCAACTTGCTCTGGCGGAGGCCGGCGGCTGCTGGACCTATGGGGAGTTAGCGGCAGTCGTCTCAGACACTGCCACCGCATTGCGGGAGCTTGGGATTCGTCCGGGCGACCGCGTCATGATTCTGGTAGAGAACTGCCGTACGTTTATCGCGGTATTTCTTGCTCTCACGGCAATCGATGCTTGGCCAGTGCTCGTCAATGCGCGGCTTTCTGCGCAAGAAGTGGATCAGATCCGGGACCACTGCGGCGCACGCCGCCTCCTGTATATGACAGGAGTTTCTTCTCAAGCTCTGAAGCATGCAGAACGCCACGAAGCCGAGATCCGGAATCTCGGGAAATTGGGTCCTTTGGGAATCGGTGCCTTGAATGAGCGCGTTCAACCCGAACCTCTGGACCCCGACATATCGGAAAACATCGCGGCTCTTATCTATACTTCCGGAACCACGGGTCTCCCCAAAGGAGTAATGCTGACGAACAGGAACCTCTTGTACATGGCCGAGGGTTCCGTGCGTGTGCGATCCGTGAGCCCGCAAGATAAATTGGTCGGCATTCTGCCGATGTCGCATGCCGTGGGATTATCGGTGGTCGCGCTTGGGGCGCTGTTGTGTGGCGGGACTTTGTACATTTTCTCGCGATTTGATCCCGTGGCGGTTCTTCGGACCCTCGAGAAAGACGGCATCACCATCGTTCTCGGCGCGCCTTCCTTATTTGGCATCCTTCTTGAATACACGAAATTGAAAGGGTTGGCCAAGGTGAGGTTCCCCGCCTTGCGGGTTATTTCATCTTCCGGTGCTCCATTGGCGGCAGAGTTGAAGCGGGAGACAGAAGCTCTCTTTGGCATGGTTCTGCACAATGGGTATGGCGTAACGGAATGTTCCCCGACCATTGCACTGACCAGAATCCAGACGCCGCGCACCGACACTTCCATCGGGCGGGTCTTCCCGGGGGTTGAGATCCGAATCGTAGACGCGCAAGGAACTCCGGTGGGTGCGGGAGAGACAGGTGAACTCCACGTCCGAGGGCCGAACGTGATGAAAGGATACTACCGCGCGCCCGAGGAAACTCGCGCCGCGATTGATCCTGAGGGCTGGTTCAATACTCGGGATCTTGCCAGGATGGAAGACGACCATCTATTCATCGTCGGCCGGACCAAGGAACTCATCGTTCGATTTGGCTTCAACGTATATCCCGCCGAAGTGGAGGCAGTTCTCAACCGCCATCCGGGCGTGGCGCGGTCGGCCGTGATCGGGCACGTCGTAAAGGGAGAAGAAGAAGTCATCGCGTTTGTGGAATTGCACTCGGGCATGACCACGACCCAAGAAGAAATCGCAAGGCACGCCGCGAGCAATCTGGCTCCTTACAAGCAACCTTCGCGGATCATCCTTCTGGAGACTTTGCCTCTCACGCCTACCGGGAAGCCCATGAAAGAAGAACTCGCCAAGCGCTTGAGCGATTTCTAAGTGCGCCTCAAATTCCACAAACACTCATAGTATGAGTTCGATCAGGTTCGGGCCCGCGGTTTGAAAGCCGCGGAGCAACGCCTTGCCCAGTTCTTCCATGGAATTGGCTCTTAGCGCAGGGACGCCCATTCCTTGGGCAAGCGACACCCAATCCAGATCCGGAGACCCGATGCTGAACAACTTCGAAGCAACCAGGCCAGGCTCGCCGACGCCGAGATTCAAGAATTCGCGCTTCAGAACGTTATAAGCGCGGTTGGAGAATATGACGTTGGTGACGTTCAGCCCCTCTCGCGCCATGCTCCAGAGTGCTTGCAAGGTATACATGCCGCTGCCATCAGCGGAAAGACAGAGCACCTTCCGATCAGGACAAGCCACAGCTGCACCCAGAGCTAACGGCATCGCGATGCCGATGGAGCCCCCTGTATTTGCCAGAAAATCATGTGGAACCAAGCCGCTTGTCGCCGCGAGAATACCCCGTCCCGACGTCATGGACTCGTCTACGACGATTCCGTTTTCTGGCAGCGTCGCGGCTACCGCCATGGCGATGCCGTTCAGGCTGAGCGGCCCGGATGGGACGGAAGGCCTTTGCGATCTATCGCCGATGGGCGGTATGGAGCGTGCGCCCAACGCTGAGGCAAGGTCGCGAAGGGCTGCAACGCCATCTTCCTCAGGCTTCGCGAGAGTTTCTATCTCACACTCTGCGGGAGTACACGCGCTGTTTCCGGAAGGAGACGCAAAATAAGCATGGGGCGGTACGCTTCCAACCAGGACCAGCAAGCGAATCGCTTTGAGAGCCTCACGCGCCTGATCGAGGGGATAGGGAATGCGTTCGACACGAGGAAGGCCGGGGCCCCGTTCCAATCGCGAGAACGGGTACGGAGCGAACAACTTTGCACCTGTGGCGACCGCGACTTTCCCTGCGAGTTTCAGTCCCTCTCCGTAAAGTGTGTTCCCGGCAATGAGCAGGGCAGCCGATCCGGCACTCTTTAGTTTGCGTGCGGTGCTCTCCACAGTCTCTGGAGAAGGAGGCAGGGGATTGGGAGATGCGGGAATATCGGCAACGACGCCGCCTTCGGACCAGGCAATGTCGGCGGGGACGATGAGCGTTGCAATCCGGGCGGGCTGCACACGCGAAAACGCGAGCCCTTCGGCCGCATCGCGGCCGAGTTCGGGCGCAGAACGTGATGCCCGGACCCAGGGAGAATAGGGCACCGCAATACCCCGGATATCAGAAGAAAGGGGAGTATCGAGAGACTGATGAAATGTCGCGTGTTCTCCGACGATATTCAGAAGAGGAACGCGGGCTCGCGAGGCATTGTGAAGATTGGCGAGACTATTCGCCAAGCCCGGCCCGAGGTGCAGCAGAGTACATGCCGGTTCTCCGGCCATGCGCGCGTAGCCGTCAGCCGCGCCGCTGACCACTCCCTCAAACAAACAGAGCACAGACCGTAATTGGGGATGCCGGTCGAGCGCGGCAACAATATGCATTTCCGAAGTCCCAGGGTTGGTAAAGCACACTTTGACCCCGCCACCGGTTAAAGTTCGCACTAAGCTATCGGCGCCATTCATGGTCGCTATGGTCTCCGCACTTGCCCGCTCATTTTACAGAAATCTATTGCGAGGATTCCGGGAAGCCCAAAAGTAACGCGGAATCGGGATATTCTGATCGGTGCGGAATTTCAATGAAGAGTTCCTGATTCCGCACTCAGTTTACCCAATGTGAGGGTATATTCGTTTACCGGCATAAACGAGAGCTTTTTCGGGGAGCATGCGAAACAGCTGTTTGGACCAAGCCAGGCGCCAGTCATGACCTGGAATGATTGGAGGGGCTTGCGGGTACACCTTGTAAGTAACACAGGTGCTCACCGCCCCAAATTTTTCTTTAAACTGGATTAAACCGGCATTCTCAGGCTCCGAACGGCCGAGATCAAACGTCCTGGCTCCAGAATGAAATTCCTCTTCCATGGCTCTCCAGAGAAGAAAAGGCATGGCTCCGAGATTATGAAAGCGGTTGTCGGTGCAACCATATTTGTAGACTGCCGTTTCCTTGAATCGCAGGGTCAAAATCGCAGCGATGGGTTTTCCGTCCTTCAAAGCGACTCGAATCTTTGCGTTATTCCCCAAACAAGCAAGGATATTTCGAAACCAGGCAAGGGGTGGCGGAGGGAGCGACTTCCGGCGCCTTGTCAGAGTGTGCAGTGCGAAGAACTGCTCGAGTTGCCGTTCACCCTGGCCCACCTCTTCCCGTATGTTGCTGCGTTCCGCTTTGCGGATCTTCCTTCGAATTGAATCGCGTTGAAATTTTGAGAAAACAGCTTCCACCCCGGGGCGAAGGTCAACCCTGTGGAGAATATACTTCGTGCCATCCTGGAAGGGCAGCCAGCGGTCTTGCCGGTTGCCGTTACTCGTCGGGCGTAATTCAATCTTTTTCCATTTGCCTGACTGTTCGCTCGTCTGCAATTCCGTGAGCATCTCGGCAAGCTGCGTATCGGCGTCCACCAGTGGGTCCGCATGGTCGGAAAATGGCAGGGAGACCAGGCGCGGGCGAATCAACCACGTCTCAACAACTGCGAAGGCCATCCCATTTTCTAGAGGCTGGTTGGGCGGTGTCGTGGTGAAAACAAGGGGGGAATAGCCGTAAGTCTCAAAAAGCGCGCGCAGCCATCCCGGAGAATGAAAAATCGACGCTCGCGGATGCCCATCCACGAACTTTTGCCAGCGCGGATCAAGAAGAGGATTGAGCGTATAGATCAACTTGAACCCTGGTTTCCTGGGCGAAAACAGAAATTAATTACCAATAAACGGCTTGTGGCTCCTCAACCAAATCTTGATCAATCCGTTTTTCGTGCTCACTTGACCTGCAGGCTTTTTGAGAAAATGCTAGTCCATCGCTGGATCGAGTGCCATACTTTCTGTTTTCGACGTCTTTCCAAGCACGCCAGCACAAACTCGGGTTCTTCCCAGGGAACATCATGGTAGGCTTCACGCAAGTATCGGCTTGCAGGGTTTTTCAGCCACTCCTGGGGAAACAGGGCAATGGTGTCCTTGGCCGTGACGCGTGGGCTGGGACGTGTCGGCTTGCCGGTGACGACTGCAAACAGTGCTGCTGGAAGATCGTGGTCCTGGCCGAACGCCAGATGTCCCACTTGCGTAGCACGGGGATTCATTTCGATCAGATGAGCACGATCCGTGCCATTCTCCAGAATAAAATCAAAGCCATGCAGGCCCGAAAGATTGAGTCGTCGCGCCAATTTCTCAGCTGTGGCCGACATCTCTTGGTTTTCGATCAAGCGCAGGGCCGTGGATGGTCCACTGGTATCTTGTTTGTTGAGTACTCTAAAGTGCAAGCTCGCTAAAACATTGCCTTTCCAACAGGCCACTGCTGTCGTCGCATCCTGGCCTTCAACAAACGCTTGTATGTTTACTCTTCGATACGTGCGCCGGAGGGCGGGCCAAAGCAATGCCATATCCTGATCGAGCCAGGCGCGTTTGAGCGCTTTTGCCACACTTGGCGGCCGCTGCAAATCTCGGAATGCGCGTTCGGCCTCGGCCAGGGAGTTTACGATTCTGACTCCATCACCACCGGACGTGCTGTCGGCTTTGGCCACGGCTGGAAAGCCACCTGCTCTTGCCCACTTCGATAGATCCTCAATGGACGTGAGCGCTTCAATTTTAGGAACACGAAGCCCTTCTTCCTGAGCCAGTTTCAAGAGCGTGGCCCGCTCATACATATGCGGAAATGCAAGTGGGGATCCGAGGGAGTCCTCGATCAAGCGGGCAATCGAGGTTGCCGCGTTTGCCTTCTGCGTTTCGTGGGAGTGCAGATCGTGAAGCAGGGAGGCGGCCCAGTCATCGCAGGGAATGAGAAGAACGGGGTCTGCGGCCAGAATGGCGGCTTTGATCGAACGCCAGGGTGAGAGGCTATTGTAAGGGAAGACCTTGGCTACAGCATGCGTCTTGCGCAGTGTATGGCGGCTTGCGCAGATGGCGTTCGGTACAAACCCATAGTTCGCAAGCGCCATCGCCAGCCGGGCGGGGGAGTAGGATGGCGCGGTGCTGATTATCAGAACTGTGGCGTTGGTATGGATTTGCAGGCTTGCGTGGTCAGGCATTCAGTTTCTTGCTCACTTCCAGATCGAGGATAGGCCGACAATTCGCCGGAATTGCTGCCGGCGAAGGTATTCCACAAACGCAGGATCATTTACCCGGGGAACGCCTTGAGCCATAGAACGCAAGTATCCGTAAGCCATGCCAATACTTCGAAGGAGGAAAGGAGTATTGACGATATGGCGGACGCATTTCAAGCCGAAGAATAACGGGAGATAACCGACCGTGTAGTCCGCCTCTCCATCCAAAATAGAAAATCCCCAGGCTCCCCACCGCGTGCCGCTCTGGCGGTGATGGAGCAGTTTTATATCCGGAAAGGACTGGGTACTCCACCCAAGCTGATTGGCTTTCACTTCATCCACTGTGTCCCACCCCAGGCCTGACCACAGGCCTCCAATGGCTTCCCAACACTCCCTCCGATAAATCTTAGCAGCCCCTCGAACATGAAAGGCAGGTGCTTGCTCAGGTTGCCAATGTCCGCCTATGTCTGCGAATACGGTACCGCCTCCAATTCCAAGTCTGGGCATGCTGCGAAACTTCTCGAAGCAGCGCTCGAAGTAGTCGGCATCAAAGGTCATGTCACCGTCAAGATTTGCCAAGTACTCCCAGTTTTGTGGCTTGAGGAGCGGAAAAGCCTCCAGGAAGGCTTCTACGCCGCCACCTTTTGAGCCGTATCCTCGATCCGAGCGCCGTAGCATATGAATCCAGGAGTATCGTTCGGCGTAGGGAGCGACGATGGAGGCTGTTCGATCGCTTGAGCCATCGTCCACAATAATCCATTCCAACGGCTTCACGGTCTGCGCAAGAACGGATTCAATGGTACGGGCGATGAAGCGCTCCTCGTCGCGTACCGGCGTAATCAAGCAATATCGCGCTGATCCGGAAGCTTTGGTGCGCGCTTCCGGATCGTCCTTTCTTGTCTCCTCTGGTTCGTTTTTGGCCATACCCTCAGGGCGCGATTCGGAGAGCATTTCTATGAGTTCGATTGTAGATGGCATTGTCCCATTTTGGGAGACTCGTGCTAAGGGAGTCACCAGGAGCTATTCTGCGAACAACTAACGACCCAGGATTCTGGCATGATGGGGAAGGGATAACCGCAAGAGGAGCAGAGACATGGCAGACGGGCAAACTTTGTCCAAGACTCTCACCTTCTTTGAAGAAAAGTGGCACGAAGGAAATCTTCCAATCATGAGCGTTCGGACTCATGCGGCCTGGCTATGTTCCGTCGTGTTCGATGGGGCACGGGCCTTCGAGGGGGTCATTCCGGATTTGGACCTTCACTGTGCCCGGGTGAATGATTCGGCTAAGAAGCTTTACCTGAAACCCATGGTCCCCGTGGAACGCTGGATAACTTTGGCGCGCGAAGGAGTGTCCAGGTTTGGGCAAGAGGTTGCCCTTTACATAAGGCCCATGTATTGGGCCGAAAAGGAAGGACCGTGGGTTCAGGCACATGATCCTGAATCGACAAAATGGTGCCTTACCATCTACGAGGCGCCCATGCGTCAACCAAAGGGTTTTTCCGTCACCCTGTCGCCTTTCCGCCGGCCGACGTACGAAACCATGCCGGTGGATGCGAAGGCCGGGTGTCTCTATCCCAATAATGCGCGTGGCTTGGTAGAGGCGCAGTCCCGGGGATTTGACAACGCCGTCGTTTGCGACATGTTGGGAAATGTGGCCGAGCTAGCGACTTCCAATATTTTCATGGGAAAAGATGGCGTGGTTTATACACCGATTCCCAACGGAACTTTCCTCGCGGGAATTACGCGCCAAAGAGTCATCCAGTTGTTGAGGGGGGCTGGCGTCTCTGTCGTCGAAAAGGCACTGAGCTATCAGGACTTCAAGGCCGCGGATGAAATCTTTTCCACGGGGAACTATTCGAAGGTTGTTCCCGTCACCAAGATTGACGACCGCACTCTGCCTTTCGGACCGCTCTATACCAAAGCGCGGCAGCTGTATTGGGATTTTGCTCACGGCCGCTTGTAATGGTCGATAGCCAGACGGCGAGAGTTCACTTGTCAAACCTGATCGAAGTACTCACTCCAATCTGGGAACGCACTCTGGACCGTTCTCCCGTAGCAGCTGAAGAAAATTTCTTTGACCTCGGCGGCGATTCTTCACTGGCGCTGCAGCTGTTTACAGAGATTGCAAAGGTTTGCGGGAAAGAACTTCCGCCGGTGATGATCTACCAGGCCCCCACGATTCGAGAGCTGGCGGAAGCTATGGAACAGCCCGAAAGGTTCCGCTTTCCTGCACTCACACTCTTGAAAGAGGGAAGGGAAGAGCCGCCCATATTTATGACACCGGGCATTGGTGGCAATATCATGGATTTCTTTCAGGTCGTAAAATTTATTGGGACCTCGAGGGCGATCTACGGAGTGCAATCGAAAGGGGTGGAGGGTGTCGAAGAGCCTTTCGTCCGCATCGAAGATATGGCCCAGTATTTTCTGAATGCCATCCGCCAACGGCAGCCGCGTGGACCGTACACTCTTGTTGGGTATTCACTGGGCGGACTTGTCATGCTTGAGGTTGCCCAGCGCCTGTTGGCCGCTGGGGAGCGAGTGGCTTTGCTGGCCCTGATTGAGACTTATCCTCACAGGAAGTATCTCTCCTTTGGACAAAACCTGGAACTGATTCTTCGCCGTGCGAAACGTCATGCACGAATTCTCATTCGTTTGCCGGTTAGACGGGCGGTCAGTTATGTCCTCTACCCGGCTGAGCGCCTTGCTTTCTTTCCGCGAAACGACGTTTCAAGGAAGAACGGCTTGCCTCTGGATGTGTGGTTCACACCAGCGATGCTGAAAATGCGGGACCGTGCCTATGAAGGGCTAAAGAACTACCGCCCACGGTTTTATCAAGGGAGCATCAAGTTTGTCAGGGCAGGAACAGCGACAGAATTTCCCGAGGATCCGGTAGCAGTGTGGAAGGGCCTGGCGAAGGAATTCGAAACGGTGACGGTGCCAGGAGATCATCTGGAAATCATGAACACCCACTTCGAAGCCTTTGGTGCTGCCCTATCGCGCTATCTGCAGCAGTCCTCGCCGAAGTAACCAGCAAGAGTAAATCGCAAATCCCGACCGCATCTCCGTAGCGGGAAATCTTCAATCGGCTCTTGCGTGCACGCAGGTTATGAGTTTCTACCTCTCTTTGTCTTATCGAGAAGCCTATCAACCAACGCAAAGTATTCCAGCTTCTTGGTGTCCCAATCCATTGTGGCCACAAATCGCATCGCTTGTTCGGCCAGCGCCGTCCGTATCTCGGGTTGTCGGATCAGATCCAACATATTGGCCGCCAGGTCTTCCACATCTTCGGCCTGAAAGAAACGCACCAGCGAGGAGTCGAAGTAAGCTTGATCCACCTTGGTATCGGAGACGATTACGGGAACTCCCATGGCCATGAATTCAAGAATTTTGGTACTGAAGGCCTCATTGCCGAACTCGTCTTTTCGTTTTGGGACAATTCCGAGTTGCGCGGTTTCCAAAACGGAAGCAATCTCGCGTACCGGTATGCGATCGTAAATCTTAACTCGATTCTGTAGTTGATAGTGGCCGATGAGAGTCAGGAGCTCTGGTTTTGAAGGGCCATCGCCGTAAATGTGAAATTCGGCTTCTGGGACGATGTCTTTGATCTTTGCGAACGCTCGAATCGCTATGTCCAGTCCTTGGTGCCAGTTCAAAGTTCCGTGATATAGAAGGAGGCAACTGTTTTGCCGCGCGGCCTTTGTACTGGGGGTCTTAAAAATCGACCGGTCCGGTACGTTTAAAATCACCGTTGATTCTCCTGGCCCAACCGAGCGAGAAAGCAGTCGCGCTTGCCACTCGCTGCCAGCCACAATCACGTGGCTCGAGAATTTTGCGGAAAGTCGCTCAAGCTGGCATAAGAAGCGGAATCCCAAAGAATCTTTGGAAGCCTTGAACTTGCTGGCATAGAACTCGGGCAGTATATCTCGAATATCCAAAATGACCGGGGTACCCCTTAAGCGTGGCAGAAGCGCCGCAAAGACCAGAAAGTCAGGAACCGTAAGAACATGTACCAAATCGAACTTTATCTTGACGTCCCGCGCCGTTACACGAGCCAAGGCTCTTAGAAGGAAATTGAGAGTTCTCCAGCCATAAGTGAATACACGCTGCTCATTGAATATTCGTTCTTGTAGACGGTAAAGAGAGACTCCATTGATTTGCTCTCGTGGAGGGGTTCCTGGCCTGCGAAGCGCAAAGACCTCGACTTCGTTTCCACGTTGCGCAAGAGCTTCCGCGTAGCGCATTACGCGGCTATCGGTTTCGTAAAAGGAGTAAGTGACCATGCAAACGCGAGTCGGTTGCTTTATCGGCGATCGCGGGGCCATTCTATTTTTCCGTGGCACTTCAATTACAGTTTGCTCTAACTGCCTGGGCATAGCGCCATCCTAAACTTCTCGTCAAGTCCCAAATGGCTAAAAGGCGCGGCAAGCGCAAAAGCTGGTCTCAAATGCACATTTCACCACGTTTCAACCAATTTTGATCAACCCGAAATGGATTTTGCACTGATTCGTCAACCCTATGTAACACTCAGATTTTCAGTAGATTACGGGCAAGAAGAGGCCCGGCACAACGGTCGGATCTTTAGGAAGGAGTTTTCACCAAAGAAGCAGAGATTTTCTCTGCTCTCTCCCAGATCGGCGGGAACCGGATTGAAGCCCTGGGCCACGTCGGAATAAGTCTTTATTATTCAGCTACTTGAAGATAGCTCGTGGAGGGCTCAGGGCCTTGGCTTGCGACTGCTGTTGGTCCCCGAATTGCCTTTCCTTTGGGTGCGGTGTCGCCTCAATTTGGGAGTTTTATGGCGGTAGCCTACCCGCCACAAGAAACCACATCCGAGGAAGAAAGCATAAAGTGAGCCTACTGCAAGCGAATTCATCCCCAGCCGAACTTGGAACGCATTGGTTTGCGCTTCGTGTTCACACGCGCAAAGAGGCTTTTGTGGCAACGCAGCTACAAGGCCAAGGCGTTGAATGCTTCCTCCCCATGTATAAGAGCGTTCGGAAGTGGTCGGATCGCATGAAAGAAGTGCAACAGCCCCTTTTTCCCAGCTATCTCTTTTCCCGTTTCAATTACCAGAATCGACGCCCCGTAATCATGACCCCGGGAGTCCTTCAGGTTCTTGGCAATGGAAGCACGGCCCTGCCAATTCCCGATGGGGAAATCTCTGCGATTCAGGCTGCAGTCGCCTCTGGGCTGTCGCACCAGCCTTGGCCTTACGTGGAAGTCGGTGAGCGGGTTCGCGTGCTGTACGGAAGTCTGACCGGGCTTGAGGGAATTCTCATCAATTTCAAGGGTAGCAACCGGGTGGTTTTGTCCGTGAATTTGTTGCGTCGTTCTGTTGCCGTGGAAATGGACGCAGCATGGTTGGCCCCCGTCGAAGAACGCAAACAAGCAGGAGTTCGCAATTCGTGCGTGCGACCCGTCCCCGTCGCAGATTTGGCCCGCTGAAAGAGCCATGGGAGAGCAGACTATGATTCCTACAGAAAGATCCTGGAACAGCAGCGCTGATCCCATCCAGCTGGATGTGCGGGCGCACTTGTCCATCGACCAAACCATAAACACACCCTCGCGGACGATTCTGGACGAAAACGCGTTCAATTCCATGCTGTACCTGGAGCGGCGTCGAGCGGAGCGGGCCCAGAAGAGATTTGTGCTTGTACTGATTGATCTTCACAAAGCTTTCGGAAACGGCCGCAAAGACACTTACATCACTCCGATCTTTACGGCGCTCTCCGTTGTTACGCGCGAAACCGACATTGTCGGTTGGTATTTGGACCGAAAAATTGTCGGGGTAATCGGAACGGAGCTAGGTACCGCCAACGATCAGGTTGTTCAAGAAAGATTCCTGAGCAAGATGCGGGAAGTATTCGAAAAAGCAATCGGACGAGAAAGAAGTGCCGGCATTTCGGTGTCTTTCCATTTTTTCCCGGAAGAGTATGGCGAGGGGGACACGGATCAATCTGCAAATATTACTCTCTACCCCGAGATTCAAAAAAAGGAAGATGCCAGGCGCATGGCGCTCGGCGTAAAGCGCGCTATTGATTTGCTGGGGAGCGCTGCAGCTCTGACGATCTTATCCCCGATCCTGGCATTGATTGCTATAGTGATCAAGCTTAACTCAAAAGGTCCCATCCTTTTCAAGCAGGAGCGACTCGGACAATACGGGAAACCCTTTACCGTGCTCAAATTCCGCTCTATGCGAACGGATTGTGATTCGAAGATTCACGAGCAATATGTGAGTCAGTTTATTGCGGGGAAGGTAGACGGCAAGGTTGAAGCTGGGCAAGCGGCCGCGCCTGTCTTCAAGTTGCAGAAGGATCCGCGCATCACGCCAATCGGGCGGTTTCTCCGCAAAACCAGCCTTGATGAGTTGCCGCAGTTCTGGAACGTACTTCAGGGCGATATGTCTTTGGTAGGACCGCGTCCACCGATCGCTTATGAATTTCGTGCCTACGACGTGTGGCATCGCCGGCGCGTACTTGAAATCAAGCCGGGCATCACTGGATTGTGGCAGGTGGAAGGCCGGAGCCGTACCTGCTTTGATGACATGGTGCGCCTTGATTTGCGCTACGCGCGCACCTGGTCCGTCTGGTTGGACTTGCGGATTCTTATTCGGACTCCGGCTGCTGTGATTTTGGGAGATGGTGCTCACTAAATTCTGGCACGAACCTCCAGCGCTCCTGGACTCTAACCGCCCCCATACCTATCGCCCCTGTTGCTCGGACAGCAGATTCGCTGTAGCGCAATTCGCTCCAAATCCATTCCTAGGGCCTTCAGAATGCAACCAAGCTTATTGTCCCCATCACCAAGCAATTTCCGAGAGACGTCCCAGATTGTGAGGAATCCCATGATTCGCGTAGGCGTAATTGGTTATGGCTATTGGGGGCCAAATATAGTCAGGAATTTTCATGCGCATGAGAATTCTGAAGTAACGTTGGTCTGCGACAAGAATCCAAAATGCGAGGCGCGCCTCAAGAAAGCGCATCCTGGCATAGAGTTTACGACAGACGAGAATGAGATTCTGACCTCGCCCAGTATTGATGTCGTGGCCGTGGTCACCCCGGTCTGGACCCACTACGAACTCGCCAAGCGGGCCCTGGAGAATGGGAAGCACATCTTTGTCGAGAAACCTTTCACCTGCAGCGGTGCCCAGGCAGAAGAATTGATCGAACTTGCCGACCGCAAGAATCTGAAGATCATGATCGATCACACCTTTCTCTTTACTGGCGCCGTGAAGAAAATCAAGGACCTGGTGGAAAGTCATTCTCTCGGTGATCTCTATTACTACGATTCCCTCCGTGTAAACCTGGGTCTGTTCCAACACGATATCAACGTCATTTGGGACCTTGCGCCGCACGATCTTTCCATCATGGATTATGTCATCGCCGAAAAGGCGGAAGCGGTCGTCGCCACGGGTGAAAGCCACCTGAATGGAGTAGAAGACGTCGCGTTCATTACCGTTTATTTTCCGAAGAAGATCATTGCTCATATCAACGTCAACTGGTTGTCACCCGTCAAGGTCCGAACGACTTTGATTGGTGGCGTCAAGAAAATGCTGGTGTGGAACGACCTGGAAGCTGATGAAAAAATTAAGATCTACGACAAAGGCGTCAGCATGGCGTCGAATCCGAGCAACCTCCATCAATTGCTTGTGAGCTATCGATCCGGAGATATGTGGGCTCCACAAGTGGCACAGGTGGAAGCGCTGCACGCGGAAACCGGCTATTTCTTGAAATGTATTGAAGAGAATAAAACGCCTATGAACGACGGCATCGCTGGACTGCGCGTCGTGCGCCTCCTGGAGGCAGCCAACCGCTCCGTGCGGAGCCGCGGCGAGGTAGTTTCCCTGTGAACGAATTCAATGCGATTGCCCCATCCGTGAAGTTGGGCAAGGATGTGCGGCTCTCCAAATTCATAAACCTGTACGGTTGCGAAATTGGCGATGAGACAAAAATCGGAGCGTTCGTCGAGATCCAGAAGAATGCCCGCGTAGGCCGTCGCTGCAAGATCTCCAGCCACACCTTCATCTGCGAGGGAGTGGAAATCGAAGACAACGTCTTTATCGGCCACAGCGTAACATTCATCAATGACAGCTTTCCGCGCGCAACCACTGCGTCCGGGGAGCTGCAGACCGAAGCCGATTGGAAAGTCGAGACGACCAAGGTATGTAAGGGCGCCTCGGTTGGGTCAGGTTCCACCATCCTTAGCCAGGTGACGATTGGAGAGAATGCCATTGTTGGTGCTGGCAGCGTAGTGACGAAAGACGTTCCTCCGAATGCCGTAGTTGTTGGCAATCCCGCGAAATTTCTAAGATTTGTCGATCAGGAGAAAAAGTAGAGTATGTCGAACCCTTCGAAGGTGCCATTTCTCGATCTGGTGAGGCCGCACAAGGAGCTGCGTGAAGAACTCCTGGCCGTGGTTAACAAGGCGTTTGACACCGCTGGCTTTATCGGCGGGCCTATGGTCGAAGAGTTTGAGCGGGAGTTCGCCGCATTTTGCCATGCCAAATACTGCGTTGGTGTAAATAGCGGCACAGATGCGCTTCGTTTTGCGTTCATGGCGGCTGGCATCGGCGGCGAAGATATCGTTGTCACCGTTCCCAATACGTTTATAGCCACAACGGAGGCCATTTCACAGGCGAGCGCTTCCATCGCGTTCGTGGACATCGACGAGCACACTTACACGATGGATCCGGTCAAGCTGCGTGAGTATTTGGAAACGAAGTGCGATTACGACACTACGGCCAAGAAACTCACCGAGCGGAAATCGGGCAAGCGAGTCGCCGCAGTTGTTCCGGTTCATCTTTACGGTCAAACAGCGGACATGGATCCCATCCTGGAACTCGCCGAAAAGTACAATCTCGTCGTCATCGAAGATGCGTGCCAAGCACATGGTGCCGAGTACTATTCGCAGAAGGATAAGGCGTGGAAGCAGGCCGGTTCCATGGGATTGGCTGCTGCGTTCAGTTTTTACCCAGGCAAGAATCTAGGCGCATGTGGCGAAGGTGGAGCCATAACCACGAATGACCTTGCGTTGGCGCAATGCACGAAGATGATCCGGGATCACGGCCAGGCCAAGAAGTATTATCATGACATCGAGGGATACAATGGACGACTAGATTCCATCCAGGCCGGCTGGCTCACCGTAAAGCTTCGCCACTTGGAGCAGTGGAACAACTCGCGGCGCGCACTCGCGCACCGCTATCATGAACTTCTTCGCGAGACGAAGGAGTCAATGGTCCTGCCCGTGGAGAGCACTTGGACCAAAGGTGTGTTCCATTTGTATGTGATTCGCGTTCAGGACCGCGAATCGTTCCAGGCCCACCTGGCAGAGGCGGGCATTGGCACCGGGATTCACTACCCCGTTCCGCTGCATCAGCAGAAAGCCTACGAACACCTGGGATACAAGACTGGTGATTTCCCGGTGACCGAGCGAGTCGCACGCGAGATCGTCTCGCTGCCAATGTTCCCGCAAATGGAGCAAAGCCAGCAAGACCTTACGGTAAAGGAAATAAAGGAATTTTTGACCGCGCAAGTACATTCCCATTGATCGTGCGTCCTCTTCGAGAGAATTAATCCACTGATTGGTCTCCACGAAGTTGTGAGACCAAAGTTCAACCCTTTCTATTTCGTCCCGTGCGTTGGACCCTGCGCGCATGCCTCTAGTTGACTCTTATCAATCATTAATCCGTCTGGATCGGCTCGTCACCCAGTGTCTGGGCCATCCTTGGGTACGAGTGTTCGGCCCTGCCAAGAGCAAGCGTGTGCCAATTTTGATGTACCACAGTATTTCCGAGAATCTCTTTGCTAAATCCCATCCGTACTATCAAATCAATACGCTGCCGGGAGTTTTTGCGGATCAAATGCGCTGGTTGAGGCACGCGGGCTATCATGTCTTGGGGCTATCGGAAGCGCTCGCCGGTCTGCGGCAGGGCTGCGACCTTTCAAAGACTGTTGTGCTTACCTTCGACGACGGCTACCGCGACTTCTATACCGACGCGCTGCCTGTCCTCAAGCAATGCGGATTCACCGCCACAATCTATCTTGCCACCGACCGGATTCAGAACTCGCCCGCGCGGATCGAAGGAGCGGACTACCTTACCTGGAATGATGTGCGCGAACTGCACAAAGAGGGAATATCGTTTGGTGCTCACACGGTAACGCATCCGGATCTCCACTCGCTTCCACCCGACCAGATCGAATACGAATTGGGTCGCTCTAAAGAACTAATCGAAGACCGTCTGGGTGCTGCCGTCGAATCGTTCTCCTACCCGCATGGATTTCCGGAAGAGGACAAGGATTACGCCACCTACCTCCAAGACCTAATGTGCAATCTCGGATACGAACACGGTGTAACTACGATTCTGGGCCGGGCCAATCGGAAGACGAATCGCTACTTTCTCCCGCGCCTCCCGGTTAATAGCCTTGACGACCCGTCTTTCTTTCGTGCGAAACTCGAGGGTGGCTACGATTGGTTGCATTGGCCCCAACTGCTAAAGAAAGTGGTGTTGCACAACGCCTCCATTTTGCAAAGGACCTCCGCAGAGAAAATATCTATCCAGGCTGGAACTCAGCGTTAAGCGTAGTCCGGACAACTTCATTCTTTAAGGTATGCAAAACACTCTAAACTACGTTGTGATAACGCCGGCACGGAACGAGGCGGCGTTTATCGAAAAGACGATTCAGTCGGTGGCCGCACAAACGGTGCGGCCAGCGAAATGGGTGATCGTGAGCGACGGATCGACAGACGGTACCGACGAGATCGTAAGAAAATATGCGGCTAATGCGCCGTGGCTTGAACTTATTCGGATGCCGGAACGTCGTGAACGAGACTTTGCGGGGAAGGTATATGCGTTCAATGCTGGATACGCAAGAATGGCAGGCCTGAAATACGACGTGATCGTCAGCTTGGATGCAGACATCTCGTTCGAACCAGACTATTTTTCCCTGTTACTTGAAAAGCTGTCGTCAGATCCTGAACTAGGGGTGGTTGGCACACCATTCCAAGAAACTTCTGGGCAAGTATACGATTATCGTTTTGTCAGCGTTGACCATGTTTCCGGAGCATGTCAGGTATTTCGGCGTGAGTGTTTCGAACAAATCGGCGGCTATTTGCCGGTGGTGGGCGGGTCGATCGATCACATCGCCGTGATCACGGCACGAATGAAAGGTTGGAGAACTCGGACATTTACGGAGAAGGTCTGCCTGCATCATCGAGTAATGGGGACTGCAGGCCGGGGCCTAATGAAGTCACGCTTCAAACTCGGTGTGAAGGATTATTCTATAGGGAATCATCCCCTGTGGGAGCTGTTCAGGACCGCCCGTCAGATGAGTTTGCCGCCGATCCTTATCGGCGGGTTAGCCCTCGGAACAGGCTATTTGTGGGCGTCCATCCGTCAATTTCCGCGTCCAGTATCACCCGAACTGGTTGCCTTCCACCGACGAGAGCAAATGCAACGCCTAACCCGTTTTACCCGGCGCAACCGGTCAGCCCCTATCGAGGATGTCAAACCCTCTAGCCATTGTGCTTAACAACTGTTCTTGATTGTGAGATGCAGGGCAAGAATCCAGAAAAAGTTCCACTCCAACAGATCAAGTCGGCGACGAGGCTGAGTTGATGGAAGCGAACATGCGTAGCTACAGAGACGCAATTACACCCAGTTATTCCCAAAAGGTAAAATAAATTCATGTGTGGAATAGTCGGCGCCTTAGGATTTCAGAATAGCGACTTTCTGGTTACGAAGCCGTATCTTGCCCGCCTTCGCGATCAAATGATTCACCGGGGGCCTGATGGCGCCGGGCTTTGGATCGACCAGGCCTTAAACGTCGGCTTGGGACACCGCCGGCTCGCGATCGTCGACCTCTCCCCGGAGGCCGACCAGCCGATGAGTAATGAAGATGGAAGCCTCTGGGTCTCTTTCAACGGCGAGATCTACAATCACGCCGAGCTCCGTCAAGAGCTCAACCGCATTCGGCCGCGGCATTGGAAAACCGATCACTCGGACACTGAAGTTATCGTCCACGCATTTGAAGAGTGGGGCATCGACTGCGTAAGCCGTTTTCGAGGCATGTTTGCAATCGCGATTTGGGACAGTCGCTCCCGGGAGATGTGGCTCATTCGCGACCGGATCGGCATTAAGCCGCTCTATTACACGCTGGACAACGGCAGGCTCGTATTCGCATCAGAGATTAAGGCGCTCTTCGCCGATCCGCTCCAGAGTCGCGAGGTAGACGAAGAGTCGCTGTTCCACTACCTCTCGTTCCTTACGACCCCCGCCCCGCGCACCTTGTATCGGGGAATCCAGAAGCTTCCGGCCGGGACGTGGTTGCGTGTGCGACCCGACGGAAGTGTTCAGCAACGCAGGTATTGGGATGTCTGGGAGAACACGCAACCGCTTATCGGCGTTTCGGAGGCTGAGCTTATCGAACGCCTCATGTCCGAGCTCCGAACCGCGATCCGTCTGCGGAAAATGGCGGACGTGCCCATCGGCGTCTTTCTTTCAGGTGGAATCGACTCCACCACGAATGCGACATTGTTCTGCGAGGGCGAGTCCAATCAGGTACATACATTCACGGTGGGGTACGAAGGTAATTACGAATCCGCTCCTAACGAGACGGAATACGCTCGCCGCACGGCCGCGAGAGTTGGTGCTTCTCATCATGAGAGACTGTTGAACGTAAACGATGTGATCGGATTCCTCGGCACAATGGCAAGGCTTCAGGATGAGCCTCTAGCCGATCCGGTTTGCGTGCCCATCTACTACCTATCGAAATTGGCCAGAGACCATGGATGCATTGTCTGCCAAGCGGGCGAAGGCTCCGATGAACTATTCTGTGGCTATCCGCTCTGGCTTCGATTTCTGCAACTGCAGAGCGCTGACCGTCTTCCCGTACCCTCTGTGATGAAGCGCCTGGGGTTGGGCGCACTGGCGGCTGCGGGCAAAGATCAAACCGTTCAATACGAGTGGTTACGGCGTGGCGCGAATGGTAATCCAGTGTTTTGGGGCGGAGAGGAAGGATTTACGCATGTCCAGAAACTCCGGTTACTCCACCCTGATTTGCGGAAGCGGTTCCGAGGTCTTACTTCCTGGGACGCCATTTCGCCGATCCGCGAGAGATTCCTTGCCAACGCGTGGGACAAATCCGATTTCCACTGGATGTCGTATCTGGATCTGAATCTCCGCCTGCCTGAGTTACTGCTGATGCGCGTCGATAAAATGAGCATGGGCGTTAGCCTCGAAGCCCGCGTGCCTTTTCTCGATCATAAGTTTGTTGAACTCGCGCTCAGTATACCTACCAAGGCGAAACTCGGATCCGGAGGGACAAAATATCTTTTCAAGAAAGCCGTTCGCGGATTGTTGCCCGATGATATCATCGACCGGAAAAAACAGGGCTTCAACGTTCCGCTGCCCGAGTGGTTTAACGGCGCACTTGGAGAGACAACGCGAAGCGAGTTGCAGTCCTTCTGCGCCGACACTTCGTTCCTGGATATTAATGAGGTGACGAAGCTGCTGGATGGTCCTGCGCGGTCATCCGCCTGGTACCTTCTCAACTTTGCGCTGACCGTCCGGCAAACTCAAGGAAGTGACGCCGTTCCCGCATTGGCTTAGCGCAGGAATGCGGCGTAGGTCCGAGAATTCCTGTCACTGCGATCGACGTTTCAACGAGTTAATGCGGAGAATTGGTTTTTAGGATGCTGATTATCAATGCTGACGACTGGGGTTATGACGTCCATACCACAAATTGCGTCCTCACTTGTGTGGAACATAGCTCCATTTCTTCCGTCAGTGCGATGGTATTCATGGAAGATTCCGAGCGTGCGGCTGACGTGGCGCGGGAGCGCGGAATCGATGCCGGGCTCCATTTGAACCTGGATACTCCCTTTAGCAAAGTTCCGGTTTCTAGCAGCCTGGTGGAACATCAGACTCGACTCGCGCGTTTCCTGCGTAATCCGTTCTCACGGCCGTTCTTCCACCCTCGGTTGGTTCGCTCCTTTGAATATGTCGTTTCATCGCAACTGACTGAATACGAACGTTTGTACTGCGCGCCACCGCGACGGATCGACGGACACCACCATATGCATCTCGCTGCAAACGTGCTTTTCAGCAGGCTGCTTCCCCTCGGCACGATATTGCGGCCGCATTTTTCTCGGGAACAGGGGGAGAAGAGAATTCGCAATTCCATTTTCAGGTGCTACACAAAACTGATGCTGCCAAGGAGTCATCGAACGGTCGATGGTCTGTTCGCCCTGCCGCCCGTCGAACCCAAGAGGCTCCGGAACATCTTCTCCAGATCTCGTGCGATTACGATTGAAGTCGAAACCCATCCGACTAACCCAGTTGAGTTCGAGTTCTTGACGGGCGGAGCTCTATTCCAGCTTCTAGGCGACATACCGCTATCGCGTCACCATCTCCCGATATCCGCTTGAAACCATCAAAGACCTACTTATGCATAATGGACGAGCCACCGTCGTAATCGCGTTTGCCGAGGCTCTGTCTGCGCCAGAGGTTGCATGGAGTCTCCTGGACGCCGGTTTTAACGTCACAAGCATCGCCCGCCGCGGGCGGGGTTCAGCGTTGCGGCATAGTCGCAAGGTCGACTGCCACGAGATTTGTCCACCCGAACAGGATATGGCTCAGGCCCTCCGCGAGATGGTGTCGGTACTGAACTCGATCGGCGATCGGCAACCGCGCCCGACACTCTTGTTTCCGTTGGACGATACAGCGTTGTGGATGTGTAGTGAGTTGGCTCCGAACGACACCTGGATCCAAGTCGGCCCCAACAAAGCCAGTGTCAATCTGGCCCTGAATAAGCAGCAGCAAATTCGGCTTGCGTGCGAAGCTGGTTTCAAGGTGCCAGAAGCTGGAGTCGCCACTTCGGTTGATCAGGCTCTCGCGCTCGGCGAACAAATTGGTTTTCCCCTTGTCCTTAAACCGGTTGAGTGCACCTCGGTGCGGAACGGCCGGAAAATAGGCCGAAAGACACGGATCTGCGCAAACGCAAGCGAATTCAAAGCGGCTCTTCAAGAGTGGAATGAAACCATACCCGTGCTTCTGCAGAAATACATCGTTGGAGTAGGGGAAGGCATCTTTGGATTGGCCACTCCGGACGGCGTCCAGTCCTGGAGCGCTCATCGCCGCTTACGCATGATGAATCCCCATGGATCAGGCGCCTCTGCCTGCGTTTCGATCCCCGTGGATGAAGGCGTGCGCCAAAAGACAGAGGCGCTGATTGGAATGGCGAAGTGGACAGGCCTGTTCATGGTGGAACTGCTGAGAGACAAGTCTGGGGAAGCATGGTTCGTAGAGTTAAATGGCCGGCCATGGGGCAGCATGGCCCTAGCCCGCCGTCAAGGTCTTGAGTATCCAGCTTGGAGCGCGTCCATGACGCTGGCCCCGGGTTCGCACGTCGAAAAAACAAAATCCGGCTCAGCGGGGTTAGTTTGCCGGAACCTTGGCCGCGAGATCATGTACCTGCTGTTCGTTCTCCGTGGTCCAAGATCCGCGGCAATGGTCGAATGGCCTTCGATCTGGAAAGCACTTCGCACCATTCTGCAAACCAGTCGCAGTGAGCGCTACTACAATTGGCGTCGCGACGACAAGGGAGTATTTTTTGCGGATTGCTTTTACACGTTGCGCGATAACCTATTTAAGGCCGGAGGTTAAGCACGCGTGACTGTTCTTGCCGCCTGTCATGTCCACTCGACTCAGTCTTATGACGGCAGTTTTACGCTTGAAGCACTGAGTGACAAGTTCAGCCGCGCTGGCTACCGTGTTCTGTTGATGACCGAACACGATCGCGGTTTTTCACCCGAGCGGCTAAGCCAACTACGTCAGCTGTGCGAGGCGGTCAGCACCAAGGACCTGTTGGTCATTCCGGGCATCGAATATAGCGATGCTTCAAATCAGGTCCACATTCTCGTGTGGGGCGACGTTCCATTCTTGGGCGAGAACCTGCCGACGAAAGAGACGCTGAGCAAAGTTAAGCAGGCGGGCGGTGTGGCGGTATTCGCGCATCCGTTTCGCAGAAATGCTTGGCAGTGTTTCGAGCCAAGCTGGGGAGAGGCGCTCGCGGGAATCGAGGTGTGGAATCGAAAGTATGATGGTGTTGCACCCAATCGTATCGCACAAGAATTACAGCAACGGGTCGGTGCCATTCCTTTTGTTGGCTTGGACTTCCACACACAGAGACAGTTCTTTCCGCTGGCTATGGCCATGGACCTTGACTCCGCAGTGACCGAGCAGTCGGTCCTCGAGTGTATTCGCGCCCGCCGAGTGAACCCGAAAGTGCTCGGGTTCCAGGTCGATGGGCAACTCGTTCGCCGTGCATTGCCGATTTTGGGAGTGGTCGAGGCCTCACGAAAGAAAGTAGCTTTGGCCTCAAAGAAACTGAAGTTGCGAGCCTAATCGTCTTATGTCGCCCGAATCCCATCTTCCGCATATCAGCGTGTGTATTCTTACGCTGCAGCGCCCTGAATACCTCAGCCGCGCGTTGACTAAGTTAAAGGCATTGGAGACCGGTAATCTGTTCACCTATTCAGTGGTTGTGGTGGACAACGATGCCGAAGCGTCAGCGAGAATCACCGTAGATGGCTTTCCGTCTCTCGGCAGGCATCCCGTTACTTACGTTGTGGAACCGCAGAGGAACATTTCGTGTGCCCGCAACGCTGGAATATCGCATTCATCGGGCGACTACATCGCCTTCATCGACGATGACGAATATCCGGCGCAGGATTGGCTTTTGAAATTATTCCAGACCTGTAAGGCTTCTGACGTGGATGGCGTCCTGGGGCCAGTCAGGCCCTATTATGATTCTCCTCCCCCCGCTTGGGTGACCAAAGGAGCATTCTTCGAAAGGCCATCGCATCCGACTGGCATGGTATTAAACTGGTCGCAGACACGTACAGGCAATGTGATCTTCTCGCGGCGAATCTTGCCAGAGAACGAAGTACCGTTTCGTGTTGAGCTTGGGACCGCTGGAAGCGACATGGACTTCTTTCGGAGATTAATGGAACAAGGTCGAGTGTTTGTTTGGTGTGAGGAGGCCGTCGTTTTTGAAGTCGTCCCAACCTCACGATGCCGGTTGAGTTATCTTTTGAAACGCGCATTGATGCGTGGCAGCATGTTTCACAAGCATCCTGTCAATCGGATGAAAAATGCTGCAAAATCCCTGATAGCAATTCCCACTTACCTTATTATTCTGCCATTCGTCGCGTTGCTCGGCGTACACGTTTTTGTAAAATACTTGATCAAGCTCTGCGATCACTTGTCTCGCCTCCTCGGTTTTGTTGGCATTGAGCTTGTAGCACAGAGACCAAGCTAGGAGTCTCTGGTTCGAGCGGGAGTAACTCAACTGGTAGAGTGCGACCTTTCCAAGGTTGAAGCACAGGTTCGAATCCTGTCTCCCGCTCCAAAATTTCAAAGACGACTTCACTACTGATTACTCGGCGCAAAATCTACAGACCTAATGCCGAAGTGGGGCGCATGACTGGAGGGCCTATGATTACTGTAGGCGAGAGAAAGATCAAAATCGTCGGGCGGTTCTTACGGATCGCCCGCATTGACGGTGACAGGCATAGGTTTCTGGATGATCCGGAGCCGTTGGTGAAGGCGCTTAAGTCCTGCGGAACGCGGGTGGATATTTTCACCTTTATGCAAAGACTGACGGAGCGAGAGCCAAAATATTCCTACCCCATGGAGTGGGAGAATCTGGCCGTTCTGCCCATATCTACCTTCGATCATTGGTTCACAAAGCAAATACGTTTCGCGCCTCGGGGCAGGGTACGACAAGCAGAAAAAAAAGGTGTGAAAGTTCGAGAAGTGCCGTTTGGCGATGCTCTCGTCAAAGGTATCTGGGAAATCTACAATGAATCTCCTGTCCGCCAAGGCCGGCATTTCCCGCACTATGGCAAGGATCTCCAGGCCGTCTATAAAGCGGAAGCGACACATCTGGACAGCAGCATTTTCATCGGCGCGTATTTTGAGGAGAAGCTTATTGGTTTTGCCAAACTGGTTCATGATGAAACCAATACGCAGGCGAACCTGATGAACATTCTTTCGTTAATGCAATACCGCGACAAGTGCCCAACCAACGCGTTGCTGGCGCAAGCCGTTCGTTCTTGTGCCGCGAGAAACATCCCATTTCTGGTTTACCAAAAGTTCCTGTACGGCAAGGAAAAATCGAGCAGCTTAAGCAATTTCAAAGAGGTAAATGGATTTGAGGGCGTGGACGTGCCTCGCTACCACGTTCCATTGACCCCCTTGGGCTGGCTGGCGTTGCGTTTGGGTTTCCACAAAAGGCTCGCTGACCGTTGCCCAGAACCGGTACTCACCAAGCTTCGCGACCTCCGGCGGGCGTGGTACAGCCACAGAGTTCGGGTGGAAGAAGCCGGCCCGACTGAAGCCGCCCAATAATGCCTGGAATCGTCGGTTTAATTACACGGATTCCTCGGCAGCAGGCGGAGCCCCTCGTGCTGCGGATGGTGGAAAAGCTTCAGCACGAATCCTTTTATGTTTCCGGAACATGGAGCGACGAGAAATTAGGGGTGTATGTCGGCTGGGTCGCCCGCGAGGGTTCGTTCTCGGCAAATATGCCACTCCGTGACGGGCGCGACGAAAACGTGCTCGTTTTCTCTGGCGAAGACTACTCAAGGTGTTCTTCTTCCACGCCTCCGGTTCGGTCCGAAGGCCAAGATGGCCCGAGATATCTTCTGCAACGGTGTCACGATGATTCCGCATTTCCGGCAAGTTTAAACGGTCGCTTCCAGGGGCTGTTCATTGATCGTCAGCAAAATTCCGCGCTGCTCTTCAATGATCGATTTGGGATGCATCGCGTGTACTATCACGAATCCGCGGATGGATTCTACTTCGCTGCGGAGGCTAAGGCTATTTTGGCGGTGTGCCCCGAACTGCGGCGGGCGGACACACGGAGTTTGGGTGATCTAGTTTCGTGTGGTTGCGTGCTTGAGAATCGCACGCTGTTCGAGGGCCTGAAGATTCTGCCGCCCGGGTCGGCTTGGACCTTCCGTCCAGACGCCACTGTCCAGAAGTCCTTCTATTTCCAGCCGAAGGAATGGGAAGAACAAGAGCCTCTGGAACACGAGGCGTACTATGAAGAGTTAAAATCTGTATTCACTCGTAGCCTACCCCGATATTTCGAAGGCATCGAGCGTATCGGGATGTCGTTGACCGGTGGATTCGACACCCGAATGGTCATGGCATGGCAGAAATGTCCAGCAGGATCGCTGCCGTGCTACACCTTCGGTAGCACGTTCCATGAGAATCGGGATGTTATCATCGCGCGAAAGGTCGCGCGTGCCTGCGAGCAGCCGCACCGTGTAATCGTGGCCGGGCCCGATTTGTTAAAAAACTTTCCCAGATACGCCGAGCGGACAGTGTACCTGACGGACGGCTGCGCGAGCGTGAACCACGCTCCGGTCCACTATTCCAATGAGAATGCGCGAGCGATTGCACCCGTAAGAATGACCGGGAACTATGGCGATCAGATAATCCTGCGGTTCAGAGCTTTCAAGCCGTCGAGACTTACGCAGAGTTTGTTCCATCCCGACTTTGCCGCTCATGTCGACGCCGGCGTCGAGGCCTATCGTGCCGCAACCGATACACACCCTCTTACGTTCGCAGCGTTTCGCCAAGCGCCCTGGTTTCATTACGGACTGGCCGCACTTGAGCACACACAGCTCACACTGCGCACGCCATACTTGGATAACGACTTTGTGCGTACGAATTACCGGGCGCCCCAGTCGGCATTGACAAGTAACGAGATGCGCTTGCGGTTGATTGCAGAAGGCAATCCCGCCCTTCGGAAAATAGCGACGGACCGCGCCAGCAGTAGCACCAACGCAATTACCGCAGCCTTTGTCCATGCCTATCATGAGCTGACCTTCAAGGCGGAGTACGCATACGACTATGGTATGCCGCCACTTGCGGCCCAGGCCGACCATTTGGTCTCGTGGTTGCACCTGGAGCGGCTCTTCCTCGGCCGGCATAAGTATTACCACTTTCGAGTCTGGTATCGAGACGCCCTTTCAAAGTATGTGCGCGAGATGCTGCTTGATCAACGCACCCTTTCCCGACCGTATTGGGATCGCTGTGCTGTTGAGGCAGTCGTTCGCGGTCACATCGAGGAGGGCAGAAATTACACAAGTGAGATTCACACGCTGCTCACCGTAGAGCTGATTCACCGCCTCTTCATCGACAGCAGATAACATCACGGCCGGGCAGTCCTCGAGGTCGTACCTCTGATAGATAAATACTATCGAAACTCTCGTACAACGCGATTTTGATTGCGACCGGAGCCATCCGAACAAATATTCATCCGGCCTATTCGCCGAGGCTGGATGGTGCGCATCAATAGGGTGCGCATTCGGCTGACATTAGAAACAGCGCTGATCGCGAGTACGATCTCATCAGTCAGGAAAGGACCGCGGACTCAGATGCAAAGCCAAAGCAGCCAAAACTTGGGTGGCAGCGATGCTGAAAGACAAAAAAGCGAGCCAATGCCACTGCACCATACATTAGAGCATGTTGAGCTCTGCGCTCCGGCGGAAGCTCAGATGTCGAGCGTCGAACCAAAACGAACAGATCTCGCTCGCGATGCGGCCATTGACTTCACAAAGGGAGCTCTTGTGCTGTTTATGGTTCTGTATCATTGGCTTAACTACTTTTTGGGTCCACATGGTCAATATTATGATTACCTCCGCTTCTTGTCTCCTTCCTTTATTTTCATTACCGGTTTCATGATTTCGCAGATCCAGTTGCGTCGCTACGAGAACAGCGGGCGGAGCCTGTCCAAGCGCTTGTTCGTTCGAGGTCTCAAGCTTCTCATCGTCTTTCTGATTTTGAATGTGCTCTTCTACGCCGCTCTATCGCGCGTTCCAGTTTCGTATTCACCTTTAGGGAAATCGCTGCGGAGCCTTAGCTGGGCGGCGTTTGTCGTTGGTACTTCTAGGGCATCTGATGGGCAAAAGAACGTCGCATTTAACATTCTTGTTCCCATCGCCTATTTGCTCATTGTGTCGGCCGCGGCTGTATTAGTTAAGCGAGCAAGGTATGCTTTTCACTGCACATTGTCTATGTTAATCGCAGCGGTCATATGCATAAGGATCTCGCACCTAGAGAATATGTATCTTGATTTACTTATGATTGGTGTCTTGGGAGTCGCAATTGGATTTGCCGGAAGGGATCAGTTAGTAGCTATCATAAGCCACCCGTACAAACTAACTACGTTGTATTGCTTGTTTTTAGCTGCCATCACGCTCTGGGGCGTACCACTGCCGTTAGAGATTGCTAGCGTGGTTCTAACTACGGCGCTATTGTATACCGCGGGCAGTAGGCTATCGACAGTTGGGACGGTGGGGCGACGCATAATTTTGCTCGGGAAATACTCGCTGCTAGGCTACATCTCACAAATTGTGATCTTGCAGGGACTAAGGAGGCTTTCTTGGTTATCTCAGCACGGTGTCGGCGCTTCACTCGCCTCGCTGCTGCTTGGCGCACTGCTAACTGTTGCGATCGTGGAAGCCGTGGATATCGCAAGACAGAAGTCAAAGATAGCCAATAACTTGTACCAGCTGGTATTCGCCTGATCGGTTAGTAATCCAGTTAGAGGATGGACACATGAGCCACTCGGTTCTGCGAGCGACCGAACGGGCTGGATTCGGGCATGGGCAGACAGGATCGGCCATGGGAATGGGACTGGCCATCCGCGTGACCTCTGAGCCGCAAGTTATCTACCAGGACACGACCAGACGGAGAAATCGTTCGGTGTTCACCGGGGCCAAGCTGGATAAACCCGAACGGAGGCGGCGAGATCGTTGCCGGATCTGGAAATAATGTATCTGATGAGTTTCTAAATGCCGCCGTTCATAGCCTCTATCATTTGCGGGATCGGCATCGCGGGCCTCTTCTATCTTGATCGAGGTGAGAAACGTCGGGTTTCCGTGGCCCTTATAATTCCTGCTTTGTGGATGTTCCTGAATACTACGCATCCTCTATCGTGGTGGCTTGGAATAGACCAGGGGATTGACGCGACCCAGAGTTATGTCGATGGAAGTCCTTTTGACAGGAATTTCACGATTTTTCTACAGCTAGCAGCCCTGGTCGCGCTGACTAGGAAAGGTGCCAAGGCTGGGTCAATACTGCGACAAAACACCCTGATTCTGGTGTATTTTTCGTTCTGTCTGGCCAGCGTTCTCTGGTCGGACTTTCCTTTCGTTACGTTCAAACGATGGATCAAAGCACTCGGCGACGTGGAAATGGTTCTCATTATCCTCGCTGAGTCGGACCCGTTCGCTGCGCTAAGGCACATCCTTACCCGAATGGGCTTTTTCCTCTTTCCATTATCGATCCTGTTTATTAGATTCTATCCCCAGCTCGGTCGAAGGCCCACCAATAGCTGGACGCAGGAACCCGTCGGGGTGACCCAGCAGAAGAACGAGCTCGGAATTATGTGCATGATGTATGGCATCTTCTTCCTGTGGATGCTGCTGTCTGTTTATCGCGAGCGGAAGCTTCCCGGTCGGTGGCGCCACATGCTGGCCTACGGAACGATCATCGCGATGAGTGCATACCTTCTTAGCCAGTGCAACTCCACCACCTCCATCGTGGGCTTTGCCTCATCCGCGGGCGTGTTGTGGCTGACAAGCCGCCGTTCTGTCAGGCCCGCCCTTGTGCACTTGGCTGTTCTCGGTGTGCTTGGCGTTTCTGTAATTGCCCTGTTTTTCGATCCCGGCGGAGGTATGGTCGAGTCTTTGGGAAAGGACCCGGGGCTTACGGGACGGAAGGAGATATGGGCCTTGGTCCTGAGCCTGCATACAAACCCGTTGATCGGGACGGGTTTCGAGACTTTTTGGCTCGGGTCGCGACTCGAATTCATGCATCATGCATTAGTCAATCAAATCATCAACGAAGCGCACAACGGCTGGATTGAGGTCTATTTGAATCTTGGCTGGGTGGGAGTTTGTTTTATCGCGCTTCTGGTAGCGACAGGATACAAAAGGATCACGTCCTACATTCGTCAGGAGCCAGAAAATGGTTGCTTGTTTATAGGATTTCTTCTTTGCACGTTATTCTATTCATTCAGTGAGGCGGGGTTCAGGTACCTGAACATCGCTTGGTTCTTTTTACTCTTGGTCATCATGGGTGCCTCGAATGCCGTCTCTTTGGCAAATCGCCCAGGGCGGGGCCGGCTCAGGCCAATAAACATTGCTTCTGAGGCGAAGCCGTCATATGCGATGAAAGGCGTCAGCCTAACCACTCAGTCAGCTTGCAAACAGGTTTAGACGAACTGTGTCCCCTACCGCAACTTTGGCCAGCCCGTGAGAGGTAGACGCCGAACTAACCAAGGACAATTATATGAGTCGGTTGCGAATTTTGCTGTTAGGACCAGACTGCCACCCGGAAAGAGTAAGCATTCCCCGCGTTACCTACTGTCACGCGGCGGCACTCGCCGAACTCCATGACGTTACTCTGGTGGCCCGATCGTCCGTTGAGCATGATCTGCGACGTGCCAGTGCGCCGTTTCGCGCGATCGAGGTCGTCCGAACGCCGCTGTCGGACCGCATCTGGAGCTGGGTTTTCCGGAAGATTTTGAAATCCAACCCCGACAGTCAGGTGCGAACTGCTCTAATTTATCCATTTCAGATTGCCTTTGAATGGCGCGCATGGCGACAGTTGCGGCGGCGCATCTTTGCTGGCGAGTTCGATGTGGTTCTACGTCTCCTGCCGATGTCACCTGTTCTGCCGAGTCCTTTCGCTTTCTTCCTGCGCCAGGGGCCGATACCTTTCGTGATCGGGCCGCTGAACGGTGGTTTGCCGTGGCCCCCTGGTTTTGCCCAGCTTAACCACCAGAGGGAATGGATTGCTGGCTTGCGGAATTTCTACCGGTTTTTCCCTTTTGTCCGGTCCACCTATCGCCACGCGACGGCGATCATAGCAGCTTCATCTCAAACGTATTCCGAGTTTGCCAAATATCGCGATAAGCTGTTTTTTGTCCCGGAGCCCGGCATCGGGCGCTCCTCCTGTCTGGATGATGCGCGGAAGCCGGAGCGCAGCGCCAAGCTTGAGCTACTCTTTGTTGGCGGCCTGGTTCCCCGGAAGGCTTGTGATCTTGCTTTGCGTGCGGCGGCTTCCCTTTTGCGGAACGATTTGGCTCACTTCACCGTGGTCGGGGACGGACCGGAACGAAATCGGGTCGAGGAACTCACACGATCGCTTGGGATCGAGAAGGCAGTGTCCTTTTGCGGTTGGATCAGCCAGGCAGAAGCCCTCAGCCGCATGCGGTCTGCTGATGTGTTCTTGTTTCCAACTCTGCGCGACAACGGTGCGGGCGTAGTATTCGAAGCTCTCGCGTCCGGAGCGGTCCCCGTGGTTGTGGACTTCGGTGGGCCTGGCGATATCGTCCATCCCGATGTCGGCTATAAGGTGCCGCTTACCAATGAAAACGATATAGTGTCGCGGATCGAGAGCATCTTAGCGGATCTTGAGAGCAACCGCGACCTTCTAAGCCGCTTGCGGCGGCAAGGCATGACTTATGCTCGGGAATGCCTGACTTGGGATGCGAAAGCGCAAAGGACGACTCAGGTCCTGGGTTGGGCGGTTGGACGAGCTCCAAAACCCGATCTGGTGCCGCCTAAGATGCTTTATTTGGACCGTGCGAGCAGATGTTGATCAGTTATTCATCGCTTACTACTTGTCACGAAATATTGAGTCTGAACCACGGGGTGGAATGGGACGCACCACCGTGCGAGATACTTTGTCGCTGAAGCAAGAAGAGGCGTCGCCTGGAAGGAAGAACCCTTATGAATACTACTATCCGCAGAATTGCAACTGGAAATAAATTCACCCGCCGTCTTTACTTCGCCGCACGTCAGGCGTACGGAATCCGCCGGGCGGCGAAGGGCGCGGAAAGATATTTCCTAAACGTCGATGAGTTTAAGGTGGCACTTGGCTCACAAGCGGGGACTGCTCTCGTCGACCTACGCACAGCGGACGGCCTCAAAATCACGATGAGGCAGAACTACGGTGACGCAATGACCCTCGCCGAGATCTTTCTGCAGGATTGTTACGGGCTAAGCCTTAACCTCCCGCATAATCCAGTCGTTGTGGACATTGGCGGCTTTATCGGCGACTTTGCTTTGTACGCGGTAAAACGCCTCAACGCGAAGAGGGTCATCGTTTGCGAGCCCTCGCCGCGGAATTGGGTGCTGCTCCTCAAGAACATTGCCAACAACGGCTACAATGATCGGATCGAACCGGTGAACAAGGCAGTTACAGATGGTGGGGACGCGATGATGAATATTGATGCTCCAGACGAACTCCAGTGTATGGTGTCCGCGTACTCTCAAGGCGAGCAGCCGTTAAGGCTCGTCCCCGGAACTTCCTTGGCACGACTCCTCCTGGACCATGCCGTCGAGAATGTTGATCTGCTAAAAATAGACTGCGAGGGCGGAGAATTCGCAATTTTGGAGAGCACTCCCCCCGAAGTGTTCAGCCGGATCCGGAATATTGTGTTCGAGTATCACCAGGTCGAGGGAGTCTGGGCTAAGTTGGAGAGCGCAAAGCAACGGCTTCGCCAGGCAGGATATTCCCTGGGCCAGCGTGGGGGCCTGATATCGGCATCGCGGCCGTGAGAGTGTCGGAGCCGGAGTGACCTAGGAAGGTTCAGGAGAGACAATGATTCCGTTTGACGCTAGAGGCGTGTTCCGCCCTACCGCCGTAGGCAAGGAACTAACCCGATTCGCTATTCGGGGAGCCGCAGCGACGGTATTGGCTTCGGGTGTCGGTCTCGCGGTCCAGGTAGTCGGCACTATCGTGCTGGCACGCCTGTTGACGCCCGCCGACTTCGGTGTGGTCACGATGGTCACCACCTTTAGTCTTCTCTTAGCGAGCTTTGGCCTCAACGGGTTCACGGAGGCGGTCATCCAGTTTGAAGAAATGGACCACCACACCGCCAGCAATTTGTTCTGGCTCAATTGTGTCGGTGGATTCTTTCTGGCAATGGCGTTCGCAGGAGGAGGATCGCTGCTGGCCCGACTTTATCACAATCCATTGGTGGCGAATGTGGCTGAGGGCGTGTCGTTGGCTATCTTCATTGGCGCAACCTCCGTCATACACTTGGCGCTCCTCAAGCGAGCGATGCGCTTCGGGGGGACTTCGACCAACGACTTCGTTGGTCGCGTGGTATACACTGCCGTTCCGATTGTACTCGCGTCGAGAGGTTGGGGATATTGGGCGTTAGTGGCGGGGATCGTGGCGCAACAGCTCGGTTTGACGATCGGGTCTTGGTGGCTTTGCCGATGGATTCCGAGCCTGCCGCGGCGGACGGGCAAAACTGGGGCTGTTATCCGGTTCGCGGCGAAGGTCTACGGGCAATTCGGCCTTCGCTACTCTACGCGGAACGTCGACAACCTACTGGTCGGGTGGCGATTCAACGCGGTTGCCCTCGGATTTTACAAAAAGGCTTTTGACTTGTTCGCCCTTTCGGCCAGCCAGCTCACGGCCCCGATGGACAATGTTGCGCTGGCCGCATTGAGCCGGCTGAATCAGGATCCGCCGCGTTTCAGGCGGTACTTCGCAAATGCGCTGGGCATTATCGCATTCGTGGGCATGGCAGTGAGCGCCGATCTTACCCTGGTCGGCAGAGACGTGGTACGCCTCGTGCTTGGACCGCAATGGTCAGAATCCGGCAGAATCTTCCAACTGTTCGGGCCGGGAATTGGGGCCATGCTGATCGCTAGCACGGTGGGCTGGATCCATCTTTCGATCGGGCAGCCGGGGCGGTGGCTTCGCTGGACCGTGGTGGAGTTCGTGGTCACCGCCTCCTTATTTGTCCTCGCGCTGCCTTGGGGGCCAAACGGGATTGCCGCGGCGTGGAGTGTTTCCTATTGCATCCTCCTGATTCCCGCCTTCTGGTATGCCGGGCGACCGATCGGATTCGGCGTCGCATTATTGATTGGTGCCGTCTGGAGGTATGCCGCCGCGTCGCTGCTCGCGGGCTTGGCAACCGTCGCTGTCTTTCGAGGTACGCCGATTTGGGCTCCTCCACTAGGGCCTAGTGCAGCGCTGGAGGCAGCAATCATTATCTCATTGGCCTTTGTCGCTCTTTATCTGGGCGCCGTAGTCCTGTTGCATTGGGGTTTTGCGCCTTTCCGTCAACTTGCTAAGCTTTTGCAGGAACTCTCCCCTCGACGAACTGTCACCAGCCCGGTCGCTGAACCCGTTGGAGAATACAGGTGATCGACATAGCAGCACGCCATCAGAGAGTAGGGCCCAGCTTCTTCGCCAAGGCACAGGTGCGGTTTGCAATGGAGGCAACCAGGGTCCTCTTCAGAAGGCAACTCGCTGTAAGAACCCCTATTCCGTTAATCTCTTTTACTTTTGATGACTTCCCCCGGTCGGCGTTCCTCAACGCCGGCGCGATCTTGGGCCGATATGGCGTCCTTGGAACGTATTACGTGTCCCTGAGCCTGGCAGGAAAACAATCTCAGATGGGGCCGATGTACGAAACAGAGGATCTCAAAGAGCTTGCACGACTGGGGCACGAACTTGGGTGCCACACGTTCGGGCATTGCCATTCCTGGGATACCCCTGCCGACATATACGAGAAAGCGATCCTCGATAATCAGCAGGCTCTGAGTGAAGTGCTTCCCGGGACGGTGTTCCAAACCTTCTCTTACCCCTTCAGTGGGCCCCGGCTGCCCGTGAAACAAGTCGCCGGCAGGCACTTCTTATGCTGTCGCGGAGGCGGGTTGCGCGCAGGACGCCTGCTTCTTCGGCATCACGCGGGAGGGCAGACGTTCAACTGCGGAAAGGCAGATCTCAACTTGCTTTGTGCGTTTTTCCTGGAACAGAGCCGCGATAATCCCGCGGCGGTGAAGCGCTTAATCGATCAAAATGCCCAGGCGCGGGGATGGCTGATTTTTGCGACTCACGATGTTTGTGATAGCCCCAGCCGGTTCGGGTGCACTACCGCTTTCTTTGAGCAGGTCGCGCACTGGTCGTTAGAATCAGGCGCAAGGATCCTTCCCGTTGTGCAGGCTTTGGAAGTGCTCAAAGCCTCGCAGCCGAAGCGAGAAGGGACGCTCGGTTGATGCTGCCCGGGTGTTCAGTTAACAATAGCCGAGAGGCTTGTTGGGGGGGCCGGGGGGGTGTTACCGCCGCTGCCACCGCCTCCGCCGACACCGTACGGGTAAGCTCCCATGTCCGGCTCACTCCCGGTCAACACTTGCACGCCATCCGACTTGCTATAGAGATAGACGCCCTGCCCAGATGAACGGCTAATGGAGCTGGTCAGTGTTAGCGTATTGGTTGTGTAATTGACTGCCGTGACGCAGACATGGTTCGAGGCTGTCCCAACAGCAATGCAATCACCCTGCACCGTGGAATAGGCGTTGGAGAGGCCGTAACCATCCTGGAAGTAGGAAGCGTCCTTAACGACAAGCGATGTGCCTGACCCTGAATCACCAGAAGCAACCGTGGTTAAATACGTCCCTGCTGCGATGGCGGGAGAACCGGCTTGCAGGCGGTAATTGTTGTTCGGATTTCCCGGGCTGGCGTAGCTGACGAACAGTGGATCGGCGTGCTCGTTGCCTGGATCGTTTGTGAATGGAACGGCCGCCTGATTCCCCCACACTGATGAACAATTCGATGAAGGATTGCACCAGTATAAGCTGTGGCCAAAATTGCAGCCTGACCCGCACTGGTAGATATTGAAATTCGCTTGTGCCGATGAGAAATCGAAATAGTAAAGTTGATTGAGATAGGCCCCGTTCGTAGAAAGTTGAGCGTAATCGGCGGTTCCGTTGCTGGCACCTGAACTCAGTGCATTCACAATAGTATTGTTGTAAGCCATTATGTGCGGCCAGTAGTAGTTTGAAGCGGCACCGGAGCCGATTTTGGAGATGGTGTTGTACCTGAAAATGACGTTGAAGCAGTTCGGGCAGGTCGTGCCACCATCGTTCTGGAACAGGTCCGACTTGGAATTGGGACCGACACCGTTGTATTGCAAGTTCCCTTCGACTACGTTGTACTTGACCGTGTAGGAGACTCCGGCTCCCGGTTCGCTGAAGATTGCATCGGTGTGTTGGTTTCCGCCTGCCTCGGTTTCGTACTGGTCGTGGAAGATATTATTGCGGATGATCGTGTAGTTAGCTCCGAAATTGATGCCAAGCGTGTAGTGTGAAAGGTCGTTTTTTTCTATCAGGAAATGGTCGCCAAATGGCCCGAATATAGCATCGCATTCGCTTACTGGGCTGCTCGAACTGACACAAGCATAGGAGAGCGTGTTGCCTTGAATGTACCCATAACTGGACAGGTAGGTGTAGCCGCTTCCCACCATGTAGCTCGTACCGCATTGATTCATCACGTTACCAACGATGTAAAAATCTGTCGTTGAAGTAGTCCAGCCAACGCAGGGATGGCTCGTGGGAGATGACGGGTTTGTGATGGTAAATCCACACGAACCTGCTGCTGGCGCGTTGCCGGGAGTCGGCGTCGGGCAGTTTCCAATCAGTTTGGTGTGGGAGTTTAATATAAAGCCAATCACGATAACGACATCACTGCCATTTACGGTGATGGTCTTGTAGTTGCCCGTGGTCCCTGCCGGTACCGTAACGTCCTCGTTATACGTACCCGCGTAGACCGTGCAGGTGTCGCCGGGGGACATCGCCGTAGCGCAGGCTTGAATTGTGGTGTAATTACCTCCACCACCAGACTTGACCGTGAGGTTCGCCCCACTAGCAGAAGCGGCCAAAAGCAAAGCACAACAAATTGTCTGCACCATCCGCAGACTCATTTCACTCATGACTAGCCCTCCCTCAGTGACCCGCTTGCAATTTTGGTAGGGAGAAACCAATAAAACTACTGTCCTTCAGAACAGTATCAGTTCAGGCTGCAACTCGGCTACCTATAGGCTATCTAATCAGAACTAGGCCGAAAAAGACAAAGTCTGTCAAATCCCAAGAGCAATTGAGGCGCTCCCCTGCAGCAGCTAACTCGATCCTGCGAACAGACCAGGCTGAAAGCAAGCGTTCAAAGTTGTTGCCCCCAAAAGACTTACTGCACTGAATTAATGTGCTGAAAACATCAACGTTACCACCAAAACCGCATCTCCGCGGGGTAAAATTTTCTAGTTACGATAACGCCGCTTTTTGGGGCCCAGATTTCCGCATGCTAATAAGTACTACGGGGAGCCACGATGATTGACAGTCTTAGCTGGAACCCGAAAATGAATCCCGTTGCGATCGTCGTGCCCTGTTACAATGAGAGTGCCCGTTTTCCACTTGGCAAAATAAGGGATTTCATTGCAAGAGGATCCATCGATTTCGTTTTCGTCGACGACGGCAGCCGGGATGCCACTTTTGAGGTGCTTGAGTCGCTCCGACGGGAATGCCCCAACCGGGTAACTGTTCTCAGACAGCCGATCAACCGAGGAAAGGCGGAGGCAGTTCGGGTCGGCATGCTGCAGGCAATGAACGCCGGATATGCCTATGTGGGCTTCTGGGACGCGGATCTCGCGACGCCTCTCGAGGAAGTCCCCAAGTTGCTGGAAGTCCTTGACGATCAGCGGATCCAGATCGTCTTTGGCTCGCGGGTCAGGTTACTAGGGCGGAAGATTGAAAGGAAACCCGCCAGGCACTATGTCGGCAGGGTTTTCGCGACAACGGTTTCCTTGCTGCTCGGCATTCCGGTTTACGACACGCAGTGTGGGGCGAAGCTTTTCCGCGTAACGGACGCGGCACGACGCCTCTTCGACCGCCCCTTTCTCAGTCGCTGGGTGTTCGACGTTGAAATCCTCGCGCGCCACGGCTCAACCGATGGTATCTACGAATTCCCACTCCATGCGTGGGAAGATGTGCGGGGCTCCAAGTTACGCGCCAAAGATTTTTTCGTCTCCTTCTTCGACATATTGCGGATCTGGCGAAGCTACCGGAACCCGTCGCCCGCAAACCGCAGCGGTGGCGTGAAACCCGCGCCATTGCAGACGGCCGCTATACCGCCTCGGGATAAATAGAAGATGGTAAATATGTAGAATTGGTAATCTTATTTCAGTCGGATCTCCCGATTCGACCAATTCTGGTACCCTTCGGCCGTGAGAGGACGGCCTCAATCTGTGCGAGAATGCAGCGGATCGAAATCACCGTAAGGTTCAAATCCAGGAAATGTGGTTGGGAGTTTCTTTCGGAACAATCCGCATAAGCCCTCATGATCATGTCCGTACGTAAACAGGAGTCGAAAATGATCGGTGGCCAAAGTCATCGTGATACTTTGTATGGTCCTCTGGCGTTAGCCGCACTCATCTTATGTGTCGTTGTGTCGCACTTAAGCCTCTTACGGGCTCCCTACTTCTGGGACGAAACTTACTTCGCAACGGCTGCCCATGATGTAATGATCTCCGGTAAGCTCGTCCCCGCCTCGGTAGCAAGTGAGTCGCACCCGCCGCTGGTCTATGTCTGGCTTGCTATCTGGTGGAAGCTGCTTGGTTTTAGTATTCCGGTAGCGCGGCTATCAATGCTGGGGATTGCGTCATTGACTCTAGCTGGCATCTATCAAGTAGCACGAATGCTTACGAGAGGAGCTGTACCAATCGTTACTACAGTACTAACTGCAGTCTACCCCGTCTTCTTCGTTCACAGCACGATGGTGCAACTGGACATGGCGGCTGCCGGCCTGACCCTTTGGGGTTTAGCTGCCCATTTGCGGAAGAGGCCGTGGTTAGCTGGAGTTATCTTTAGTCTGGCGGTATTAGCAAAGGAAACGGCCATTGTCGCACCGATGGCAGTGTTAGCCGTCGAAATCCTAAGGGCTATTCGCAGCGAGAAGTACAAAATCGGAGCGTCAATCCAGTCAGTAAGGAGCACGGGCACCCCTTTGCTGCTTGCGCCCTTAGCCTTGCTGTGGTGGTTTGTTTTGCTCCATCGTGCATCCGGTAGTATCTTTGGTAATTCGCAACAATATGTGGGAGAGAATGTCTACAGTGCGCTTCATCCGCTACGGATGGCGCTCGCGTTTGTACAGAACATCTGGCACGTAGTGGGATATCTGAATTTCTTCGTTTTGACTGGGCTGGCCGGTATAATTATCATCACGCGTCGGCGGTCGCAAGGAAGCCGTGCATTTACTGAGGGCAACGGCACCTTGCTGATAGTTGCAGTCATCACTGCCTATCTCTTGATCCACTCAGTTTTTGGAGCTGTAGTGCTGGCGAGGTATCTGCTTCCGATTTACCCGCTCGTAGTGCTGGCATGCGTTGCGTCGACTGCATCACGCGTGAAATGGTGGCCGGCAGTGGCCGTTATTGTGACAGGGGCCTTCGTGGCTGGCTTGTTTCCGTACACGAATTGGGTCTTGTTTCGTCGTGACGACAATTTGGCTTATCTCGATTATGTCTCACTGCATCAATCGGCTGCCGACTTCCTGGCCGATCGCCAAAAGGGCAAGGTCATGGCGGTGTTTCCAGTCACCAACGAACTATCGAGTTCCTGGCTGGGATATGTAGAGCACCCGTTAGACATAATTGACGTCGATTCCTATCAGCAACAAGATCTTATACGCGCTGTGCGAAATCAGCCTCGATACATTGAGATGTTCCCACGCCGGACTTGCAAAGCGGAGAATCCATTGTCTCAGGCGCGGTGGTTGCCTGGGAATTACTTTCGGGGGTTGCCCGACCCGCAGCCGGACGAAGTGGTCCGTTGGATGAATGCTCGCGTGATTTACTACGCTCGTCGCCATTGTGACTGGGTTGCTGTGCTTGAGGTAAGCGGCCGGGCAACATCGGCGTCCCTGGAGCCATAAAGATGGATTGCTCTGGCGGAAACGTGAACACTTGTAGTCTCCGCATGCCTCTAGGAGTCGGAATTGAACCCGAAACGGCGTGGTCCCGCTGGTGTAAAAACGCCGCTGAACGCCCCAATTCCGAGGCAATCATCCACTGGACTGTGGGGGAAGCCCCTTTTCGGTGGACCTTTTCAACTTTGCTGGCAGCCGCCGAGCAGTACGCATCGTGTCTGTTGGAACGAGGCGTGCGGCGCGGCGATGTCTGCTCCATTATTCTGCGTCACAATAGCCAACTCTATCCGTTATATCTGGCGGTTTGCGCAGCGGGCGCCATTCCGGCGATCTTGGCCTATCCGAATCCCCGCCTTCATCCTGATAAGTTCCGCCAAGGCATCGAGGGCATGTCGCGCCGTTCCGGCCTTGACTGGATTCTCACGGAGCGGGAACTGCAGCCCGTTCTGGAGCCCCTTGTGACAGGTTCAGGCAGCACAATTAGGGGACTACATTTCCCGCTGGAATGGCAGGTCCACCTCAAAGATAGCCAACTGTTCCAGAAGCACCCACTGCAACTGATTCCTACGGATCCCCTGTTGTTACAGCACTCTTCGGGGACGACGGGTCTCCAGAAACCTGTTCTTTTGTCGCACAGCGCTGTGCTGGAACATGTGAAACGCTACGCCGAGGCCATTTCCCTAACGAACTCCGACAAAGTCGTAAGTTGGCTGCCCCTTTATCACGACATGGGGTTAATCGCCGCTTTTCACCTCCCGTTAATCTTCGGGATCCCGAGCATTCAGATCGATCCATTTCAGTGGGTAATGGCTCCGTCGCTGCTGCTAGAGGCTGTGACCCAGGAACGCGCGACGGTAACATGGCTGCCGAATTTCGCTTTCAACATGATGGCCTTCAAGGTCAGGGACGAAGACCTTCATGGGGTTGACCTCTCGTCTTTGCGACTTATCGTCAATTGCAGTGAGCCGGTTCGATACGAGAGCCACGAAAATTTCTTAAAACGATTTCAACCTTACGGGTTGCGGCCTACCGCGCTTTCCGCCTGCTACGCCATGGCAGAGACGACGTTCGCGGTCACCCAAACAGCGATAGGCCTAGCGCCAACGGCAATGGCCGTTGATAGAACCAGCCTAGGGCGCGGGAAGGTCCAGCCCGTGACCGACGGGGTTCCCGCTCGCATCTGTGTGTCCTCCGGAAAGCCGATTGAAGGATGCGAAGTTAGAATCGTAGACGAAAATCGAGTGGATGTGGCTCCCGGATGCGTGGGTGAAATCGCGATAACCTCTGCCACGATGTTTAGTGGCTACAGGAATTATCCGGAGAAGACTGCCGAAGTCCTGTGCGACGGATGGTATTACAGCGGTGACTACGGATTTCAGAATGACGGCGAACTGTTCGTCATAGGCCGAAAAAAAGACATCATAATAGTGGCGGGTAATAACATCTACCCTGAAGACGTTGAAGATGCCGTGGGGGCCGTTCAAGGCGTGATCCCTGGACGAGTGGTGGCCTTTGGAGAGGAAAACCCGGAACTCGGCAGCGAGCAAGTGGCAGTTATAGCAGAGACCTCAATTACCAGTGAGGCAGACCGAAAGGCGCTGCGACTGGAGATTGTCAAAGCGGGTATGTCCAGCGGTATAAGTATCGCCAGCGTGTACCTTGTGCCGTCCCGATGGTTGATAAAAAGTTCGGCAGGAAAGCCGAGCAGGAAAGCGAGCCAGGAAAAATTGGTGAACGAAAAGAACAGATCCGAGGTGTGGCAGGGATGATTAAACCCGACCTGAAGCGTGTGATTCTAAAAGAGTTAAAATTGGACGATTGGCCAATAGAGGCCGACACCTTAGCTGCGGATGTTCCCGGGTGGGATTCTCTCAGTCATGCCAGTATCATTCTTGCTGTTGAGAAAGCCTTCGGTGTCCGATTCTCGAACGTAGAGGTTCTCAAGTTGAACAACCTTGGCGACCTGCAACGTCTGCTCGACTCTAAGCTTCAGTAGCTCAAACGGGCCGCGAGCGGTGTGCACTTAGACGCGGGTTAGAAAAATTTATTCCCTTGTACTTCGATTCCCTGCAGTATTTCATCTTTGTGCCAGCGGTGCTGGCAGTCTATCAGCTCACCTCGTCCAGATGGAGATGGGCTGTTCTTCTAAGCGCAAGTATAGCTTTCTATGCGGCGCTGCGAATGCCTTTGTTGTTAATCGCCTGGACGTTAGTTGTCCTTACCTCTTACTGGCTCGGCCTCAGAATTTCCGAGGAAAGCGACGGCCGCCGAAAGAAAACATATCTATGGGTCGGCGTGGCGGCGCAGATGGTGATCCTAGGTAGTATCAAGGATCTGCGAGTCATTCTTCGGCTGATACTGCCTGGGTTAGAAATTCCGAGCGGGGGCATGGATTGGTTATCGACGCTAGGCGTTTCCTATTACACGTTGCAAGCTGTCTCGTACATGGCCGACGTGTATCTGGGGACGGCAAAACCGGAGCGTCACTTCGGGTGTTTTGCTCTCTACCTCGGTTTTTTTCCTAAGCTGCTCCAGGGCCCCATAGAACGAGCCGGCGATCTGCTCCCCCAACTGGCGTCGCTTGATTCATTCGATTATTCGAATGTGCGAAGCGGGGCTCTGCTCTTTTGCTGGGGCCTCTTCAAAAAAATTGCCGTCGCGAATCGGCTGGCACCTTTCGTGACGGCCGTCTACTACGACCCCCATGGGTACAACGGCCTCAGCTTAATTGCAGCGACTTACATGTATGCGCTACAAATTCTGGCGGATTTCTCAGGTTATACCGATATGGCTTTGGGAGTAGGCCGGATGTTCAATATCCGGCTTACTGAGAATTTCAATTCTCCGTATTTTGCCGCCTCGATTGCGGACTTCTGGCGGCGTTGGCACATTTCATTTTCGCGCTGGATTCTTGATTACATCTTCAAGCCGCTGCAGATTGAATGGCGGACCGCGGGGAAGCTTGGTGTGGTGGGCGCGCTGATGGTCACGTTTTTGTTCTCTGGTCTATGGCATGACATCGGGCTGACTTTCATCGTATGGGGTCTGCTGCACGGAGCGTATCTCTCATCATCTGTCCTGCTCAAGCCGTGGAGAGAGGCGGTGTATCGTAAAATCGGACTCGCGAATTTCCCCGGTCGCCGTGCTTTCCAGGGGATTGTCACTTTTCAGCTCGTTGCCTTCGCTTGGATTTTCTTCCGAGCTCGTTCGCTTGCTGATGGTTGGTACATCGCGACGCATTTGTTTTCGGGTGCAGCTACGCGAATTTCTTATGCAACCACGGTGAGAGGTGGCGTAATGGGCGCCATCCTGAACGGCGGGTCTATGCGGGATTTAGCGATGCTCGGGGCCGCGGTGACGGTATGGTTTCTTGGGAGTGCTTTCAGAAAAACAGTCCGACTCCAAGAGCAGCCAGTATGGTTCCGTTGGTCGGTTTACTACGCGTTAATTCTGGCCCTAATTTATCTGAATGCCTACGATGATGTCGGATTCGTCTATTTCCAGTTCTAGAAGACTTCCTACAGAAACGAAACAGATAGTGGCGAAGTTTGTCCTGTTTCCTTTGCTGCTTTACGGAATCGTGGCGTTGGCCAATGCCGCCTTTGTGCGTTTCGTAGACTGGCGTGTATACCAGAATCCACGGGAGCGCTTATTGTGGGACCCGGACCTTCCGAGGACCGGTCTTGTCATTCTCGGCGATTCGGTATTTTCTTCTTCTTATGTCGATTCTTCTGATCAGACGTTTTCCTTCCTGGTTCAGCAGTGGAGCGGGAAGAACGTGTTCAATGGGGCGTTGGAAGGAGGGGATCCGCCAGATTTTCTAAACGCGGCTGAGCTGCTTACGTCAAGTGGAATGAGGGGCGCAACAGTGGTGCTCGACGTTATGCCAAACCGCTTCCTTGAGTTTAACCAAATCGAAAATCCTTCGGGCAATGAGGCTCGGCGATTTGAACGCTTGCTTGGCCACGGCGTGTTGTCCAACTTGATCGCTGAGATACGCAGGCCGTTAGTGATCCTTGACCCTGACATCTTGATGAATTGTCTTGTTCGAAGGAAGTTTGTTGGCGTGGATCCTTACAGAAACCGGGTATGGGATAAGGACGGCAACTTAGCAACCCGGCGTTTCCAAGTCTTTCAGCAACAAATCGCGTTTGGCAGGCTCCGAAACTTCGCGTGGATTCAGGAACTAAACAACCTCTTGAAGCGCGGCGACAATAAGCTCGTTATTTTCATCTCTCCCGTGAATAGTGCGTTGATCGATGCGTATTCATCAAAAGAATATGCGGCCCGCTGTCATGTTGAGTTCTCCAAGGCGCATCAGAGTTTGCTGTCGTACTTGGACAGCCAAGGGATCCCCTATATTGACGGGAGTAGTCAATTTGAGGCCGAAGACTTTGTCGATCTCGTGCACGTCAACGCCCATGGTGAACGGCGAATCGCGGAGTTAATTTATGGGTATGTGGCGGGAGACAAGCCCATTCCGGGTTCAGCGCATCAGGACATACAATGATGGGAACGAAATAAATAACGGAGCATGATTAGCAACCGAACCGCCTTCTCTGACCAATAACCGAACGCGACGTTACGATGAGAATTCTATGTTGTGGAAAACAACTTTCCCATTGGTGCAGAAGTCGAACCATATTTGAAACGTAAGCAGATTTCTTCGCGAACGACCGCGGCGCCAATGAGTTGGCAACCAAATCAGCTGTTATCCTTTTCCCAAGTCAACGGCTTTTTGTTGTGTTCATTCATGAACTACCGAGCGTAACGTCTTATATGATGTGCACGCGCCCGCTGCAACATTGTTCGCGAACTGACAAGCTCTGTGTAACGGCCTTGAACGGACTTATTTTTCGGCAATCCATAATCGCATTCACAGGAGCCCATCTTGCGGATTAGCGTCTTCGGTCTCGGCTATGTAGGAGCTGTAACTGCGGCTTGCCTCGCGCAGGAAGGCCACGATGTTGTGGGCGTGGATCCTATCCAGACGAAGGTCGACCTCATAAATTCTGGACAATCGCCCATTATCGAGACAGATGCAGGGAAGATCACCAGTGAGGTCGTAAAGTCAGGTCGACTTCGAGCAACTGCCAACCAAGACGAGGCAATCCTTCATACGGACCTCTCATTCGTCTGTGTCGGCACGCCCAGCCAATCCAATGGTAATCTCGACTTAACCTACATCCGACGCGTTTGCGAGCTGATTGGCAGTTCATTAAAAACCAAGTCGATGCGCCACACAGTTGTCATCCGGAGTACGGTTTTACCCGGTACTATGCGTCGGATCGTGATACCGACCTTGGAGGAGCATTCTGGAAAGAAAGCAGGAACCGATTTTGGGATTTGCAACAATCCCGAGTTTCTACGGGAAGGTTCAGCGGTAAAAGATTTTAATTCACCTCCTAAAACCGTCATCGGAGAGTTCGATCACGCCAGCGGCGACATATTGGCCGGCCTATACGAGAAGCTGGAGGCTCCGCTCGTTCGTACGGATTTGGAGACCGCCGAAATGGTCAAGTACGTTGACAACTGCTGGCATGCACTCAAGATCGGTTTTGCCAATGAGATCGGCAATCTTTGCAAATCTGTGTCTGTCGATTCACATGAAGTGATGAAAATCTTCTGTCAAGACAAGAAACTCAATATCTCTCCTGCTTATCTTACGCCGGGATTTGCATTCGGAGGGTCGTGCTTACCTAAAGATCTGCGGGCGCTAGCCTATAAAGCAAGAACAAACGACCTGCAATTGCCGATCTTGAACGCGGTATTGCCCAGCAACGAATTGCAGATCTCCCGAGGTTTGGAATTGATCAAGGAAAAAGCACATAAACGAATTGGCATTTTGGGTTTCAGTTTCAAGGCGGGAACGGATGACCTGAGAGAAAGTCCAATGATTGAAGTCATAGAACGCCTGATTGGCAAAGGCTATGACCTGAGGCTTTTCGACAGAAACGTGAATTTGGCCAGCCTGGTTGGAGCGAATCGGGACTTCATCCTGAATCACATCCCGCACATATCAAGACTTATGGTCAACAGCATCGAGGCCATCCTCGAGCACGCGCAAACAATAGTCATCGGCAACAAGGACCTTGAGTTTCAGACCGTCTTCGAGCGCCTCCGCGACGGCCAGTGCGTCGTGGACTTGGTAAGGATAACTGATCGCAGGAGCGAAAATGGGAAATACGATGGTATCTGTTGGTAGAGAATTTCGGGCTGAATTCAAGGGTGCAATCTCCAAGGATCAAATTTTCCAGTCAATTCGTCAGCTGTCGGGCTGGTTGGAAAGGAACGACTACCGAGGCTACGACACTTTTGACGGACTGAGTGCACGATTTGTTCGCGGACTGACCTTTGAGACCAAGCTCCTCAGGACAGTTCTTCAACAGGGTGTTCGTCGATTTCCTATCAATCTACGTCCTTTGCTAGGAATTCCCCAAAATCATTCCTCAAAAGGTATGGGATTCCTCGCGAAGGGATTTATGCGGCTTCATCATGCCACCGGCGACGACGCTTGGGCTGAAAAGGCCATCTACGCCCTTCAGTGGTTGATGGAAAATAAATCCAAGGGCTATTCTGGTGCTTGTTGGGGCAACCATTTCGACTATCAATCGAGGTCATTTTACCTGCCCAAAGGCGTGCCAACCATCGTTTGGACCTCTCACATCGGACACGCTTTTCTGGACGCCTACGAATACTTCAAGAAAGAACAGTACCTCGAGGTTGCGACAAGCGCCTGTGAGCACATCGTTCACGACTTGGAGCGCATTGAGGAAGATGATTCGATCTGTTTTAGTTACATCCCGATTCAATTGACGGGACCTTGTCACAATGCAAACACGCTAGGTGCCAGCCTTTTAGCTCGAACGTCCTCATTTACAAGGAATACCTTGTACAGAGAACTCGCCGAGAGATCGATTCGTTTCACGGCCAACCATCAAAGATCAGATTCGTCCTGGTACTACGGTGTACCATCCAACATGCATTGGATTGACAATTTTCATACGGCGTATGTGCTGGATTGCTTTAAGTATTACCAGATGTCCACCGGGAATGGCTGCTTCCAAGAACATATGAACAAAGGCTATGAGTATTGGAAGCGAACTTTCTTTCTGGAAGATGGTACTCCGAAATACTATGACCACAAGACGCTTCCCATAGACATCCAATGTGCATCCCAGGCTATTGATACGCTGGTATTCTTCAACAATTCGGATCCAGATAACCTTGCTCTCGCTCTGAAGATCGCCAGATGGACCATCGATAACATGCAGGATTCCGACGGTCACTTTTACTACAGACGGTACTCTCCCTGGGTAGTTAACAAAACAGCGACTTTGCACTGGGGACAGACTACGATGCTTTGTGCCCTCGCAGGTCTTTACAGCCTTATGTAAACCTGAAAACGAATATACGGGAAGTTCGGTTCGGATCATTCTCGGAAAAGTTGCTAGATTATGAAAGCGACTAGAGTTCGTTGAGAAGGCAAGAGTATAAGGAATAGTCAAGAGCTCTTCAAGGCCAGTTAAAGACAGACTAGTATGAGGGATTGGCTGCCCCTGACTAAGGTGGAGGTAGCTTCTTTAGCGGCAGACTGGGCCCCAATTTCATGAAACGAAAAGTCCTCATCATTGTAGAAAACGCTGGTTACCCATTTGATCCCCGTGTTCGAAATGAATCGCGTGCACTTGTTAGCGAGGGGTATGAAGTAGCCGTGATATGCCCGAAAGACAAGAACTCTGTCGCGCCTTTCGAGGTTGTTGAGGGAGTTCATGTCTATCGTCATCCTTCAGTCGAGCAGGGAGGCAGGCGCATCGGTTATTTCATCGAATACAGTGCCGCGCTCATTTGGGAGTTCTTGTTTGCTTGGCGAATTTATCTAAAGCATGGTTTTCAAGTCATTCAGGGATGCAACCCACCGGACACAATTTTTCTGGTGGCATTACCATTCAAGCTTCTTGGAGTCCGATACGTTTTTGATCATCACGATGCGAATCCGGAATTGTACGAATCGAAATACAACAAACAAGGGTTTCTCTATAGAGTTTTGGGTCTCCTCGAGAAGTTGACTTACCGTTTCAGCGATGTCGTGATCGCGACGAACGAAAGTTATCGCGAATTGGCGATTTCCAGAGGCGGCCTGGCCAAAGGGGATGTCTTTGTGGTTCGAAATGGACCCAGGGAGGATTTTAAGCCAATTCCCCCCAATCCCGCCCGTAAATATGGGAAGCACTACCTCGTGGGATACGTCGGAAATATGGATGTCCAGGATGGGCTGGATATTCTTCTAGACGTCGCATTGCGCGTGAAACAATTGGGACGCAACGACGTGCATTTCACTTGCGTTGGCGGTGGACCGCAGTTGCAACTTCTTCGTCAGATGGTTCGCGAAAAAGGTCTTAGCGAAATGGTGAATTTCACAGGCCGGATATCTGATGAAGAATTGCTGGAAGTGCTGTCAACGGCGGATGTCTGCGTGAACCCGGACAAGCCCTGCCAAATGAATGATATTTCCACGATGATCAAAATCATGGAATATATGGCTCTCGGGAAGCCGATCGTCCAGTTCGATGCCAAGGAAGGAAAATTCAGCGCCCAAGATGCGTCCCTGTATGTCGATCCCCAGCAACCCATAAGTGATTTTGCCGACAAGATTCTCAGGTTACTTGACAACTCGGAGAGCCGGGAGAAGATGGGTGCTTTCGGGAAAAATCGGATTGAGAAGGAATTGGCTTGGAAACATTCTGTCCCCCAATTGCTAGCTGCCTATGAGCGAGCCTTCGCCAAGGGGAAAGAATGATTGCTAATTTGAATCAAAACCCTTCCAACTTGCATAACGTGCTCTGCGACTACTATAAGACTCCGCTCTCGCCCAGCGCGGTTGTCAACTGCGGTCAGTCACGGAATGGATCGGGATTTTTCCGGTTTGGTCCAGACATTATTTGCTACGGCGAATGCGCTACCGGTGTTGCGGATTCGGTTAAAGACGCTGCGTCGTTTGACGCCTATCCGGCTTCCAAGGTCACGAACTCACAGATATCTCTTCCATTCGATATTTCATGTGCGATCGACAATTTGCGCCTCGAACACTATTTCGACCAGTTGTATGGGGGCGAAAAACGACTAGTTCAAAGCGACCTAATTCGCAAAATCTACTATTTGGTCCGGGCTCCCTTACCGGTGTGGCTCCGCCGACATTTGCAAAGAGCGTATTTTCGCGATTGGAAAAAACTCGGTTTTCCCCGGTGGCCTGTTGACACAACGGTTGATGCTCTTCACCGACAATTTCTTCGCTTGGCCATGGAAGCTCAAGGAGTTGTGGAAGCCCCCTTCATCTGGTTTTGGCCGGAGGGCGCCTCTTCCTGTCTGATTGTGACTCACGACGTGGAAATGGCTGCCGGCCGCGACTTCACTCCCACCTTGATGGATATTGATGATTCGCATGGATTCAAATCTTCGTTTCAGGTCGTCCCGGAGAAGCGATACGAATTCACGGATCAATACGTTTGCGAAATGCGGAAAAGGGGTTTTGAATTTAACATCCATGACCTGAACCATGACGGTCGTCTTTTCGAGGAACCGGAAGAGTTTGCGTGTCGCGTGGCTAAGATCAACGAATACGGCGCAAAATATGGGGCTCGCGGATTTCGCTCGGGAGCCATGTACCGGAAGCTCGACTGGTTCGACGCCTTAAAATTCTCTTACGACATGTCCGTGCCCAACGTTGCTCACCTGGAACCGCAACGCGGCGGTTGTTGTACCGTCATGCCGTACTTCAACGGCAAGATTCTCGAAATACCGTTGACCACCAGCCAGGACTACACCGTCATTCACATTCTCAATCACCGCACCATTGATTTGTGGAAAGAACAAGTACGCGTAATTCAGGGAAATAATGGACTAATTAGTATCCTGAGCCATCCTGATTATCTGATCGATTTGCGCTCTCGTGATATGTACAACTCCCTCCTCGCCTATCTGAGGAGTGTCGTCGATCGTGATGCCGTATGGGCTACCCTTCCCTGCGACCTAGACCGGTGGTGGCGAGCCAGGGCAGCGATGAAGCTTGTGCAAGAGGGCAGCGGTTGGCGAATCGAAGGCCCAGAGAGCGAGAGGGCCCGGATCGCTTATGCCGTCCTCGATGGAGATGGGGTAACGTACAGAATCGAAAGCAACCCTTCTAGTTCCGGATGACGGATTACGCTCTTAAGCAAGTGTCATTTAGTCTTTCGACGATAATGAACCAACGATGGGTGTGGGAGAATTTTATCAGCCGTACTTGCCCTATTTAAGTCTAAACTCGGGGATCTCTGTAAAGCGACACTCTTCCTCTAACGCGCCCAACCCTGCTAGTTCTCATGGAGACATGCCATGAGGTGCCTGGTTTTTGGAGGATTCTTGAATACTATTGGCGGTGTGGTTATCGGAGGGGACTATCAAGGACTCGGAATCATCCGAAGCCTGGGGCGGCACGGAATACCAGTCGTGGTTCTCGACGACGAGCATTCCGTTGGAGCTTACTCGCGGTACGTCAACCATTCCGCCAAGTTTAAAGACCTTCGCGATCCCCAGACTGTCGTTGAAGCAGTTATCTCGGTTGGAAAGCGACACGGCTTGAAGGGTTGGGTCGTGTACCCTACTCGCGATGAAACAGTGGCGGCTTTTTCCCAGTCGCGCGCTGAGCTAGCCCAGTTCTTCCGCGTTCCCACTCCGGGCTGGGACACCGTTAAGCACGCATGGGACAAGCGTAGCCTGCACAAGTTGCTCGCTGAACTAGACATTCCTGCGCCCAAAACGTTTATTCCTAGATCCGAAAGAGAACTGGGAGATATCGACTTCGATCCACCCTATGTGCTCAAACCGGGCATAAAAGAGCATTTCTTTTACAAGACTAAGGCCAAGGCATGGAGGGCGAATACCAAACAAGAATTGCGTGAACTTTATGTGAAAGCCACAGAATATGCAGGACCTGGATCAATGCTGATCCAAGAATTGCTGCCCGGGGATGGTCGACACCAGTTTTCCTTTTGCACTTTTTTCAAAAATGGCCAGTCCATTGGCTCCATGGTTGCCCAGCGCCGGCGCCAACATCCTCCGGAATTTGGCAGATCAAGTACCTATGTTGTCACCTGCGAAAATCCACTGCTTGAAAGCTATGGAACACGATTGCTGAAGGCAATGAACTATTACGGGCTAGCCGAAGCTGAATTCAAATTCGATGCCCGTGACGAAACATTTAAACTTCACGACTTAAATCTTCGCACTTGGGGCTATCACTCAATTGGTCTTTTGGCAGGCGTTGATTTTCCGTACCTGCTTTACCAGGATCAGGTGGGCGAGCCAGTGGACTACTGCCGAGCCGCAGTTGGCCGAAGATGGGTTCGTACCGTTACCGATTTTCCCGCAAGCCTTCTTGATGTCGCGGGCAAGAGACTTACTCTGAAGGAATATTTCCGTTCGCTTTCCCGCCCCATTACCGAGGCAGTATTCAAGGTCGACGATCCCCTCCCAGGGATCGTCGAAATTGTGCTCTTGCCCTACTTAATGTACAAGCGAGGGTTCTGATGCGCTGTAGTATACCTTTAATAATTTAAGCTATTAGTTAATTTAGCTATGTAAACCTCGACCGTTCGTCTTATAAGCCAAATAATGGAGTAAAGTTAGCCTTGTTCGGGCCCACGCCCAGGTGACACTATTTTGCGGGTTGGTATTTGCACTAATATGGATCCCAGCGAGAGAGCTAGCGGCCATTTAGGGAGATCGCTAGTTCGGAGGTGGACAAAACAACATGTGCCGAAATCTCCTTCATGCACTCACCTTGGTAATCGGGCTTGCTCTATTTGGGCCATGCACTTCAGCGCAATCTCAATCATCGACGCCATCACAGAAACCCTCTGCGGGCATCAAGGGTGGTGCCACGCCCCCCGCGACCTCTCCCGCTGACCAGGAATACCACATTGGCCCGCAAGACGTGCTCCAGATCGATGTTTGGAAAGAGCCGGAAATCACCCGCTCTGTTCCTGTGCGGCCGGATGGCAAGATTTCCCTGCCACTGCTCAATGACGTGCAGGCTGCCGGCCTCACCTCCATGCAGCTTGCGGCCAATATCCGGGACGGGCTCGCCAAGTATCTCACCAATCCCCAGGTGACCGTGATCGTCACCCAGATCAACAGTCAACGCATTTTCGTAAACGGCGAAGTCGCCAAAGCCGGCGCACAACCACTTCTTCCCGGCATGACCGTCCTGCAGGCCCTGTCGAGCGCTGGCGATTTCACACAATTTGCCAGAACAAAGAACATCTATATCCTGCGGAATCAAAATGGAAAGCAGGAGAAGATCCCCTACAACTACAAGGATGTAGTCAAGGGCAAACTAGAAGACACGCCCCTCTTGCCGGGCGATGTAATCGTAGTGCCTTAGGAAACGCCCCATGATCGGCCGTACAATCCTCGCAGCTCTAATGCTGGCCCTTGTTATTTTTCTTGCATCGCCTGAAGTGCGTGCGCAGGAAGAGCCACAATCGCCGTCTGATTCCCAGCCACTTCCGCCCGCACCACCAAAGCCGGCTGGCGTTGCATTTCCATCGGTGGAAGAAACTGACAATAACGGGTTGCAGCCAGATTCTGCTCCATTGACCGGCGTTCAAAACCCTACCCTTGGCACTCCCGAAATTCGCCATAGCTACTGGGTTCCCGGCCTCCAATTCAGCTCCAATATCCTGTCGAACGGCGCTTCGAATGGATCGGGTAACACCGGGTGGGTGGCCAATAATTATTTCATCGGAAATCTGAGCCTGCTCGCAGCCTGGAATAACTCGACTCTCGCCGTAAACTATTCAGGCGGGGGATTTGTATCCACAGACTCAGCGCAGGGGAGCGGGGCCTATCATCAATTGGCTTTGGCGGACACGATTCAAACCGGCCGTTGGCAGTTCGTTATCCTCGACCAATTTTCTCACACTCCGCAAAGCTCTTTTGGATACGGCGGGGGCACGAACCTGGGAATCCCGGGTGTCGGGGGATCTTTGGGTGGCACCACTCCAGGACTCGGCGGCAACTATACGCCCAACCAGAGCGTCTACGGCGTCGGGCCCTACTACAGCAACACAGGCTCCCTGCAGCTTACGTATGCGCTCTCACCCCGTGGCTCGATTACTCTCTCGGGCGCCTATGGCATCAACAGTTTTACCCAAAGCGGAAATTATGACACCAATACGACTGTCGCGAGTGTCGGCTACAACTATCTGCTAACTCGAAGCGATACTATCGGTGTCATCTACCGTTTCAATGCCAGCCAATATCCCGGCCTGCCCCAGGCTTACGGAAGCAATTCGGTAAGTATTGCCTATGGCCGCAAAATCACGGGCCGCATTGCACTCCGTCTATTCATTGGGCCGGAAATTACTCAATATAGAGTTCCCATCGGTGGCTCTTCCCAAAATGACGGTTTCTCCGCCAGTGCAAACGTAACTTACAGCATCCGGAAAGGATCCATCACTGGGAATTATCTTCATGGATTATCCGGTGGCAGCGGCGTTTTGGTTGGCTCCATTTTGGATAGTGTCTCGGGCGGGGCGTCCCATAGCTTGGGCCGCGTCTGGACGGGGGGCATCAATTTTGGCTACTCCCGAAATAGCCCGGTGGGCGGAACGACTGCCACCAGCCAGCCTGTTTATACGGATTGGTTTGCGGGGGCAAATGTAAGCCGCCCAATTGGCCGCGACTTCAATTTCGCCCTTGCCTATACCGCAACCATCGGCAATTACGGCGGGACCGGTTGTACCAGCACAAACTGCTCAAACTCCAATACTTTTCATGCGATCACGGTGAATTTTCAGTGGCATCCCCGCCCATTCGTTTTGCCCTGATCCTTGCCCCCTGCCCGGATTGAAACTCCTTCGCAGACCTCATCCGCCAGGAACATTTTCTAGGTACAATAAGCCCTGAGACCCAGGACGAAAACCAAGTCATGTATAAGAGCTTCTTTGGCCTCAAAGAAAACCCCTTCAACGTCAATCCGGACCCGCGCTACCTTTATCTCACCAAGCAGATTGAAGAGGCGCTCACTGGCCTTATGTACGGGATCCAGACCCGAAAAGGTTTTGTCACCCTCACGGGAGAGGTCGGGACCGGCAAAACCACTCTGGTGAATCGACTCTTGGACTGGCTGCACCATCGCCAGGCGCGTACGGCCTTCCTCTTCAATTCCCGCATGAATTCGAATCAGCTTTTCGATTTTATTCTTGCGGAATTCGACATTTCTTGTGATTCGAAATCCAAAAGCCAGCAGTTGATGAAGCTTAATCAGTGGCTCCTGGATCGCTACCGTTCGGGAGAAACTGTCGTTCTCATCATTGACGAGGCTCAGAACCTTACCTATCCGGTGCTCGAGGAAGTCCGCCTGTTGACGAACCTCGAAACCTCAACGGACAAACTGATCCAGATCATCTTGTCCGGGCAGCCCGAATTGGAAGAAAAGCTGAAACTGCCGCAACTCCGGCAGCTACGGCAACGCATTATGCTCCGCTGCAGGACCTCTGCTTTGACCAAGGAGCAGACTCGCGAGTACATCCTGGAAAGGTTGCGGATAGCCGGCGCAGGAAGCCCGTCAATTTTCAGTTCCGAAGCGATCGAGACCGTTTATCTCTACTCGCTGGGAATACCTCGGGTAATCAACCTGTTGTGCGAGCACTCACTCGTCAATGCCTATGCCGAGCAGCAGAAACCAATCCAGAGCAAGACTGTGGAAGAGGTCGCCCGTGAGTTCCAACTCGACGAGATAGAGCCAATCGCCCCTCCTGGCGGAGCGCCAGTGGACGTGTTCAATTCGGAGTCTTTCCTTCAAAATCTGGGCGAAGCCCTGTCTCGTTTCCGCCTGCCCACATCAGACCCCGTAACTAAGGTGCGTAAGCAAAGCTAACCTCTGCCTCCAGGGCCATCGACAGTCGTCCACAAATTGAAAGCTGTTTCTTCGTTCTGCAAACCAGAAAATACTTCAAACAGAATTCGCCGAGTAGCTAAGATGACTTTATGTCCCGAATCAAGAGGTTCTACTTAATGCCGGTGGAAGGAAAAAAGCCGCAAGAAACTCCTCTCTGTCATCCATTGATTTTGGTGGGCGTCCGGTAAATGTATGAGGAATATAAGCCGCGCAAGAATTCACGGCTTGATCTGTCTTTCCGTGCTAATCGGTATTTTGGTAGCTGGCTTAACGCCCTTCCGATCGCCCAAGAACAACGTCCAATGGTTAACCAACGAGAATGGCTTGAGCTTTGGCAGGTATGGAACGATATGGAGCTCCCGCCCGTTTGAGGCTACAACTTCGCATGATGAATCCTCTTGCAGTTTGGAGTTTTGGCTGCAGCCCGGCTCGATCGTCTCCTCGAATACGATACTTGCGTTCTCCACACCCGAAAACCCTCTGCAGTTTACCGTGCTTCAGTACCATGCGCTTCTCATTCTGCAGCGCGTGATCCAGAGCGCCAAAGACCGCACAGAAACCATCGGCATTGACGGAGTGTTTGGCCACATTCGGCCGGTTTTCGTCACCCTAACCTCGGATGCACAGCAGGCCTCGATCTACGTTGACGGCAATCTTGTCAGAACGTTCTCCCCTTTTTCGTTTGGAGACAGATGCACCGGCATTCTTGTGCTCGGTACATCACCGGTTGGAAATTCAATCTGGAGGGGCCAGCTGCGTGGCCTCGCAATTTACCAGCGGGAACTAACTCCGGAACAGGTCCTTCGGCAATACCAAAGCTGGACGGCTCACGGGCGACCGGAGATCTCCGAACTCGAGAAGCCGGTGGCCCTCTACCTGTTCGATGAACATAGAGGAAGCGTCGTTCACAACGCCGTTTATCCTGGCATCGATCTAGACATCCCCAATCGGTACAGTCTTCTTCATCAGAAGTTCCTGGAGCCGTTCTGGCAGGAATATAAGCGAGTCCCGGGTCATTGGTGGGATGCCCTGGTCAATATTCTCGGATTCATCCCCCTGGGCCTGGTCTTCTGTTCCTACTGGGCCACGGTACGATCCCTCAAACATGCTGCCTTGATCTCAGTTCTTCTGGGATTTGCAGTGAGCTTGACGATCGAAGTTACCCAAGCCTATCTTCCGACCCGGTCTTCCGGAACTACCGACTTGATAACCAACACACTGGGGACATTCCTGGGTGTTCGGCTCTATGCCACAGGAGTTGTCAAACGTATGATTGAAAAATTGGACGAAGGTCTTCGACTCGGTCGCTTGATCAAGTAGCCTGCGTCGCTCTTCCAGTTGTCTTTACAGCATTTCTTGGTTTGCTGAATGAATTTTGGCCCAAAACCAGAAAACTGAGCCAAGGATAAGTTGAGGAAGTGGCCTGAGACTTGGTTCTCTACGGCGATCAGGAGCACACGAGGATGCCGTGGAAGGGTCACACAGTGGAGCAAATTCTGCACGCGCTGCGGCAAGTGGAAGGGGACGAGAAGATCTGTTCGGGAGTCTAGTTTCAGCGTGGAAACTACAAAACTGTTAGCGCGGACTCAATGACGGGTTGCGCATGCTAAAATACAACTCTGTTATTTTTATACTAGAGTGCTACTTACTTAGGTAACTTAACGAAAGGTGAATTCAGGCACATGGCTACGGAGAGGAAGCCGGAGTTTTTCAGAGGCTCACAACTTAAGGTTGCGATTATTGGATGTGGATATGTGGGGCTTCCCTTAGCGCTTCGTTTTGCGGAAGCAGGTCACCTGGTCACTGGTTTCGATACCGATCCGAAGAAGATAGAGATGCTAAACTCCGGAAAATCTTATATTGAACATATCCCTCAAAATAAAATCCAGCAGTTTGTGCAAAGCAAGAAATTCGTCGCAACCAATGATTTTTCAAGATTAGGCGAAGCGGACGCAATCATCATATGCGTTCCTACCCCGCTGGACGAATATCGCCAACCAGATTTGAGCTACGTATCGAACACAGCTCAATCCATTCAACCTCACCTAAAGCAGGGACAGCTCGTTGTTCTCGAATCTACGACTTACCCCGGTACGACCGAGGAATTGGTTCTTCCGATTCTGGAGAAAAATGGATTGTGTTGTCCGATCGGGTCAGGCCCCGAGAATGAAAACATCCCAGTAGACTTTTTCTTGGCGTTTTCTCCGGAACGCGAAGATCCGGGGAACAAACAATTTGGACTGGCGCAAATTCCCAAGGTAGTAGGTGGCGTGAACCCCCCTAGTGGCAGAGCAGCGCAGGGATTATATGCCCAAATTGTCGCGCGCGTCGTACCTGTTAGTTCGACCCGCGCGGCCGAAATGACAAAGCTCCTTGAGAACATATTCCGCTGCGTCAACATTGCCTTAGTAAACGAGTTGAAACTATTGTCCTTGCGCATGAACATCGACGTTTGGGAGGTAATCGAGGCCGCCGCATCGAAGCCTTTTGGCTTTATGCCTTTTTATCCGGGCCCGGGTCTGGGAGGTCATTGTATTCCTGTCGATCCCTATTATTTGTCTTGGAAGGCCAGAGAGTACGACTTTTCTACACGATTTATCGAGTTGGCTGGCGAAATAAATACAGCAATGCCGTATCACGTGGTTGAGTCCGTCGCCGAGGCGCTTAATCAACACAAAAAAAGCTTGCAGGGTTCCAAATTACTCATCATGGGTGTGGCCTACAAGAAAGACGTGGACGACCTGCGCGAGTCGCCTACTTTGAAAATTATGGAAATCCTTGGGAAGCGTGGCGTCTCTTTTGATTACAACGATCCCTACTTTCCAAAACTACACAAAATGCGACACTATGATTACTCAAACATGACTTCTGTGCCTTTGGACTCTGAGATCATCGCGAAATACGACGCTGTTATCATTGCTACGGATCATTCTACCTACGACTACTCGATGATTGTAGATGCGGCGAAATTGGTTGTAGATACGCGAAATGCAACTAGGCGAGTAATGCATGGCCGCGAGAAGATCCATCTGTGTTAATCCGGAGCCATTCTCGAACTGAATCGAATTAAGGGACTAAACCTTCTGAAATGAACTGCGGACGCGACGTTGTATATGACGAGAAGCAAGCCTATGGCAAGTTGCTGGCCACGAACAAGTCCGAGATTTGCGCCCAACGTAGCTAACCCGATTATTTTATGCGGTGGCGCGGGTACTCGCCTTCGGACCGTCATTGGTGAAGAGCCCAAGTCCCTAGCATGTATTGGGCGACGGCCCTTTTTAGAAATCCTCCTCAGACAGCTGCGCCGTCATGGATTCGAAAGGGTTATTCTGGCGGTTGGCTATCAGAAGGATCTGGTTCGTTTGCATTTCGGCGATCATGCACTGGGCCTAAAGATATCGTACTCGGTTGAATTGACACCGCTTGGAACAGGCGGCGCATTGCGGAATGCGGTGGCTCTCATAGAATCAGATATCGCCTTGATTATGAACGGGGATAGCTACACTGATGTTGATCTGGGTGCTTTTTGGACTAACTTTCAGCAGGAAAGCGCGGATGTGTCTTTGGTGGTTGTTCCCGCCGAGGACAGGGATGACTGCGGATCGGTAGCGGTTGCTCCTGATGGAAGGGTGTTGGGTTTCCGAGAAAAGCAGCTTGTAGTGGGGAAGACATACGTGAACGCCGGAATCTATTTGGCGGGCAAGCGGATTTTGGGTGAAATACCGGAGGACATTCAAGTGTCGCTTGAGACTGAAATGTTCCCACGCTGGTTGAAGGAGGGCAAGAGCCTCGGGGCATTCCTGCATTTTGGTGAATGCGTTGATATTGGTACGCCGGATCGATTTAAGAGCGCCCAGATTATTCTGGCAAACGCGGAGCTTGATGAACACCCCGCGGGTCGAGAAGGGAAGCGCGCCTGAAAGCCTGCACAGTTTCTGACTTTAGAGGATGATCAACCCAGTGAACAACAACGAATCGCTTAAGCAATTGGTCCGTAATCGCATTAAGCGCAGCATCGAAGTCAAACAAAGCCTGCTTCGGGACAACGCTTTTCAGGCGCGTGTTATGCAAGCTACCCTGGAAATTGTGAAGGCTCTTCGTGCTGGTTGCAAAGTACTTTTTTTCGGAAATGGCGGTAGTGCTGCAGATGCGCAGCATCTGGCTGCCGAATTCACGGGCCGCTATCTGAAGGAACGCAGGGCCCTGCCTGCCCTTGCATTGCACGCCGATACTTCTGCCCTTACTGCAATCGGAAATGACTATGGATTTGACTTTATTTTTGCGCGCCAGATGGAAGGCCTGGGCAAGAAGGGAGACGTTGCGGTAGGCATTTCAACCAGCGGAAATTCGCCCAACGTCCTGCGAGCTTTGGAAGTGGCAAAATCCAAGTCGATCTATACGGTGGCGCTGACAGGCGCGGGCGGCAAAATGAAAGAAGTTGCAGACTGTGCCATCTGCATCCCCTCAAAAGAACCTCCCCGCATCCAGGAGTGCCACATCCTAACAGGTCACATTATCTGCGAAATTGCCGAGGGCCTTCTATTGGAGTCTGAACATTAAGTCGGGCCAGCGCATAGAGTTGCTGTCGGATTCGCGAGCCTCCATTGTGTATCTGAAGCTAGGCCGCGACAGGATAGCTCTGTTAAGAGGGATTCCAGCGGTGAGTCGATAACCCCGCGCGTTGCAGGCATTCCGCATTTATCACGAAGCTTCTGGAATCGCCATGAGTGTGACGATCAAAGTTGGCAAAGTCTGTCTTACGATCTGGTTTTCTGGAACCACCGACTGACTATCAACACGCTTGGAACACTTCTGGGGGTTCGACTCAATGGTTCAGGAGTGGTCGAACGCATGATTGAGAACTTAAGGGAGGGCCTTGGCCTTGCTTGCGTGGTGGATTAGCTTGAGTTGCTCTTCCAACTGTCTACGCAGTATTTTGTGATTTGCTGAACGGGCGATCCTGCTTAACCGCCAGATTCTTACTGGCCGCTTAAAAGGGGCAAGGCGCGTAGAGCAGTGCCGCATCAATTCATATTCACGGAATTCTCTGTCTGGCTTCAGTACCACCCCTGCCAAGATTACTTCCCCCATCACTTCGTCGGGAACTCCGGCGACTCCTGCCTCCAGAACGTCTTCTTGACCCAGTAGAGCCTCTTCGATCTCCTCTGGGCTCACGCGCATCCCTCCAGTTTTGATCATTTCACTCTTCCGCCCGGTGACGAAGAGGAACCCTTCTTCATCAATGAACCCAATGTCACCAGTGTAGAGCCATCCCTCGCGAATCCTTCTTGCGGTAGCCACCTGATCCCGCCAGCAACCCATCATTACGTTCCCGCCTCTAATTACAATGTCTCCAACCGTTCGCACCGACACTTCGTTTCCATCATCTCCTACGATCTTCAGAGTAACCCCTGGCACGGCGCGCCCAGCCGATCCGCGTTTCCGTTCGAGTTGCTTGGGTGCGAGCATCGCAATCCGCGCCGTTGCCTCCGTCTGCCCGTACATCACGTGGAATTCCGCGTTTGGGAAAACACCCCTCACCTTAGTTAGGTAAGCGTCCGATTCCAACCGTATGTACTGAGAGTGTGTGAATAAGGATGATGGGCTTTGTGGACACAATGGTTTGTGTCCACGAAGAGGGATCGTGGACACATCGGATCAGACACTTCAAGTCA